>Ga0207826_1000036_pt1 | contig 31263 bp, 33 predicted proteins | sample LuqExpMetageno80_FD_187837 | JGI IMG/M metagenome (GOLD analysis project Ga0207826, IMG submission 187837) | Tropical forest soil microbial communities from Luquillo Experimental Forest, Puerto Rico - Sample 80 (SPAdes) | ecosystem: Environmental > Terrestrial > Soil > Tropical forest ... | reverse complement strand
GCCGGGGAGCCGGGTTTTTAAGCAATAGTTTACCCCGCCGAATCTGCACCTGATCCGGCCGGGGCTCATACTTTTTTTCACATAGTCCCCCTTTTAATCAAGGACAAGGGATTTTGTCAACAAATATTTTCGACTTTGCAAAGGAGACAGGGCGAAAAACCTGGTGAATTTTTGTATTTGACAAAAAAGACTCAGGGCCCTAAAATTGTGAAATCGAGTACAATGCTCCTTGTCAGGTTACGGTTTTCGAGGTAATCTGAATATAGTGGACGATAATTTAAGCCAGTCCCACATCCCGGCAGGAACGGGATAGGAGGAATCACATGGTTGTGGCAGAATCCAAGCCTGTGGCAGAAATTCTGGAGATGATCAAAGATTGCAAGAAGGTGATCGTGGCCGGGTGTAAGGGTTGCGTTACCGTCTGTAACACGGGGGGCGAAAAAGAGGTGGGCATTTTGGCCTCGGAGCTCAGGATTGCCCGGAAAGCCGCGGGGAACGACCTGGAAGTGATGGAATATACCTGCGAGCGGCAGTGCGACCCCGAATACATCGAGCCCCTGGACGACCTGGTAAAGGATGCCGACGCGGTGGTGTCCATCGCCTGCACGGTGGGGCCCCAGTATGTGGTGGCCAGATACCCTTATGTCCCGGTGTATCCCGGGCTGAATACCGTGTTTATCGGTGGCTCCGTCGAACACGGGGTTTTTAAAGAATACTGCCAGGCTTGCGGCAGCTGCGGCATCGGGGACTTCGGGGGTTTGTGCCCCATCGCCCGGTGTGCCAAGCAACTGCTGAACGGTCCCTGCGGGGGGTCCTCAGGGGGCAAGTGCGAAGTGGGCAAGGGCACGATTGATTGCATCTGGCAGCTGATTTACGATCGCCTGAAGAACCTGGGGCAGCTCCACCGGCTGGAAAACCCCAAACTTTATAAGGACTGGTCCACCAGTCGGGATGCTGGACCGCGTACCATGATTCGGGAGGAGTTGAGAAAATGACCATGACCGCCGGGAGCAACCTGGAAAAAGTTTTCAGAGCCGGCCACAAGGCCGTCACCTGCGAATGCGGCCCGCCACGGGGGGCCGACGCCGAGCACTTCCGGAAAAAGGCCGCTTACCTCAAGGGCTATGCGGACGCAGTGAATGTTACGGACAACCAGACCGCGGTAGTGCGCTTTTGTTCCCTGGCCGCCAGCAAAATCCTCCTGGAAATGGGGATGGAGCCGGTGATGCAGATGGTCACCCGGGACATGAACCGCATCGGCCTCCAGAGCAACGTTCTGGGCGCGGCGGCGTTGGGCATCAAGAATCTCTTGTGCCTCACCGGCGACCATCAGTCCTTTGGGGATCATCCCCAGGCCAAAAATGTCTTTGACCTGGACTCCACCCAGCTCTTGAACACGGTGCGGATGATGCGGGACGAAGGAAAAATGATCAGCGGCACCGAGGTGGACGGGCGGCCGGCCATGTTCATCGGCGCCGCGGCCAACCCCTTTGCCGACCCCTTTGAGTTCCGGGTTATCCGGATGGCCAAGAAGATCAACGCGGGGGCCCAGTTCATCCAGACGCAGTGCATTTACGACATGGAGCGCTTCAATAAGTTCATGGAGATGGCCAACGACATGGGGCTCCCGGAGAAATGCTACATCATGGCCGGCATCACCCCCTTTAAATCCGTGGGTATGGCCAACTATATGAAGAAGTTCGTTCCGGGCCTGTCGGTTCCGGATGAGTACATCACCCGGCTCAGGGGCGTGCCCAAGGACAAGCAGGCCGCGGAGGGTATTAAGATCGCGGTGGAGCAGATCCAGCAATGCCTGGAGCTGAAGGGCGTGGCCGGCATCCACCTCATGGCCATAGAGTGGGAAGAGAAGGCCCCGGAGATTCTGGAGGCGGCCAAGCTGCACCCGCGGCCCAAAGTGGATTAGCTCTCTTGATTTTGGCAAAGTTAGGCCCGGTCTTTGACCGGGCTTTTTTATTTGTGGTAATATCATCATGGGAGAAGGGCCAAAGGTTCAGACCCTGACCATTTCCCTTATGGCTGCGTTTATAGCGGGCACAGAGGCCCAAGCTTAGCAAAATTATGGGTTAACCTTATAGCTTCTGGGGAGATTCAATATCATGAGCAACCCAAACAATCCAGCAGATGCCATCTCCATCCAAGCCGACACCCTGGCCCTGAAAGAGAAGGCCAGGCAAGAGGGGCTTGACACCATCTGGGAGCGGTTTGAGGCCCAGAAACCCCAGTGCGGGTTCTGTGAACTGGGGCTTAGCTGCCGGATTTGCGTCATGGGCCCCTGCCGCATCGACCCCTTCGGGGACGGGCCCCAACTGGGGGTCTGCGGGGCGGATGCGGACATCATGGTGGCCCGGAACCTGGGCCGCATGGTGGCGGCCGGAGCGGCCTCCCATTCCGACCATGGCCGGGACCTGGTAGAGACCCTGTTGGCCGTGGGTGAAGGGAAAGCTCCCGGCTTCCAGGTCACGGATGGGGCCAAATTGGACCGGCTGGCGGCGGAGTTCGGAGTGCCTGCGGAGCTTTCCACCCAGGCCAAGGCCAAAGAGCTCGCCCTGGCCATGATGGAGGAGTACGGCATCAAGAAGGGCTTTCTGACCTTTGCCAAAAGATTGCCCACGGCGCGCCAGGAGAAATGGCAGGTGCTGGGTATCGCTCCCCGGGGCATCGACTGGGAAGTGACGGAAATGATGCACCGCACCCACATGGGGGTGGACAACGATTATGTCAACCTGTCGCTGCAGGCCTTGCGCTGCGCCCTGGCGGACGGCTGGGGAGGCTCCATGATCGCCACCGAGGTGTCGGATGTTCTTTTCGGGACGCCCAAACCCAGAGCTTCCCAGGCGAATATCGGGGTTTTGAAGGAAGACCAGGTGAACATCATCCTGCACGGTCATAGTCCGCTGGTTTCAGAGATGACGGTGCGTGCCTCCCAGGACCCGGCCATGCTTACGCGGGCCCGGGAGCTGGGGGCCTCGGGCATTAACCTGGCGGGCCTGTGCTGCACCGGCAATGAGGTGCTCATGCGCAAGGGTATTCCCATGGCGGGGAACCACCTGGTGCAAGAACTGGCCCTGGTCACCGGGGCGGTGGAGGCCATGGTGGTGGATTACCAGTGCATCCTGCCCTCCCTGGGCGAGATGGCCAGCTGCTACCACACCCTTTTCTTCACCACTTCCCCCAAGGCCAAATTCCCCAAGGCCACCCACCTGCCTTTCACCCCGGAAAACGGGGAGGAGTTGGGGAAAGAAATAGTGTCCCGGGCGGTGGAGAACTTTGCCCGGCGGAACCGGGAGCGGGTCTTTCTGCCGGACTCGCCGCCGATGCCCCAATTTTCCGGCTTTTCCGTGGAGGCCATCGTGGAGGCCCTGGGGGGCACGGCCGAACCTCTCATCGAGGCCATCAAGGCGGGGCAAATCAGGGGCGCGGCCGGAGTGGTGGGTTGCAACAATCCTAAGATAACCCAGGACTACGGGCACACCACCATCACCAGGGAGCTCATCGCCCAGGACATCATCGTGCTGGACACAGGCTGTACGGCGGTGGCCAACGCCAAGGCGGGCTTCAAGCACCTGGAGGCAGCAGAGCTGGCCGGGCCGGGGCTTAAGGCCGTTTGCCGAGCCCTCAACATTCCGCCGGTCCTGCACATGGGCTCCTGCGTGGACAACACCCGCATCATCAACCTGGCCGCAGCCCTGGCCAACGCCCTGGGGGTGGACATGGACATGCTGCCGGTGGCGGCGGCGGCCCCGGAGTGGTATTCGGAGAAGGCCGCCACGATTGCCTGCTATGCCGTGGCCAGCGGCATCTTCACGGTGTTGGGGGTGACCCCGCCAGTGTTGGGCAGCAAGAACGTTACGGAGCTTTTGCTCAAGGGTCTGACCGGACATTTAGGGGCCTGCTTTGCGGTGCAACCCGACCCCAAGGAGGCCGCGGGTTTGATGATCCGTCATATTGAGGAAAAACGGCGGACCCTGGGATTAGAGGCGCGTTAGGTTATTCCTAAGCCGGGAAAATTCATTGACAAAACCCTGAGAAATAGTAAGTTTTATAGAGAATGATTTAGAAGGAGGACAACATGGCAGGCGCTGAACCGATGGTTGTGAGTGATGCGAATTTCGATGGCGAGATTATAAAGTCTGATGTTCCTGCGTTGGTGGACTTCTGGGCGGCCTGGTGCGGCCCCTGCCGGGCCATTGCGCCAGTGGTGGAAGAGTTGGCCCGGGATTACCAGGGGAAGGTAAAAGTGGCCAAAATGAACGTCGACGAGAACCCCAAGACCCCGGTCAAGTTCGGCATACGGGCCATACCCACCCTTATCGTCTTTAAGGGCGGGGAGGTCAAGGAACAAATCACCGGCGCGGTCTCCAAGTCCATTATCGAAGGAGCCCTGAAAAAGGTCCTCTAACCCCAGCCTATGACATCTTGGGATTGTGATTTGGTCATCATCGGCGGCGGGCCTGCAGGCCTCACCGCGGGAATTTACGCGGGCCGGGCCCGCCTCTGCACCATCCTCATCGAAAAGCTCATCCATGGTGGTCAGATGATGACTACCGATCTGGTGGAAAACTATCCAGGCTTTCCAGAGGGAATTTCCGGACCGGAATTAAGTGATCGCATGCGTCAGCAGGCCGAGCGCTTCGGCCTGAAGATCGTCAACGGCGACGTGACCGCAATAATCCCCGGGACGCCTGAAGACCCGGCTCACACAGTAGTCACGGAGGAGCGGCGCATCAGAACCGGGGCGGTCATCATCGCCACCGGGGCCAGTTACAAGCATCTGGGGGTACCGGGAGAAGCCCAGTTAGTCGGCAAGGGGGTGAGTTTCTGCGCCACCTGCGACGGCGCCCTCTACCGGGACCAGGAGATCGCCATGGTCGGGGGCGGCGACACTGCGCTCACCGAGGTCCTCTTCCTCAACCGCTTTGCTAAAAAAACCCATGTGATTCACCGGCGGGACGCCTTGCGGGGGGCCAGATGCCTGCAGGAGCAGATCCTGAACAGTGACAAGGTCCAGGTTCACTGGGACTCGGTGGTGGAGGAGTTCCAGGGGAGCCAATCCCTGGAATCCCTGAAACTGAAAAATATCAAGACCGGTGAGCAAAGTACCCTTCCCGTAACCGGGTGTTTTATCGCCATTGGCATAATTCCTAACACCCCGTGGCTCAATGATCTTTTGCCCACAGACGAGTGGGGCTTTATTTTGACAGACCAGGAAATGGTTACCAAAATTCCGGGAATCTTTGCCGCCGGGGATGTGAGGTCCAAGCATTTATGGCAAATTGCCACCGCCGTGGGAGATGGTGCGATAGCCGCCTTCACCGTGGAAAAATATTTGGACACGATACGGGAGAGGTAAATGTTATGGCGCACAAATTATTTTCCAGGTTGCTGGCGGTCTTGTGCCTGGCGGCTTTGATCAGCGGCTGCGGAATGGGGAAACGGTTATTCGGGAAAGCTAAATCCCCGGATGCCGCGCCTGACGTGATGGCCAAGGAAGGCATCGAGCAGCTGCAAAATAAAAATTATATCGATGCCGCCCAGACCTTCACCAAGATCAAGGACCGCTATCCTTACAGCGAACAGGCGATCCTGGCCCAGCTCAAACTGGCTGACACCCTGTATTACAACAGGAAATTTGACGAAGCCCAGACTGCTTACAAAGAATTTGAAAAATTACATCCTTCCAACAAAGCCATCCCCTATGTGATTTATCAGCAGGCGCTGTGTTTTTACCGGGAGCGCCCCACGATCGATCGGGACCAGACCCCCACCGAGAAGGCTCTGGAAGAGTTTCGCCGTCTGCAAAAGATGTTTCCCCAGTCGGAATATGCCGCCAAGGCGGAAAAATTTAAGCAGCGATGTCTCAACGACCTGGCCGAGCACGAGTTTTACGTGGGGCAGTTCTATTTAAAGACCAAGCATTTCTCCTCGGCCCTGGACCGTTTTCAGGCCATATCCCAGGAATATCCCGATTTCAAGTCGAGTGAAGTCAAACAATATAGCAAGGATTGTCAGGCGAACATAGACAACCCTCAAAGAGCGCAAGGGTTTATCTCTAATCTCTTCGACGCCAAGTGGTAAGTTGTTTGGAGAAGGGGTGGGGGGAAGGCCGGAACAGTTTGGCCTGACCCCTGACATTACCATGGCCCGGCCAGCCAGAAGCAGTTAGCCCGCAAGCGTTTCCAGTTTCCTGCCTTTTCCGGTCCACTCCCTTGTCTGGTTCCCCAGAGCGAAGTTTGTAGGCGCTTTAAATTTAGTCTGTCCGGTAGATGGCCGGGTGACGAGGCTGGTGCGTCCGGCAGCTCGTAAGGTCAGGTCTGGAAGAGGAGGTTCTCCAGGCTGGGATAATGGGTGAGGTCGTGGTGGATGGGCGTAATACTCACATAGCCGGCCTTTAAGGCGCCGAAGTCCGTGGTCAGGTCGGGGGCCTGGCGATCGTTGATTTCCGCCAGCCAATAGTAGATGCGCTCCCGGGGGTCTACGCGGCGCTCGAAGTGCTCCACCAGGGGACCCACGTCCTGGCGGGTAAATTTGACCCCCTGGACCTTGTCCGGGGGCAGGTCCGGAAGGTTTACGTTGAGGCAAACTTCGGAGGTCCAGGCGGGCCAGTCGAGGAGGCCAACCAGGACTTGCCGGGCTAAGGCCGCGGCCCTGGTGAAATCGGCGTGTTTGTATGTGTCCAGGGAAAAGGCGACGGCCCTGAGCCCGAGGATGGAAGCCTCGGTGGCGGCGGAAACCGTGCCAGAGTAAAGGACGTTGATACCGACGTTGGGGCCGAGATTAATGCCCGAGACCACCAGGTCTGGAAGCCTGGGCAAAAGTTCGGCGATGGCAATCTTGACGCAATCGGCCGGGGTGCCGCTCACGGCCCAACCCAGGATGTCACCGTTCATAGACACCTGGCGCACCCGGAGTGGCTGGTTCAGGCTGATGGCGTGTCCCACCGCGCTCTGTTCGCTCTCCGGGGCCACTACCGTCACGTCCCCGACAGCAGAGAATTCGTGAAAGATGGCGGCCAGCCCCTTGGCGTAAATGCCATCGTCGTTCGTCAGCAGAATATTCATGGTTGCTTTTTTCCTGAAGAGGGCGGCGGAACGGTGATCAGCGCCACCTCCTTCTGCCACTGCTCATAGGCCGGCCGTAAGACCAGAGCCTCCCTGGGAGGTTCGCCACTTACGGTATATCGGACCGTCACCTGCCCGTTAGAGACGCTGAGCTCTTCTAGGCGAAAGAGGGTTTGCCTCGCCCCATTCCGGAGTTCCACGAAGTTTTTCGCCTTGTTCTCAGGATTGCCAGGAGACACCAGGCGTTCAACCTCCAGTTCCCGAAGCTTCAAAAGGGGCAGTTCCACGCGAATGGCAGGCTGACGCAGCTCTTGCTTGTCGGGGCCGGTGAGCTTGTAAAAATCCTCGCTTTTGGTTGCGGTCCAGGTCTTGTGCGGCGGGCCCCAGGTAAGGCTGGCGACGTCCTTCACCTCTCCGGTCCAGAGGCGGCGGTCTTCGAGGTAGTTGGGAAACACGCCGCGGACGTTTTCCCACAGGGGATTTTGTTTCAAGCCGGCCACGGACTCCAGGGGGGAGGTGAAAAGGTCCAGGAGCAGGTTTTCCATCAGAACCACCGGGCCTTGATCCCCCTGGCGGGCATAGCACTCATCCTGTTTGCGGGAGCCCAGGGAGAGGCCTTGCTCCCCTTTGTCTGTCACCACGGTAATTTCCAGGGCTGGGGGGGTCAGCCCATAGGTCTTGAGGTCTTTGGCGGGCTCCGGCACGAATTCCTTGACCCGGGCCAGGCTGATGAAACGCAGGAGGCGTTCCAGGCGGTCAGGATAAATCTTAAAGGGTCCCTGGCCGACCATGGTCCAGGCGCCATCTTTTTTCTCGAGAACCACTTGGGCAGACCCGGTTTTCACCCGGAGAGCCTTGACTTTTTCCACATTGAAGTCAAACAGGGCGCGGTTCCGCAGGTCGGAGAGGGGCCGGTCCAGACTTTCCCTGGTGGAGGAGTCGATGAGCAGGACTCGGGGATCTTGATCCCGGCTGGCATAATAGCCCTGCCCACCCGGGGACTTTTTGCCCACGTTCAGGGTATGGGATTTATCCCCTGCCTTAAAGGATATCACCAGGGGTGGCTGGTCCAGGCCGAAGGGCTTCAGATCCATTTCCTTGCCCAGGTCCCGGTTAAAGCGCATTTGGGACAAGGAAGCCAACAGGGAATTCATGGCCAGGGCATCGGCCCGATCCTTCAGGGGCTGGTCCAGGCGCCAGTCCTTGCCTTCCCTGAGCAGGCGGATTTCTTCCGCCGGGCGTTTGATGGCGATGGCGGTAATATCCGGCTCTTTGACGGCGAAGAGCTTCTTGGCCTCGACCTCTTCCCGGGCGACCTTGGCGCGATGCCATTCCAGGAAAAAGTAGGTGCCGGCCAGGACCAGGAAAACTGCCAGGAAAGGCAGCAATCGCCTGGGGGTCATCTGAGCGCCCTCCGGTGCAGGTAGACGGCCACGCCGGCAATGAGCATGGCCAGGGGCAGGAGGATGACGCTGATGAAAAAGACCCAAAAGACCTTCCAGCTGGTGAGGAGCAAAGGCTCAAGCTTTTCGCCGCTCTTGCGGATGATGATCTGCTTTTCCTGGGCCGCCAGGAAGTTTACGGTATTCAGGAAGAGGTCGCCGTTGCCGAGTTGGTTGAAGAACTCGTCAGCCGCGAAATCCGCATCCCCAAAAACCGCCAGGTAAGCCTGAGGGTTCTCCCTGGGCTTTTCGGGCTCCGCGGCTTTTTGCTCCGTGGCTTTTTGCTCAGGTTTAGCGGGCTTTTGCTCAGGTTCGGCAAGCTTCTTTTCTGATTTGGGCTCGACCAGCGCAGCTATGGTGAAGGGGCCTTTCTTGTCTTCTTTCGGGTCGTAAAGGGGCTTCTTTTCTTTTTGCCAATCCTTCTGCCAGTCCTTGCCGATTTTTTCCCAACTCGAGGGGGAGGTTTCAACCAGGGGCAGTACGGTGGCGGTCTTGATTTCTTTGTTCAGGAACAGGGGCCGGGCGAAGGGGAAAATAGTGTACAGGGTAAACCCCTGGGTAATGCGATGGGGGCTGTACTTGGTAACGATGGGGCTCAGAATGGCGCGGTCCTGGGTGAGCTGGTTGACTTCGAAGATCATGCCGTCGTCCAGGCCGATGCCATAGCCGGTGAGGAAGGTTTTGAGACCGGCGTCATGAAAAGGATCGAGTAGGAGGAAGAGGCGACCGCCCCGGTCCAGGTATTTTTTCAGGGCATCCACTTCATTGGCCAAAAGGTCCTTCTGGGGGGCGGCAACAATGACCACCGTGGCGTCCTTGGGGACCTCGGCGTCCCGGAGAAGGTTTAGTTCGCCCAACTCATAGCCTTCGTTCTGTAAGGCTTTCTGGGCGACCTGATAGCCCCGCCGTTCCCGGGGGCCGGTGCGCTCGCCGTGGCCGGTGAGGAAGAAGATTTTCTTGTGTTCCTTCTGGAGGACCCGGCGGAGGGCCTCGGAGACGGCCTCTTCGTCAGAAGTTTCAGCCAGTTGCTTTCTGCCCTCGTATTCCAGGAGAACGTTGCCGTAGCGGCGATAGCCGGCGGCTTCGGCGCGCACAGGGTCACGCTCCGGGTCCAGGAAATGCAGGCTAATTTTGGGGTTCTGGCGGGTATAGAGTTCCAATAGCTCCCGGGCACGCTGGCGTTCGGGGCTGCCCTCCGGGGCAAAGACGGTCAGGGTGAGGGGCTTATCCACCTCTTGGAGGAGATTGCGGCTCACCGCGGAGAGGGAATGGGTCTGGTTCCGGGTGAGGTCCCATCTCAGGGAGTAGCGGTTCCCCAAAAGGATGGCGAAGACAAGAATGCCGGCCACCAGGAGAATGGCGAGGGCGGAGGTGCCCCCATAGACCACGGTACGGCTTTGGAATTTCTCCCACAGGCTCACGTCAGGCTCTCCAGCGACGGGATTCCAACTGCCTCTTGGTCAAAAAGAGGAAGAAAAAGGTAAAGCATAGATAGAAAATCAGGTCCTTGGTGTCAACGACGCCCTTGGCCAGGTTGGGGAGGTGCTCCCGCAAAGAAATGACGCCGAGGAAGCTCCCGACCGCCGAGCCCACTTCCTGCTGGGCCCCGATAAGCCAGAAGAGCAGGAGCAAGGCAAAGGCAGAAATGGCGGCGATGATCTGGTTGGCGGTGAGGCTGGAGGCGAAAAGCCCCAAGGCGAGGCAGGCGCCGCCCAGCAAGAAGACGCCCACGTAGCCGGAAGCCACCTGGCCCCAGTCCATCCTGGTCAGGAAGGCAAAAATCAAAGGATAGACCACGGTGAGGATCAAGAGGGTGACGAAGACCACAAAGGCCGCCAGAAATTTCCCCAAAATCACCGCCCAGTCGGGCAAAGGATAGGTGAACAGAAGTTCGGCGGTGCCGGCCCGCTTTTCCTCGGCCAAAAGACGCATGGTGAGGATGGGGGTGATCAGCAGGAAGATGAAGCCCAGGTCCTCAAAAAAAGAACGGAAAACCACCTGGAAGGGATCCAGCATGGAGGCAAATTGCGGGTTTTGCGCCACCTGGAAGCTTGCCGTCTGGAAGTAGTTGAAATAAATAAAAAAGAACAGAAAGCCTTCCACCAACAGGAAGAAGAAACCCATGAGATAAAAAATGGGGGTGGCGAAGTAAACGGTCAATTCTTTGCGCAGAACTGCTAAGACTCCAGACATGCCGGTCAGGCCTCCTCCTCGGTGACCAGGTTGAGGAAAACCTCCTCCAGGGTAAATTCCTGGACCTGCAATTCAAGCAAATCCCAACCCCGGGCCACCACCTGGCGGGCGATTTCCGGGCGCAGCTCCAGGTCGCTTGTGGTCTCCACCAGGAAGCGAGCCTCGCCTTGGCTGACCACTTCCTTGACGCCGGAGATGCCCTTCAAGGCGGCCGTGATTTCGGGGATGGGGCCTTTGATTTCAATTTTGAGCCGGGAACCGTGACCCAACTGGCGGGAGAGGTTTTCCGGGGTATCGCTGGCCACGATCTGCCCCCTGTTGATGATGATGACCCGCTGGCAGAGTTGGCTGACCTCGGGGAGGATGTGGGTGCTCAGGATGACGGTGTAGTCCCCGGACAGGTCCTTGATGAGCTGGCGGATTTCCACGATCTGGGCCGGGTCCAGGCCAATGGTGGGCTCATCCAGGATGAGCAGGGGGGACTTATGGACGAGGGCCTGGGCCAGACCCACCCGTTGGCGGAAGCCCTTGGAAAGTGAGGATATGAGTTTATTCCGCACCTCCCGCAGGAGACAGGCCTCGATGACCCGGTCCACTTCGGTCTGCTCATCCTTGGAGTCCACGCCCTTGGCCCGGGCCGTGAAGCGCAGGAACTGGGAGACGGTGAGCTCAGTGTAGAGGGGGGCGGTTTCGGGGAGATATCCCAGAGAGCGGCGCACGGCCAACGACTCGGTGACGCAATCGTGGCCATTGATATAGGCCTTGCCGGAGGTGGGAGGCAGAAAACCGGCCAGGATTTTCAGGGTAGTGGTTTTGCCGGCACCGTTGGGGCCCAGAAAGCCGACGATCTCCCCCTTGGCCACCTCGAAGGACAGGCGGCTGATGGCTGGGTTTTGGCCGTAATATTTGGTCAGGTCCTGAACGGCAATCATCGTTTCCATGGTTGTATCGAGCAGTGATTGAAAATCCTTAAGCTTGTAATTTTACCCAGTCTGAAAAATCAGACAAGACCTTTTCGCAAGAGCCACCAGGCCACAGACCGTCCAGGCGGCCACCGGCAAGGTAAGGAGCGTCTCCAGGCGGCCGGGCGAGATGATTCTCAAGAGTTCTCATTTGGGAACAGGCACTTCATATTTCTCCACTTTTGGAGAAATTTTTAAAATGCTCTTGAGGGTTTTTGCCGCCTGTTCAGCCTCCTGGGGAGTTTTGAAAGGACCGGCCCAGACCAGGTAATAATTCCCGTTTTTGTGGATGAAGGCCGGCATTTTCTGTTCCTGGATTTTGGCCAGCAACTTTTTGGCATCCGCAAAGCGACGGTATTTACCTGCCAGGAGGCCGGGTTCTTCCTTGGGTTCTAAAGGGGCCAAGGGGGCCAATTTTTCCTCGGCCGGGGGTGGTCCCGGCGAAGGAACCGGGGTGACTGCAGGAGGAACGGCAGGTCCTGTAGCGGGGGGCACCGGTTCCGGGGGCGCAGCCGGACCGGCGGCAGGCATCTCGGGCTTCTGGGGGGTTCCAGGCGCCGGGGGAACGGCTACCTGAGTTGGTTTTGGCTGGCCTGGAACAAGCGGCTTCAACATGCCAGGTTTATAGAAGAAATGGTAAAGCAGAAAGCCGATGATCCCAAGACCGACGACTATGCCTAAACTACCGAGGATTTTTTTGTTCATAAGGCCCTCTGTTAGACCTGGAGCATATTACCCGAATCAGGGCAGGCTTCCTCAAGCCAGCCCATCATTATAGAAAATCTTTGTGGGCGCAGGCTCAAGCCAGCGGCTACAGTTCACCTGGCCACTAGCGGCAGCTATATGAGAAATCTTAATTGGGATTTACCGATACTTATCCCCTCTGGGAAAAGGCTGAGAAGGTCCGGGAAAGCCCATCCTCCAGGGCTACCGTGGGTTGCCAACCCAGTTGCTGCGAGGCCAGGGACGAGTCCAGGGCGCTGCGGCGCTGTTCCCCGGGTTTGGCCGGACCGTGGACCGGCCCCAGGGGGGATTGGGCGATGGCCTGGAGATTGAGGTAAATCGTCAGGATGTCGGTTTCCCGGCCGGTGCCGATATTAAAGGTGCCGGAGTGGGGGAAATCCAGGGCCTTAAGATTAGCGGCCACCACGTCCCCCACGTAGACAAAGTCCCGGGTTTGCCGACCATCACCGTTGATCAGGGGCTGCTGGCCGGCCAGGAATTTTTCTATAAAGATGGCCACTACGCCTGCTTCCCCCTGGCCATTCTGGCGGGGGCCGTAAACGTTGGCATAACGAAGACAGATGGTGGTGAAGCCATGTTCCCGCTGGTAGTAGCGGAGGTAGTGCTCTACGGCCAGCTTGGCGATGCCGTAAGGGCTTTCGGGCCAGGGGGCATCGGTTTCTTTGGCCGGGATGGGAGCCTCATCGCCGTAAATAGCGCCCCCGGTGGAGGCAAAGATGACTTTTTTTACCTTGGCATCCTTGGAGGCCTGCAAGAGGTTCAAAGAGCCCAGGATGTTTTCCCGGGCGTCGCCAACAGGATCGGCCACGGAAAAACGCACGTTCATCTGGGCAGCGTGATGCACCAGGGCTTCCGGGCGCCAGGAACGGATGAGCTCAGCGGCCTCCGCAGAGTTAATATCGAATTGGAAAAATTGGGCCTGGGCCGGGACAAACTCCCGCCGGCCAGTACTGAGGTTGTCCACTACCGCCACGTCGTGACCAGCGGCGAGCAGGCTATCGGCGACGTGAGATCCGATAAAGCCAGCCCCGCCAGTGACCAGGATCCGCGCCATCATGTCCCCCGAAAATTTGGGTTCAGGGATACGCTTCTGCACCCCTGACGCCTTTTCTTGTACCATGACATGATAACGAAAGGTACCAAAAAGGGCAAATTCGCGAGTTCTTCCCCTTTGTTTTAGACTTCCTTTTCGCCCTCTAGTTAAGTTAAAGTGTTATGGATCGAATAGACCTCAACAAGCGTTTCAATGAAACCGGGTTATAAGGAGAGTCAGATGCGTTTCGGGGTGCGAGCCACAGGAATAGTCATAGGTCTGGTGATATTGGGCGCAAGCCTGGCAACAGCGGACCAAGCCCCGCCGGAAATGACTTTGCCCCAGCTCATTGCCCAGGCGCTAAAGATCAGTCCAGAGGTGAAGACCAGCCAGAGCGAGGTCGCCATCGCCAAGGCCCTGAAGGACCAAGCCCACGGGTACAGATTCCCCCAGTTTGACACGGAGATAGTAGGCGCTCCGGTGCCCACGGCCAGGCAGCCAGAAATCCGGGGGAACAGCATCTTTTACCCGGACACCAAGAATTCGCTGCATGGGGTGACTATTTTTGGACGGCTGGATTTTGCCATGATTCAACCTTTGTATACCTTCGGGAAGATTGCCCACCGGGAGGAGGCGGCGGAGAAGTATACCAAGGTAAAGCAAGCGGAGGTGGACAGCAAAAAGGGAGAGGTTATCCTGCAGGTGGCTCAGGCCTATTATGGGCTGGTTTTATCCCAGCAAGGGGAAAGCGCAGTGCAGGAGGCCCGAGACTATCTGAACGATGCCCGGGAGCGGGTCAGCAAGCTCTTGGCTCTCAAGTCCGCCAGCGTCAAGGACACCGACACCTACCGCATCAACATATATGAAGGCAGCATAGAGAAGTTTGCGGCCGAGGCCGAGGAAGGGTCAAAGGTGGCCTATAAGGCCTTGCAAGCCCTCACCGGCTACGGGCCAGAAAAGGAGTTCCGGGTGCCGGCGGCGCTGCCGGAGCCGACTGCAGCCCCCCATAAACTCGATTATTACATTAAGCAGGCCCTGGAGCTCAGGCCCGAGTTCACCATGATCAAAGAAGGGAAGGCAGCCCGGGAACTCCTGGTGAAGGCCGCCAAAGCCGATCAATATCCGGACCTCTTCATGGCTCTCGTGGGCTTGCTGTCCGGGTCTCCGGGGCGCTTCAGCAATCCCGACCCCTTTCACCAGGACCTGACCAACTGGTTCAGCACCGGCCCGGTGGTGGGGGTGAAATGGCATTTCGATTTCGGCATCACCAAGGCCAAGATCAGCCAGGCCCAGGCGGAGCTGGATAAGCTGAAAAACCAGGAGCGTACGGCCCTCATGGGCATCCCGGTGGAGGTAGCCCAGGCATACGGCAAGGTGCAGGAAAACTACCGGGCCTCCCAGGGAATGGGCAAGGCCTATGTCAACGCCCGGCGCTGGCTGGTGGCGGCCTTCAGCAACTTTGACATGGGCCTGGGGCAGATGGAGGAGATCTTCAAGGCCTTCGAACGCTACGGCGCGACCCGGGGGGATTACCTCAATGCGCTGTATGAATACAATCTGGCGGTGGTCAAGTTGGACAAGGCCACCGGCGCCTACCGGGTGGCCCAGCCGGAAAAGGAGCCGGCCAAAGAGAAGATGCCGGAGAAGGCCGGCTGACAATCCCCTTTTGACCACATCATGAGGATATGGCAGGGATGGCCGGGTGGAATGAATGCCCGTGACTACCTTCCTTTCCCAATTCAAAATTGATTCAAGCCTCACATCAGTTAACGATTTCTTCCTGATATCCTTACAGATTTTTGTTCTTGTGTCAATCTCGGGTCATTTCACCCCAAGGAGGCGATCATGCCGGCAACCTGGAGATTTGTGGCCTTTCCCTTGATTTTGCCATGGCGGCCAGAGTTCTGGAGCCTGCCCTTGTTTTTTCCGGATCTAAATGTTGGGGTGCTGTGGCAGTGGCCTGAGGGGCTCCCCTACCGGGGAATGCCGCTGCCGCCAGGGGCGATGGGCGGCCAGCAGGATTTCAGGGACTATGCCCCGGGGGAACTCAAGCAGTGGCAGGCTTATAAGGAGTATACCGACAGTCAGGAGGAAGTGGACGATATCGTGCGGGCCCTGAGAGGGGAACCGGCAAGGGCTGAGGTGGCCGAGGGGCCCTGGAAGGACGAGGAGGCCTCGAACCTGGCCTGGCAGCTGGAAGTGATGGAGGCGGACCAGGAGGCGCAACTCGCCAAGGTTGACCGGGGGGGAGAGTGGCTGGCGGAAGTCCTGACGCCGGAAACCTGGGAGGAACCGACGAGTTTTAGCGGCATGCCGGTAGGAAAAGAGGTGCTCGACCCGGAGACGGCACGGTTGCGGTATCTTTTGTGGCGGCGGGAGATGAGGAAATTTCTGGAGCCGGAGAGCGCGCCACTGTTGCTGGGGCGCACTTCCCAGACCATTTTTACCTCTCTCCGAATGGAAGCCGGCAGGGGTGGTCCTCCCCTGGCGCGGTTCAAGTTGCCGGGGTGCCGTAAGGAGGATGAATACCAGGCGGCCAGGAAGGCGCAGGCGGCTTCGAGATGGCAGGAGAGGTTTCAGGAGCTTTTGGGAACTTGCCTAACGGCGGCGGACCAGGGAACTGACCCAGTGCAGCCGGCTCAAGAATTAAGCCGCTGGCTGGAGAAAGAACTACCCCGGCAATGGCCGGAAGTCTCGTCCTGGTCCTGGGACCTGGAGATCTGGGGCAGGGACCCCGAAGTCTCAGAAGGAGGAGAGACGCTCATAGCCTGGGGCGGGTTGGGAAAAGAGGTAGTGGCGGGTTAGAGGATTCTGGGGAAAGGACCAGGGAGCCAAGTTCCTGCCCTTCTCTTAACCCCACCTCCATCCCCTAAGGCGCTGGCAAGGCGGGGAATTTCAGATCCAAACAGGTTTTGTGGCGGAGCTGAAGATGCTGCACAAACTGAGTCAATATTGGGTGGTTTGGGTAATCTTGTTGGTGGGGAGCTTTCTGCCTGTTGCCCTACTAGAGGCTCACGAGAGCAGCCCGCCTGGCACACCCGGGCAGGAAGCGAAGGAAAGCCCGTGTCCCTTTTGCGGGCAGCCCTGGCGGGGGCCCAGCGGTTTGGAGATGGCGACACCCGATAAATTGCCCACTCCCAAAAACCAACTCTGGATCAGCAAACTTCGCGGGGTCTTGGGGATGGAGAAACACGCCAAGGCTCAGTACGAGGCAGACCAAAAGAAATTTGGCCTCACTAACCCTTACCGTTATAGCCTCTACCCGACAAATTTAAACCTTTCGTTTCACAGACCTGGCCTGACGGTAGCACTTCTCTGCTCAAAGGATTGGTGAGGAGTTAGCCGGCGTGGGCCCTTATCAGGTTTTTTCAGGAAGAGCAGGCATGGGTTCGGTGGGGATGATCTTAGCCGCGGCGATTTCCCGCAGGGCGACGACGATTTCCTTGTTCTCGGACTTCACCAGGGCAGGGGCGCCCTTGTGAAACTGGCGGACGCGCTTGGCAGCCATATGTATCAGGGCAAAGCGATTGGGCACTTGGCGAAGGCAATCCTCAATGGTGACACGAGCCATACAGCAACTCCTCAATGACAATTAGATGTAGGAAGTACCTAATTTTTTGATATTATATCAACCCGGTTGGCGGGGCGACAGGAGGTTCTCCAATTCCGCGAGCAACTGGGTGACCAAGACGGCAAGGGCAACGCATTTCTTGCCCGACATGCAATCGTCGGCGTCTTGCTTTTCCAGGAAGGCGCCGAATTCCTGGCCGGCTTTGTTGAGGCGCACTTCGTACTTGTTCGCCTGCTGGTTAAAAGAGACCTCAAGGTTAATGCTATTCTGGCCGATTTCCGGGTGAAATTCCAAAATCTTCCGCTTCAGTTCCTCAATAGTATAATCCATGACAGCCCTCCTGGAACTAGTCCCCTTCAGATAATTTCCGGCGGCCAGATTTTATACACGTGGGCTGAACCATTTGGCAGGCCCGGTTTGAGGCCGGACCTGGCGGGGCTCCCGTCACACGGCGCCCTCCGGCGCCGGAAGCTTTCTTTATCAGATCCTTGAACTCCTGAGGGGAATATCGACGGCCGCAACCCGGGCAGCACACCTCAAGACCCTCTCAAGAGGCCCTGAGGATAATTTTACCATGTCGGCAAGAAGGACACCGCATATTTGTTTAAAAATAACGGGAAAGTTGAGGTAAAGAAGGCTCCACCCGGCGGCACTCCCGCAAAAGGGCGTTGATATAGAGCCAGGCAAAGCTCATAAGCAATTCCGGGGCATACTTCCGGGCCCCATGGCTGTCAAAGGCCATTTCGCTGACGCTTCCGGTCTGGAGTAGACGCATGGCCAGGTCCCCCAGGATAGGCCAGGTCGCTTGCCAGCCACCGGGGGCTGCCGCGCAGACACCGACGTCCAGGCGGGCCAGGGCTACCTCCACCACATCCAGGGACACAAGCCTTAAAAGTTCCTCCCGGGGGCCCAGAGCCACCTCCTGAATGGGAGAGGCGGCGGTGGGGGCAAAATCCGAGAAGGGGAGCCAGTCCGGGCCTGGCGCCGCCGCCGTCAGAGGAAAGGAACCCCGGGCATAGCGGGCCAGCACTGCTAAAAAATCCCAGGCGAAGACGTAGGCGTCTTCGGTGGGCACTTTCAAACTTTTTCTGGCGAACAGGATCCTCAGGTCAGCGCCGTGGTCCGCATCGTGATCGAAAAGCCAATACAACTCCAGGGGGCGAAAAGGCTGCTGGCGCAAGACCCATTTGACCGTGGCGTAGGGCTTTTCCTCGAGGAGCTCGGCCCGCATCAGAGGAGCCAGGAGGTTAGGGTCGAGGTGGATCAGCCCTTCCAGGTCCTGGCGGTATTTTTTGCGGACATACTGACGCAGTTGGGCGTCCCAGCCCCAGCCCGCCTCGAAGTGCTGCAAGGTGACCAGATCACTAAAACTAATATTGCTCAGTTCTTTTTGGACTCCACTTTCTGATTAAACTTGTCGGCGTTAATTATAAACCGCTCATGGACGGCTTCGCCAATTTTTTCTTTCTCGTCAAAGGCTTCCACCTTGAAGGTGAGCTTGCGGCCGTCCACCGCGGTGACCTCGGTCCGGGCCCGCACCTCCATGCCCAACGGGGTTGGGGCCAGGTGCTTCAGGTTCATGGCAATGCCCACGGACTGCTCGCCGGAGCCCAGATGGGGTTCCATGAGCTCAGCACTCACCCCCTCAAATAATCCCACCAGATAAGGGGTGCCAAAAACATCAGGCAAATGGGGGAAAAAGTGGCGCGCCGAATGCTCCGGACCAGTCTTCAAGAACTTCTCATGGGTCATGCCAATCGAAAAGGGAGAGCTCATAGGACCTCCTTGTGGGGGTATATTGGGGGGAGGGCTACAGGGACCTGAGTTCCTTAGCCTCCTTCCCCCAAACTGATTCATACCGCCAGGGGGGAAAGTTTGATGGGGCCGAATTTTTCTCCCTGGGCCAGGCGGCGGCCCAAGTCCGTGGCGGCGCTCAGTACATCGGGGTGTTGCAAGATGTCGCCTTTGTCGTCTACCCCTCTGACACAGATTTCAGCGGCGTAGGAAACATTGATGGCGTCGAAGAAGTATCTGGTCACCAGGCGGGCACCCACAAAGAGGAGTTTGCCATGGGTGGCGGCGGTGGCCAGGAGGATGCCCTGGCGCTCCGGGCCGGGAAAGTCCATGTTAGCCCGGTAGCGGCGGGCCCAGAGGGCCTGGGTGCGATCGATGAAGGCTTTGGCCTGGGCGGTGACACTGTAGAAGAAAATGGGGGTGGCCAGGACCACTACATCGGCTTCCAGGAGTTTGTCATAGAGAGGCAGCATGTCATCCTTGATGGGACAGGTGCCGTCTTTGAAGCAATGGTAGATTTCCTGACAAGGGGAAATCTTGAGTTCCCGCAAGGCGATCCTTTCCACCTGGGCTCCTGCCTGGGTGGCGCCATCAATAAAGGCATTGAGGAGGATTTCCGTATTGCCGCCCCGGCGGGGGCTTCCCCAGATGGCCAGGAATTTCATGCCGGTCTCCTTCAAATTAAAAGTCCCGATGGCTTAAGGGATCGAGGGGGTCGTCCGTCGAAAAAAAGGCAGTTCTTGGGAAAATACAGCATAGGGAAACAGAGGGCTCTTTGTCAAGTCCGGCATGCGGGGGATTCCTGGTCCGGAGACAGCTGCAAGCCGGTGGCGGGCATCAGGTAACCGCGCAAAAATATTAGGAATTAGCTCATCATAATTGCGGCGGGGATGACATTTTGATATAAACCTTTTAACGAAGCCGCATCAACCACTTCTTCGAAGGAGAATTGCATGGGAAGGAAGAGCGCCGGTGGGATAGCAGTACCCCTCAAGGTCCTGGTGGCTGTATTGGTGGTGTTGACAGTGGCGACGGCGAGTTGGGCCGGCGGTAGAGCTGCTGACTTTACCCTGCCGAGCGTCCTCGACGGCAAGGAATACAGCCTCAGCCAGTTCAGGGGTAAGGTAGTGATGCTCAACTTTTTTACCTTTTTCTGCGGCCCCTGCAGAGAGGAGATGCCCTCGTTGAACCAGATTTACAAAGAGAACCAGGGGCGTGGCTACGTCACCCTGGGGATCGGGCTGGCTTCCGACCCCACCCAACTCAGGTTCCTGGTGAAGCAGTTAAATCTGGATTATCCCGTACTGGTGGGCAACGACAAGGTGGCCCAGGACTACGGCAATGTGGAGGTCGTGCCTACCACCATTGTCATCGACCGGCAGGGGAACATTGTCCAGAAGATTGTGGGAGCCCGGTCCAAGGCTGATTTCGAGAAGATAATCAGGCCATTGCTGTAATTGCATCCCTGAGATTGGCAAAGACAAGGGCAGACCGATGAGGTCTGCCCTTTTTTTTGAAAACTTGTCACCACGGGAAGTTAAGCGGAGATTCAGGTAGGTAGTGAACACGCACTACTGTTTGCCGGAGCGTGTGGACTTCGTTTTTGGCAAGATACGGTACGAACCAGGAGCCTTGGGAGCAGGCCAGACTATGCCGGAACAGGCCGTTCGTCAGGTGAGGTGCAAGAAGACGTTTTCCCTCTGGAATTCGCTCATGAACAACAATTCCCGCTGATTTTCAGAGGTAAAGAGCTTCAGGGGGAATTCTTCGCCGGGGAACCAGTCAATGGAGAAGTGCCAATCCTGGCCGGCGGCGAAGATAGTGAGATGGGCTTCATCTTCCTCAACCAGGGGGAAGAGCAGGTACAAAGTATAGTGGGTAGCGCCGGGATCGGGTTGGTTTTGATCCTTTTTTCCCTTCCAGATTTCGAACTTTTCCTGGAAAAGTCCGGATAACCAGAAAACCGTAATAAAGTCTCTGCCGTCAAGCACTGCAACTCCTCAAAATTTAGAAATGTTATCCCATAAACCCAAAGGTTACAACCATATGCCGGGAGGGAGGTTTCGTCAAGGGTTTGCAGGCTCGTGAGGGGAGAATGGGAGGTCTTAGTCTCTGCCCTGTTCCCTAAGTGGCCTTGACAGAGTTCTTGGAGATTCTAATAGTTCAGGACCGTCAACCCGAGGATGAAGGCGGCCAGGATGAGGCGGTAGATGGCGAAGGGGTAAAAGGTGTGACGGCGTAGGAAGCGGAGGAGAAAATCGATGGCCAGGTAGCTAAAGACCAGGGCGGACAGAAAGCCTAAAACCCCGGCAGCCCAGGAGAGGTGTTCGGGGTGGTGTTTTAACATTTTGAGAAAGTCATAGAGGCCCGCCCCGGCGATGATGGGGGTGGCCAGCAAAAACGAGAAGCGGGCAACGCTCTCCCGGGTGAATCCCAGGAAGAGGCCCGCGGTCATGGTGATGCCGCTCCGGGAGACTCCGGGCATGATGGCCAGGGCCTGGGAGAGGCCGATCAAGAGGGCGTCACCCAGATTCAGGTTGGTGAGGGGTCGAATGTGACGGGCTAGGCGCTCGGCCAGGATGAGAAGGATACCCAGACCACCCAGGAGGAGGGCGATGCGCCAGGGTTGGCGGAAGATGGTTTCGGCGGCATGTTGAAGAAGAACCCCAGCCAGGGCCCCGGGGATGGTGGCGGCAACCAGACAGACGAACAGGCGGCGTTCCAAACGAGTGTAGGGGGAGGGCTTCAGCACGGCCTTGGCCATGTTGAGCCAGTCGGCACGGAAATAGATAAGCAGGGCGATGAGACTCCCCACGTGGAGGAGGATATCGAAGTTCAAGCCCCCGCCTTCCACCTTGAAGTAATGCTCCAAGAGGGCCAGGTGTCCGGAGGATGATATGGGGAGGAACTCGGTAAGCCCCTGAACAAACCCGAGGAAAATCGCCATGAGGGGGTGCATGGAGGTGAAATATACCATTCTTCTTACGTGCGGGCAATGTGATTTACTAGCAAGACGGACGAAAAGAAGAGGGAGGAAATTTTAGCATAAGAAGATGAAGCCTGACCACCCGGCTTCTCGCTCCATCAACCCTATTATTTTTCTATCCGGGCCATGATGGTCTGGGGAGAGAGATTTTCCAGAGTGAGCCCAGAGGGCAACTGGACCTGGACCTTGAGGTGGTGGCGGCCGGGGGAGAGGCCCCCGGTGGCCACCGAGACCTTCAAATCTTTGGTGTCCAGGTTCTTGACCTGCAGCCAGGGGCCCTGGACGGTAAGGGTGACTTTGGGCGGAGTTAGTTTAGCCGATGAAGGTTGAGGCACCACCGGAACGTCTTCGAAGGTGCGCCGGAGGGGCTTGGGGCCAATGTCCACGTCGGCCAAGATGGGGACATGGTCAACCATGGAAATATGGAGGTCGGTAAAATTCAAGTCGGTGGTCAGGGTGGTGGAATGGCTAAGGGTGGTGAGGTCCAAAGGGACGGTGGGGAGGAACTTCAATTCGCCGAGTTCGGAGTCCGGGCCCTTGACCTTGACCTTAGCGGGCTTGACCCTGATGCCTTTCACTTCTAGGCCCTCGGGTGGGCACCCTAACAAGATGGGCTCAATGGGCAGGGTGCGGGTGATGGCCGGGGTGAAGGTGAGAACCAGGGGGTTGGGCTGAACCCGGGTCACCTGGACGCCCCGGGGAAATTCAAAGGTGTTGATGCCCAGGGGGAAACTCTGGGGGCCAGCCTTAATGCCGGCCAGATCCAGGGTGTGCGTCAGGCGGCTCTGGGCGAGGGTGCGGATGAGACCGCGGGGACCTGACACCCGGACCTGGATACTTGAGGGGACCTCACTGGTGACCATCAAGTTGGAAGGCAGGTTGAGAAGTTCAAGGGAGATATTGAGGTTGGTCTCTGTGCGCTCCTCTCCCCCTACGGCCAGCCACAGGGCGATGGCCAGAAAAAGCGAGAGAAGCTTCAGAGACCTATTGCGTCCCAAAAAAGCGAGCAAGCCGCTCAAACCACGATCCTTTCTTCTCGGTATCTTCGATGAGGCCGTGCAATTCCTGACGGAGTTGCAGACGGCTCAGATTTTGCTTGAGCTTTCCTCCCTGGGCCAGAGATATCTGGCCATTGGTTTCGCTCACCACCAGGGCCAGGGCATCCGTGTTTTCCGTGAGCCCGACGGCAGCCCGGTGGCGGGTGCCCAGGGTAGGGTCAAGGCCGGTGGACCTGGTCAGGGGCAGAAGGCAGCCAGAGGCGACTAGCCGGTCTCCCTGGATGATGACGGCGCCGTCGTGAGTCGGGTTGTGGGGCCAGAAGATGCTGACTAAAAGCTCCCAGGTGATCAGAGAATCAAGGCGAACAGAGCCCTCAAGGTATTCCGTAAGCCCAACCTGGCGCTCCAAAGCGATGAGACCGCCGATGCGATAATTGGACAGGGTTTCGGCGGCTTCACAGATTTCCTCCATGGTTTGGGGCTCGGAGCCGCCGTGGGGAGCCAGGGCCCGGCGGCCGATGCGACTTAGGACCCGGCGGATATCGGCCTGAAATAAAATTATAATGATGAGGAAAAAACTTTTTACGACGCTGTCAAGGAGCCATTCCAGGGTGAAAAGCTCGAGATAGCGGGCCCCGATATAAGACAAGAAAAGCAGAAAGAGACCCGCCAGGACCCAAATGGCCTGGGTGCCCCGGAGGATAAGGAAGATCTGGTAAATGATGATGGTTACCAGGACGATGTCCAGGGCATCCTGCCACCTGAGGTTGGAGAGTAGGTTTTCCATGGGCTTATGATGGGGAATGGCGCCGGACCTGGCCGATGGCTCTCAACACCGTAAAAAATTGCTTGGCATAGGCGACATTGTGAACCCGGACGATGTGGGCGCCCCGCTGGACAGCCACAGCCAGGGCGGCCAGGGTGCCTATGTCCCGTTCGCCCGGGGGCAGGCCTCCCAACAGATGACCCAAAAAGGCCTTGCGGGAAGGACCGATGAGCAGCGGGCAGCCGAGGTCCAGGAAGGCGTCCAGATTGTTCAAAATTTCCATATTATGTTGAAAAGTCTTGCCGAACCCTAGCCCTGGGTCCAGGACCAGAAGCTCCCGGGGAAGACCATGGCTCATGGCAAAATCCAGACGTTCCTGAAAGAAGGCGCGCAATTCCCCGAGGAGATCATGGTAATGGGGCTTGGCCTGCATTCCTTTCGGAGTGCCCTGCATGTGCATAAGAATGACAGGTGCCCCGTATTCCCGGGCCAGATGGACCATATCGGGATCGAAGCGCATGGCACTGATGTCATTGATAATATTAGCACCGGCTTCGAGCGCGGCCCGGGCCACCCCGGACTTGTAAGTGTCAATAGAAATGGGGATATGGGTTCTAGCCCGAACCTGGGCGATGACGGGGAGAACCCGCTGAAGTTCTTCATTCAGGGGAGTGGGTTCGGAAAATGGCCGGGTGGACTCGCCGCCGAAGTCCAGGATGTCAGCGCCGGCGGCAGCCAAAGCCAGGGCATGATTCACCGCGGTGTCCTGGTCAAAGCAGAGGCCGCCGTCGGCGAAGGAGTCCGGGGTGACATTGATCACCCCCATGATAAGGGGACGGGGTTGGCCCAGTAAGGCAATCCACAAAGCCGCGGCCGAAGAAGCCGGAGCAGGCGCAACCCTCAGCCCTCCCGCCATAATCAGGCCTGCTGGAATTCCAAGGGCAGGGAACCGACCTCCTCCTGGGTATCGGGCTCTTCAGGCTGCTTTTTGAAGGAGTCGATTATCTGGTCAATTTCCTTGGCGTCCAGGGTTTCCCGCTCCAGCAGCGCCTGCGCCAGCGCCTGGAGTTCGGCCCGGTGGGTGGCAAGCAAATCTTTGGCCCGCTGGTAGCAACCCTCCACCAGATTCTTCATGGCGTGGTCAATGAGGCGGGCGGTTTCCTCGCTAAAGTCTTTGGGGTGGGAGATTTCCCGCCCCAGGAAGATGTGTTCTTCCCGGCGGCCGAAGGTGATGGGGCCCAGTTCTTCGCTCATGCCCCAGTTGCACACCATCTTGCGAGCCAATTCAGTGGCCCGCTCCAGGTCATTGCCGGCACCGGTGGTGAACTGGTTGAAGACCAGATCCTCGGCGGACCGTCCCCCCAAAAGGACAGTCAGGGTGCCTATGAGATAGTCCTTGGGATAGGTGTGGCGTTCGTCCAGGGGTAGTTGATGGGTGGAGCCCAGGGACCGCCCCCGGGGGATGATGGTGACTTTGTGGATGGGGTCAGAACCGGGAATGAGCCTGGCCACAAGGGTGTGCCCGGCCTCATGATAGGCGGTATTGGTGCGCTCCTGGTCACTTAAGATGAGGCTTTTGCGTTCCGTCCCCATGAGCACCTTGTCCTTGGCATGCTCAAAGTCCTCCATGGTAACGGATTCCCGGTTGACCCGGGCGGCGACCAGGGCCGCTTCGTTCACCAGGTTTTCCAGGTCGGCGCCGGAAAAGCCGGGAGTGCTGCGGGCGAGCACCGACAGGTCAACGGCCGGACCCAGGGGGGTGCGGCGGGTATGGACCTTGAGGATGGCCTCCCGGCCCTTCAAATCCGGGATGGGCACCACCACCTGGCGGTCAAAACGGCCAGGCCGCAGCAACGCCGGATCCAGGACATCAGGCCGGTTGGTGGCGGCAATGAGAATGACGCCCTCGTTGGCCTCGAAGCCGTCCATTTCCACCAGTAGCTGGTTCAGGGTCTGTTCCCGCTCGTCATGACCGCCACCCAGGCCGGCGCCACGGTGCCGGCCCACAGCGTCGATTTCGTCGATGAAAATGATGCAGGGGGAGTTTTTCTTGGCCTGGATAAACAGGTCGCGGACCCGGGCGGCGCCCACGCCCACGAACATCTCCACGAAATCAGAGCCACTGATGCTGAAGAAGGGTACTCCCGCTTCGCCGGCGATGGCCCGGGCCAGGAGTGTTTTGCCGCTGCCGGGGGCACCCACCAGAAGGACGCCCTTGGGGATACGGCCCCCCAAGCGGGTGAACTTTTTCGGGTCTTTGAGGAATTCGATGATCTCGGCGACCTCTTCCTTGGCTTCCTCAATGCCCGCCACGTCTTTGAAGGTGACCTTGACGGAGCTTTCGGTCATCAGACGGGCCCGGCTTTTGCCGAAGGACATGGCCTTACCACCGCCGGACTGCATCTGGCGCATAAAAAAGATCCAGATGCCCACCAGGACCAACATGGGCAGCCAGGAAACCAGCAAGGTGGTGTACCAGGGGCTATCATCCTTGGGTTTGGCGGTGATTTCCACCCCTTTGCGCTGGAGGAGCTTAATGAGATCAGGGTCCTGGGGGGCGTAACTCTTGAAGGGCTGGCCTTCTTTTTGCTCCCCGTTAATTTCCTCTCCCTGGAGAACGACTGATTTTACCTTATCGGACTTGACCAGTTCCAGGAACTGGCTGTAACTCAGAGAAGCCTTACTCCTGGCATGCTCGGCGGTGTTGAAATAATTGAACAGAAAGATCATCACCAGGCTGATGAGCAGCCACAGGGCAATATTTTTGTAAAACGGACTGAGGCGATTATTCATGTGGGTTTCTTAACTTGACGGTTGAGCCTTCCTCATGAAGGCAAGATATTTCTCCTGTTCATATTTTAGAGTTATCTGGGAAAAATGCAAGGTGATTCTAACCCTTGGGCAAGACGCATTCTTGGCGCGGCCAAGTGTAAGTCTCTGGCAGGGCACTAAATTACCAATTTTTTTTCCATTTCACAAGCGAACCTGGCCGTTGGATAGTTGATCTTGGGAGCGGGGGCGTCCACCGGCTGGAAAGCCTGTGCCACTAGCTCTGCCTCTCTCTCAAACTGTTTTCCTAATCACTTGAGATAATTAAATGAAACGCACCTTTTTCAAGGTGATGCGGCGGTCAATCTATCGGTGGAGAAGTGGCGCCGGAGGAAGTCCTGGGCCTCGGTGAAGTTGGGCCGGAATTGGAGAGCGAGGCTCATGGCCTCCAGGGACTTATCCTTTTCCCCCAGATCAAAATAGAGGACACCCAGGTTGAAGTGAACCTTTTCGTTTCTGGAGTCAAGCTTGAGGGCTTGCTGATAGCACTCCAGGGCCTGGCGGTGCTTATGTTGCCGGCGCAGGGCCACCCCCAGACGATTATAAAGGTGGACGTCGTGAGGGGCGGCGTCAATGGCCTGAAGGAAGAGCTCCTCGGCGAACTGGTCCAGGCCGGCAGCCAAAAAAGTCTCCGCCATTTCGGCACGACCGGCGACTGGCACATATTGGCCGATGCGCCAGGATTCCTCAAGATATTGCCTGGCCTCCTCAAGGGCGCCTTCCTTGAGGCAAAGTTTACCAAGGGAAAAGAGGCGCTCGGGATTCAAGGGGCTTAACCTCCTGGCCTCCTCCAGGTAGCCTCGGGCTGAAGCCAGATCCCCCTGGGATTCCAGGAGCGCCGCCAGGTTCTGATAAGCCCTCAAGTATTTGGGATTTATTTCTATCGCTTGTGCAAAGCAAAGCGCAGCCTCTTTTTGAGACCCCAGCGCCAGATGACATTCCCCCATAAGATTCAAGACCTTGGTCTGGTGACGGAAGGGAGGTCTGGTGAGTTTTTCCAGAACCACCATTGCTTCAGAATGCGCTCCTTCCAGCAGTAATTCATTGGCCTTCCTGAAGAAAATCTCCCCCTGACTGGGCTGAAACCGCTTGCCAATAATGGACCGGAGACGACCTTCGAAGGATTCAATCTTAAAGGGCTTGAGGAGATAGCCGTCCACCTCGCTTTCTGCCGAAGCAGCCACAATGTCCTCGGAGACTTCGCCGCTGATCATCAGGAAGGGGGTAGTTTGGAATTGGGGGGTAGCCCGCAGGTGCCTGAGAAGGTCGAGGCCGTTCATGCGTGGCATATTAATATCGCACACCACGAGGTCGAAGGGACGCTCTTGGAGGACCTCCCAGGCTTCCTGCCCATCTCCGGCCTCCCGTATGTCGCCCTTGACCCCCAGATGTTGAAGCATCTGGCGAAGCATCCGGCGGATGGCGGGCATATCGTCCACCACCAAGACATTCAGGGGGCTGAAAAGTTGATCGTAGGTTCTTCTTGCCGCCACAGCGTCAGCCAAGTTAGGCATAACACAGCCTGATGCTTTGATTTTTCGCTGAGAGACTTATCGGCAGGACGGCGAAGGAAATTGAGGGAATTTCAGAAATAATCGTATTTTTTCAAGGACTCCAGCTACCTAACAACCAGAAAGCTGCCATCCAGGATGCCCTCTCACCCTGCCTTCGTCCCCCAAGGGGGGGAAGGGGAGGAAGGAGGAGTGAGGGGGCTGAAAACAGGGCCTTTGAGGCCTTGGTGTAATGGTCAGGCGGCGCCCCGCAGAGGGGTAACGGCAATTTGCTGCTGATCCCGGGAGAACTGGCGGAAATCTCCTTGAGGCGAAGGCAGCAGGGTTAACAAGGTCTCCCGGGAGACGCGCCAGGGTCCGGCCCCGAGGCGTACGGCAGGAAGGCGGCCGTCCCTGATCATGCGGTAGATGGTACGCCGGGAAAGGCAGAGGATCTGGGCGACTTCGTCAGGCCGGTACAACTTTTTTTTCATCATCATTTCCATCTTCTTTTCTCCTTTCAGTTTCTCTTTTCCTTTCAAGGGCTTCGAGACATCTGGTATGCAAGTCACGGGCCCAAATTTAACTACCTGTAAATACTTATAATTAAAATAACTCCTCAGTTTTTACCTTAGGTGTGGGTCTTTTGCCAGGGGTTATCCCTAGGGTTTCCCCTTAGTATCATAGTTTAGCCCTAGGGGCAAATGTTGGTTTTAGGGGCGAGGGGTGTCCATCGGGAAAAAGAAGGTGTGGGGCAAACCCATTTTGGGTCCATGGCCGGGGTGGACGGCTTTTGGCACGGCCCCCTGAGCATTGGCGCAAAACCGCATGACTCAAGGGCCGGAGGGCCGCGTGCATAACGGCGGCCGAGGGGTTTTCAAGGCGGTCGGCAGGCTTTGGTGACAAGCTGGCACATTTGTTCCGGCAAGTGCCACGGTTTTTGAAGGGAAGGAGACACACATGCAAGGAGGAAGATCCATGACACCAGAGAAACTGCTGAGACCCAGCGAAGTGGCCGGACGCCTGGGAATATCCCGCTCCTCGGTATACCGCTGGTTCTGGGAGGGCAAACTCAAGGGCGTCAAACTGGCCGGAGGGCCGGTGAGAATCTTCGAAAGCGCGGTTTTCGCGCAGATGCTGGATATGGACTGCCTGCCGACCTGAGGCCAGGGGCCCGACTACGGATTGCTGACGATAAACTCCAAGGATTCTCGAACCACGGGCTACTGATGACGCAGCGCTACAAAACCGACAGGAACAAGCGGAAGTTTTATTTTGAGGAAGTGCAGTCCCTTTACCTGGCCGGCAAGAATCTGGAGGAAATTCAGGAGATGTTTCCGGTAACCCTCCCAACTCTCAAGCGTTGGCACAAAGAGGGCCATTGGGAAGAAAAAAGGCGTCATGCCCTGGTGTCACCTCGCTGGCTGGGAGAAGCCTTAAGGGGGGTGCTCCGGGAGAAAACCGGCAAGATCCTGGCCAAGGGGGACTTCAAGCCCCAGGAATTGGATGAACTGACCAAGATTATCACCCTGATTGACCGATTGGCCAACGGCGGCTGGGACATCAGGGCCGCAGCCCTGGAGGTCATGGACCGGTTCAGCGAGTTTGTGCGCGGCTGGGTGAAGGAACCGGAAGAGATCAAGCGGTTTACCCAGTGGATGCAGGAGTTTTTTCGCGTCTTAGAAGATGACGACGAGGGCAGAGGGTAAGGGGACATAGATGAACCTCAACAAGAAGCTGACCAAGAGCGTCTTCCGGCAGAAAGCGGACCGGATTTTGATGCGGCTCTCCATGGAGGTGACGCCTTTCTGGGAGGATAGCCAGGAGAAGCGGGAGCAGCGCATCAAGAGGGCGGAGGCCGACCCGCTGTTCTTCTGCCGGACCTATTTGCCCCACTATTTTTCTCACTCACCGGCGCCGTTTCATTACGAATTGATCCGGTTCATGGAGGAACGGGGGAAGGTGGTGACCCCGGCGGTGGTGGCGGCGCCCCGGGAATTTGCCAAGAGTACGGTGTGCTCTTTCGGATATGTGCTGCACCAGATCTGTTACGGCAAGCGGCATTTTATTATCATCGGCAGCGACACCGAGGACTTGGCCAGCGACCTGACCGGCTACCTATACATGGAACTGCTTTACAACGAACGCCTGCATCAGGACTTCGGGGAGCTGGTGAGGGCGAACAAGCCGGTGGACGACTTCATCACGGCCAACAGCGTCCGGGTGAAGGCCAGGGGCCGGGGGCAGCGCCTCCGGGGATTGAAGCACCGTCAGCACAGGCCTGACCTGATCATCCTGGATGACATGGAAAATGACGTCAACGTGCGCAACCCCGAGATTGTGAGCCAGATCCTGGACTGGGTGCAATCGGCAGTTTATCCCGCCCTGGAAGCCAACGGGACGCTCATGATCATCGGCACTATCCTCCTGCAGCGCAGCGCTTTGCACATCATGCTGACGAGCCCGGAGGGGCCTTACTGCAATTTTCGGCGGCGGGTTTTTCGGGCCCTCCAGGAGGACGGCACCTCCCTGTGGGAGGCGCGGCACCCCACGGAGCGGCTGCACCTGCAAAAGCAGCTCATGGGCACGGTGGCCTTCAACCGGGAGAAGATGAATGAACCCACCCCGGCCAAAGGCTTATTTAAGGAAGAGTGGCTGCACTATTACCACCCCGACAGCCTGAAGGACAAGAACCTGATCGTGGCGGGCTTTTTCGACCCGTCGCTGGAGACCGGGGGCAGCGCGGATTACAAAGCGGTGGTCTCGGTGGGATATTGCCGGGAGGAGATGGTGTTTTACGTGCTGGATGCCTTCATCCAGAAGACCACCCTGGAGCAGACGCTGAGGGCGGTGTTTAACCGGCACCAGGAGCAGCCGTACCATCTTCTGGGAGTGGAGGACAACCTTTTCCAGCGCCTGCTCCTCAAGGAATTCGATCAGATGGGGCGGGAGCTGGGGGTGCTTTTGCCGGTGAAAGGGGTAACCCACCGGATCGCCAAAGAGACCCGGGTGGCCGTCCTGTCGCCTCTGTTTGAACGAGGGAAAATCCGCCTCATTCGCGGTCATTCCGATCAGGAGAAGCTCATCGAGCAGTTACTCTACTTCCCCTCCCGCACCCTCCACGATGATGGTCCCGACGCCCTGGCCGGGGCGGTGCAGTTGGCCCAGACCATCCCAGGGAAGGCGCAGGCAACCTATGAGGCTGTGAAAACCCGGGCCTTCGCAGGCCGGGGAGCGTATTAACAGACGCTCAGGTGCTTTTGCGAATCCATAAATGATGAAAAGTTTGACTCCCCCCTCACCCCAACCCTCTCCCCCCGCAAGCGGGTGGAGAGGGGGATTTTAAGGCTTCCCGATGAACTTTCGGGCCGGACGA
>Ga0207826_1000034_pt1 | contig 31294 bp, 32 predicted proteins | sample LuqExpMetageno80_FD_187837 | JGI IMG/M metagenome (GOLD analysis project Ga0207826, IMG submission 187837) | Tropical forest soil microbial communities from Luquillo Experimental Forest, Puerto Rico - Sample 80 (SPAdes) | ecosystem: Environmental > Terrestrial > Soil > Tropical forest ... | reverse complement strand
CCGCAGGGCGTCCCGCGCTTCGCCTTCGAATATGCCGATACCGGCGCCGGCAACGATCTCGGCATCCGCGACAACTGGAACGCTTTCGACGCGATCAAGATCGTGCCGCGCTACGGCGTCACCAACAAATTGCCGCCCGTCGGCATGAGCTTGTTCGGCACGCAGTATGCGGCGCCGGTCGGCGTCGCGCCGATGGGGGCGCCCTCGATCGTCTGGGCCGGCGGCGACGTGCTGCTGGCGAAAGCCGCGCAGCGCGCCGGCGTGCCCTACACGCTGAGCATGGCCGGCGGCGCGAGCCCCGAAGAGATCGGCGCGATCGCGCCCGACGTGTTCTGGATGCAGCTCTATCGGATCGCACTCGACGATCACAAATTTGGCTTTGACGTCGTGCGCCGCGCGAAGGAAGCGGGCGTCAAGGCCCTGGCGCTGACTGTCGACGTGCCGGTGCGCACGACGCGCTCGCGCGAGACATATGCCGGCCTCGGCGGCGAGTTCAAGCCGACGGCGCGCATGCTGCGCGAGATGCTGGCTCGTCCGAAATGGCTCTGGGCGATCCGCCGGCACGGCTATCCGCGCTTCGCCACCTTGCGCGAATATGTCGGCAAGCACGCGAGCAACAACGACGTGATCCGCTTCGCGCGGCAGAATGTGGGCGGCGCGTTCTCCTGGGACGAGATCGCGCGCTATCGCGAGAAGTGGCACGGGCCGATGCTGCTCAAGGGAATCCTGCATCCGGCCGACGCGGAGAAGGCCGTCGCGCTCGGCGTCGACGGCATCTGGGTGTCGAACCACGGCGGCCGGCAGATCGAGGCGCTGGTGCCGTCGGTCGACGCGCTGCCGGCGATCGTGTCGGCGGTCGGCTCACGCGCGACGATCGTGATCGATTCCGGAGTGCGCAGCGGGCAGGACGTGATGCGCGCGGTCGCGCTCGGCGCCGACTGCGCTTTCGCCGGAAAATCCTTCCTCTGGGCGATCGGCGCGCTCGGCGACGAGGGGCCCAACCAGCTCATCGACCTCTACATCGACGAATTGCGCTCGTCGCTCGGGCAGATCGGCGCGCTCACGCTCGCTGAGGCGCGCGAAGCGAAGATTTTGCATCCGGGGGCGATCCAATATTGACCGACCCCGCTTGAAACCGAGGCCCCGCTCTGCGGTGCATCACTTCGTGCCGCACCGCGTCCGGGGCACGCAAGCACAGCTGCCCTGCATCATCCCGAGTACCTGGATGCCGCAAACACGGGTATGAGGGCGAAGGAGTTGCCGGGACCTGACGGATGTCAGTAATCGCCGAGACCGCGCCGCATGCGGCCGTGAATGACGCGCTGGCGCGGCGCAATGCGCTCGTGCTGGCGGTCGCGCAGGCGCTCGCCGGCGGCAACAACACCGTTATCGTCTCGACCACCAGCATCGTCGGGGCCATGCTCGCGCCCGACAAGGGACTCGCGACGTTGCCGATCACCGCGATGGTGTTCGGCATGTGGATGGGCACGCTGCCGGTCGGGGCGCTCGCGCGCCGCTTCGGCCGGCGCTTTGCATTGCAGACCGGTTCGGTGTTCGGCATCCTTTCTGGATTCGTCTCCTACACGGCCGTGCTGCAGGGCTCGTTCTGGCTGATGGTCGCCGGCACGTTCTGCGGCGGCTTGTATGCGGCCGCGCACCAGTCCTATCGCTTCGCCGCCGCCGACACCGCTAGCGAAACCTTTCGCTCCAAGGCGATCTCCTTCGTGCTCGCGGGCGGCGTCTTCGCCGCGGTGCTCGGACCGCAGCTGGTGATTTGGACGAAGGATCTGCTGTCGCCTTACATGTTTGCCGCGAGCTTCCTCGGCCAGTCGGTTTGCGCGCTGCTCGCCGCGATCGTTTTGCAATTCGTCCGCCTGCCGCAGGGCCGCGCCGTTGTGCATGCCGCCTCGCGTCCGATTTGGGAGATCGTGCGCCAGCCGCGCTTCGTCGTCGCCGCAGCTTGCGGCATGGCGAGCTACGGCATGATGAACATGGTGATGACGTCGGCGCCGCTCGCGATGATCGACTGTGGCCATTCCGTCACCGACGCGACGCTCGGCATCCAGTGGCACGTGATGGCGATGTACGGGCCGAGCTTCTTTACCGGCACGCTGATCGCCCGCTATGGCGTCGAGCGCATCGCGGGCCTGGGTCTGGCGCTGATCGCCATTACGGCCGTCGTTGCGATTTCCGGCGTCACGGTCGCGCATTTCTGGATCGCGCTGTCGTTGCTCGGCATGGGCTGGAATTTCGCCTTCATCGGCGCGACTACAATGGTGACGCAGTGCCACCGCGCACACGAGCGGACCCAGGTTCAGTCGTTCAATGATTTTCTCATTTTCGGAAGCATGGCCGCGGCTTCGTTCTCGTCCGGCCAGGTGCTCGCCTATTTCGGCTGGCAGGCGATCAACGAACTGATCTTCCCGGTGATCCTCACCGTGTTTGCGCTGCTTGCCTGGCTGAAATGGAAGGTCCGATCGGAGGCGGTTTAGGCCGAGGTACAGCCTATTCGCCGTCATGCGCGCACTCGACGCGCGCATCCATGCTAGGCGGCCAATTGCAAATCAGGACTGATGTGCTCGCGCCGAGTCCTCTACGGATTGCCGGGCGGAGTCTGGCAATGATCGGGAGAGGGCAGGGCAATCCCCAACACCGACGAGCCAAACGATCACAGATGTTGTCCTTTGGCAGGACAATACGTCTAGTTTAGTTGAGCCCGCTCGCCGAGGGGGCGCGTCTAGAGGCGATCCCGAGGCGGAGCAGCCCGAGAGAAAGCTGGAAGATGCGGCGCTTCCTGGGGGCGGATCGAAACGTCCGGCCGAGTGCGGCGTCCGCTGGTGAGTTCCGGCTGGACGAGGCGGCGCGGCCCGCCGGCGCGAACGGTTTTCGCCGCTCCGCCGGGCTGGGAAAATGCTCCGTGCGCCGTGGAAGTACGGTTCCGAGGTTTCAAAGACGCTGGAAAAGGAGCGCCGCGAGGCGCAGGCGCCTTCCTCCGAATTAGGGTGCCAAGGGCGCGAAAGGATAAGGGCCCGCCGGGCGGAGCGATGCCGCACGTGTCAAATGCCGTGCGAAGCTTTGATTCCGCATTGCAACCGCGTGGCGTTTTTGGCTATATCCCGCCCGCTTCCGGTCGGGGTGAAGCGCCCTCAGCAAGCGGCCATCCTCGACGTCCCTGGTGCCGGCCGGGACGTGTCTCTGCCAGCCCAAAAAAATCGAGGTCTTCAACCCATGACGAGTCTATGGATCATCGTCGCGTGCGGCGCGCTCGCGATCGTGTATGGCATCTGGGCCACCGGGTCCGTAATGCGCGCCGATTCCGGCACCGCCCGGATGCAGGAAATTTCCGCCGCCGTGCGCGAAGGCGCGCAGGCCTATCTCAAACGCCAGTACACCACCATCGGCATGGTCGGCGTCGTGATCTTCGTGATCCTCGGCGTCACGCTCGGATGGCTGGTCGCGTTCGGCTTCGCCGTCGGCGCCGTACTCTCGGGCGTCGCGGGCTTCATCGGCATGAACGTGTCCGTGCGCGCCAACGTCCGCACCGCGCAGGCTGCGACCAAGTCGCTCGCCGGCGGTCTCGACATCGCCTTCAAGGCCGGCGCCATCACCGGCATGCTCGTCGCCGGCCTGGCGCTGCTCGGCGTCACGCTCTACTTCGGCTTCCTCACCGGCACGCGCCACATGGCTCCCGACGATCGCACCGTCATCGACGCGATCGTCGCACTCGGCTTCGGGGCTTCGCTGATCTCGATCTTCGCCCGTCTCGGCGGCGGCATCTTCACCAAGGGTGCGGACGTCGGCGGCGATCTCGTCGGCAAGGTCGAAGCCGGCATTCCTGAGGACGATCCGCGCAATCCGGCGACCATCGCCGACAACGTGGGCGACAATGTCGGCGACTGCGCCGGCATGGCCGCCGACCTGTTCGAGACCTACGCGGTGACGACGGTCGCGACGATGGTGCTCGCTTCCATCTTCTTCAAAGGCACGCCGCTCCTGTTGCCGATGATGATCTTGCCGCTCGCCATCGGGGCGGTCTGCATCATCACCTCGATCGTGGGTACCTTCTTCGTGAAGCTGCCGGCGTCGCAATCGATCATGGGCGCGCTCTACAGGGGCCTGATCGTCACCGGCATCCTGTCGCTGGTTGGCATCGCCATAGTCATCGCCTGGGCCTTGCCGCAGGGCTTCGCCACGGCGCTCGTGAGCGAGGGCAAGAACTACACCGGCACGACGCTCTACATCTGCGGAATCGTCGGTCTGATCGTGACCGGCCTGATCATCTGGATCACCGAGTACTACACCGGCACGGACTATCGCCCGGTGAAGTCGATCGCGCAGGCTTCGGTGACTGGCCACGGCACCAACGTGATTCAGGGTCTCGCCATTTCGATGGAAGCGACCGCGCTGCCCGCGATCGTCATCATCGCCGGCATCCTGATCACCTACGGCCTCGCCGGTCTGTTCGGCATCGCGATCGCGGTCACGACGATGCTGGCGCTGGCCGGCATGGTGGTTGCGCTCGACGCATTCGGCCCGGTCACCGACAATGCCGGCGGCATTGCGGAAATGGCCGGCTTGCCAAAGGAAGTGCGTCGCTCGACCGACGCGCTCGATGCGGTCGGCAACACCACCAAGGCGATCACCAAGGGCTATGCGATCGGCTCGGCGGGCCTCGGCGCGCTGGTGCTGTTCGCGGCCTATAACCAGGACCTGGATTATTTCACCAAGGCTGGCGTGGGCTACTTCCAGGGTGTCTCGCTCGACTTCTCGCTGAAGAACCCCTACGTCGTCGTCGGCCTGCTGTTCGGCGGCCTGCTGCCGTACCTGTTCGCATCCTTCGGCATGACCGCGGTCGGCCGTGCGGCCGGCGCGATCGTCGAGGAAGTGCGCCGGCAGTTCCGCGAAGACTCCGGCATCATGAAAGGCACGTCGAAGCCCAACTACGGGCGCGCGGTCGACCTGCTGACCAAGGCGGCGATCAAGGAAATGATCATCCCGTCGCTGTTGCCGGTCCTGTCGCCGATCGTCTGCTACTTCGTGATCTACCTGGTCGCGGGCGGCGGCGCGGCGGGCAAGTCGGCGGGCTTCTCGGCGGTCGGCGCGATGCTATTGGGCGTGATCGTCACCGGCCTGTTCGTCGCCATCTCGATGACCTCGGGCGGCGGCGCCTGGGACAACGCCAAGAAGTACATCGAGGACGGCCACTACGGCGGCAAGGGCTCGGAAGCCCATAAGGCCGCAGTGACCGGCGATACCGTCGGCGATCCCTACAAGGACACGGCGGGCCCGGCGGTGAATCCGATGATCAAGATCACCAACATTGTCGCGCTCCTGCTGCTCGCGGTACTCGCACACTAAGCAGCGGCGGAATTGACAAAAAGAAAGGGCCCGCTTCGGCGGGCCCTTTTGCATTCCGGAAGCGATGACGGCCTAGAGGCCGATCGTCATGTTCTTGAAGATGCCGCGCAGGTAGTTGAGCTCCTGGCCGCCGGTCTCGGTCGTCTGCGAGACGAAGTCGAACACCTTGCCGTCCTTGACGCCGTAATTGGCCAGCCGCCGCACGCGCCGGTTCTTGTCGAAGTAGACCGCGACCACGCGCTGGTCGACGACGTCGTAGGGCATGAACGCCGCGCTGCGCGTCGCTTTCTGCGAGATGTAATAGAACGCCTCGCCGTTGACGGTGGCGACGGTCGAGGGCGTGCCGAGCACAATCAGCACCTGCTCCTGACTGGCGCCGATCGGGATCTGCTCCAGCGAGCCTTCAGGCAACACGTAGCCGCGCTGCAGCGTTTCGGTCATTCCGAAATTTCCGCAGCCGCCGAGCGCCGTGGCGCCTGCCAGCAGCAGCGCAAGCGCAACCCTGCGGTTATGGAGACGTCCTCGCACGCGCGGCACCCACTTCATCGCTTGCATCGGGAAGGCCCATGCCGTACGCGCGGAGAGAAGCGCGATCCGAAGCCCAAAACCGATGATTTTCCCCCTGTTCCGCCGGAACCGGCGGCCGGACACCATTTCCGCCCTGTATGGCATGATCGTGGCGCAAGCGCGAAGCCCGGTATTTTACCGGGACTATGCGGTCGCCGATACGGTTAACGGCCGATTCGACCTGTTGCTGCTGCACACGGTGCTGGTGGTCGGCCGGCTAATGCGCGAGGAGGAGGGCAAGGCGGCGGGACAGGCCCTGTTCGATCTGTTCTGCTCCGACATGGACGACAATCTGCGCGAAATGGGCATCGGCGACCTGTCTGTCCCGAAGCACATGAAGCGGGTGGGCGAGGCGTTCTACGGGCGCGCGCAGGCCTACGAGAAGGCGCTTGCGGAACAAAGCGACGCAGCGCTGATCGAATCCGTCGAGCGAAACGTTTATGGCGGCGGCGGTGGCGATGCCGCGCGCCGGCTGGTGGCCTATATCCGGCGGATCATGGCCGAACTCGACCGGCAGACAGTTGCCGCGATTGCCGCGGGATCGCGGAGCCTCCCTGATCCGGCGATTGATGCGTCGAGCAAAGGACCGACCACAAATGACTGACAACAAGGATCGAACGGCTTGGAGCGTGCCGGTCCAACTCACCGAAGTACCGGAGACCGGACTTCATGTAGAACTTGAGGCGCCGGATCATGTCCGCGCCGGTATCGCCGATCTCGCCAGACTGCGCACCTTGCCGGAACTCAAGGCCAGCTTCGACGTGGCGCGTCGCGGCAATGGCCTGCGGGTCACCGGCCGTGTGCACGGGCAAGTCGGCCAGACCTGTGTCGTCACGCTCGATCCGATAGAGAGTGCGGTCCACGAGGATATCAACCTCCTATTCCTGCCCGGCGCGCCCGAGCCGCACGCGGAGGGCGAGACCGACGAGGACGCGCCGGAGCCGCTGGTCGACGGCAGGATCGACCTCGGCGCCATTGCGATCGAGTTCCTGATGCTCGGCATCGATCCCTACCCGCGCAAGCCAGGCGTGGCCTTCGAGCCGCCGAAGAGCGACAGCGATGGCGCGCATCCGTTTGCCGCGCTTGCCGCGCTGAGGAAGGACAAAGCCTGAGCCGCACGACACGCATGCATCCGGCAGTCGACCTGCTTGTCTCGCCCGTTGCAGCCGTTATGGTCCCGCCCGTGAGCAGATTCCGCAGAACCGGGGCGCCGGAACCCAGCCTCAATGCCAGATAAAGTGCGCATCGCGCTCGACGCCATGGGCGGCGACCATGGCGCGCACGTCCTGCTGCCGGGGGCCGAGATCTCGCTCATTCGCCATCCCGACATCGAATACGTAATGTTCGGCGACGAGAAGGTGGTAGGCCCCGTGCTCGACCGCCACCCGCGACTTAAAGCCGCCACGCGGTTCGTCCACACCGACGTCGCCATTCGCATGGACGACAAACCTAGCCAGGCGCTGCGCCGGGGGCGGTGGAAATCGTCCATGTGGCTCGCGCTCGACGCCGTAAAAAAGGGCGAAGCCGATGCCGCCGTTTCGGCGGGAAACACCGGCGCGCTGATGGCGATGTCGCGCTTTGCGCTTCACATGATGCCCGGCATTGAGCGGCCCGCGCTCGCGGCGGTGTGGCCGACGCTGCGAGGCGAGTCGATCGTGCTCGACGTCGGCGCGTCGATCGGCGCGGACGAGGCGCATCTGATCAACCTTGCCACGATGGGCGGCGCGATGGCGCGCGTGTTGTTCGATATCGAGCGGCCGACAGTTGGGTTGCTCAACATCGGCGTCGAGGAAATCAAGGGTCTCGAGCCGGTGCGTGAAGCGGGCCGCATCCTGCGGCAGACGAACTTTCCCGAGTTCGCCTATCACGGCTTCGTCGAAGGCGACGGCATCGGCAAAGGCGTGGTCGACGTCGTCGTGACGGAAGGTTTCGCCGGCAACATCGCGCTCAAGGCGGCGGAAGGTACGGCGCGCCAGCTCGTCAGCTATCTGCGCTCCGCGATGAGCCGCACATGGGCCGCTCAGCTTGGCTATCTGCTGGCGCGGCAAGCCTTCAATATGTTGCGCGAGAAGATGGATCCGCGCAAATCGAACGGTGGCGTCTTTCTCGGCTTGAACGGGATCGTCATCAAGAGTCACGGCGGCGCCGATGCCGAAGGCACGGCCTCCGCTATCGATATGGGATACGACATGGTGCGTTACGAGTTGCTCGCCAAGATCGGCCAGTCCATGGCCGGCGAAGTGCATGCCGCGACGGTCCGCATGGCGAGCGGAGCTTGAATAATGCTGCGTTCCGTTGTGATCGGCTGCGGCAGCTATCTGCCGAGCCGAATTTTGACAAATCAGGAATTGGCGCAATCGGTCGAAACAACCGACGAGTGGATCGTACAGCGCACGGGCATTCGCGAACGCCACATCGCCGCGCCGGGCGAATTGACGTCCGATCTCGCGTTTCATGCGGCGAAGGCCGCGCTCGCGAATGCAAAGCTTGAAGCGAGCAGCATCGATCTGATCGTGCTAGGCACGTCGACGCCGGATCAGACGTTTCCCGCAACGGCGGTAACGGTGCAGGCCGCGCTCGGCATCACCCACGGCGCCGCGTTCGATCTCCAAGCGGTGTGCTCCGGCTTTGTCTACGCGCTGCAGGTGGCTGACTCGCTGTTGTGCGGCGGAGCCTACAAGCGCGCGCTGGTGATTGGCGCGGAAACGTTCTCGCGCATTCTCGACTGGAACGACCGCACCACCTGCGTACTGTTCGGGGATGGCGCGGGCGCCCTCGTTCTGGAATCGCAGGAGCAGCCCGGGACCCCGGCGGACCGCGGCATCCTCACCACCCATCTGCGCTCGGACGGCCGACATCGCGCCAAGCTCTACGTTGATGGCGGCCCGTCATCGACGCAGACCGTGGGACATTTGCGCATGGAAGGTCGCGAGGTGTTCAAGCACGCCGTGGCGATGATCACCGACGTGATCTACGACGCGTTCAAGGCGACCGGCACGAGCGCCAACGACATCGACTGGTTCGTGCCGCACCAAGCCAACAAGCGCATCATCGACGGCTCCGCGCACAAGCTTGGAATTGCACCCGAGAAAGTTGTGCTGACCGTCGATCGGCATGGGAATACCTCGGCCGCGTCCATCCCGCTCGCACTCGCGGACGCTGTTGCCGACCGGCGCATCAAGCGCGGCAACCTGATCCTGCTCGAAGCGATGGGCGGAGGGTTCACATGGGGTTCGGCGCTCCTGCGCTGGTGAGCGGATACGGCGTATTCGTCGGCTATGTCGGCTCGGCAGTAGAGCGCCGCATTCGCGCGCACTGTGTCTTTTCACCGGTTGACCGGCCGGAGGCTTGCTAATATCCTGATTATTCAGCGGGATATCTCGCCGGGGGCTAGGGTAGGCGATGACCGGAAAGACAGTAACGCGCGCTGACCTGTGCGAGGCCGTCTATCAGAAGGTAGGCTTGTCGCGCACCGAATCAGCTGCGCTTGTGGAACTTGTGTTGAAAGAGATCACCGACTGCCTGGAAAAGGGCGAAACGGTGAAGTTGTCTTCGTTCGGCTCTTTTGTAGTTCGTAAAAAGGGTCAGCGCATCGGGCGTAACCCGAAGACAGGCAAAGAAGTCCCCATTTCTCCGCGCCGGGTTATGGTTTTCAAGCCGTCCGCGATTCTAAAGCAGCGGATCAACGGCCACGAGGTTCCAGACGAACCCGAGTAAAGTTCCGGTTCAAGTTCTGCGTCCAGTACCGCGTCAGATTTCCCTCTTTTACGGGAGCGACCGAACATGGACGAAAAGGCCCCCGACGCATTCCGCACGATAAGCGAGGCCGCCGAGGAACTGGATCTGCCGCAGCACGTGCTTCGGTTCTGGGAAAGCCGCTTCCGCGAGATCAAGCCGATGAAGCGCGGCGGCGGCCGGCGGTTCTACCGGCCGGAGGATCTCGACCTCCTGCGCGGCATCAAATACCTGCTCTACGGCGAGGGCTACACGATCCGCGGTGTGCAGCGCATCCTGCGCGAGCAGAGCGTCAAGTTCGTGCAGGCGGTCTGGGAGGAGGGCGCCGAGCAGCCCGAGGCGCCGGATGTACGCGACGAGGAGGTGGCCGAGGCCGAACTGTTCGAGCGCAATGAAGGCCTCGGCGCGCGGCTCACGTCCCTGATCGGCCGGGACCTCAATGGCCGCTCCGAAGACCACCGGCGCGAGCCGACTTTTGCGTCGGCTCCCGAGCCGCGGCTCGCGCCCGGCGACCGTGCTCTGCACGTGCCGGACTTGGAGGACGAAGAGGAAGATGAGCCTGCGCCGTCGAAAGCCGCACGGTCGAACGGCCTCAGCCGCGATCAGGTCGACGCGCTTCGCACTGTGCTGAACGACCTCATGGAGTGCCGGAAACTGATCGACGCCGCTGTGGCGCGGCCGGAATAACTAACATCAAGAGCCCTAGTTTTGAGGCGCGCTAGTCTGTCGTGCTAGCAACATGCGTCCGACCGTGAGGCTTTTTGCCATGACCGCGCCAGATCCGCTCATCATCGAGCGCCCATCCGACGACATCGCCGTCCTGCGCATCAATCGTCCCGAGGTGCGCAACGCACTTAATCTGACAGTGCGGCAGCGCATCTTTGCGGAAGTGACGCGCCTCGCCGCCGATTCCGCCGTACGCTGCATCGTGCTCACCGGCAACGAGAAGTCATTTGCGGCGGGCGCCGACATCACCGAGATGGCCGAAGCCGATCCGGTCGCGGTGATGGCGCGCAACGTACAGCAATATTGGCGCCCGATCACCGAAAGCCCAAAGCCAGTGATTGCCGCGATCGAAGGCTTTGCGCTCGGCGGCGGGCTCGAGCTCGCGCTCTGCGCCGACATCATCGTCGCGGGCGAGGGGGCAAAGCTCGGTCTGCCGGAAGCGAAACTCGGCATCCTCCCCGGCGCCGGCGGCACGCAAAAACTGGCGCGGCTCGCGGGCCGCTATCGCGCTTCGCTCTTACTGATGACGGGCCGCATGTTCGGCGCGCAGGAGGCGTTCGACATGGGTCTCGTCAGCGAGGTGGCGCCCACGGGGCAGGCCTTCGCGCGCTCGCTTGATATTGCGCGCGAAATCGCCGCGATGCCGCCCATCTCGGTGATGCAGATCAAGGAGCTCGTCAACGCCGGCGTGAACGCCTCGCTCGACACTGCGCTGATGCTCGAGCGCAAGGCTTTCCAATTGCAATTTGCCACACGCGACCAGAAGGAAGGCATGCGCGCGTTCCTCGACAAGCGCAAGCCGAACTACGAAGGCAAGTGATGATTGATCTGACGCGTGAGATGTTGACGGTCGCCGTGTTCGGCGCCGGCACGATGGGCCGCGGGATTGCGCAGGTCTGCGCGCAGGCGGGCTTGACGACATTGCTCGCGGATGCGCGCGACGGCGCAGTCGCGGAGGCGATTGGGCAGATCGACAAGGCTCTCGGCAATCAGGTCGCGAAAGGCCGCATGAGCGAAGCGGACATGCGCGACACGCTCGCGCGGCTGAAGCCGATTGCGTCTCCTGCGGAAGCGGCGTCCGCGGGCATCGTCATCGAAGCGATCATCGAGACACTCGAGGCCAAGCGTGTTCTGTTTCGCGAATTGGAAACGCACATCGCGCCCGATGCGGTGCTTGCGAGCAACACGTCCTCGCTCTCGGTGACAGAGATCGCCGCGGGCTGCGCCCGCCCCGAACGCGTCGGCGGTCTGCACTTCTTCAATCCGCCGCCGCTGATGCGGCTCGTCGAGGCGATCGGCGGTTTGCGCGCCGACGCCGCGCTGGTGCCCGCACTCACCGCTTTCGTGCGGCGGATCGGGAAGCACCCGGTGGTCGCGACCGACACGCCCGGCTTTGTCGTCAATCACGCCGGCCGCGCCTATGGACCGGAGGCCTTGCGTATCGTCGCGCAGGGGATCGCCAGCCCGCGCGAAGTCGACGTGCTGATGAAGGAAGCGGCCGGTTTCCGCATGGGCCCGTTCGAACTGCTCGATCTGATCGGCGGCGACGTCACGCATTCGGTGATGGTCAGTATCTTCGAGCAGTATTTTGGCGAGCCGATGTATCAGCCGTCCGCACAGATGGCGGTCCGCGTCGCGGGCGGACTGTTGGGGCGCAAGACCAAGCAGGGTTTTTATCGTTACGACGGGCCGCCGGAACCAAGCCTGCCGACCGTGAGCGTGCCGCGTGCTGAAAAACCCGCGCAGGCGTGGATCGCCGATGAGGATGGCGGCGCCGAATTGCAGGACTGGCTTGAGGCCGCCGGTGTGCGCGTCACGCGCGGCGGGAAGCCACAAGGCGATGCGATCTGCTTCGTCACTCCGCTTGGGGAGGATGCGACGAGTGCCGTCGTGCGGCTCGGCCTCGATCCGTCGCGCACCGTCGCAGTCGACATGCCTGGCCGATTTCCCGGACGGCGCACCTTGATGAAGACGCCGGTCACGCGTCCCGAAGTGCTTGGGTCAGCAGCGGCGGCGCTGAGCGAGGGCGCTGCGGTCACTGTGATCAATGACAGCGCGGGCTTCGTCGTGCAGCGCCTGTTGGCGATGATTGTCAATATCGGAACGCGCATCGCCGAACTGCGTATCGCCTCGCCGGACGACATCGATGTCGCGGTGGAACTGGGCCTCAATTATCCGAAAGGGCCGCTCGCGTTCGGCGATATGCTCGGACCTGCGCGCGTGCTGGCGGTGCTCGACGGAATGCACGCCATGACGCTCGACCCAAAATATCGCGCCACCACATGGCTGCGGCGGCGCGCAAAGCTTGGCGTCTCATTGAAGACGCCGGACTGAAGCTGGCGCTCCAGATAGCGTTGAGTCTGCCTGTGCCCTTGCTCGGCAGCCTTGCGATACCATTTAGTCGCTTCGGTCTCGTCCTGCGGTGTTCCTTGTCCTGCGGAATACAGTTCGCCGACGAGAAACTGAGCGTTGGAATGACCCTGTTCAGCAGCTTTGAGAGCCGACTTGAACTCATCGGCGTCATTCTGAGGCACTCGCTGATCGAACCAATCAACATAATCGCCACGATAAGTTTGATATACTTTCTCAAAGGGATCGGCGGCGACTATGTCTATCGCCGCCAGCATGAGCGTTCCTACGAGCGCTGCCCGAAGCAGCTTCGCGTACGTCAAGTGCCTTCGTCCCATACTGATCTCTCTGGCGGGGTGATCTCAGGCTTCCATCACACCCCAGAGCGAGAGCACTCGTTCGGATACGTCTCGGCGGACCACCCAACGATTGGCATTAGAACGCACGTCGAAGACGCGCCAGGCCACTGAACCGTTCTGCCAAAGGGTGACAGGGGGAGTTTGGGCTTTTTGAGGGCCCTTTGGATCGTACACGCTCCCGCTCGGAGGTTCGCGGTCCTTGGCGATTTCATGTTTGTCTACACCCATTCGGACGAGCTCGACATCGGCAAAGAGAGGCGTGTGCGTTGCTTCATTCTTAAGCAGCTTTCGGTCCCGTAGCAGCCGAAGCGTTCCACACAAGCTGCTGATCCAGTATTCCGAGAGCATCCTTTGATAGCGGAAAGCAAAGAAATCCGGAGCGGTCGCATGCTCGTCCTCCATGCAACGCAACACCAAGTCTAAAGACCCTTCCCGCTGTATGCTCGCCATCAGACCGGAAGCAGGAAGCTTGGAGCCCAGTTGTACGGCCGCGTGTATCCATATTTGAGCAAGCTCTGGCAGACGATCCTTTGCGGTCTCGAACGCATTCGTGATCTGAGTTGCTAGCTGCATTAGCTTGCCACAATCACTTCCACATGCTCGGCCCACTTCTCTAGCGCCAAGCGCGTTTCGCTTTCGTAAAGAGCACGGTTGTATGTGCCATCAACCCCGGCTTTGTGTCCGTCAACGTGGTTCACAACAGTTTCGACAATATGCGGGAGAACGCCAAGTTCATTCATGCCGGTCACAGCGGTTCTGCGGAGGTCGTGGAGACGCCAAGCGGGCAGGGGCTTTGCCTTCCGCCCGCGTCGCTCAAGGATCGTCTGGTCGAGGCGGGCCTTGCAATCGCTCCACCCTGAGAAGCCGCCCTTGCCGATCCCGAAGATGTAATCCCGATCATTTCGGTGAAGCTGGCGCTCAAGCACAGCCTTGGCTTGCGGTGAGAGCGGGACTTGATGCTTCCGTTTGTTTTTGACCCTCTCAGGCGACAGAACAATCAATCCTTTCCCTAGATCAACTTCACTCCAACCCAAGCTGCCGATCTCTTCTCGGCGTTGGCCGGTGAGGATCAACAAGCGAACGATATCCCCGTAGTGGTCCTGGGGGAGGGCGGCCCAGACCTCCCGAAGCTCTGCGTCGGTCAATACCCGGTCCCTAGCGCCGGTCTCTTCGGCCTTGTTGGTGTTGGCGGCTGGGTTGGCCTCAATGTGATGCTCTCTGGTCGCCCACTTGAAGAACGCGGAGAGGGAAGAACGCACTCGGTTGCATGCAGTGGGGCCGCTACCCATCTCGATCTGTCCAAGTAGCTGAGCGATAGCAAGGCCATTGATCTCGGTTATTCTTCTGGGGTGCAGCGGCTCTGCGTGCTTCAGCAAGTGCCGTTCGGTCTCAAGAAAGGCTCTCGGCTTCATCGCCTGCTTGCGTTTGGCAAGGTACCGCTCCGCGACAGGTTTGAATGTCTCAACTTCGCCTAGCCGCTTCGCCTTGTGCCGCTCTTGCTGGCGTTCCGCGCTTGGGTTGATCCCATCAGCGACCATGCCGAGCAATCGCTTCGCTTCGGTGCGGGCGGTGTCAGGTGTGAGCGACACGCCATGGCGGCTAACCCCGCCATGCCGCCCGATCCTGAAGAAGGTCTGCTTGCCGCCGAAGCGATACCGAACGAGGTAGAAGACACACTCGGTCGTATGCCGCCTGAGCCCGAAGCCCTTCACAACGGTGTCCCAAACGACCCCGCCAGCCGGAACGCTCTCCACGGTCCTCATCGTGATCTTGGAGACTGCCATCCCATCTCCCTCGATTTCGCCCCGTGGGGCCCCTCGGAACTCGGGAAATTCTCACAGCGGATAAAGAGCACCACCGCCGGCGAGCAACTTTTGGCCCCCGTGTACCCGCAGTCTATTGCTTTCGAATTTCGAAAGCAATTCGAAAGCACACCACAGCGAAGGGGAGGCGGAGGCTGGCCGAGGGTGGCGGCTAGGGGCGAGGGCGGCGATCCGAGTGGAGACGTGCAAGAAGTGTCATAATTACGGGCGCTTTATGAGGGTTCTTGCGATGCAATCGGGGCGCGTTTATAGTGCTGTTTCCGGTCGGGGCGTGGCGCAGCCCGGTTAGCGCACCAGTCTGGGGGACTGGGGGTCGTGGGTTCAAATCCCGCCGCCCCGACCAGAAAAATCAATAAGTTGCCGGAAAGCATGGCACCCGGGTGGTTCGACGGGTGCCATAAGGGTGCCGAACCGATTATTCCAGGCCGGCAGATCAGGCGCGTGCGCCGATCAGAGCGCGTGGCTGCTCGAATTCTCGCCATTGATCGCCTCGAGTGCGCAATTCGTTGATGATCTGGCTGCGTTTGAGGATGAGCTGCTCGCGCGTAGCTTTAATTTCTGAGGCTTCCACGAAATCCTCGCATTGCTTCCGCCGCACCCTATAAGCCGCCTCAGGGTTCCTGCGCTATGACCTTGGCACCGAGCAGGCACCACGCCGCAATTATGTTATTATCCATTAACTGGCGGACGATGCTATGGCAGACAGTACCTCTGACAACTGGTTGGCAGACCGGCTTGAAAGGTTGCGTGGCGTTTTGACTTCCGCCACAGGAGTGGTCGTCGCATTGGCCGCGCTTATCACAGCCACAATTGGTCTCATACACCTATGGCCGACGCTACCTGCACCAGCACAGGCCGACAAATGCAAAGCTCCTTACGTTTGGCGCGAAGCCACACCGGACGATCACGTATGCGTTACAAAGGCAACTCACGAAAAAACTCTTGAGGACAATAACCTCGCTCTTTCGCGACGTGATACGCGCGGCGGCAATTACGGCGCGGACACATGCCAGTCTGGCTATGTCTGGCGCGACATTTTCGAGGGCGACCATGTATGTGTCACCCCCGAAACTCGGGACCAAGCCGCTCAGGACAACCGAGACGCGCCGAATCGGATCGAGCGCTGAGCAACAACGAAACGCTTCCCTTCTTCCGAGCCTTTCGAGTGGTACAGAGAGCGAGCAGAGCGAGTACAAATGCTGGCTGCTGGAACGGGAACACCCATACGTGGCTTCGGTCCATGTGCAGAGGGGCTTAGCAATTTCTATTCCTGGAGCTTCGGCTCGTCAGTCCATCGAATATGGATGCTGGTCCTAGCTACCTCATCTCGTTCCATGTCATCTTAACGAGCTTCTTACCGGGAGCCGACTACCATGTTGAGCGCCGTCCAAGTCTTCAACTACTTCTGGGCGTCGCTCAGTTCACGCACGGGTACAAAATAGTCGAGCTTGTCGGACCAATATCCGGGCGGCTTAGCTCAGCGAACCTCTTGGGCGCATCAAATAATCTATTCAATTGCGACCGTATCGCGTCGGAGTGTCGATCGGGCTGGTCGGCACGTGCTGGTGTCTGGTGGATGCGGGCGAGCGCACCTGCTCGGATCCGCGGCTTTCAGTGCGGGACGGCTACATGGGGGTGAAGAATATGCGTTGTTCACGCACAAGGGCGTTCCGCCCCATGGATTGCAGCGGATTATAGTTTTGAAATTTGATGCCGAGCACGTACGGAGAGGGATATCCTACAGACGGGATGTGGACGAATGACCCATATTGCGTCCGATCCCAACGCCGCGACCTATCGGCTCGATTGATGACCGCTAATAGATGCTAACGCGCCAACCAATGCGGCGTAGGAACGTCCCGACGAACAGGCCCGCAATGGAGCCGGCCCCGACGATGGCACGACGTGCTTGGGAGCCTTCAGGCATTTTCGTGCACCCTACCCGATGATTAGGTGGGGTATTGATTTGATATACCAATGCAATGGGCTAGCGGTCGCGAGGCGGGGCCAAGGGACTTCCGCCTCAGGTTCGTCGGCACTTCCCTGAGATTAGTATAGCCCTCATACCGGGCGCGGCTCCGCCGCGTTCGGACTCGATCGCAGCCGCTGGACATTCAAATCAATATCTGCAATATGCACCAGTCCTAATAAATCTTTGGGTATTTACAATGGCAAAGAAAGCTAAGAAGCGGTCATACAAGGTCTGGACACCGACAGACATCAAGGAATTGAAAGGTCACTCTCGCGCAAAGACACCGGTTTCAAAGATCGCCAAAGCGATGAAGCGAAGCGAGGCGACAATTCGGATGAAAGCCTATCAGATCGGTATGTCGGTGGGTCATCGGCGCCGGAAAGCTGCTTAGGATTAGGTTGAAGACAGATCCGGGCAGCTAGCCTGGATCATTTTTATGCGCGCGGCTCTGCCGCGCTCGGCCGAGCTATTGGCCTGAATTCCAGATGTCAGTTGAGAGCTTCCAGCCACCTCATCTGGGTTGAAAGCGTCAGCGACCAAGAGTACGGCCCAGCGCCGCTGCGCGTAATTTGCATAAGACGCAGATATATTGCGTACCGCCCATGCCGAGGCGGCGGGCTGCTCCCGGCGCAAGATCGAGTCGAGCGCCCATCCGGTAAGCGGTGTCACACGGCCCTCGATCGTTAACACGCACAGCGATCGAGCGCCCGTTATTGTGGTTGGTCGAGTTCAATGTCGTGCCAAGAGGCCAGGTGCGAGCGGCCGCGGTGTTGCCATTCGCGTCGAATACTTCGCCGCTCGCGGTGCGCTTACCGGAGCTATATGTGCTTGCTAGCACTTCCTGTCCCGCGCACTTTCCGGACGGTTTGACGTATCTGTGAACAGAATTCCAGCCGCCAGCATGTGCCATCGTGAACGTAAGAAGGCTCGTACCAAAAAAACGATGCCAATCAGTCGAATCTGATCCGTTCCTATCTGCGTTGGCGGGCCAAGACTCCAGTACACATGAGAAACGGCGCGTATTATGCGGTTGCGTTTGTCGCGCCTTGAATTTCCATAACCGGCTCAAATGAGCAGCGGTTATGTATTGCAACTTCGATCAAATGCCGTGCGGCCCAGCGATGGGCCGCTGAGGACGTTTTGTTGCGAATGGAACCATCAACGTGGTGATTATAACATAGACGGCGACTGCCGCTGAGGTAAGTACAAACGCCCCCGCTTGCGATCTCAGCATAAATCCTGAGGGCTCGTACTTGTTTCCAGGAGAGAGGAACTTTTCAATTATTCCGGCTACAAACCCAATGACAATCGTCCAAAGGACACTCATCGTATCCCCTGTAGCGCCCACATGCGTAATTATTTTTTAATTAAATCATCAGTCGGTCCATTGTGCATTGATCCACGTCATTGTGATCGGATATTTTCAGATTGAGCATTGCGGCGGTTTCCAATGCTACGGTAAAATTAATACTGGGCACGAGCGTTATTAAGGGGGTGAGAATTTCGAAGCAGGTCGTTATGGCAGCGACCGATGAGCAAGGAGTGACACATGGGTATCCTTGACGAGTTACTCTCCGGCGGGCAACGCCAGAAAGACTACGGAGATTTCGTTAAACGATACGAACAGGGAGCCCCGTCGGAGGGCTACTCCGATCAAGAGGTTCTGAAGCGATACGGGGAAGTGTCGCACGCTGTGCCGTCAGACCAATACGCTCAGGCTGCACAAGAGGCACTGAGCAAGCTGTCGCCGGAAGAGCGAGCGGCGTTCGTGAAAATGCTGCAGGAGCGAGCCGCTGCGCATGGCATCCCGCTGCCGCGTCAGGTCCCACCGGAACCGAAGGACCTGGGCCAAGTTCTCACCGACTTGCATGCGAAGCCGGGGCAGCTCCGGGATATGCTTGGCGGCGGTGCTGCCCAGCCTCAGGGGCAAACATCGGGTTTAAATCCGATCACCGATATTTTGGCGTCGCCGATGGCCAAGTCAGTGCTTGCAGGTATCGCAGCGATGGTGATCAAGCGCGCCATGGGTCAGTCCCAAACGGCGTAGCGCGGCTCCACGATGCATTTTGCACTCGCCGCAAGCGGTGTTCTAAGGCGGCGGGCTCAGCCTTTTCAACCTGAAAAGAGGAGAGTTGTCATGAGCGTTTTAGGGAACATTATGGGCGCGGTTTTCGGTCATGGATCGGCGGCCACGGCCGCCCCGGCCGCGGCTCCGGCGCAAGTGTCCACTTCACCGAAGGCCGCCCCGACCGCACCTGAGGCGCGGGGATCCGCCTCGCCCACAGCTGCTCCGGCCGTGGCGAAAGCTCAAACGATTGATGTTGCTGCTATTGTTGATAAAGCGGCGACATCAAAGGGTGAGAAGCTCGCGTGGCGCACTTCCATTGTCGACCTGATGAAGGCTCTCGGTCTCGATAGTAGTTTGGCTGCGAGGAAGGAATTGGCGAAGGAATTGCATTACACTGGCAACATGGACGACTCTGCGGCCATGAATGTGTGGCTGCATAAACAGGTCATGTCGAAGCTTGCTGAAAATGGCGGCAAGGTTCCCGCTGATCTGCTCAAGTCCTCATAAATCGTTCGATGCGGTGACCTTTGGGGCGTTTGATGCGCCATCGGCAGCGTACCGCCCGGCGGCGTGATCTGATTGCGCTTGTTTTCTCCAGTACCGCAAGCTGCGTCGTAGGATGATTTTGATCCGGCTCTATCTTAGGGGACTTCACGGGCTTCATCGGCAAGCGAGATTAGCCTGGACACTCGCGGTTGCTAATGTCGCGCTGGCGACAGCCGGTTTCGCCGAGTCAGTATTATTTGGGCGCGTGATCGACGTTCTTAGCATTTCCGCGAACTGGGAATGTTGCGCAATGGCCGCACGCTGACGGCCCATCTCGGCCCAAGCCGAACTTGCACACGGCGTCTGCTTTGAGGAGCAGAGCGGACCTAGACGCGGGGCGGCCTAACGGCGGCTAATAGCGATGACCATCGAACCACTCTCTGCCGAATATGGCCCTTGGCATCCAGGGTTAGAATCGGAAATACCGCGAGAGTACCTTCCTCTCTCGACAATGTTCAGAATCGAAAATGTTTCGACGAGCATTTCAAAAGCGTACGAATTAAGCGACTACTGTAGCCTGCCGCCTACTGAACTAGTAGCATTTCGGGCCGAGCGATTGATTATACATGAACTGCTGATACACGTGACTACCACCATTTCTGTCCCCGATGGCGGGGATTACGAGGATTTGGGCCGAAACTTTCGTGAGATAACCTCAACTATTCTCAAACGGTATATTGCCCCTCATCGAGCGGAATTGGCAGAACGTTTCGATCGCTTTAGACACGCAGCGTCTGTCAGCATCGAGCGCGAGATTGCAAAGAGCTTCGTAGAGCCGAGATCGTCTGGTGGACAGCGATCAAGCCATTGGCGCCACCGCCTATTCGGCACCGACAAACAGCAAAACCGAACTCGCTTTCCGGCGAATGATCCAGTGGAGCGCGATCGTTCGATAGTTTTTGGATGGCGGAAACAAGCAAAAGCGGCGACGGATCCGTTGGATGCTGCCTGTTTCAATGCATTACATAGAATTGCAACGGGAATCATTGACCGACATGATCGGCTCGTGGGCGATAGAGCGCTGCTCGCCGAACTTGCTCTCACGTTGGTCACTAATGGATATGGCAGCGAAGTTATTGGCGATGCAATCACCCCATTCATTCAAGAAGCGATTTCACGGGAGGGTTACAGGCGACTGCCATGGCAACAACAACCGGTCGTCATGAACGTTAAGGGTGCATCTGCGTCAGGCAAAAGCACGATGCGTCCTTTACAGCGAACGCTTGCACGCAAGTTAAATTTTCGTTGGGAAGAGTTCGCCTTGATCAGTCCGGACATATGGCGGAAATTTCTTTTGGACTACACGTCGCTGGGTAGCGCTTACAAATACGCGGCAATGCTAACAGGTCACGAGCTTGAGGTCATCGATCAGAAGCTTGACCGTCGAATGAAGGCCAAAGCTGCCAGCGGGGAGATTTCGCACTTACTGATCGACCGGTTTCGCTTTGACAGTTTTGTACCTGAGTTCGAGGGAAAAGGGTCCAATCGGCTGCTGACGCGTTTCGGTAACTTGGTTTACATGTTTTTCTTGATTACACCGCCAGAAATGACCGTCGAGCGAGCTTGGAAACGAGGATTGAAGGTCGGTAGATATAAAGCCGTTGAGGACCTCCTAGCGCACAATGTCGAAGCGTTTACTGGTATGCCTGAATTGTTCTTTACTTGGGCACTGGCTGTCGGAAAGCGCGTTCACTACGAGTTTCTCGATAACAGTGTACCCGAGGGCCAGCCTCCGCGAACCGTTGCATTTGGTTGGAATGGCGAAATGACCATTCTCGATGTTAAGAGCATGTTGGATATTGAAAGATTCAGAAAGATAAACATCCGCGCTAAGGGACCAGAAGAAATATACCGTGGAAAGAATTTGGCACCTGAATGTAACGCCGAGTTTTTGAGGCGGTGTGTTCGCTGGATTCCAGCTATCAATTTCGCCAGTTACAAGACAGGTGCAGTCTACGCGCGAGTAGAACATGGGAAGTGGGTATGGTGTGACGATCAAGATCTTGCGTGCGCGCTGAATGATTCTGATACGCGAGTCGGCCTCGAAGTAATCGCTCCAAAGATCAATGACTTGGAGTCTGACGTGAAAGGGTATCCGACAAATCTGGAGCTCGAGAAAGTGCACACCATCGGTTCTTGGGCCGAGGCTATTTCTGGTCGTGTACACTCCAGCCGGAATTTTTCCGGCGATATTCCGTATTGAAATGTGATAGGCAAGCTGGCGGCCCAACTATGCGGAATCGAGCCTGCTACCTGCACAAAGCCCCAAGTGTGCCAATCCTTGGCGACCAGCCCCGAAGAGTGACGCTGTCTAGATGGCAACCCGCTGACGTCATTGGGTAGGGACTCCTCCAGGTCAGCTCGTGGAGAAAAGAACTACGAAAAGCAACCGCAACCAAGACTGGTCCGACCGTTTAACCTCGCACGCAGATGGCGAAAAACCGTCCCATAATAACCACAAAATGTATTTAGTGGCCTGCACCGCAGTCACATTTTGCATGTCAGTCCCCACGCTGGGGGACTGGGGGGTCGTGGGCTCAGATCCCGCCGCCGCGACAAAGCCGCAACATTAGTGTTGCAGCCGGATTTCCGGAGGTGGGGCCTTCGGTATATCTCCAGTACAGAGGCCTTGAAGGGGTGCAGGGGGGTGTAGTGGTTGGTATTTTTTTGCTGCTCGCGGCTAGTACCGTCGTGGGTTTTGTACTTGGCTATTTCTATTTTTACTGGATTGCCCTGGTAGTCTCGGGCTTGGTCTTAGCCTCGGCTACCGCCTGGATGAGCCAGGGATTCGGGATAGGGAGTGGAATAGCCGCCATTGTTGGCTGTCTCACTCTCAACCAGCTCGCGTTTTTTTATGGGTGTCTTATTGAGAATAAGCCAAAAGCCAGAAGCCGACGCGTGACTAGCCTCGAATCGCCGCGACCGTGAACCAAGCAGCTGATCGGCTGCGGATCGCGGTTATGCACCTACACGCGCCAAGGTGATGCTGTTGCTGAAGCAGTGATCAGGACGTCATTGAGAGTAATGAAACAAAAAGGCCGCGCGGTTAGGGGCGCGGCCTTTCTAGAGTCATGGCCGATGCTCGGAATGTGCGCCGCGGGCGCGCGGGAGTTCCGCATCGCCGCTGAACTCGGCTTCAAGACCGCGGTAACGACGCGGCCCGGAGTGCTGTTCAAAGCACACCGAGATTACCTGACCGCCCTGCCGCGCATTTCAGTTAAAGGGCAGTTCCAGCAGCAGCGATATGTCAATGTGCTGATGTCGGGGGCGGGCAGTGCGCTCTGGAACGGCTTCCGCCGGGTCAACGCGGCTTAGGTAGGCGCGACATCCAACTGATCAGCGGCATGGCCGGAAGCACCCAGCCGAGCCCCGCGACCACGTAGAAGATCGCCGCCACAAATCCGTTGATATTCGTCAGCACCGACTGCGCCAGCGCCATCGCCAGCAGTCCCCAAACGATCACCAGCGTGAGCAGCGCGATCGCGCCGATGAATTTGCGGGTGCGGATGGACGGCCTCATGTGCGCCGGACTATATGGATCGATCCACGTCCTGCAAGGCGTTCCATGCCCGAAACCGTTGCCGAAAACCGCCTGCGTCTCGTTCGCCTCTGGCTGCTGATCGCAGCCGGAATGATCCTGCTTACGCTCGCCGTCGGCGGCGCGACGCGCCTCACCGCAAGCGGTCTATCCATTACCGAATGGATGCCGGTGACCGGGGTCCTTCCGCCGATGAGCCACGCCGAATGGCAGGACGAGTTTCTGAAGTATCAGGCTATTCCGCAATACCGGGAACTCAACCAAGGGATGAGCCTCGGTGAATTCCAGGTCATCTATTTTTGGGAATGGACACACCGTCTGCTCGCGCGCACGACCGGCTTCGTGTTCCTGCTGCCGTTTCTTTTCTTCCTCTGGCACGGCGACATCCCGCAGCAATTGAAAAATCGGCTGTGGACCATTTTTTTCGGCGGCGCGGCGCTCGGCGCGGTCGGATGGTGGATGGTGTCGTCGGGGCTCGCGGATTCAAACCGCGTCAGCGTATCGCAATACCGTCTCGCATTCCATCTCACGCTCGCCTGCGCGATCTATACCGCGATCGTCTGGACCGCGTTTCAGGTAGTGCGGCGCAAGGCCGCCGAAATTCCGGCGCGCTTGCGAGTGAGCGCGATTACGCTGATGTGGCTGCTGCTGTTACAAATCTATCTCGGCGCATTGGTCGCGGGCAGCCATGCGGGGCATGCCTACAACACATGGCCGCAGATCGACGGCGCCTTCATTCCTGCGCTGTCGAGCCTGCTGCATGAGACGCCGGCGTGGCGGAACCTGTTCGAGAACAACCTGACCGTGCAGTTTGATCATCGCATGCTGGCTTATGTGATCTGGCTGCTGACGTTGTGGCACGCGGTGGATGCGTGGCGGACGGGGGTTGAGCGTGTAATGGCGCTGCTGCTCGCCGGCATGGTGAGCGCGCAGGCGGTGCTCGGAATCGTCGCGCTGGTTGCAGACGATCCGCTCGACCTTGCGCTGGCGCACCAGGTCTTCGCCATTCTCGTCTTCACGGTGTCCATCATCCACGCGCAACGTCTCTCGCAAGGCGCGCGGCTACGCGTGGGCCAAAGCACCGCCGCGGAACAGCCTGCATGATCGCGGCCGAAACGCGCGACGGCATCGAGGTGCTGACGCTGCAGCACGGCAAGGCGAATGCGCTCGACATTGAATTCTGCGACGCTTTGGCGACGCGTTTCCTCGCGCTGCGGCTGACCGAAGCAAAGGCGGTCGTGCTCACCGGCACGGGCAAAATCTTCTCCGCCGGCGTCGACTTGAAGCGGCTGAGCGATGGTGGCGCGGGCTACGTGCGCGATTTCCTGCCGCATCTGCATCGGCTGTACGAAGCCGTATTCTTTCATCCGAAGCCCGTGGTTGCCGCAATCAACGGCCATGCGGTTGCCGGCGGCTGCATCCTCGCAACGTGCGCGGATCGCCGTATCATGGCGCGCAACGCCGGGCGGATGGGGGTGACGGAATTGTTGGTGGGCGTGCCGTTTCCTGCGCTCGCCTTCGAAATCCTTCGCTTCGCGGTTCCGGCCGACAATCTCGCCGAGTTCACCTATTCGGGCGGCACCTATCCATCTGACGCCGCGCTCGACCAGGGATGGGTTGATGAACTCGCCGAGCCCGCCGAGCTTTTGGAAGACGCGCTTGCGGTCGCGCAGGAGTTGGCGGAAATCTCGCCCGCGGCTTTCGCGCAGACGAAGGCGCAGATGAGGGCACCGGTGGCCGAGCGTTTCGCAATCAGCGGCGCAGTCACCGACAAGATCGTGACCGATATCTGGTGCGCACCGGAGACCCTCGCGTGCGTGCGCGATTATATCGAGCGGGTTCTGAACAAATAAAGCCGCTACCGGACCGGAAAATCGTAAGCCTGGCGCGGATCGGCGGCGTAATACGAGAAGTGCCACCATTCGCGCGCGTAGTTTTTAAATCCGTGCCGCGTCATCGCCCGTACCAGGATGTCGCGCTGCGTTCGCTGGTCTGCCGTCAAATCTGGAGCATTCGTCTGGCTCTTGGTGTCGAAGCAGTCGAAGCTCGTACCCATGTCGATGCTGTCGTCCGGTTCGCGTGTAGCGGCAGGCCCGCTGCACGCGCCGTAATGCGCGTTTGCGTCGAAGGCCTGTCGCGGCAGTGCATCCAGAGGCATTATCGTGAGATCGACGGCGACCCCACGCGAATGCGCCGAATGGGCCGAGATGTAGCCGAGCGCGAAAAGACTGTGTTTGTTGATGCGCGGGTAGTACCGGCTCGTATCCGGTGTTGAGCGCGAATCCGCCGCCCACCTTGCCATGGCGGCAACTGCCCGCGTCGGTCTGTAGCAGTCGTAGACCTTCAGGGCGAGGTTATGCGGCGCGAGGTCGGCCTGCACGCGCTGGAGCGCGAGCGCAGCCGGGCGCTGCAGGATGCATTCGCCGCGCTCGTAGCCGGGCAGGGGATGGCCGGTGAAATTGTCCTTGCCGGCATAACGCATGTCCTGCCGGATCGATGGATCGACGCTGCGTAGCGTCACAAAGCTGGGCGGCAGACTCTGCGTCCATGCGGGCGCAGACGCGAAGATAAAAAGTGCCGCTACGAAACTTGCGCGGACGCCGCCGCTCACCGCAACGCCTGTTCCAGATCGGCAATGATGTCGCCGATGTCCTCCAGTCCGACCGACAGGCGCACGACGTCGGGTCCCGCGCCCGCCTGAACCTTCTGCGCGTCGGACAATTGCTTGTGTGTGGTCGAAGCGGGATGAATGATCAGCGAGCGGGTGTCGCCGATATTGGCGAGGTGCGAGAATAGCTTCACATTCGAGACAAGATTGACCCCCGCGTCGTAGCCGCCTTTCAGGCCGAAGGTAAAAACCGCGCCGGCGCCTTTCGGCGAATATTTTCTCGCGAGCTGATAATATTTGTCCGTTTCGAGTCCCGGATAGCTGACCCAGCTCACTTCCGGCCGCTGCGAGAGCCACTGCGCGACCTTGAGCGTGTTGTCGCAATGCCGCTGCATGCGCAAAGGCAGCGTCTCGATGCCCGTAAGGATGAGGAAGGCGTTGAACGGCGATAGCGCCGGTCCGAGATCGCGTAAGCCGAGGACGCGGCACGCAATCGCGAATGCGAAATTACCGAACGTCTCGTGCAGCACTATGCCGGAATATTCCGGCCGCGGCTCGCACAACATCGGGTACTTCTTGTCGCGCGACCAGTTGAACGTGCCGCCGTCGACGATCATGCCGCCGATCGAATTGCCGTGACCGCCCAAAAATTTTGTGAGCGAATGCACGATGATGTCGGCGCCGTAATCGATGGGCTTGCACAGGTATGGCGTCGCGAGCGTATTGTCGACGATCAGTGGCACGTTCGCCTTGCGCGCGATATTCGCGACCGCTTCGACGTCGGTGATGATCCCGCCGGGATTGGCGATCGATTCGATGAATATCGCCTTCGTCTTCTGCGTGACCGCACGCTCGAAGCTGGAGATGTCATCCGGATCGGCCCAGACCACGTTCCAGCCGAAATTCTTATACGAGTGATTGAACTGGTTGATCGAGCCGCCGTAAAGCTTCTTCGAGGCGATGAATTCGTCGCCCGGCGTCATCAGCGCGTGCATGACGACGACTTGCGCAGCATGCCCAGAAGCGATCGCAAGGCCAGCGGTGCCGCCTTCGAGCGCAGCAACGCGCTCTTCCAGCACGGCGCAGGTCGGATTGCCGATGCGCGTGTAGATGTTGCCGAAGGTCTGCAGGCCGAATAGCGAAGCGGCATGGTCGACGTCGTCGAACACGAACGACGTCGTTTGGTAGATCGGCGTCGCGCGCGCGCCTGTCGTCGGATCAGGCTTCGCACCGGCATGGATCGCCAGCGTGCTGAACCCCGGTGTGCGTTCGCCTTCCGCCATCTCATCCTCCTGTCGTAAAAAGTGGGCGATTAAACGTGCGTCGAGGGCGGCGCGTCAAGCTACGCAGCGTCCCTTACAGGGCGGGTGGTTTCGGTGATTGACCGGCGAGACGCAATCGTCGCGGCCCAGTGCTAGTCTCCGTGATCTAGGCGCAATTTTTGCACGCCTTTGCCCAGGCCCTGCGCGCGTTTCGAAGACAGCGTACGCGAATTGATGCCGAACCAGGAAATTTCGCTCGACAGGCGTCCATATTCGATCTTCGGACAGCGGTTCATCACCACCTTCAGCCCCGCGTCTTCCGCGAGCTCGGTCGCCTTGTCGTTGCGTACTGTCAACTGCATCCAAATGACGGCGGGCCTGCGCGAGAGCTTGAGTGCTTCGTGAACAATCGGCAGCACGTGTTCGGAGCCGCGGAAGATGTCGACCATGTCGATCGGCTCGGGTATGTCCGACAGACAGGCGTATACCTTTTGACCCAGCACTTCTTTGCCGACGTGGCCCGGATTGATCGGGATGACACGGTACCCGCGCTCGAGCAGGTATTTGAAAACGAAATAGCTTGGGCGATTCTCCTTCGGCGAGAAGCCGACCATCGCGATCGTTTGCACCGTGTTGAGAATGCCGCGAATATAATTGTCGGGATAAATGTCGTGATTCATCGCGTCTGTTGCGCCAACGCGACGCGCAGTTTCTGGTTTTCCGCTTCGAGCTCTGCGATGGGTGCGCGCACCGCGGTGAAGAACTCCTCGAGATGCTCTTCGGTATAACGCGCGACGATGTGCGACGAGCAGTTCACGTCCCACGCGTTGATGGTGTACAGAATCGCGCGCTCGGGTCGGGCCTTGTAGCCCTCGTCGAACAGTTTGGCGACCAGGGCGGAATCGTCCTCGATCACGCGCGCGCGTCCCCACAGGTTGATGTGCTGCTTGCGCTGGGATCGAGCAGAACGAGAAAAGTGCGGTCGTTCTCGGACAGGTTCGCCAGCGTGATGTGTTGCCGGTTGCCGCGGTATTCGGCAAAGCCGAGCGTCTTCTCGTCGACGACCTTGATGAAGCCCTTCGGCCCGCCGCGATGCTGGATGTAGGGCGCGCCGTCGGCGGTCGCGGTCGCAATATAGGCCGTGTCCTGCTCGGTGATGAAGTTCGCAAGCTCGGGCGTGATTGTGTCGGGGAAACCTTCCGCGTCGCGGGCGGCGTAAGCCTTGGCCGAACCGCGCTCGGCCTGCGCTTTCTGCACGGCCGAAGTGAAAACGCGGGACGCGTTGGTCATGGCGTCAACGGTCTTCCCAGGTGGGAATCCGTTTCTCGATGAAGGCACAGATCCCTTCCTCGGCGTCACGCGCCATCATGTTCTCGGTCATCACTTCCGAGGCATAGGCGTAGGCATCCGCCAGCGGCAGCTCGAGTTGCCGGTAGAACGCCTGCTTGCCGATCTTCTGCACATAGGCCGATTTCGAAGCGACCTTTTGCGCCAGCGCGAGCGCTGCGGCGCGCTCCTCGCCGGACGCGACCACGCGATTGACGAGTCCGATCTCGGCGGCGCGCTTGGCCTCGACCATGTCGCCCGTGAGCAGCATCTCCATCGTGAGCTTGCGCGGGACGTTGCGCGAGATCGCGATCATTGGAGTCGAACAGAACAGGCCGATGTCGACGCCTGGGGTCGCGAACTTCGCCTCTTCCGAGGCGACGGCAAGATCGCAACTGGCGACAAGCTGGCAGCCGGCCGCACTGGCAACGCCTTGCACGCAAGCGATAACGGGCTGCGGCAATTGCACGATCTGCTGCATCATCGCGCTGGAGGTCGTCATGATGTGCTTGAAGTAAGCGCGGCCGCCGTCCGGATCGGTGCGGCGAGACGTCAATTCCTTCAAATCGTGTCCGGCGCAGAAGGCGGGGCCGTTCGCGGCGACGATGACGGCGCGGACGCTTTCGTCGTTGGCAATGTCGGACAGCGCGCACGCGAGCGCCTTCAGCAGTGCTTCCGACAGACTGTTGCGCGCGGTTGGCCGGTTCAGGGTCAGGACGACAATTTCGCCCTCGCGCTCGCGCAATAACACGGGAATGTCGACCGGCTTGTTCATTGGATTTCTCGCTATGGGGCACAACATAGACGCCCGTCACCCGCGCGCAAGGTGGCGGCGGGAACGGTGGTGCCGCCACGGACGTTCGCTCCCGCAAGGAGCCGCATCATGGCCAAGCGACGCCACAAGAAAAGCTCGGTTTGCCGCACGCGCCGATGGTCGCGGCTGGTCACCGAGACGAGCGATGCGCTTACTCTGGACGAGGGCGTCTTCAAGAAAAGCACTGCACGCGCGATTGCGTCCTCGCTCAAGCGTTCGGCGGACCGCAGCCGCCGCCGCAAGAGCGATCCATACCGGTCGGCGATGTCGATGCTCACCTTTTATATCAACCGCGCCGGCAAGGGCCTGCCGAAGACTCGCAAGGCCAAACTGGAGAAGGCCAAGGATGAGTTGCGGGTTCTCTATGGCCGTGCGCGCAAGGGCTGAGCCGTTGACCTCGCCGCCGGCCCGGCTATGACGGGGAGAGGACCGCAGGCGGCGAGGGGGGATGCCATGCGCGCGCCGGCGATGACCGCGCAAGAGATCGAAGACCTGCTGCTGCGGGAATTCCCCCAGGCCTTTTACGAAGGCTGCGGCCTGCACCTGGAGCGGGTCGAATATGGACAGATCCGCGTTCGACGCGAATTCCATGAGGATCATCTGCGACCGGGCGGCACCATCTCCGGTCCGACAATGATGGAACTTGCCGATTTCGCCATGTACGTCGCGGTATTCTCTGCAATCGGACCGCAGGCGCTGGCCGTCACCACCAACCTCAGCATCAACTTTCTTCGCAAGCCGGCGCAGGCCGACATCCTCGCTGACGCGAAATTGCTCAAGGTTGGCAAGCGGTTAGTCGTCGGCGAGGTGACGATTTTCTCGGCTGGGCTGGAGGATCCGATCGCGCATGTCACGGCAACCTATTCCGTTCCTGACAAAGCCAATTAGCTACTGGTGCGAAAATACCATTCTTCTAAGTCATTGAACTAACGATAATTTATTTCGGCATATCGCATTGACCGCGCGAGGGGCATTGGCTAGATACCGCGCTACTGAGGGCGCCGCTGGGCGCCCGCCGCTTTTCGGGAATCCGCCATGAAAACCTATTCGGCCAAAGCCGCCGACATCGAGAAGAAATGGGTGACGATCGACGCCACCGGGCTCGTTGTCGGCCGGCTCGCCTCCATCGTCGCGCTACATCTGCGCGGCAAGCACAAGCCGACCTATACGCCTCACGTCGATGACGGCGATAACGTCATTGTCGTGAATGCCGCGAGAGCAGTCTTCACCGGCCGCAAGCGCGAGAAGAAGGTCTACTACCACCACACCGGCTTCATCGGCGGCATCAAGGAACGCACGGCGAAGTCGATCTTCGAGGGCAAATTCCCTGAGCGCATCGTCGAGAAGGCGGTTGAGCGCATGCTGCCGCGCGGCCCGCTCGGCCGCGTGCAGCTTGGCAATCTCCGGGTCTATCCGGGCGCCGAGCATCCGCATGAGGCGCAGAAGCCCGAGAAACTCGATGTCGCCGCCATGAACCGCAAGAACGTGAGGAGTGCCTGATCGTGGCCGAGACCGTACAGTCCCTGGAAGGCCTCGCGAGCCTGAAGCCGGCCGCGCCAGAGGCCCCCAAGCACGAGAAGAGAGTTGATGCGCAGGGCCGCGCCTATGCGACCGGCAAGCGCAAAAACGCGGTCGCCCGCGTGTGGATCAAGCCGGGCTCCGGCAAGATCGAAGTGAACACCAGGTCGATCGAGGTGTTCTTTGCCCGTCCGGTGCTTCGCATGCTGATCCAGCAGCCCCTCGTCGCGGCGGGGCGCAACGGGCAGTATGACATCGTCTGCACAGTGTCGGGCGGTGGTTTGTCGGGACAGGCCGGCGCTGTGCGGCATGGTCTTGCCAAGGCGTTGACCTATTTCGAGCCGGAGCTGCGCGGCGCGCTCAAGCGCGGCGGCTTCCTCACCCGCGACCCGCGCGTCGTTGAGCGCAAGAAGTACGGCCGCGCCAAGGCCCGCCGGTCCTTCCAGTTCTCGAAGCGCTGATCGCGTTTCCATCTGCCAATTCGAAGGGCGCTCCCCGGGGGCGCCCTTTTGTTGCGCGCCGTATTCGTCTCAAATTCGATGCATGCTTTTATCGAAGCATACGAATTCAAAGAACGGTTCGGATAAGTCTTGGCTCTAGCTGTCTCCCCGACAGCCCAGTGAGGCTGTGGAGAGTACGCATGCAGAGCCAGGTCGCGCCGACGTTTCTCGACCTTTCGACGCTCGCCTTTGTCGCGGTCGGGCTCGCGGACTTGCTCGGGCTTT
>Ga0207826_1000029_pt1 | contig 33396 bp, 29 predicted proteins | sample LuqExpMetageno80_FD_187837 | JGI IMG/M metagenome (GOLD analysis project Ga0207826, IMG submission 187837) | Tropical forest soil microbial communities from Luquillo Experimental Forest, Puerto Rico - Sample 80 (SPAdes) | ecosystem: Environmental > Terrestrial > Soil > Tropical forest ... | reverse complement strand
CGACCTTCGCGCTGATCATTGGCCTCGTCATCGGCAATTTGTTCCAGGTCGGCCACGGTATCGGAGCCAAGGCCGATGCCTCTGCCGTCGCGACCTTCGCCAAGCAGGCGCACGACCAGAAGTCGGTTGACTTCGTGCTCAACATCATTCCGGACAGCGTGGTCGGCGCCTTCGCCAAGGGCGACATCCTGCAGGTACTGTTGTTCTCGATTCTGTTCGGCTTCGCTTTGATGGCGATGGGCGAAAACGGTAAGGGCGTGCGGCGGCTGGTCGACGACTTCGCGCACGCCGTGTTCGGCGTCATCAATATCATCATGAAAGCCGCCCCGTTTGGCGCCTTCGGAGCGATGGCGTTCACCATCGGCAAATTCGGCCCGACAGCGCTCGGCAACCTGATCGGCCTGATCGCGCTGTTCTATCTCACGGCGGCTCTGTTCGTCTTCGTCGTGCTCGGGCTGATCGCGCGCATCGTCGGTTTCAACATCTTCCGGTATCTCGCCTACATCAAGGACGAGCTGTTGATCGTGCTCGGGACCTCCTCCTCCGAGAGCGCCCTGCCGCAGTTAATGAACAAGCTCGAGCGCCTCGGCTGCTCCAAATCCGTCGTCGGGCTGGTTGTGCCCACCGGCTATTCGTTCAACCTCGACGGCACGAACATCTACATGACGCTCGCGACGTTGTTCATCGCGCAGGCGATGGGCGTCGAGCTTTCGCTCGGCCAGCAGTTGACGATCCTTGTCGTGGCGATGCTCACGTCGAAGGGCGCGAGCGGTGTCACCGGCGCAGGCTTCATCACGCTCGCCGCGACGCTGACGGTGGTCAATCCGGCGCTGGTGCCGGGCATGGCCATCGTGTTCTCGATCGACAAGTTCATGAGCGAATGCCGCGCGCTGACCAACATCAGCGGCAACGGCGTCGCCGCGATCGTCGTGTCATGGTGGGAAGGCGAGTTGGACCGCAAGAAGCTCGATCAGGCGATGCGCCGCAGGTACGAGGAGTTGCCCACGGCTGCGATCGAAGCTACTGCCGACTAACCTCCTACTGCGTATTGCCGTAGAACTTCCTCCGGGCGCCCATAGTGGCGCCCGGAACGTTTTTGCGCTCCGTGGCATTGCTAAGAGTTGTTCCACCGGCCTCGGTTTTGAGGACAGGAGCACGCCGTGGAAGCTCGGCCTCGTCGGAACGGGAAACGTCGGCTGTGCCTGCGCGCTGGCCGCCGCCACGCGCGGCAGCGCGCGCGAGATCGTGCTGGTCAACCGCACCCGCAAGACCGCCGAGGCGGTCGCGACCGACATCCGCTACGGCACCGCGCTCGGGCCGAAGGTCGGCATCGCCGACGGCGACTACGACGCGCTAAACGGTGCCGGCGTGGTCATCATCACGTCCGGCGTCAACGAGAAGAAAGGCGGCGCGACCGACCGCAACGATCCGCAAGGCCGGCTCAAGCTGCTCGGCAAGAATGCTGAGATCTATTCCGACATTGTGCCGCAGATCGTGCGCGCCGCTCCGGACGCGGTCCTGCTCGCCGTCACCGATCCGCCCGATCCGCTGGCGGACGTCGCGCTATCGCCGCGAAGCACGGGCGCGTGCTCAGCGCCGGGACGTATTTGGACAGCCAGCGCTTCCGCGTGCATCTCGGCAAATATTTCGGTGTCGATCCGGCCCACGTAGAGGCGCAAGTCATCGGCGATCACGGCACCTCGCAGGTCTTCCTGTGGTCGACCGCGCGGGTCGGCGGCGTTCCGGTGCAGGCGCTGCTCAAGCAGCGCGGCGAAAAACTGGACGATCTGCGCAAGACGGTCGAGCAGCAGGTGCGCTACGCCAACATCACTATCATCGAGGGCCACGACGCGAGCCAGTACGGCATCGGCATCGTGTTGGCACGTATCGCCGAAATGGTCTTGAAGGACGAGCGCGCGGTGATCCCGATCGGGAGCTTCCAGGAGCGGTTCGGCGTCACGCTGTCGCTGCCGAGCGTCGTCGGCCGTAACGGCATCGAGGCCGTGCTCGATCCCGAATTGTCGGACGAGGAACGCGCCAGCCTGCAGAAAAGTGCGAATACGCTGAAAGAGGCGCTGAAGGACGTAGCGACGCCCGACGCTCGAAGCACCTAGCGTGGGGGTTGTCGAACCCAGACCGTAGCGGCGTCAGGCCCGCACCGGCTCCGGCTCAGCGAGAAAATTGCGTAGTGCGTAGTAGAACAGGTGGCGGTTCTTGCTCCACTGCGGGCTATGCGCGATCTGCGGCAGGATGACGAACTGGCGGTCGCCGTTCGGCAGCTGACGATAAAAATCGAGCAGGTCGTCGTTGGTCGAGTTGCCGTCGAACTCGCCTCGCAGCATAAGCACCGGTGAGATGACCTTCTTCGGATCGACGATCGGAAGATTCGCCGCCATGTCGAGGTAGGTGCCGCTCGGCACCTCGTCGCCGAACTTCAAATCGTCCGCGATGACCGCCTCCGCAACCGCCGGATCATACAAATCCGCATGTCCATCGCGGGTAAAAATCGAACGGACCATCGCGGCATCGCGCTTGCGCCGGGTGCTGGCGCGCAGTTGCTCAATGCGCTTGCGCCGCCGCTCGATCTCGGCCGCACCATTGCCTTTATAAGTGAACGCGCTGAGGACGAGACGCCCGACATGGTCGGGCTGGGCCTGCGCGAAAGCCGCTGCACGGATCGCACCGGACGACGTGCCGAAGAAATGCGCCTTGGCCTGCCCGGTCTCTTTTATCACGACCGGCATTGCGGACTTGAGATCCTCGACGCCGCTCGCGATGTCGGAGCTATTGCCCGACGATCCGGATCGCCCGTAGCCGTCGTGATCCATCGTCCACACGTCGAAACCGGCGCTCGCGAGGACGTTCATCAGCGAGTATTCGCCTTTGCCGGGCACCGCGAGGTCGTATGAGGCGCGCGCGGAGTTCGACGACCCGTGCACCAGGAAGACGATGGGCAGCGCCTGCTCCCCCTGCTTCGGTGCGCCCGCCCGCTTGCGCCAGACGTTGAGCTTCACGTCGCCCTTTTGCGTCCAGTACTCCGCGCTCCAGATCGCTGCGGTTGGCTCGGCCGGCGCCGATTCGGCAACGCCGGCAACGAGGCCTGCGCCAATGCCAAGGCCGGCTCCTTTGACGAGGGCGCGGCGCGAAAGCGAGAAGAGAGGATCGGACATTCCCGTTGCCTTGCTTTTGAAAAAGACCATTGAACGTGCTCGCGAACCGCGGCGGTTCGTAGTTTGCGGACTTCCCGACGCGCTGTCCATGCCGGCAGTTTACACCTTTATTCCCGCCTTACGCGCGAACAGCACGGCGACGCTCCAGCCGATCGACACCGCAAGCGCAATGGCGAGCCCGGCCCATTTGCCGAGCGGCTCTGCGGTCAGATGCAGCGCAAGGCAGCACAGGCCGAAGCCGGCCAATCCGAGCACGGCGTTTGCCATCACCGCCGCCGTCGGCTTGCCGCCGACGCGGTTATGTAAAATCAGGATAATGCTCGTCAGCACGACCGGAAACACGGCCAGAAGCCCGCTCGCGTAAGGACCGATGCGCGTGCTGAAGGTAACAAGCACGCCGACGATCGACGCGACGAGGCCCGCGCGGATGGCGTAATCGGACCAGTACCGGCGCAGGCGCATCATCGGCACGTGCCGGAGCGGGCGCACCAGCCATAGTCCGATCCCGAGCGTCACGGCATTGATCGCCAGCGCTGGCGCAAGCGACCACTGCACGGAATTGACAGTCAGCGCGAGCCCGGTCCAGATGGCGTAGGTCAGTCCGAGGCTGACGGCGAGCGAGCGCCTTTGCGCGAGCAGCGTGTATGTGACCGCGAAGGTCACGTTGATCGCATTGATCGCAAGGCTTGCGACCGAGCCCTGCGCGATGAATTGCGAATTGTGCTCGAGCGCGAGAAACACGTAGGCGGGCCCTGCGCCTATCGGCAGCGTCGCGACCAATCCCCCGATCAGCGGACCGGCGCGTTCGGCCGTCACCGTCGCCGTCACGACGAATGCAGCCGTGATGGCCATTTTGCTGATCAGCGTGACGGCGAAGACGAGGTCGGGAGGCATGCTGTTCTCCCTCTCCCCGCTTGTCGGGAGAGGGTCGGGGTGAGGGGCAGTTCGGAAAACGATTTACGGCTGCAGCACTACGCGCCCGATCACCTTGCCGGCGCGCAGCTCGTCCATGACCGCGTTGACGTCGTCGAGCGGGCGCGTCGCCACCGGCACCGGCGGCAGGCCGGTACGGCGGACCAGGTCCAATAGTTCGCCCATTTCGGACGGGCTGCCCACGTAGGAGCCCTGGATGGTCAGCGCGCGCATCGGGATCGGCGGCAGCGACACGGTAAAATCTCCGCCATACAGGCCGACCATGATGTATTTGCCGCCTTTGATCAGGCTGTCGTAGCCGACGCGCGCGCTCTGCGAGGAGCCGACGAGGTCGATCGCCGCCCACGCGCCGCCATTCGTGATGTTGACGATCTGCTGCACGGCGTCGGGCGCGGCGCCGTCCACGATATGGGCGGCGCCCGCCTCGCGTGCGGCCGCGCGCTTGACCGGATCGATGTCGACCACGATGGCCGAGTGTCCGCCCATCATCTTGTGCAGCGCCAGGCACATCAGCCCGAGGCCGCCGGCGCCGATGATGACCGTCGGCTCGGTCTTCAGCGTTGGCACCTTCTTCAGCGCGCCGTAGGTGGTCACGCCGGAGCAGGCGAGCGGCGCGGCGCGCTCGGGCGGCAGGTTGCCGATATCGAACAAATAGCGGGTGTCAGGAACCATGATGTAGTCGGCGTAGCCGCCATTCGAGAACACGCCGAGGCTGCGCATCGCCCGGCAGAGGTTATCTTCACCGCGCAGGCACGGTCCGCAGGTGCCGCAGCCGATCCACGGGTCTGCCAGCATGCGCTCCCCGACTTTGACGCCTTTCGCCTCCGGCCCGACTGCGACCACCTCGCCTACATTTTCATGACCGAGGGTTACAGGCAGCTTCATGCCCCGGTCCGTCAGGCTCAGCTTTTTGCCTCCGCCGAGGTCGAAGTAACCGTCTGCCAGGTGCAGGTCGCTGTGGCAGACGCCCGCTGCCAAAACTTTAAGCAGGACTTCACCGCCCTTGGGAGTAGGGGTCGGCTGCTCGTTGCATTGCAGCGGCTGGCCGCAAACACAGACCTGGAACATACGCATCCGTGGCTCTCCCCGGCCTTGCCGTGAACATGACGTGGCAGGAAACCACATATCACCGCGGTTCGTCAGCCCTCTTCGGAACGGTTGGACGTGACACTCCGCCCCGCCTCGGCTATCCCGGATGCGCATGGATCTCGCGGTCGATCATTCCAGTCACGGCGTCCGTTTGGACGAGTTGATCGATACTGAGGCGATCGCGCGCGAGCTCGAACGGCTCGCGACTGACCGCCCCGGCGGCGAGCATGAACTGAGGACCGCCGTCGCGCAGCGGCTCAAATCCGCGCTTGCCAAAGGCCGCGCCGAAGCCGAGCGCCGGCTGCTCGAAGACAAGCACGGCCGCCGCTGTGCCGAGCGCTTGTGCCGGATGGAAGACGAGATCATCCGGCTGCTGTTCGATTTTGCCCGCAAACACCTTTATCCGTCGACGAACCCATCCGAAGCCGAGCGGATGGCGGTGGTTGCGACCGGCGGCTACGGGCGCGGACTGCAGGCGCCCGGCTCCGACATCGATTTGTTGTTCGTGCTTCCGTACAAGCAAACGGCGTGGGGCGAATCGATCGCCGAAGCGATCCTCTATTGTCTCTGGGACCTCGGCCTGAAGGTCGGGCATGCGACGCGCTCGGTCGACGAATGCATCCGCCAGAGCAAATCGGACATCACCATCCGCACCGCCATTCTCGAGGCGCGTTTCCTGCTCGGCGACCGCGCGCTGTTCGACGAACTGATCAAACGCTTCGACGAGGAAGTCGTCCGCGGCACCGCCACCGAATTCGTCACGGCGAAACTTGCCGAGCGCGAGGAGCGCCACCGGCGCAGCGGGCAGTCGCGCTATCTCGTCGAGCCGAACGTGAAGGACGGCAAAGGCGGCTTACGCGACCTGCACACTTTGTTCTGGATCGCGAAATACGTCTACCGCGTGCGCACACCCGAGGAATTGATCGCGCGCGGCGTTTTCGAGAGCGAAGAATACGAGCTGTTTCGCCGCTGCGAAGATTTCCTCTGGTCGGTTCGCTGCAACATGCATTTCCTCGCCGGTCGCGCGGAAGAGCGGCTTTCCTTTGATATCCAGCGCGAGATCGCTGTCCGGCTCGGCTACACCGAGCATCCCGGCCTGCAGGACGTCGAGCGCTTCATGAAGCACTACTTCTTGGTCGCCAAGGACGTCGGCGACCTCACCGCGATCCTGTGCGCCGAATTGGAAGACAGCCACGCCAAGAGCGTGCCGGTCTTGAGCCGCGTGATGGCGAAGCTTCGGCCTGTGAAGCGGCGGACATTGGACGACAACGACGATTTCATCGTCGAGCATAACCGCATCCGCTGCGCCAAGCCGAACGTGTTCGAGCGCGATCCGGTCAACCTGATCCGAGTGTTCGAACTCGCGCAGAAGCACAATCTCGCCTTCCACCCCGACACGATGCGCACGATCAAGCGCTCCTTGAAGCTGATCGGACCCGAACTGCGAGAGAATGAGGAAGCCAATCGGCTATTCCTGGAGATTCTCACATCGCACAACGATCCCGAAACCGTTTTGCGGCGGATGAACGAGGCCGGCGTGCTCGGCCACTTTTTTATGGAGTTCGGCAAGATCGTCGCGATGATGCAGTTCAATATGTACCACCACTACACGGTGGACGAACATCTGGTGCGCTGCATCGGCGTCTTGGCGGAAATGGAACGCGGCACGACTGACACGCCGCTGCTTTTCGAACTCTTGCGCACGATCGATCCGGCGCACCGGCGCATCCTGTACGTCGCGCTGTTCCTGCACGACATCGCGAAGGGACGTCCGGAGGATCATTCGATCGCGGGCGCACGTGTTGCCCGACGCTTTTGTCCGCGGCTCGGCTTCTCGCCGAACGAGACCGATCTCGTCGCTTGGCTGATCGAGGTCCATCTCATCATGTCGAGCGTTGCGCAGTCGCGCGACCTGTCGGACCGCAAGACGATCGAGAACTTTGCGGCCGTGGTACAGGACGTCGAGCGCCTCAAGCTGCTCACGATTCTGACTGTCGCCGACATCACGGCCGTCGGGCCTGGCGTCTGGAACGGTTGGAAGGCGCAGCTTCTGCGCACGCTCTACTACGAGACGGAGCCGGTGCTGACCGGCGGCTTCTCCGAGGTCAATCGCGCGCAGCGCGTCGAGATGGCGCAACGCGAATTCCGCGCTGCGATGTCCGATTGGCCGGCCGAGCGGCTCGACGCCTACATTGCCAGGCACTATCCAGCCTATTGGCTAAAGGTCGACCTCGAGCACAAGGTCGAGCACGCACGCTTTGTCGCGGCAGCCGAGGATGGCGGCAAGTCGCTGACAACCGGCACGCGCTTCGACCGCGCGCGCGCGGTGACCGAATTGACCGTGCTCGCGCCCGACCATCCGTGGCTGTTGTCAATCATCGCCGGCGCCTGCGCGATGGCGGGCGCGAACATCGTCGATGCGCAGATCTACACCACGACCGATGGCCGTGCGCTCGACACGATCTCGCTCAGCCGCGAATTCGATCGTGACGAGGACGAGGAGCGGCGGGCGCTTCGCATCGCGGGTTCAATCGAGAAGGCGTTGGGAGGCCAGCTCAAATTGCCCGATCTGATCGGCACGAAGATCGCCCCAAAAGGCCGCATCCGCGCCTTCGCGCTGGAGCCGGAAGTCACCATCAACAACCAGTGGTCCCACCGCTACACGATGGTGGAGGTCACCGGTCTCGACCGTCCCGGCCTGCTGTACGAATTGACCGCCGCTCTCTCAAAGCTCAACCTGAACATCGCCTCGGCGCATGTCGCTACTTTCGGCGAGCGCGTCGTCGACGTCTTCTATGTGACCGACCTCTTGGGCGCGCAGATCACCTCGCCCATGCGCCAGGCGGCGATCAAGCGCGCTTTGATCGGGCTTTTTGCATCTGACGAAAAGCGTCGCGTCGTCGGCTAACATACACCAATCTAATCAAGCACTTGCCAAATTCCGGCGGCGGACTGAGAATCGCAGTCGACGTCAGCAAGCCCCTCGTCACCGGCGAACTCGCCGAGAAAGTGCAGCGCCTGCTAACGGGCGCCAGGCGGATCGAACCTGAGGTCGGTTGAGGGCGCCCGTCGCGACTTGACTTCGTCCCTTGCCCCCCCGCCTGCCCGGCTATAATGACCCCGGCCAAAGCCTGAGGAGGTCGATATGGCTCAACCCGCGGAACAGCGCGACAACCGCCCGAAAATGCTGAAGGATTCCGCTTTCCAGTGGGAAGACCCGCTCGGCATCGAATTCGAGTTGACCGAGGAAGAGCGTATGGTGCGCGACACCGCGCGCGGCTTTGCGCAGGACTACCTAATGCCGCGCATCCTGCAGGCCTATCGCGAGGAGAAATACGACCCGGACACGCTGCCCGAGATGGGCAAGCTCGGCCTGCTCGGGCCGACCATTCCGGAGGAATACGGCGGCGCGGGGCTCGGCTATGTCGCGTATGGCCTGATCGCGCGCGAGATCGAGCGCGTCGACTCCGGTTACCGCTCGATGATGTCGGTGCAGTCCTCGCTGGTGATGTACCCGATCTATGCCTACGGCACCGAGGCGCAGCGCCGCAAATACCTGCCCAAGCTTGCGACCGGCGAGCTGATCGGCTGCTTCGGTCTGACCGAGCCGGACCACGGCTCCGATCCGGGCTCGATGGTGACACGCGCGGAGAAGGTCGACGGCGGCTACAAGCTCAACGGCGCCAAAACCTGGATTTCAAATGCGCCGGTCGCCGATGTCGCGGTGATCTGGGCGAAGCTCGACGGTGTCATCCGTGGCTTCATCGTCGAGCGCGGCGTGAAAGGGTTCTCGACCCCGAAGATCGAAGGCAAGCTTTCCTTGCGCGCCTCGATCACCGGCGAGGTGGTGCTCGAGAACTGTTTCGTCCCCGACGAAAACTACCTTCCGAACGCGAAAGGGCTAGCCGGTCCGTTCGGCTGCCTGAACAATGCGCGCTACGGCATTGCCTGGGGCGCGATGGGCGCGGCGGAATTCTGCTGGCACGCCGCGCGACAATACACGCTCGACCGCAAGCAGTTCGGCCGGCCGCTCTCCGCCAATCAGCTGGTCCAGAAGAAGCTCGCCGACATGCAGACCGAGATCGCGCTCGGCCTGTCCGGTGCGCTGCGGCTCGGCCGCATGCTGGAGCAGGGCAAAGCCGCGCCGCCGTCGATCTCGCTGATGAAGCGCAACAACTGCGGCAAGGCGCTCGACATCGCGCGCACCGCCCGCGACATGCACGGCGGCAACGGCATCTCGGAGGAATACCACGTGATGCGCGTGCTCTCGAATTTGGAGACCGTGAACACGTACGAAGGTACTCACGACATCCACGCCCTGATCCTCGGGCGAGCGCAGACCGGCATCCAGGCGTTTTTCTGACGTTTTGAGATGGCTGCCGGGCGTGCGATATAGGCCGCTCACCCCCCGCGCAAGCGGGGGGCCAGACGAATAAGCCCGGCACTTAAGCCGGATCTGGGTTCCCGCTTTCGTGGGAATGAGCGGGAGACAGAGTTGGACCCCCACGCCTTCACATTGCTTGCCGGCGTCGGCGTGCTTGCCGGCATGATTGCATCGGTCGTCGGAGGCGCGGCCGTGGTGGTCTATCCCGCTCTGATCGCTTCCGGCCTGCCGCCGCAGATCGCCGCGGCATCAAATCTGGTCGCGCTGATGCCCGCGAGCATGCTCGCAGCGCTTTCCGACCGCTCGCAACTGCCGCCGTTCAACCGCGCCTTTGTCGAATTGGTCGTCGCCTCCATCACAGGCGCGGGCGCGGGCGCGATTCTTCTGATGCTGACGCCCGGCCGCGTGTTCGCGATACTCGTTCCGCTCCTGCTGGGCTTCGCCACCGTGCTGTTCGCTTATGCCGAACGCATTGGCGGCTGGATCCGGCAACGCGCGGCGCACAAGGGCCGCTACGTCGATTTCGACGTCTCGAGCCTGAAGGTACTGCTGCCGGTGTCGTTCTACGGCGGCTATTTCGGCGCCGGCGTCGGCGTGCTGATCCTGGCGGTGTTCTCGATAGCCACGTCCGGCGATTACCGCTCGGCAAACGTGGCGAAGAATTTCGTGTCGAGCCTGAATGCGCTTGTCGCTTCGATCATCTTCATCGCGCAGGGCGCGGTCGCCTGGCCTCAGACTCTGTCGCTGATGGCCGGCATGATCGCCGGCGGGCTCACCGGCGCATATGTCGCGCGCATCATCCCGCCGCGTATCGCGCGCGGCATGATCGTGTTCGTCGGCGCGGCGCTGACGATATCGTTCGCGAAATTGTACTGGATCGACGCGCGGTGACGCTAGCGATCTTCGGCGTGCACCGCGCGCGCAAGCTCGACCACACGCTTCGTCATGCCGCTGCCGGCATCGCTCAGCGGATCGATGACGGTGAAATGATTGCCCAGCAGCACTTCGTATCGCGTGGTCGCGAGCCCCTGCCGCCAGGCTTCGGCGATGATCTGGCTTTGGCGCAAGAACTCGCTCGACTCTTCGGCGCCGACCACTGCATCCAGGATGCGCCCGGCCGGCACACGCCAATAGAGCGGCGATAACGCGTGCGCACATGTCTCGTTTAACCGCAGGTCGTCATTGACCGAGATTTTCGTCAGCGGAGCAAGATCGTATACGCCGGACACGGCATAAGCGGCGGGCACGAGATCGGCCGGCGCATCCGGTGCAAGCGTCGTCCAGTCGGTCGCGACCATGCAGGCGGAGAGATGCCCGCCCGCCGAATGGCCGTAGACGGTGATGTGCCTGCGATACTTGCGCCAGAGGAACAGGCACGCCGCGCGCATTTCGCCGACGATGTCGGCGATGCCGACCTGCGGGCAGAGATCGTAGCCCGCGACGGCGACTGTGACGCCGTGCGCGTTCGGGCCCGCTGCCATCTGGCTGAAATCTTTCGGCGAAAGCGAGCGCCACCAACCACCATGAATGAACAACGCGAGCGGCGCGTCGTCTCCGGCCGGGAAGATATCGAGAATCTGCTTCGGCGACGGCCCGTAGAATAGATCGAGCTCGCCGCCCGGCCGCATGCGGTGGGTGGACGCCTCGTTCGCCCAGCGAGCGAAAATCTCCGGGTGTTCCGGCACCCGCGCACGGTTGTTGTATTCTTTTTCGAGGTCGATCGGCATTTGCTGCTCCTGCGGGCCGCGAGAATGCGGGACAGCCCCGGCGCGGGCAAGAGGACGACAGCCGCGGCATAATTCGCTAGAAACGCAGCATGAACATCGACGGTAAGCCGACCCGCACGATCTGGCTGGAATCGGACGGAACGAGCGTCGGCATCATAGACCAGACGCAGCTTCCACATTGCTTCGTGACCGCACGGCTCGCGAGCCTCGATGACGCCGCGCGCGCGATTGCGACGATGCAGGTGCGCGGCGCGCCGTTGATCGGCGCCGCGGCCGCCTACGGCCTCTGGCTCGCGCTGCGTGCGGACGCGTCGGATGAGGCGCTCGAGCGCGCCTACGAGACGCTGCTCGCGACCCGGCCGACCGCCATCAATTTGAAATGGGCGCTCGAAGAAGTGATGGCGGCCGTGCGGAACCGCCCGCGCGGCGAACGTGCCGATGCCGCGCTCAAACGCGCGCAGGAGATCGCGGACGAGGACGTCGCCATCAATCAGGCGATCGGACGCAAAGGGCTGAAGCTGATCGAGGGGATCGCCGAGCGCAAAATCGGCGGGCGCGTGAACGTGCTCACGCATTGCAATGCCGGCTGGCTCGCGACCGTCGACTGTGGCACGGCCACCGCTCCGATCTACATGGCGCACGACAAAGGGATCGACCTGCACGTCTATGCCGACGAGACGCGCCCTCGCAATCAGGGCGCTTCGCTTACCGCCTGGGAACTCGGAAAGCACGGCGTGCCGCACACCGTGATCCCGGACAACACCGGCGGACACCTGATGCAGCATGGCATGGTCGATATCGTGATCGTCGGCGCCGACCGCGTCACCGCGCAGGGCGACGTGTGCAACAAGATCGGCACTTATCTAAAAGCGCTCGCCGCGCGCGACAACGACGTGCCGTTCTATGTCGCGCTGCCGTCGCCGACCATCGACTTCGGCGTGAGCGACGGGGTCACCGAGATTCCGATCGAGCGGCGCGGGCCGGAAGAAGTCGCTATCATGACCGGCAAGACCAAGGATGGGCGCATCGAAAGCGTGCAGATCGTTCCGGACGGATCGCCGGTCGCAAACTATGGCTTCGATGTGACGCCGGCGCGGCTCGTCACGGGACTGATCACCGAGCGCGGCGTGCTAAAAGCCGACCGCGCGGCGCTCGCCGCCGCATTTCCGGAGCGCGCATGAGCGTCGCCAAGCCGCAATTGGTGCCCATCGACGGACGGCAGTCCGAGACCGCGCTGAAGATCGCGCGCGGCACCGCGCGACTGCTGCATGCGCACGGCTTTTCGGTCGTGAGCGAATTGCCGCTCCCCTCAAGCCGGCGTGCCGATCTGGTCGGCTTGAATGCCGCGGGGCAGATCTGGATCGTCGAGATCAAATCGTCGATCGCCGATTTCCGCGCCGACCAGAAATGGCCGGACTATCGCGCGCACTGCGACCGGCTGTTCTTCGCAACCTCGCTCGACGTGCCCTGCGAAATCTTTCCAACCGACGCCGGCTTGATCGTCGCCGATCATTTCGACGCAGAATTCAAATATCACGCGCCGGAGCATCGCCTGCCGGCCGCGACGCGCAAAAGCATGCTGCTGTTATTCGCCCGCGCCGCCGCCCTGCGCCTGCAGGCGCTGCACGATCCGACCGGGCCTTATCAATTCGACTGAACGTTAGAGCGGCGCACGCTTTGCCAAAATCCGCTGCAGCGTGCGCCGGTGTATATTGAGCCTGCGCGCGGTTTCCGACACGTTGCGTCCGCACAATTCACAAATGCGCTGGATGTGCTCTCAACGCAGGCGGTCGGCCGATATCGGGTTTTCATCATCCCGAGGCAGGACCAGATCGGCAAGTCGAAGTCGAAGCCAAAATAAACGACGAGCACCGCCGCCGATGACCGCGAGCCAGCGCAGCCGTACCAATGTATCGAGCCGCACGTTGCAGCGTGGGTGGTTGCGAGGAAGCTCGAGCACTGCGATGCGCGCAATTTAGACCCGCCGGTGCCGCGGACCAATGTGTCTGCGCCCTTGCGCCGCGGCGCGCACTGGCTCACATCTGCCCAGCTGGAGCCCGCATGGACGCGCAACCGACCTCCGCCATCGTCGCCGACCGCCTGGTCAAACGCTACAAGACCACGACCGCCGTCGACGGCATTTCGTTTATACTGCCCCGCGGCTCCGTCACCGGACTGCTCGGGGGCAATGGCGCGGGCAAGACCACCACCATCGCCATGATCATGGGCCTGGTCACGCCGACATCGGGGAGCGTGCGGGTGCTGGGCGCAGCCATGCCGCAAGAGCGCTACCGCGTGCTGCACCGGATGAATTTCGAGAGCCCCTATGTCGACCTGCCGATGCGGTTGACGGTGCGGCAGAATCTCTTGGTGTTCGCCGATCTCTATGCCGTGCCGGACGCACAGGCGCGCGTGCTGGAGCTCGCCGCCGACCTGGATCTTACTGACCTGCTCGATCGTCCAACCGGCAAACTCTCCGCCGGACAAAAGACGCGCGTTTCTCTCGCCAAGGCGCTGCTCAATCGTCCCGAAGTGCTGCTGCTCGACGAGCCGACCGCGTCGCTCGATCCAGACACAGCGGATTGGGTGCGGGGACATCTGGAGACCTTCAGGCGCACTCACAACAGCGCGATCCTGCTCGCCTCGCACAACATGAACGAGGTCGAGCGGCTGTGCGAGCGCGTAATCATCATGAAGAAGGGCCGCATCGAAGACGACGATTCGCCCGAGCGCCTGCTCGCCCGCTACGGGCGGGCGAATTTGGAAGAAGTGTTCCTCGATGTTGCGCGCGGGCGATCGAGGCATCCCGGAGAAACCGTGAAATGAGCGTTCTTGAGGCGGCCTCCGAGTTCTCCTTTCCCCGCGTCGGCGCGCTGGTACGGCGCTATTGGTATCTGCTGCGCTCGTCCTGGCCCCGCATTCTAGACCTGATCTACTGGCCGACGGTGCAGATGCTGATGTGGGGCTTTCTGCAAATGTACGTCGCACAGAACGCGGGCTTCTTCGCGCGCGCGGGCGGCGTTTTCATCGGCTCTGTGCTGTTGTGGGACATCCTCTTCCGCGGACAGCTCGGCTTTTCCATCTCCTTCCTGGAGGAGATGTACGCCCGCAACCTCGCCAACCTCATGATGTCGCCGCTGCGCCCGGTCGAGTTCATCGCCGCGCTGATGGTGATGAGCCTCATCCGCCTTTCGATCGGGCTCGTGCCCGTGACCCTGCTGGCGATCGCATTCTTCGGCTTCAATCTGTGGGCGCTCGGGATCGCGCTTGCCGCCTTTTTCATCAATTTGATTTTGACCAGTTGGTCGATCGGCATCTTCGTCGCCGGGCTCCTGTTGCGGAACGGCCTCGGCGCCGAAAGCATGGCCTGGACGATCATGTTTCTGTTTTTGCCGCTCACCTGCGTGTACTACCCGGTCACCGTACTGCCCGACTGGCTGCAATACGTCGCCTGGGCGCTGCCGCCGACCTACGTGTTCGAGGGCATGCGCGCACTGCTGATCGACCACGTTTTCCGGGGCGATTTGATGCTGCAGGCGTTCGGGCTGAACGTGGCCCTTTTCGCAGTTGCATCAACAGCTTTTTTGCTTTTGCTTCGCAGCGCGCGGCAGCAGGGTACCCTGCTGCAGGGCGGGGAGTAGATGAGTAACTGGCCGTAAATGCTGCAAAAACCTCGCGATTTTTCACATAATCGCGCGGTGTATTCCGCATTGTAAACTGAACCCCAACTTCTTAGGTGTTATTGACCCTATGACAGAAAAACGACACCCTGCTGCGGCGCAACAGGGGTTGGGGCAAACAAAGATGGCTATCGGGGAGTTTGACGGAGCAGCAAGGCTCTCCGGCGAGAGCGGCGTCCTTCTCGCGACGCCGATGTATTGGATGTACGAAATGGGCCTTGCCGCGCTCAGTCCGGCGCGCGCCTTCGCCGACGCCACCCGCCTTTATTATAAAAATCCGACCAACCCGCTCGCGCACACCGTTTACGGCAAATCGGTTGCCGCGGCGATGGAACTGTTCGAGCGCTCCACGCGGCGTTACGGCCGCCCCGAATGGGAAATCAACGACACGGTGGTCGGCGGCGAGCACATTCCGGTGCACGTCACGCCGGTGTGGCAGCGGCCGTTCTGCACGCTTTTGCACTTTGAGCGCTCATTCATCAGGCCTCCGCGCAGACCGCAGCCGAAGCTTTTGATCGTCGCGCCGATGTCCGGCCACTATGCGACGCTCTTGCGCGGCACAGTCGAGGCCTTCCTGCCCAATCACGAAGTTTATATCACCGACTGGCATAGCGCGCGCACGGTTCCGCTCGCCGCCGGGCGCTTCGACCTCGACGACTACATCGACTACATCGTCGACATGTTGCACCTGCTCGGCAGCGAGACACATGTGATCGCCGTGTGCCAGCCGTCGGTGCCGGTCATGGCGGCCGTGTCGCTGATGGAGGCCGACAACGATCCGGACGCGCCCAAATCGATGGTGCTGATGGGCGGCCCGATCGACACGCGCATCAATCCGAATTCCGTGAACGAGCTTGCAGTGAGCCGCGGCATCGACTGGTTCCGCAATCACGTCATCACCAAGGTGCCGTTCCCGCACGCGGGCTTCATGCGCGACGTCTATCCGGGCTTTCTGCAACTACACGGCTTCGTCAGCATGAATCTCGATCGCCACATCGAGGCGCACCACAATTTGTTCCTGCACCTCGTCAAAGGCGATGGCGATTCCGCGCAGAAGCACCGCGAGTTTTATGACGAGTATCTAGCGGTCATGGATCTCGCCGCCGAATTTTATCTGCAGACCGTCGACACGGTGTTCGTTCGTCATTCGCTTCCGAAGGGCGAGATGAAGTGCCGCGGCCGGCGTATCGACCCGAGCGCGATCACGCGTACCGCGCTGATGACGGTAGAAGGCGAGAACGACGACATTTCCGCCCTCGGCCAGACCGAGGCCGCGCATCGCCTCTGCAGCAGCCTCTCCGACGACAAGCGCGTCCATTACGTGCAGCCGGGTGTCGGCCATTACGGCGTGTTCAACGGTTCGCGCTTCCGTGCCGAGATCGCGCCGCGCATTGCCGACTTCGTGCTCTCTCACAATCACCGACCGCGCGCAAAGGCGAACGGCAGCCAATTGACCGCGCTGCACGAGGCGGCACAATAAGGCCGAATCGGGCCTGACATCTTGCTGCGCGCGCTGTTTTCACGCCTCCCTGCCGAGCCCGTCACGTTTCCCGTCATTTGCGACGGCGAGAGCGTGGCCGTGCGGCTGCGGCGCAACACGCAGGCGCGCCGCTACACCTTGCGCGTTCACGCCGCGACGCGCGACGTCGTGCTCACGATGCCCGCGCGCGGCAGCCTGCGCGAGGCGAAAATCTTCGCACAGAAGCATGCGGCATGGATCGCGGCGCGGCTGAGCCGGCTCCCGCAGGTCGCGCCTTTTGCGCACGGCACCGTGTTGCCGCTGCGCGGGACGCCGCATCGCGTCGAGCATCGGCCTCGCGCGCGAGGCACGGTTTGGGTCGAATGCGGCGACGACGGCGCCCAGATTTTATGCGTGGCGGGCGATGCACCACATATCGCGCGGCGCCTGCGCGACTACCTCAAGCGCGAGGCCAAGCGCGATCTTGACGCCGCGAGCCGCGCCGCCGCGCAGGCGCTCGGAGCCGGGCTTGCCCGCGTGTCCATCCGCGACCAGACCAGCCGTTGGGGCTCGTGCTCGACGACTGGCGTCCTCTCCTATTCCTGGCGGCTCATTCTCGCGCCGCCCTTCGTGCTCGAATATCTCGCTGCGCACGAGGCCGCACATTTGATTGAGCTGAACCACTCGCCGCGCTTCTGGCGACTGGTCGAAAAAATCTGCCCCGACTTCCGGCGCGCCAAGGCCTGGCTCGATGCGCACGGGAGCGATTTGCATCGCTACGGCGCAGAAGCCGAGTCGAATTAGCCAACACCGCTCGATTGCGCTACTTGAGCGCTCGTTCCGGCCGCGCGCCGGCCATGAAAGTAGGCGCATGCTTCGCCCCAATACGTTCGCCCTCACCGCACTACTCGCGGCGCTGACCGCGATCGGGCCCCTGTCGACGGACATGTATCTGCCGTCGCTCCCGAGCATCGCCGTCGATCTGCAGACCGGAACGGCGCAAGTCGGGTTGACCATATCGGCCTATCTCATCGGCTTCGCCACGGGACAGATCGTCTACGGCCCGATCTCCGACCGGCATGGGCGCAAGCCGGTACTGATCGCAGCCCTCGCGCTCTACACCGCGGCGAGCCTCATCTGCGCGCTGTCCACCTCGATCGAGATGCTGATTGTGGCTCGCGTGCTGCAGGCCCTCGGCGGCTCGGGCGGAGTCGTGCTCACGCGCGCGGTCGTGCGCGATCTCTACGCGGGCGCGCGCGCCGGGCGCGAACTGTCGCTGATCGGCTCGGTGATGGCGCTCGCGCCGGTGCTCGCCCCGCTCGCCGGCGGATTCCTGCAAACCGTATCCGGCTGGCGCTCGGTCTTTTTCTTCCTCTTCGGCACCGGCGTTGTCGTCGCCGTAGTGATCTGGCGGCTCTTGCCCGAGACTCTCGCCGAGCGCGCCGAGCAACCGCTGTCACTCCGGGCGACGATCGAATCGTACTCGATTGTCGGAAGAAACCGGCGTTATCTCGCTTATCTCGGCGTCGGATCGCTGAGCTTCGGCGGACTGTTTGCCTGGATCTCCGGTTCGTCCTTCGTTTTGCAAAATCTGTACGGGCTGACGCCGTTCGCATACGGCTTTTATTTCGCGATCGGCTCGGTGGGCTATATGATGGGGACGACCCTCGCCGCGCATCTCGTGCTGCGCCTCGGGATCGACACCACGCTGGGCCTTGGCAGCACGGCGCTCGCGCTTGGCGGAAGCGGGATGGCTGCCGCCGTCGCTCTCGGACTGACGTCGGCGATCTCGCTGGCGCTGCCCGTCGCCGTCTTTCTCGCCGGACTCGGCATGGTGCTGCCGCAGTCGATTGCCGGTGCAATGCAGCCTTTTCCGGAGCGCGCGGGCGCTGCGTCGTCACTTTTCGGATTCGTCCAGCAGAGCGGCGCGGCACTCTGCGGGGTGATGGTCGTCTCGCTACTCAACAAAAGCGCATGGCCACTTGCCGGCACGGTCGCCGTGATGGGCTGCACGTCCTTGTTGTTGTGGTTTGGCACGCGAGGCGTACGCGGCGTAGTCGGGAAAGCCGACTAGGGCAAGGTTGCTGAGACGAATGGCGTTAGACCACGCGCGCAATCAGGGGCAGCGCGCATAGGCCATTATGAAGCCCGACCGCGTCTCAGAACTGATCAGCAACTCGTCATTGACTTTTGATTTTGGCATAAGCGCGAAGACCGTGGATCGGATTTCGGTCTCGCCCTCCCCACGGCAACGCAACTGGAGCCGTGAGCATTTTATTCGTCCGAGTCCTAGCGCCGGCCGAACAGGCTGTCCAAGAACCAACCATCGATGCCGCGCTCGGGCGCGGCGCTGGTCTGTACCAGCGCGGGCGGCAGAGGCGCGGCGCCTTTGGTTGCAACCGGCGGCGAACGCCCGAACGGACCGGAGTAGAGGCCCGGTTCGTTATACATCGGCAGATTCACAACCGGTACGCCTTCATGCGCGGTGCGCATAAAGGCGCTCCAGATCTCCACCGGCAGGCTGCCGCCGGTCACGTGCTTCGTCGGCGAGCCGTCGTCATTGCCAAGCCACACGCCGGTGACGAGATGGGCGGTGTAGCCGATGAACCAGGCGTCGCGAAAATCCTGGCTGGTGCCGGTCTTGCCTGCCGCAGGCCAACCGGGCAGTGCCGCTTTCTTCGCCGTGCCGATGACGAGCGTTTGCGCCATCATGCCGTTCATCATCGCCACGTAGGCGGGATCGACAACGCGCCCGAGCGGTGTTTGCGGGTGCGCGTATATGACCTTGCCGTCCGCGGTGATGTTGTCGATAACGTGCGGCGCGACCGCATTGCCGGCATTGGCGAAGGTTGCATAGGCGCCCGTCAATTCGAGCGGCGAGACTTCCGATGTGCCGAGCGCGATGGACGCGTTCGGCTCGAGCTTGGACGCAATGCCGAGCCGATACGCCGAGCGGATCACCGCCTGCGGCGTGAGTTCGAGCGTCAGTCGCACCGATACCGTGTTGAGCGACAGCGCGAGCGCTCTTGTGAGCGTCACCGGCCCCATATAGCCGTGTTCGTAATTCTCCGGCTTCCAGCCACGCACATTGATCGGCGCGTCCTCGCGCACGGTGTCCGGCGTCAGCCCGTGTTCCAGCGCGGTGAGATACACGAAGGCTTTGAAAGCCGAGCCGGGCTGTCTGCGCGCAGTCACCGCGCGGTTGAACTGGCTCTCCGCGTAGCTGCGCCCGCCGATCAGCGCGCGCACAGCACCATCCGGTGTCATTGAAACGAGCGCGCCTTGGCTGACGTTTACCTTCGCGCTCTTCTCCTCCAGTTCCCGCCCAAGTGCGTCTTCGGCGATGATCTGCAAGTTCTGGTCGATCGTCGTGCGGACGACGATGTCCTCGTCGGAATGTCCAAGCACGTCGTTAACGACATCCACCACCCAGTCGGCAACGTAATTGATCGAGCCGTTGCCGGTTTCAGCGATCACGCGCGGCGGATGCGCGAGCGCGACCTTCTCGCTGGCTGGCTGAATGACGCCGATTTCCGTCATGGCCGCGAGCACGATTTTCGCGCGCTTTTCCGCTTCGGCGTAGTTGCGTGTCGGCGCAAGCCGCGACGGCGACTTCACCAGCCCGGCGAGCATCGCAGCTTCAGCGATATTCAAATCTTTGGCCTGTTTGCCGAAATAATGCTGCGCGGCCTGCTCGATGCCATAGGCGCCCGCTCCGAAATAGACGCGGTTGAGGTAAAGCTGCAGAATCTCTGTCTTGGTGAAGCGCCGCTCCAGCCACACCGCGAGCAGCACTTCCTGCAGCTTGCGGGTGACGGTGCGCTCCTGCGTCAAGAACAGGTTCTTGGCCAGTTGCTGCGTGATGGTCGAGCCGCCCTGCGCGACGCCGCGGTGGAGCACGTTGGCGACCAGCGCGCGCGCGATGCCGAGCGGATCGACCCCATAATGGGTATAAAAGCGCCGGTCCTCGATGGCGACGAAGGCGTTGCTCACGTAGTTCGGCAGCGTGCGGATAGAGACCGGGGGGCCGGCGAGGTCGCCGCGCCGCGCGAGCGGCCGGCCTTCGATGTCGACGATCTCGATGGTCGGCGGCCGCTTCGGTATTTCCAGAGATTGGATCGGCGGCAGGTGTGCGCCGACCCAGGCGACCGCGCCGGCGCCACCGATCACGAGCCAGAGCCCGAGCACCAAGCCCCAATAGACGAGTTTCACCGGCAGGGGTCGCCGGCTCTTCCGCTTGCGCCTTGCTTTTGACTTGCCGGAGCCGCCGGCCCGCTCCGGCGGTCTCACGCGCGGCGCCGCGGAGCCGAGTGAAGGCTCCCGCCGTGGAGGTTTCGCCGACGCCATACGCGGACCCGTCTACACAAGCGGCGCCCGCCGCCGCTCCCCATCCCCACGCTACGGGTGCCGGTTTAAGGCGGTGTTACCGGTCGGCAGCGGGCTGAAAGCCTCAACCGGATTCGCGCGTTAGCACCAAGGAGCAGGTTACGACGCAGAGGCGGGCGAAGCTGCTGAAGCTGTTGGGTTGATCTACTGCGGCAGCGTGCCGTTCTCGCGCAGGACATCGCCCGCAAGATACAGCGATCCCGTGATCAGAATCCGCGGCGGCGGATCAAGATCGAGCTTGCGCACCGCCTCGAACGCACCGTCCAAAGTACCGCGGCTTGTCGCCGGCAGGCCGATGTTGCGCGCGCGCTCGGCCAATTCTTCGGCCGGCACGCCCTTCTCGGAAGCCGGCACCGGCACGGCGATCAGCCGTCGCGCGAGCCCAGTGAAATTGCGCAGGAACCCGTCGCAATCCTTGCTCGCCAGCATGCCCGCAATCATCACCACTGGACGCGGCACGCGCTCTTCCAGATCCGCCAGCGCCGCGGCGATCACGCGGCCGCCGTCCGGATTGTGTCCGCCGTCGAGCCAGACCTCGCTGCCCTCGGGCGCGAGCTCGACCAACCGTCCATGCGACAGGCGGTTCATTCGCGCGGGCCATTCCGCCTTGGTCATGCCGGCTTCGAATGCCGCTGGCGGAATTCTAAATCTGTTCGTCGCCCGCAGCGCCGCAATGGCAAGCCCCGCGTTCTCGTATTGATGGCGCCCGTAAAGCCTTGGCGCCGGCAGATCGAGCAGGCCCGCCTCGTCCTGGTAGACCAGCCGGCCGCGCTCCTCGGTCGCTGTGAAATCCTCGCCGGCAATGCGCAAGGGCGCGTTCAGCCGCGCGGCCTGTCGCTCGATGACGCTCAGCGCGTCGCGGTGCTGCGCGGCGACGATTCCGGACGTGTTGCGCTTCAAGACGCCCGCTTTCTCGGCTGCGATCTTATCGAGAGTATCGCCGAGAAAATCGGTGTGATCGATCGACACGCGAGTGATGACCGTCGCCAGGGCTTCCGGAATCACATTGGTCGCATCCAGCCGGCCGCCGAGACCGACCTCCATCACCAGCACATCGGCGGGATGCCGCGAGAACAAGAGCATCCCCGCCGCGGTGGTGATCTCAAACACCGTGATCGGCGCGCCGGCATTCGCGCGCTCGCATTCTTCCATCACGGCGGCGAGTTCGTCGTCGCTGACAAGGCCGATGCCACCGAGCCGGAAGCGCTCGTTGAAACGCACCAGGTGCGGCGAGGTGTAGACATGCGCGCGCAGGCCCGCAGCTTCCAAGATTGCACGTAGGAAGGCGACGGTGGAGCCCTTGCCGTTCGTGCCGGCGACATGAATCACAGGCGGCAGCTTGCGCTCAGGATAATCGAGCGCCGCGAGCAGCCGTTCAATGCGGCCGAGCGACAGATCGATCCGCTTCGGATGTAGCGCCGTCAAACGGGCGAGGATGGAATCGACGTGGGTCATCTTTTGATGTCATCACCGGGACCGGCGCGCAGCGCCGCGTCCCGGTGGCCCCGATATATGTGGCACAGCTTTGCCCTCCTACGCGAGATGGCCGGGACATAGGCGTTCTGAAAGAACGCCGTCCTTCGGACGGCTATGCCCGGCCATGAAGCGGAAGGCGTTTTGATTTGTTCTGCTAAGCGCTTGCCGGCGCCGGCAGATGCGCGACGTCGGGCACGAGCGAGGTGGCGGGTTCCCGTGGCGGCGCCTTCGTCAGCATGCGGCAGAGGTCGGAGAGAGTCGCGCGCAATTTGTGCCGGTGCACGACCATGTCAACCATGCCATGCGCGGCGAGATATTCCGCGCGCTGGAAGCCTTCCGGCAGTTTCTCGCGGATCGTCTGCTCGATCACGCGCGGACCGGCGAAGCCGATCAACGCGCCGGGTTCCGCGATCTGCACGTCGCCGAGCATCGCGTAGGAGGCGGTAACGCCGCCGGTGGTCGGATTGGTGAGCACGACGATGTACGGCAGCTTTGCTTCGCGCAGCATCTGCACCGCGACGGTCGTGCGCGGCAATTGCATCAGCGACAGGATGCCTTCCTGCATGCGGGCGCCGCCCGATGCAGCGAACAGGATGAAGGGCGTGCGCTTCTCGACCGCCGTCTGCAGACCCTTGATGACGGCTTCGCCGGCCGCCATGCCGAGCGAGCCGCCCATGAAATCGAAATCCTGTACGCCGATCGTGACCGGCAGCCCGTCGAGCTTGCCGAGGCCCAGCTTTATCGCATCGTTGAGGCCGGTCTTGGTGCGCGCGTCCTTCAGCCGGTCGACATAGCGGCGCTCGTCGCGGAATTTGAGCGGATCGACTGCGACTTCCGGCACGCCGATGTCGAGCCACGTGCCGCCGTCGAACATCGATTTCAGGCGCGCGACCGCGCCCATGCGCATGTGATAATTCGACGACGGAATGACGAACTGGTTCGCCTCGACGTCCTTGTAGAAGACGAGCTGGCCCGTTTCAGGACATTTTATCCAGAGGTTCTCGGGCGTCTCTCGGCGCAGGAAGCTGCGGATCTTCGGCCGAACGACGTTGGAAATCCAGTTCATCGGTTTTTCATGCCTAAAGCTGCGGCGCGCATCCAGTAAAACCTGCCAACACGCTTACCGCTTGAATGAGCGCAGCTAAGCGCCGGTTTATGGCGTGGCCATGGCCCGCTTGGACGCACGGACCCCTTTGGCGAGCTGCGACACCACGTTTGTGACGGCGTTAACCGTACTGGCCTGCGGTCGGCCGTTCGCATCGAGGCTCTGCCGCAAGGCATCGACCAGCGCGGAGCCCACCACCACTCCGTCCGCCCCGCGCGCGATAGCCTCCGCCTGCTCCGCCGTCTTCACGCCGAAGCCGACCGCCACCGGCAGCTTTGAGTGACGCTTGATGCGCACGACCGCCGCGCCCACCTTGCCCGGATCCGCCGGCGCCGAGCCCGTGATGCCCGTTACCGAGACGTAGTAAACGAAGCCGGAGGCATTGTTCAGCACCGCAGGGAGACGCCTGTCGTCGGTCGTCGGCGTGGCGAGGCGGACGAAGTTCAAGCCCGCCTTGAGCGCGGGGATGCAGAGCTCCTCGTCCTCCTCCGGCGGCAGATCGACGACGATCAGGCCGTCCACACCGGCCGCCTTCGCATCGGCGAGGAATTTGTCGACACCGTAGATGTAGATCGGATTGTAGTAGCCCATCAGCACGATCGGCGTCGCATCGTCGCCGCTGCGGAAATCGCGAACGATCTGGAGGGTCTTCTTCAGGTTATGTCCGCCGGCGAGCGCGCGCACGCCGGCCGCCTGAATGGCCGGACCGTCCGCCATCGGATCGGTGAACGGCATGCCGATCTCGATCACGTCGGCGCCAGCCTTCGGCAACGATTTGATAATCGCGAGCGAGGTGGAAAGGTCCGGATCGCCGGCCATCACAAAGGTGACCAGCGCTGCGCGCCCTTCTTTTTTCACCGCGGCAAAGCGCGTGTCGATGCGGGTGGTCATTTATGCTTGCTTTCGAGATAGGCTTCCACGCTCGCCAGATCCTTGTCGCCTCGGCCGGAGAGATTCACCACCATCAGGTGATCCTTCGGTTTCCGCGGGGCGAGATCGATCACGCGCGCAAGCGCATGCGCGGGCTCCAGCGCGGGGATGATGCCTTCGAGCTTGCTACACAATTGAAACGCGGCGACGGCTTCCTCGTCGGTCGCGGAGAGGAATTTCACGCGGCCCATGTCGTTGAGCCAGGCGTGCTCCGGCCCGATGCCGGGATAATCGAGTCCGGCCGAAATCGAATGCGCCTCTTCGATCTGGCCGTCTTCGTTCATCAGCAGATACGTGCGGTTGCCGTGCAACACGCCGGGCCGTCCGCCCGCGATCGACGCCGCATGCTTGCCGCTCGAAATGCCGTGGCCCGCCGCTTCGACGCCATAGATTTCGATCGAGCGGTCATCAAGGAAGGGATGAAACAGTCCCATCGCGTTGGAGCCGCCGCCGATGCAGGCGACCAGCGAATCGGGCAGCCGCCTTTCCGCAGCTTGCATCTGCTCGCGCGTTTCGCGGCCGATGATGCATTGGAAATCGCGCACCATCGCCGGGTACGGATGTGGGCCAGCGACGGTGCCGATGCAGTAGAACGTGTCCGCGACGTTGGTCACCCAGTCGCGTAAGGCCTCGTTCATCGCGTCTTTCAGGGTCTTCGAGCCGGAGGTCACCGCGCGCACCTCCGCGCCGAGCATCTTCATGCGCAGCACATTCGGTTTCTGCCGCTCGACGTCGACGGCGCCCATGTAGACGATGCAGGGAAGGCCGAACTTGGCGCAGAGCGTCGCTGTAGCGACGCCGTGCATGCCCGCGCCGGTCTCGGCGATAATGCGCTTCTTGCCCATGCGCTTGGCCAGCATGACCTGGCCGAGCACGTTGTTCACTTTGTGTGCGCCGGTGTGGTTGAGCTCCTCGCGCTTGAAGTAGATTTTCGCGCCGCCGCAGTGCTGCGTGAGCCGTTCAGCGAAATACAACGGCGACGGCCGGCCGACATAGGTCGCCAGATACGCGTCCATTTCTTTTTGAAATGCGGGATCGGCCTTTGCCTCATTGTAAGCGCGCTCGAGATCGAGGATGAGCGGCATCAAGGTCTCGGCGACGAAGCGGCCGCCATAGATGCCGAAATGTCCGCGCTCGTCAGGTCCGGTGCGGAAGGAATTGGGCTGTTGAACGCTCATACGATGGATTCTCTTGGCAGGTCGAGCGCCGCGGCGGCGCGCGCTGCGGCAATGAATTCGCGGATCTTGTTGGCGTCCTTCACACCGGGCTCACGCTCGACGCCGGACGACACGTCGACACCGGGCGCCTTCGTCACGCTGATCGCTTCGGCGACATTGCTCGCATCGAGCCCGCCGGAGAGCATGAATGGGACGTTCGTGTCGAGGCCCGCGAGCAGGGTCCAGTCGAACGGCTTCCCCAACCCGCCGGGTCGCGTCGCCTCCCGCGGCGCGCGCGCGTCGAAGATCAGCCGGTCGGCGACACGGGCGTACTGGCGCACGGCGCCAAGATCCCCACGCGACGCGACCGGCACGGCTTTCATGACCGGCAGTCCGAAGCGGCTGCGCACGACTGCGACTCGCTCCGGACTCTCCTTACCGTGCAGTTGCAGCATATCGGGGCGCAGCACGCCGACGATCTGGCTCAGGAGCTGATCATCGGCGTCCACCGTCAGCGCGACCTTCCTGGCGCGCGCGGAAACCTGCTCGCCGAGCACACGCGCACCTTCGAGCCCGAGATGACGTGGGCTAGGCGGAAAGAACACGAATCCAACCATGTCGGCGCCCGCGACGAGCGCCGCTTCGAGCGTATCCGCGCTCTTCAGGCCGCAGATTTTGACGGTCAAAGGCATGACGGGGCGCGTTCTAACCCCTTATCGCGCTTCCGCAAAGTGCGGCTTCAGCGCCCCGCTGAGCTGACCGTTAGCGCCCGGCTTTCCTGTGCCTGCTCGTACCGGACATCCTGCGCATCGGCGCGGCGCCGCATGCCCTCGAGTTCCTGATGCAGGATGCGCACGTCCGCGTCGAGCGCACGCGCAGTGCGCCGCCAGCTCGCCTGCCGGAACCAGGTGGCGACGCTACCCACGATGACGCCGAGGATGACGAGCGCGAAGATCAGCACGAACAGCGGCAGCCGCGCGGCATAAGCCGGGTCCACGGAGGAGAACGGATCGAATGAGATCGCCACAGTCTGGCGGTTCGCGACCGCAAACGCGACGATCAGGATCGCGAGTGGGACCAGCACGAGCGCGGTGACGATCTTGCGAAGCATGCGCGCACTCTTGTCCCGATCGGCGGCCGCGCGCAAGCACCCGGATCAATCCGGACGCGCCTCTTCAGGTTCGGAAATTCTTCAGCCGTGCGCCTGGTTCTGCGGCCGGCCTTCCTGAACGTCGACCGCCTTGTTCAGACGCTCGCGCATTTCTTTGCCGGTCTTGAAGAACGGGACGGATTTCTGATCGACCGACACGTGCGCGCCGGTACGCGGATTGCGCCCCGTGCGCGCCGGCCGATGCTTGACGGAGAAAGCTCCGAAGCCGCGCAATTCCACGCGGTCTCCACGCGCCATCGCCGCGGTGATCTCGCCGAGAATCGCGTTGACGATGTTCTCGACATCGCGCTGGTACAGGTGCGGATTTTGGGAGGCGATTTGCTGGACAAGTTCTGATTTGATCATGTCGCCGCCGTTGCACGTTACCGTTACTGTGATCCCGGAGGGTGCCAAAGCGCTAGGAGACCGTCAAGATTTAGTCGCTGCATCGCCGCCGCGCCGCCCCATTCTTCAATCTGCCGCGACAGCGCGGAAAGGCCCATGGCGTTGAAGCCCCAGGCCGCAAGATGCAGGAACGAGAACTCAGAAAAGCGCGGTGACAGGTCGACGTCGCGGGTCGGAAGGTCGGCAGATACCTTTTTCTCAGCTGCGAGCCATTCGCGCGCGGTCTTCTCGTTGCCGATCGCATCGACAAGCTTCAGTTTCACGCCTTGTCGGCCCGTGAAAACGCGACCGTCCGCGACCTGCGTCAGTTCGGCATCGTTCATCTGCCGGCGCGTCTGCACCAGATTTTTGAACCAAGCGTACGAGTCGAGCACGATCGCCTCGATCGCCGCACGCGCCTCGGGGCTCGTCGGCTCGAAACCGTTCGGCGCGGCTTTCAGCGGCGACGATTTGATCTCCTCGACTTTGACGCCGATCGTCTTCAGCACTTCGCTGAAATTTGGATACTGGAAGAGCACGCCGATCGAGCCGACGAGGGAGGTGTCGGAGGCAATGATGTGCTCGGAGGAAAGCGCCGCGATGTAAGCGCCGGAGGCAGCGAGCCCATCGACCACGACCACCATTGGTTTCTTGGCCTGCAGCGAGCGCAGCGACTCGTACAACTGCTCCGAGCCCGCGGTTGTACCGCCGGGGCTGTCGATGTGCACGATGACCGCCCCGGCGCGCGATTTTTCCAACCGCGCCAGCGCCTCCGTCCGCGCCGTGTTGTTGCGGATCAGCCCTTCGATCTTCACCCGCGCCACATAGCCAGACGGACCTGTGAGGAGGCTGCCGCGCGCGAGCAGAGCAGCGGTACCGCCGATTGCCCCAATGGCGACGATCACGGTTGCGACGCGCCAGAAGGTCAGCTTCCGCCGCAGCCTGCGGCGGTCGACGATGACGTCGGCATCGAGCGACATGGCGGGAGTCCTCTCAAAGATCGGGCGTCAGTCCCGAATGGGCGCGATTCTTGGCACGGTCATGGCCCAAAGCAAAACCCCCGGGCCGATCGGTCCGGGGGTCCTTTTTGGTCCTTGGGCGGCTGAGGCGCGGCCGCAGAAGGATTAGTCTTCGCTCTTCTCGGCCTCGCCGGCGCGCTGCTTGAGCGCGGCGCCGAGGATGTCGCCGAGCGACGCGCCGGAGTCGGCGGAGCCGTACTGCGCCAGCGCCTCCTTCTCCTCCGCGACCTCCAGGGCCTTAATCGAGACGCCGACCTTGTGGGTCTTGCGGTCGAACTGAGTGACGCGTGCGTCCACCTTCTGACCGACGGCGAAGCGCTCAGGGCGCTGCTCGCCGCGATCACGGGCAAGATCGGCCCGCTTGATGAAGGCCGAAAGATCGGTGCCGACGATCGTCACGTCGATGCCGGACTCCTTCACCTCAGTGACTTCGCAGGTGACGACCGAGCCCTTCTTTAACTCGCCGGCCGCGCCCTGTGACATCGGATCGCCCTGCAATTGCTTCACGCCGAGCGAAATGCGCTCCTTCTCCACATCGACGTCGAGCACCTGGGCGCGCACGACATCGCCCTTCTTATAGTCGTCGATCACCTGCTCGCCCGGGCGCTTCCAGTCGAGATCGGAGAGGTGGACCATGCCGTCGACGTCGCCGTCGAGGCCAAGGAACAGGCCGAATTCGGTCTTGTTCTTGACTTCGCCTTCGACCACCGAGCCGGGCGGGTGCTTCTCGACGAAGACCTCCCACGGATTGCGCATGGTCTGCTTGAGGCCGAGCGAAATGCGCCGCTTGACCGGATCGACCTCGAGGATCTGCACCTCGACTTCTTGGGAGGTGGAGACGATCTTGCCGGGGTGCACGTTCTTCTTCGTCCACGACATCTCGGAGACGTGGATCAGGCCTTCGATACCCGGCTCCAACTCCACGAAGGCGCCGTAGTCGGTGATGTTGGTGACGCGGCCCTTGTACTTGGCGTGGACAGGATACTTCGCCTCGATGCCCTGCCACGGATCGTCGAGCAGCTGCTTCATGCCGAGCGAGATGCGGTGCGTCTCGTGGTTGATCTTGATGATCTTGACCTTCACCTGCTGGCCGATGTTGAGCACCTCGGTCGGGTGATTGACGCGCCGCCAAGCGATGTCGGTGACGTGCAGCAGGCCGTCGATGCCGCCCAGATCCACGAAGGCGCCGTAGTCGGTGATGTTCTTCACCACGCCGTCGATGACCTGACCTTCTTCGAGGTTCTGCACCAGCTCCTGGCGCTGCTCGGCGCGGGTCTCTTCCAGCACGGTGCGGCGGGAAACGACGATGTTGCCGCGGCGGCGATCCATCTTGAGGATCTGGAACTGCTGCGGCGAATTCATCAGCGGGCTGACGTCGCGGATCGGCCGGATGTCGACCTGGCTGCGCGGCAGGAAGGCCACGGCACCGTCGAGATCAACGGTGAAGCCGCCCTTCACCTGGTTGAAGATCATTCCCTGGACCTTCTCGCCGCTATTGAAGGCCTTTTCAAGCTTGCCCCAGCTCTCCTCGCGGCGCGCCTTGTCGCGCGACAGGACCGCTTCGCCGAGCGCGTTCTCGACCCGCTCCAGGTAAACCTCGACGGTATCTCCGATCTTCAGCTCGTTCTGCCGGCCCGGGCCGGTGAACTCGCGCAGCGGCACGCGGCCTTCGGTCTTCAGACCGACGTCGATGATCGCAAGGTCCTTCTCGATTCCGACAACCTTGCCCTTGATGACCGAGCCTTCCTGCAGATTGCCGTGCTCGAACGACTCATTGAGTAGGGCGACGAAATCTTCGCGCGTTGGATTAGCTGTTGCGGTGGCGGTAGCCATGAATACTCCTCAAGCGGTGCGCCGGCAGGTTTGAATGGCGTTCAATAGGCGCGGGCCGAAGCTCCCGCTGAGCTTCGGCGGCTTGCCAAATGGCCAGCACCGGCGCGACGGCCGTGCCTGTCGAACGATGATGAGGTTGCGGGCGCCTTACGACGAGGCCGAGCGGGGCTTTGTCCTCCTACAGCGAGGGGCGGTCAGCCGCACCCTCGGCCCGCTCGGACGGCCTCGACGATGTCGATGGCGGCCCGGACTGCCGCGTCTATATCCAAGTCGGTGGTATCGAGCAAGACGGCGTCGTCCGCCTGCCGGAGTGGCGCGGCCGCGCGATGCATATCCCGCTCGTCGCGGCCGCGGATGTCTGCGAGCACATCCGCTTCGCTGAGGTCGCGTCCGGCGGCCCGTAATTCGAGGGCGCGGCGACGCGCGCGTGCCTCCGGTGCCGCAGTGACGAAGATTTTCACATCCGCCTGCGGGCAAATTACGGTTCCGATATCGCGCCCGTCCAGCACCACGCCGGGCGGTTTCGCGGCGAAGTCGCGCTGGAAGGTAAGCAGCGCGGCGCGGACTTCGGGAACCGCCGAGACGATCGAAGCAGCTTCGCCGACCGCTTGGCTCTTCAGATTCGGCTCTTCGAAATGCTCCGGATCGAGCGCCTGCGCCGCCTCGATCGCGGCGGCCTTGTCGTCTGCAAGCTTGCCGGCTGCGAGCACAGCCCGGGCGACGGCGCGATAGATGAGGCCCGTGTCGAGATGGCGGAAGCCGTAATGCGCGGCAAGGCGCTTGCCGAGCGTGCCCTTGCCCGATGCGGCAGGTCCGTCGATGGCGATGATCATGCCAGCTCCGCGCCCAGGCCCTTCATCAGCTCCGTAAAGCCCGGAAAGCTCGTCGCGATGAAAGCGGAGTCATCGATGCGCACCGGCTGGCCGCTCGCGAGCCCCATCACCAGCGCCGACATCGCGATGCGATGATCCATGTGGGTCGCGACCTCGCCGCCGCCCTGCACCGCGCCTTTACCATGCACGATCAGGTCGTCGCCTTCGATCTCGACCGACACGCCGTTGACCCGCAGCATCGCTGCCGCTGCTTCAAGCCGATCGCTTTCCTTCACGCGCAACTCCTTCAAGCCGCGCATGCGCGTCGTGCCTTCGGCGAAGGCCGCCGCGACCGCCAGGATCAGATATTCGTCGATCATCGACGGCGCGCGCTCCGGCGGCACCTCCACACCTTTCAATTTCGACGTCGTGACGCGCAGGTCGGCGACTTCTTCGCCGCCATCGTCGCGCCTGTTCTGTGGTTCGATTGTCGCGCCCATCTCGCGCAGCGTCGTGAAAAGTCCGGTCCGCAGCGGATTTGTCATCACCGATTCAAGCGTCAGGTCGGAGCCCGGTACGATCAGCGCGGCGACCAGCGGAAACGCAGCGGAGGACGGATCGGCCGGCACGACGACATGGGCCGGCTCAAGTTCTGGCTGGCCCTGCAGCATGATGCGCCGACCGTGATCGCCGTGCGGTTTGCTGACGATCTTCGCACCGAAATGCTTGAGCATGCGCTCAGTGTGGTCACGGCTCGCTTCGGCCTCGATCACGATTGTTTCGCCCGGTGCAGCGAGACCCGCGAGCAGCACCGCGGATTTAAGCTGCGCCGACGGAACCGGAGACTCGTACTCGATCGGGAGCGGATCGCGCGCGCCCTGGATCGTAAGCGGAAGGCGTCCGCCTTCGGCCGCATCGACAACCTTGGCGCCGATGCGCTCGAGCGGGTCGAGCACGCGGCGCATCGGGCGCTTACGCAGGGAAGCGTCGCCGTCGAACGTCGCACGGACGGGACAGCCGGCGACCGCGCCGAGCACCAAGCGGCAGCCGGTTCCAGAATTGCCGAAGCCGAGCGGGTTCTTCGGCTCGGCAAATCCGCCTACACCCACACCGCGGATGCGCCAGATCCGGTCCTCGCCGCGCGTCAAAGTCGCGCCAAGATCGCGCATCGCCTGCGCGGTGTTCAGCACGTCCTCCCCCTCCAACAACCCGGAGACGGTACTCTCGCCGACGGTCATCGCGCCTAGGATCAGCGCGCGGTGCGAGATCGATTTGTCGCCCGGTACCCGGACGCTGCCGGTAATCGGTCCGCTGCGACGGGAGGTCAGCGGTGTAGTGGTGGAGGTATGCGGATCGCTCAACGGAAAGGTCCCTAACGCAAAGCCGGCGCGTCCTAGCATGGCCCTGCCGCGGCCGTCACCCGCCGCAGGCTGCTATTGACAGCGCCGCCGCGGCTCGCCAAGTGAAGCACCGAATTTCCGAGTCTTAGGAACCTTTCGCTGTGGCTAAATCCGAGCTGGGCACCAAACGCGTTTGTCCCGATACCGGTCGTAAATTCTACGACCTGAACAAGAATCCTGTCATTTCTCCGTACACCGGCAAGATCGTGCCGATCGCGGCGCCTGCGCGCGCACGGCCCGAGACTGCACCGGTCGCCCGCACCGTTGCTCCCGCAAAGGCGGATCTCGTGCCGGAGGCCGCGGAGACGGAACTCGTCTCGCTCGAGGAGGCCGAGGCCGAGCAGCAGGGCAAGGCGAAGCCCGCGGCGCCCGCGGACGCCGAGGCCGAGGACGAAGAGGTCGAGATGGACGAGAGCCTCGACGATGCCGCCTTCATCGAAGAAGAAGAGGAAGGCGACGAGGACGTCACCGATATTATCGGCGACGGCATCGAAAAAGACGAAGAGACCTGATCTCCGGGAACGGCGGTCGCGCGCGGACGAGCAACTTCGGCTTTGCTTTCCGTGGTCAGATCGACTACCGATCCTGTTCCCAAGGCGGGGCCATAGCTCAGTTGGGAGAGCGCGTGAATGGCATTCACGAGGTCGGGGGTTCGACTCCCCCTGGCTCCACCAATCTTCGCTCTAGGCACCCGCGAATTCTAAATTCGTAGTCCGCTAAGGTTGTCCGTCGTAGCGGCTAAATTCCCCTAATTCTCCAGACAAGACCTACTATGTCGGTTTGACTGACGACCCTGCGATCGTGCGTTGCAGTCACAATAATGGGCAATCTAAGCACACGAGCAAATTCACGCGGCTCCTCACGAACATAGCTTTTTCCGATCCCGCAAAGGCTTTTCCTTTCGAAGGTATATCTGAAGTCGGCTTCCAGCCGGCCTGTCGCGAAAAACCGGCTCCATTGGTCGGCCCGTTCAGGCAGCCTTTTTGTTTCCTGCGAAGACGGCTTACGTATTCTACCTCACTGAGTCACTGAGAATGGAGCCCCGAAATGAAGCGAAGAGCGCAGACTGCAGTGAGGTGGGGTGTAGGAGGCCTGATCCTCTGCTGGGCGTTGCTTGCGGCACCACCTGTCAAAGCGCGGGAGTCTCACCCAATTTCCGCTGACACGCTGTCGGGCGCAAACTTGCCCAAGGACGCTATTCGACCAATCCTAAAGGAGATCGAGGCTACTGCTTACGATACTCCGAAGAGCTGGGAAGCCGAGCTTCGCATAGAGCACCTGCAGCTGGGTGATGCCCCTGCA
>Ga0207826_1000028_pt1 | contig 33833 bp, 25 predicted proteins | sample LuqExpMetageno80_FD_187837 | JGI IMG/M metagenome (GOLD analysis project Ga0207826, IMG submission 187837) | Tropical forest soil microbial communities from Luquillo Experimental Forest, Puerto Rico - Sample 80 (SPAdes) | ecosystem: Environmental > Terrestrial > Soil > Tropical forest ... | reverse complement strand
TGAAAGGTAGGAAGCTGAGGCTTTTGTGCCACAGTAATATGGCAGATACCGCACTCAGAGTCGGTGGAACTTCGCGAACGGCTTGTAGGTCACCTGCTGGAAGAAATGGTATCTCCGAGTCGCGAGTTGCAATCTTCCCGCCCAGACACGAGACCATGCCGCAGGCACCCTACATCAACAACCCTCACCACTGGCGCGCCCGCGCCCGGGAAATGCGAGTGCTCGCTGAAGATTTGAAGGACGACCACGCAAGGCAGACAATGCTACAACTTGCTAGGGCCTATGATTATTATTTGGCCGAGCGCGCCGAAAAGCGTTCAAGCGATAGCACGCTGCACTGAGTGATCAAATCTATCTCGCTTGCACGGACTACCCGCGCACGGGCCTATGGCGGCTAAGGATGCTGTGGACGGCGCCACTCTGCCGCATCGGGAGTGCTATAGTGGTTACCTTGACGCAATAGCAATTCAAGGAGGTGAAACCGCTGCTGGCGAAGTAAAGGAATTGGCGAGGACAGGACGACGTAATGCAGACAAGGTCGTTTTGGCGATCGGGAGAACCCGTGTGGGTCATCGCACATTTGATGAGGTACATTTTGGCCGGGGTGTTCTGACGAAGCGTCCGAACGGAACTGCCAACGTCAGTATGATAATATAGTTTGCCCGGTGACTGCTGCTGACCAGGCGTATGCAGCGGTCAGGCCGTTATGGCGCGGGCGCTAGTTAGTCGCAGGCCGTCTGATACGCCCCACATCGCTTGTTTTTCGATGTTCGAAAATCAAATTCCATGATCCCATGGCTGTCGATGACTCTGTTGTTCAGCGTCGTAGACGCGCCTGTATTGGAAATCGTCGTCTCGGCAGAGCCTTGCATCTCGATATTTCGTTCCGGTGCAGGAGGATGGGCGGGAGCACGCGCGGCCGGGACGGGTCGCCTGCAATCGACTTGGTCGCCAATTGTCGCGCAGGACTGCGCCAACGCAGGTGACGCCGCCGCAAGCATGGACGCAAGTAATAAGAGGGCGTACCGCATGGCGCTGAGTAGAGTTCTTCCCAATCTTACTCCACTCCTGCAGCCGATCCAGTAGTAGAGGCCGTCCCCGCCGGGCGACGGAGGTGGTGGTACTACTGGCACAAATCCTAGTGTATAGACACCCAGGTCGCATTGGGCGCCGAGCTCGGTGGTCGACTCACGGCCGGATTGTTGAGATAGCGACCAATTCCGGGCGTCGCACGGCGCTCACGGGCCGTGTTCGTGACTACAGGGCGTGACCGGCAGGGACTTTATACGCCCCAATACTGCGGATGCAGGTAAACAGCCGGGGATCGATCGCCCCAATCGAAGGCGTCGCCATCGAGATCAGATGGTCCGCCACGAAGCTCTTCGAACGTGAGATCGGTCTCGTAGGATTTGCGCTGCAAATTATATTTCAGCGCGTTCCAAGGTACCGGATAGTGATGCATGTCGGTGCCAAGAAAGCCGCTATGTTTGATCACGGCGTAGCAAGCGGTACCGGTGATCTTGTCGAGCATCAGGCGCTCGATGGTGCCGATTTTCTCACCGTTGCGGCTGTAGATTGGCGTGCCTTCAATGCGGTCACTGGCAATCAGCATGTGGGTCATTGCGACCTCCGTCCAAGTCCGACGTCGCGTGGCCGTAACTCGCCTTTTTTGAAAAAGTTCCGCCAGTGTGGGCGCCGCTACGCGTCCGGCCATTGCTCAAAGCAAAAGGCCCCGGCTTTGTAGGCCGGGGTCTTCATCGCGAAGACACTCGATCAGGAGCCTCGATGGTCTCCATCGCATGCAAAGGCTTGTTGAGAGCTGACGGCGACGAATCCAGCCGTTCCGGCGAAAAGTGCGAAGGCGACCAGCACGCACCCAAGGACTTTTCTCATGTGCCTACCTCCTTTGGGGAGAACCACACTCTACCATGTCGCCGGCGGTGCTATATGTCCCGCCGCTAACGTTTGCGTGAACGGTTCCGCATGAAACACATCGGCTTCCTCACCTTCGGCCACTGGACGGCGTCGCCGCAGTCGCAGACGCGGACCGCCGCCGACGCGCTACTACAGACGATCGAGCTCGCGGTAGCGGCCGAGGAACTGGGTGCCGACGGCGCCTATGTCCGCGTGCATCACTTCGCCCGCCAGCTCGCCTCGCCGTTCCCGCTGCTCGCGGGGATCGGCGCGCGCACGAAGCGCATCGAGATCGGCACCGCGGTCGTCGACATGCGCTACGAGAACCCGCTCTACATGGCAGAGGACGCTGGCAGCGCCGACCTCATCGCCGGCGGCCGCCTGCAGCTCGGCATCTCGCGTGGATCGCCAGAACAAGTGATCGACGGCTTCCGCTACTTCGGCTACGCACCGCCCGAAGGCATGAGCGACGCCGATATGGCGCGGCGGCACACGGAAGCGTTCCTCGAGGTGATGAAAGGCGAAGGCTTCGCCAAGCCGAATCCGCGGCCGATGTTTGCGAACCCGCCGGGCCTCCTGCGGCTCGAGCCGCATTCGAAGGGTTTGCGCGAGCGCATCTGGTGGGGCGCCGGCACCAACGCCACCGCGGAATGGGCGGCGAAGCTCGGCATGAATTTGCAGTCGTCGACGCTCAAGATCGACGAGAGCGGCAAGCCGTTCCACGTGCAGCAGGCGGAGCAGATCAGGATCTATCGCGCGGCGTGGACGGAGGCGGGGCATACGCGTACGCCGCGGGTGTCGGTGTCGCGCTCGATCTTCGCGCTCACCGACGACCGCGACCAGATGTATTTCGGCCGCGGCGAGGAGGGCGACCAGATCGGCATGCTCAGCGCGACTGAGCGCGCCATCTTCGGCCGCAGCTACGCTGCCGAGCCGGACGTTTTGATCGAGCAGCTCAAGGGCGACGAGGCGATCGCCGAAGCCGACACGATTTTGCTGACCGTGCCGAACCAGCTCGGCGTCGACTACAACGCGCATGTGATCGAGGCAATATTAAAATACGTCGCGCCTGGCCTGGGCTGGCGGTAAAATATCGGCCGATGCTTGGCTTCGCGCCACGTATTGTCGGAGCCGGCACCGGCATCGGCCAGGATTAGACGTGAGGCTCGTTCGGGCGCGCTTCGAGCCAGAGCGAACGCTGGTCCGCCGCCCAGTGAAAAGTCGACCACGGCAGCGCGTCAGACCGCGCAAGTGCCTCCGCTCCATCGCGGGCAACGGATGCGAGCAATGACGCGAAGGCACTTCTAACTGTAGTTTTTTGGCCGCTGCCCACGGTTCGTGCCATGACATCGAGGCAGTCTGGGCTGAGTTGGGTGTGGTGAGTCAGTAAACAACTCTCAATTCTGCCATCGCCAGGCACGACGTTTGCACACATTGTTGCAACGTCGGCGCGACATTGGCTGGCGATCGTCGCAGACCCCACTATTATGGCCTGACGCGGTGGGTGATCCAGTGAGATTTGCGTCACTGCGTCGTGCGCCAGCCTCTGGCTCATCTCGGCCTAAAGAGCCGCAGCCGGCTGTTTCGACGGCCGTTTCTCAGCTGTGTGCGACCAGTGTGGCGCAAGACTGCAGACCCATAGCGGCCATGGTCAGGTTGCACTACTGTCGAAGCTTTCCCGTGGAGTTACCAAACAGCCCGTAGCGGCACGCTTGATAGAAATGATCGACCCGAGTGAACAAGGTCTAATGCATCATGCCTGAGCCCGCTTCCACCGGCACGAAACCCATCAGGGTAGAACAGCGCCCGCCGTTTGAACGAATAGCGCTGCTGCTGCAGGGCGGGGGCGCACTCGGTTCCTACCAAGCTGGGGCTTATGAGGCCTTGGCCGAGGCGAATCTCGACCCGGATTGGGTCGCAGGCATTTCGATCGGCGCCGTAAATGCGGCCCTGATCGCTGGCAATGCTCCAGAAAGGCGCGTTGAGAAGCTGCGAGAGTTTTGGGAAAGCGTCAGCACGTCACCACTAGGCGTTCCCTATTTGAAGTCCATCGAGATCACGAACGAGCTCGCACGGCGTCTCGTTAATCAGACCCGAGCACTCGGCATCCTGCTCTTTGGCGCGCCAAATTTCTTCGCGCCACGTACGTTTCCGCCATTGATATGGCCCGCCAAAACAACAGGCTCCGTAAGTTACTACGATGTCGCGCCGCTGAAGAGCACGCTTGAGCGCCTAGTTGATTTCGATTGCATCAATTCCAGCCGAATGCGGTTCAGCGTGGGGGCGGTGAATGTCCGCACAGGCAATTTCATCTACTTCGACAACGGCACTCATCGCATCGGTCCCGAGCACATTGTGGCCAGTGGCTCGCTGCCCCCTGGATTTCCTGCCACCGAGATCGAGGGCGAGTACTACTGGGACGGCGGTCTTGTATCCAATACCCCCTTGCATTGGATGCTGGATAACAAGCCCCATCAGGACACGCTGGCCTTTCAAGTAGATTTGTGGAGTGCCGATGGTGAGCTCCCGCTCAGTCTGCAGGAGGCGGAGGTACGTCAAAAAGAGATTCAGTACTCTAGTCGTACCCGCGCTGTCACCAACCATTTCAAGTATACGCAGATGCTTCGTAGAGCATTTAGAGGGCTCCTCGCGCATCTGCCCAATGACCTGCGAACAATGCCCGAGGTAGAGATTCTCGCGAAAGAATCCGATGAAAATGTCTATAATATCGTTCATCTCATTTATCACTCCAAGAGCTACGAAGGAGCTTCGAAGGATTACGAGTTTTCGCGTCGGACCATGGAAGAACATTGGCGGGCCGGTTACGATGATGTAGTACGGAGCCTGCAGCACCCCGAGGTATTACAGCGCCCCGATAATCCGGAAGGCGTTCGAACTTTCGATTATTCCAAAAGAAGCCGGGATTGAAGTGGTCTGACCGATATTTTGTACGAGGCAAGTGCCCTGACTAGATCTGTTGATCACACGAAGAGGCCGCCACAAGGGCGGCCTCTTTCGCTTAGAGCATGGCGCGCTAGGCAGTGATGGCGGCGCTTAAAACCCCATTAATTAAATGTCGGCGCTAGGCAACGGCTGTTGCTTCAGGAATCGCACGCCTATCAAGGAGCCACGTCGCCAGCGAACATGGCAGTCTACTCCTGTACCCGTACCGGCCGCAGTCGATATCCTGAGAACAAACGTCGCGGGAAGCAAAACGGCAGCATTCGATAATTCAAGTTTTGCTCCACCAACTGAATAGTTTCGAATTTTGCATTCCAGCAATGGAGGCGACCCTCCCGTGTCGATCCATCCGGGAATGGACGCAAGCTTGCGGTTGCTGCGCCGCCTCTCAACGGCATCCAAAACGTGCGCCAAGCGTGACATCGGGGCTTCCTACGTGTTCTGCGGTAGAACGCACACAATGCGGTAAATGCTTCCTATAAAATTCTTAATTTGCGCTTACTGCCTTAACCACACAGCGCCCCGGTGGTATCCATCGGCGCTGAGGGCGCGCATCGGCTGGCCCCCTTTTCCGGCAGCTTTTGTGTTCGAAACGCCGTCTACAGTTCATTTCCCGCCGCGTCGGCGGATGCTACATTCACCGGCATCTTGGGCCTTTCAGGAGCAAAATATGAGCGATTTTTCGCGGCGCGCTCTCGTTTCCGCCATCATGTTTGTTGCCATGTGCAGCGGCACGCAAGCGCAGCAACACACGGTGGCGAACTCAAGCCCGCGCGTGGCGCTCAAGGGCTACGATCCGGTGTCCTATTTCACCAACGGCAAGCCGGAAAAAGGCTCCGCCGAATTCACCTACGCGTTCGATGACACCACTTACTGGTTTAAGAGTGCCGAGCACCGGGACAAATTTGCCGCAGACCCCGAACATTACGCACCGCAATTCGACGGCTATTGCGCCGTGCAGCTGTCACGCGGCCGCAAGGTCGAGGCCGACCCGGATGCTTGGACCATTGCGAACGGCAAACTGTACGTGTTCTCGGGCCAACGCGGCGTGCCGATTTTCAACGAGCATCCTGTGGAGATTGCGCAGAAGGCAAGTGAGGCGCTGAAACAGCTCCGCTAGAGCCCTGCCTTCTTGAGTGCGGCGCCAAGCTTCTCGCGTAGCCGCGCGTTGTGAAACAGCGAACCGAAATCGGCGCTGTCGAAGCGCGGATCGATCTTGCGCACCGTTTGAGCCTGCCGCTTTGCCTCGTCCTGGCGACCGGCCTGGGCGTAAGCCGCGGCTAGCAGGGCAGTGTTATAGAGGTCGGCGGCGTTGCGCTCGAGCGAGCGCTCGAGTGTACGAATGGCATCGGCGTTGCGATCGGCAAGGAGATAAGCCATGCCAAGCGTAAACGCCTCGTTTGCCGAGATGTCGAGGCCGAGCTTGGTGGCAGTTTCGAAAGTACGCACGGCGGCGGGGACATCGCCCGACCATAACATCGCCGTCGCCAATCCGGCGGAGGCGTCCGGGTCGCTACTGTTGAGTTCGACGGCACGGTGCATCTCGTCGAGTGCGCGGTCGTAGTCAGCGTAACGGATGTAGATGCGTCCGAGTAGCGAATGCGCTCCAGCGCTCGCCGGTTCGAGGGTGATGGCCTTGCGCCCAAGATCTTCGCCGCGCTCCAATGCTGCCTGGGGATCTGCGGTCCATCCCTGCAATACTGCGTTCAGCTCGACACGCCCCAGCGCCACATAGGCCGGCGCGTAGTTCGGATCGGTCGCGATCGCTTGGTTGAGCAGGACGCGCGCCTCCGAATTGGCCGTACGATTGACGCGATTGAGCAAATCGCGGCCCCGTAGCACGAGGTCGTAGGCCTCAAGGCTGCTCGGCGGCTTGGTCGCTACCTTGGCGAGCTCAAGTTCGGTCAGCCGGCTGGCCAACATGCCGGCGATCCGGCGCGTGATGTCGTCCTGCACCGAGAAAATATCCTTCGGCGCAACGTCGTAGTTCTCTGACCAGAGCTGGGTGCCCCGTGACGCCGCGGTCAGGCTGATCGCGATGCGGATGCGTTCTGGGCTGTGCCTTATGCTGCCCTCGACGAGGTAGCGCACGTCGAGGTCGCGGCCGATCTCGTCTGGCTTCGCCGTATTGCCTTTGTAGACGAACACGGCATTGCGCGAGCGCACGATCAGCTCGGAGAAGCGGCCGAGCGCCGAAATGATATCTTCGGTTAACCCGTCGGCGAAGTAGTCCTCCTTGCTTTGGGTGCCGAACGAGACGAGCGGCAGCACGGCCACCGTCGCGCGAATTTCGCTGCTCGCCTGGGGGACGGCAGCAGATGGGTGCGGTGTGGTGTGCAGCGTGACCCACCATGCGCCGGCGCCGATCGCGAGGACGGCGAAGACGGCTGCGGCGGCGAGCAGGCTACGGCGGCGCGATGTTGGCGGCGTGGCATCGCCTTCGGCCATTTCCGGCGCGCTGGCAATTGACTGCGGCGCAAGGGTGAACACACGTATCGGACGGGCGATGTTCTTGACCTGCTGCTCGCCGCCGTCGGCAAAGGTCAACGGCAGCTTGCCGCGCACCTGATCGCAGGCGGTGTCCGAAATGCAAAGACCGCCCGGCTGGCAGATCGATTCGAGCCGCGCGGCGATGTTGACGCCGTCACCGAATATGTCGCTGCCGTCGATAATGATGTCACCGACATTGATGCCGACGCGCAAGACGATGCGCTTGTCGTCCGGCGCATCGGTATTGCGCGCGAGCATCTTGCGCTGCACGGTGACGGCACAAGCGACCGCGTCGACCACGCTGGGAAATTCGGCCAACAGCCCATCGCCGGTCGTCTTGACGATGCGCCCGCCGTAATCGGCAATGACTGGATCGACCGTATCCTTCCGCACGGACTTGAGCAGGCGCAAAGTACCGACCTCGTCGGTCCCCATCAGCCGGCTATAACCGACGACGTCCGCCGCTAGGATGGCCGCAAGCTTGCGCTCGACGTGATCGCGTTTTGCCACTGGCTATCCTTCACCCAATCATTGGGGGGCAAGCTAGTCTATTGCTCTAGGGCTTGCACGGGTGTGCATGCTGGGGGTTGCTGCTTCCGGCGCCCTGACGTGGAGAGAACCGAAAACAGCAGCGAAATCCGCACACTGCATCTTGGCCGCGGTTGGCCCTGAACGACCTTTGGGGACGTAATAAATTCGGCCGTGTTCAGAGCGAAGCGGACACTGATGACAGTCTGGCCTAAGTTGGTCCCGACGCCAACGAGCCGGAGCATGCATAGCTCTTGCGAGATGCTAGGATGCACGATGTGATCGTTCGCCAGAGACCTTCGGTCATGACGAAGACCCTCGGCCTTAACATCGTTGTGATAATTTTTGCACTGGGCACTGCGACAGCTGTTGCACAGCAGAAACCTGACCCGCGGGTCGCAGACCTCGTTCACGCTGGCAAAATACGGGTCGGCCTTTTTCCTCCCCAATACATCAAAGATTCGAAAACTGTCGAATTAAGAAGTGTGTGGGTGGAGGTAGCGCGAGCGCTCGCGGGACGGATTGGTGTTGAGTTGATTACGCTGGAACGGCCGACCCCTCCTGCTGCTGTTGAGTGCCTGAATGGTGACGAGTGCGACGTGATATTTTTGCCGCTCGACGCTCGAGCAGCAAATGTCGGCAACTTCTCGTTTCCCTTTATCCAATTGGAATACACGTTATTAGTGCCCGCTGGATCGCCAATTAGTGCCATCCCTGATGCGGACCGCCCGGGAGTTCACATCGCAGCCGTGCGCAACCATTCTTCAACGATGACTTTAAGCCGCATTCTCAAGCAGGCCGAATTGGTATACGCTGACACACCGGACCCCGCCTTCGACTTACTGCGTAGTGGACGTGCCGACGTAATGGCGTCGACACGTAACGCCCTTTTGGAGTTTTCCAACAAGCTTCCTGGTTCACGAGTGCTCGAGGATTATTATGGCGCGAATCTTAACCGAGTAGTTGTGCCGAAGGGGCGGGCAGAATGGCTCGCTTACGTCAATGAGTTTGTCGAGGAAACAAAGGCCTCGGGACTAATACAGAAGGCCATTGATAGTGTTGGTCCGCGCGGGATTACGGTAGCTCCGCCGGGAAATTCCAATTAGCTCTATTGCTTGACTGAGATGCGCGAAGCGACGATGGACACATTCAAGGCGCAGTGGCTTCGGTCGCGAAGGTAAGAGTGCGCGACGTGCGCTGCCCCCTGCATCGTTGCTTTAGCCGCGCGGTGGGAACCGCTCGGGAACTTGACTCCGATCAAGTGGCCCGTCGAAGCGACGCTGTAAGGCCTTCCAATTGATCGGAGGCAGAGATGCGCACGGACAACTTTGGCGTACCAGAAAACGGCAGGATGAGAACGCCCGACGCGCCAGAGCCTCAATCTTCAATAATCAGCGGGCGAAGCGAAATGAATACCGATTTCTCTTTGCTCATTGGCGTCGCCAACTTGTTTGTCTTTCAAGCCATCATGTTCATCGCAATTTTCTTCGTTTGGTATGGCGCGGAGTCGCTTTACTCAGCGGCACTCGCGAATTGAATGAGGCAGCCCAGTACGAAATCAGTGAGGCCGTTGGCGTCGCTCCCGCATTAGCCGATGAGCGCGAGTTTCGAATGTAATCAAAACTATTGAAGCGATTACGAGCGGAATTGCGCTCGACTTGGCCGTCGTAAGCAGATGGATGGTGCCGGAGAACCAATCAAGCGTGACCGAGAAGGGCTTGTGATCGGCAATATTTACGTGCGGATGGCCGCCATAAAAGGAAGGCCACCGGCCACATTCGAGTGACGGTCGAGTACACTTGACCTACCCAGAGGCCGCCTACCTGGCCGCCTCTTTCCTTTCCTCCTTGTTCTCGTAGTCCCGGTGTAGCCCCAAAATAAAAACGACGCCCTGGATGGGCGGCCGATTTCTGCTAACTCGCCGATTTTATTTGGTGCCGGCGGAGGGATTTGAACCCCCGACCCCCCGCTTACGAAGCGGATGCTCTACCGCTGAGCTACGCCGGCGACACGCGCATGATCCCGAAAAGTGGGTACCGGTTTTCGAGCCGGATCATGCACCCATGAAAACCGGGCCCCTGATAACGGCGGGGGCGCGGAATGGCAAGCAATGCCGTTTCCCTTCCCCACGGTCGCGGCAAAGCGCGGGCAGGGCCGGCGCGAAGTGCCGGGTGGGGAGCACTTTCCAGATAAAGGAATAAAGAACCCCACTCTCCGCTTCGCACGCGCGCAAGAGCATGCGGGGGTGGAACAGAGTTCTACTTGAACAAGTCCTTGATCGTCTGCCAGCGCTGCCCCTCGGCTGGTGTGACCGGCCCCCCATCGGGATCGGGCACCGGCCCACCCGGACCGGGATCGTCAGGTGCATGCAGCAGCGGGATGATGGGCTCGGCCGGCGCAACTTTCTCTACCGGCACGTCGGCGGGCCGCCGCTCCTTGAACGATGTCGCCTCGGACGCAACCGCCACATCGACGACTGCAGGTGCCGGTTCCGACGGCGCTTGGCTCGCGTCGGCAGCCGGCTCCGGCGGCGACGGTGCCACCTCGATCACGGGCCGCGTCACGCCGAGTTCCGCCAACGGTACGCGCCATTCGAAGCCGTCCAGCCGGCCGCTCGGCGTCACCGGCAGCCACCGGTCGGAGACAACGCCCTCCGCCGTCCACACCGGGTCGGGTGCGGCATGCACCGCCCGGCTCATCCATTCGCGCACCCGCCCGGTGTCGCCGTGCTCGGCCTCCTCGATCTCCGCCATCAACGCGGCGACACGCTGCGTCGGCGCGGAGAGGAATGGTGCGAGCGCCGTGCGCGCCTTCTCGAACTCGCGCGCCTCCAGCGCCGCACGCGCCACCGCCACCGCTCCTTCGAGCTGGCCAGTCACCTTGTCGGCGAGCTTCTGCACGCGCGCCAAACGCTCGCACGCGGAGTCGCCGAGCCGCACATGTGCATAGGCGTTGGCGATGTCGGGATGCGGGCTCGCCTCCCAGGCACGCTCCAGAATGCGGCGGGCCTTGCGCCGCTCGTTCGATTCCGACAGCCGCCGTCCGGCGAGCGCCGCCGCGGGCGCGAGATCGGGTGCGAGCTTCACCGCTTCCAAGACGGCGTCGCGCGAAGCGTCGCGATCGATCTCGTCGAGCGCCAGCGCACGCGCCGTCAAAAGCACCGCGCGCTTGCGCCGGTACTCCGGCTTGGCGAGGCCTTTGCGCATCTGTTCAAGCGCATCCAGCGCACCCGACCAGTCGCCGCTTGTGCAGCGATCCTCGAGCACGGCCTGCCCCGCCCAGCCGAGCGCGGGCGTAAAGGCCGCCGCTTCGTCGGCCACTTTGCGCGCGGTAGCGTGATCGTTCGCACGCTGTGCCTCGATGTAGAGCCCTCGCAAACCGAGCAGCTTGGTGTCGTCCTTGCGAACCATGGCGCGGAAGGCGCGCTCAGCGCCCGCGCGATCGCCGGCCATTTGCGCGGCTTGCGCTTGGAGCAGCAGCGTCAATGGCTCGCCGGGAGCGAGACGTGTGGCATCATCAGCCGACAGGCGCGCGAGTTTCAAATCGCCGGCGCCGATCGCGATCAGCCCGCGCGAGGTCGCCTGATGCCCTTTCATCGCGCGTCGATGTCGAAAGAACAGCGACACGTTCTCTGGCGTGCGCACGATGGCGCGCAGAACACTCCATAGCAAAATCGCGATAACGACGAGCGCGATCAGCGCAACGCCGGCGACCATCAGCGACGTCTCGACGCGGTAGCCTTGCCAGGTGAGCAGGATGTCGCCGGGTCGGTCGGCGATCCAGGCGAAACCGGCCGCGATCAGGCCTAGCGCGATGAGGAAAACGACGACACGCAACATGCGACCCTCACCGTCCGAGCGCGTTGGCCGCTTCATCCGCCAAGGCGCGTGCCACAGCGAGCGCGTCGTTACGCGCCTTCACGGATGCAAACCAGTCGGCGGTTTTCTGCTGCGCGGCCTGCGGAAGCTTCTGCACGTCGCGCAGCGCGCCATTGATGTCGTTGTGGTTGGCCTCGAACGAGAGTCGCGACAGCACGTCGGAAGGATCGTCGCCGCGCGGTGCATCGGCCGGCGTTACGCGCACTAGCCGTTCGGCATTCGCGCGCAGACGGTCGAGGAAGGTGCCCGACGTATCCTGCGGCGCGACCGTCTGCATAAGCGCGGGCAAGAGCTTGCGCAATTCATCGGCAAGCTGCACGTCGCTCGGCACACCCGTGCTCGCAAAGCGCTGCAGCGGCGCGAGCTGCTTGGCGTCCGTGCCGAGCGCCTGCGTGCGCGCGAGTTCGGCCTGATAGGGCGCATGGCTCAAGACGGCGTCGCGCAGGATCGCCGCAACAAGCGCAAGCCGCGACGCGGATGCCGCGGCGGCGTTCGTCTGGATGTCCTTGCGCGCAGCCTGCGTCGCCTGCTCGAGGGCGGTCACTTGTTTCTTTAATTCCTCGAACTGCGCGGGCGTGACGCCGTCCGGCCGTTGCCGTGCGAGATCGTCGACGCGCGCCGCAAGTTGGTTGATCGCCGTATTCAATGCCTCGGCTTGGCGCAGCGCCTGCGTACCCGACGCCGAAGCCTGTTCAGCAAGATTGTTTAATTTCGCCAATTCTGCGTCGTTCGACTTCAGCCCGCTTTCGTTGGCGGCGATACGATTGGCGAGTAGCGCATCGGGCGCAGCTTTTGCCGGCGGATTGTTCAACGTCGTTTCGACTTTCCCGATCCGCTGACTGAGATCATCGAGGACTTTCGGATCGACAGCCGGCGCCGCGCCATTCTGCGGAGCGGCCGAGCGCGCCTGCAGCGCCTTCGTTTGCGTCTGCAGCGACTGCACGTCATTCCGCAGAGCTGACGCCTGCTGCTCGATCTGTCCGAAACGCGGCTGCAGGTCCGGAGCGCGCGGCTCCGACAGCACTCCACCATACCAGAGCGCAACGAGGATCGCGGCGGGGATGATGCCGCCGAGAAGTCCGGCGCCGAACGGCAAGGCCATGCCGGGCCAGCCTAGCGGCGCTTCGGAAGACGGCGGTTCAGCAATCGGCGGCTCTTCCGGTGAGGCGGCTGCAATCCGCGGCTCTTGCGACGGAGGCGACTCGGGCGGCGGCGCATCCGATGGCGATGACCCGGTCATCGGCTCCGCACTGGCTGTTTCGGCCGCCTGCGGCTCTGCCGGCGGGGATTCCGCGGCCGCCTCAGAAGTTGGCGGGGTCTCCGGAGCGGGCGATGGGACTTCGGTGGCGGTGAGGTCGATGGTCGGGGCTGTGCGCGAGCGCTTCCCGGAATCGGGCGTCTGCGCATTGCGCTTTTCTGCCATACGCCCCTCCTGCGATTCATCCGCCCGAGTGCAGGCAATAGCCTAATTGCCGGACGGGCGCCATGTCAGCGGGCGGGGTCAAGCATGCTCAGAAGGGAGGCTTCGTCGGGGTGCAGCGCGATCTCGATCCGCGCCGCGCTTGCAGCGCGTAGCGGTTCGGCGACTTGGGCGGAGAGGCAGAGATGGCGAGGTGCTAGCGCCCCGGCGGTAATATCGGCTGCACGCGCGCCGGCGACATAGTTGTCAGCGCTGCGGCGGGAGAAGTGCAGGACGGCACCGACGGAGCCTGCCCTCAACGCGGTGACGAGAGGCGCGGGGTAAGGCGCCGTGACAACGCGGTAGACGACACGCATCTCAGCGTCGACACCGTGCGTCGCAAGTTCGGCCACGAGATCGCCGGAACGGTCCTCGCCCGCAAGATAGAGCAGCCGCCCGCACCGATGCAGCGTCACAATGAGCCGCACGAGATCATTCAGGTCGCCGTCGGCCGAATGCACTACGGCAAATCCGCTTGTGGCGGTGGCGCTACGGCGGCCGACCGTGAACAGGGGTAGACGTCGCAAAGCCGCATGCTGCGCCAGCGCTGACAGCGCGTTCGCGCTCGTCACGACGACCGCGCTCCAGTCGCCCGACAGATTGGCCGCGACCGGCTCGAGGCGCATCAGCGGCGCGAGCAGCACGTCGTGCCCGCGCGCGCGCAAGGCTTGCGCGGTGCGCTCGCCGTCCGCTTGCGGTCGCGTGACGGCAATCAGCATGGCTCAGTCGAAAAAGCCGGGACCGGCAAGGCGCTTCAATTCGCGACCCGCCTCGAAGCCGATGCTTTTTGCATCGGCGCGGTGTCCGGTGCCCGCGATATCATGCGCCGCCTTGCCGTCCGGCCGCGCGATCAGTCCGCGGAAGCTCACAGTATCGCCTGCAATGGTCGCATGTCCCGCGATCGGCGTCTTGCAGGAGCCGTCCAGCTCGGTGAGGAAGGCGCGCTCGCAGGCCAGCGCATCGAACGTGTCGGCGTGATTGATGCGCGAGAGCGGCTCGCGCGTGCGCCTATCGTCTTCGCGCGCTTCAATGCCGATCGCGCCCTGCCCCACCGCCGGCAGAAATTCGGTCGTTTCTAAAATCGTGGTCGCGTGCTGCGTCAATCCCAGCCGGCGCAATCCAGCGAGCGCGAGCAGCGTCGCATCAACCTCGCCCGCGTCTAGCTTGCGCAGCCGCGTCTCCACGTTGCCGCGCAGCGGCACGACGTTCAAATCAGGCCGCATGCGTTTGGCGATCGCCTGCCGCCGCAGCGAGGCCGTGCCGAGCACCGCGCCTTGCGGCAGATCGGCGAGACGATTCGCCTTCCGGCTGACGAAGGCGTCGCGCGGGTCCTCGCGTTCGAGGCAGGCGGTGAGTGCCAGTCCCGGCTGCGAAAAGGTCGGCATGTCCTTCGACGAATGCACCGCGAAATCGATGCGCTTGGTGAGCAGCGCTTCCTCAATCTCCTTGGTGAACAGGCCCTTGCCGCCGACCTCGGACAGCGGCCGGTCCTGGATCGTGTCACCAGAGGTGCGGATAATGACGAGTTCGATCGCGTCCTCGCTCTCGCCCAAGGCGGCGGCAAGGCGCGCACGGACGGTGCGCGCCTGCACCAGCGCGAGCGGGCTGCCGCGCGTGCCGAGGCGAAGGAGAGCGGTGGATTGCGCCATGAAACCTCTCGATGTTAGGGCACCTTGTAGTTCACCCTTGCGGTGAAATCATCCGGTCATTCCCGGATGCGGACCGCGCAAGCGGGCCCGGAATGGAATGACAAGGCAGGGAACCATGCTCGTCCTCGGTATCGAGACGACCTGCGATGAGACCGCGGCCGCAGTGGTGGAACGCGGCACGGACGGGCGCGGGCGCATCCTGTCGAACGTGGTGCTCAGCCAGATCGGCGAGCATGCGGCGTTCGGCGGTGTCGTGCCCGAGATCGCCGCGCGCGCGCATGTCGAGGCCATTGACGCGGTGATCGCGGAAGCGGTGCAGCAGGCGGGATGCACGATGGAGAGCCTGTCGGGGATCGCCGCGGCCGCGGGTCCGGGGCTGATCGGCGGCGTGATCGTCGGGCTGACGACGGCAAAATCGATCGCGCTGGTCACCGGCAAGCCGCTCATCGCCGTCAATCATCTCGAAGCGCATGCTCTGACAGCGCGGCTAACCGATCACACACCGTTTCCCTATTGCCTCTTCCTAGCCTCCGGCGGCCACACCCAGATCCTCGCGGTGCGCGGAGTCGGCGACTACGTGCGTCTCGGAACGACGATGGACGATGCGATCGGCGAGGCGTTCGATAAGACAGCCAAGCTGTTGGGTCTCGGCTATCCCGGCGGGCCGCAGGTCGAACAGGAAGCGAAGGCGGGAAATCCGGCACGCTTCGCTCTGCCGCGGCCGATGCAGCACCGCAAGGAAGCGGATTTCTCGCTGTCCGGCCTGAAGACGGCGCTGCGGCTCGAGGCCGAAGCGATTGCGCCCTTGTCGAACGAGGACGTCGCCGATCTCTGCGCGTCGTTCCAGCAGGCCGTAGTTGACGTCGTTTACGACCGCCTACGCGCGGGGCTCAAACTGTTCCGGGAAAGCTGCGGCGCGCCGGCCGCGCTGGTCGCCGCCGGCGGCGTCGCAGCCAACCAGGCCATCCGCGCAATCTTGCAAAAACTCGCCGGCGAGGCCGGCATCGCGCTGGTGCTGCCGCCGATGCAATTGTGCACCGATAACGGCGCGATGATCGCGTGGGCGGGCGCCGAGCGGCTCGCGCTTGGGCTCACCGATGGGCTCGACGTCGCGCCGAAGGCGCGCTGGCCGCTCGACGAAGTCGCCGCCTCACGCGGCCGCGCCATGCGCACCGCGGCCTACAAGTGAGCGGCGGATGAGCATTCAGCAAATCTCAGTGATCGGCGGCGGCGCGTGGGGCACGGCGCTGGCGCAAACCTGCGCGCGCGCCGGTCGCGACGTGACGCTCTGGGAATTCGACGCCGCGAATGCGGAGCATCTCGCCGAGCACCGCGAGAGCCGCTTTTTGCCCGGAGTGCGGCTGGAGGATTCCGTCGCAGTGACGCGCGATCTCGCGGCGACGGGACAGGCCGACGCGATCCTGCTCGTTGTGCCGGCGCAGGCGATGCGCTCCGTGTTGGTGTCGCTCGCGTCCTCGCTGAAGGACGCCACGCCGCTGGTCGTCTGCGCCAAGGGCATTGAGCACGGCACACACAAATTCATGACCGAAATCATTGCGGAGCACGCACCAAAAGCGACGCCCGCGATTCTGTCCGGCCCGAGCTTTGCGTCGGATGTGGCGCGCGGACTGCCGACCGCAGTGACCATCGCCGCCGCCGATGCGCAGATCGCGCGCGCTCTCGCGCAGGCGACGAATTCCGGCACGTTCCGGCCGTATCATTCGACCGACGTGCGCGGCGTCGAAATCGGCGGCGCCGCGAAGAACGTGCTTGCGATCGCGTCGGGCATCGTGACCGGCCGCGGCCTCGGCGCCAGTGCATCGGCCGCGCTGACCACGCGCGGTTTCGCCGAACTGATGCGCTTCGGCAAAGCTTATGGCGCGCGGCCGGAGACGCTGATGGGCCTGTCGGGTTTAGGCGATCTGGTGCTCACCTGCTCGACGCCGCAGTCGCGCAATTTTTCTTTCGGCGTCGCGCTTGGGCACGGCGAGCCGCCGGACAGCGCGGCGCATGGCAAGCTCGCCGAGGGCGCGTTCACCGCGCCGGTGCTGCTGGAAATGGCGCGCGCGAAGAACGTCGAGATGCCGATCTCGGCTGCTGTCGCGTCGGTGCTCGCGGGCGAGATGAGCCTCGACGCGGCGATCGAGTCGCTGTTCACGCGACCCCTGAAAGCGGAAGAATAAAATGGCCTACTGGCTGATGAAGTCCGAGCCCGACGCTTGGTCGTGGGACCAGCAGGTGAAGAAAGGCGTCAAAGGCGAAGCTTGGACCGGCGTGCGCAATCACCAGGCCAAGCTCAATCTGATGAAAATGAAAAAAGGCGACCGCGCCTTCTTTTATCATTCCAATATCGGCAAGGAGGCGGTCGGCATCCTCGAGATCATCCGCGAGGCCTATCCCGACCCGAGCGCCGAGTCCGGCAGTCCGTGGGTCGTGGTCGACGTGAAGGCGCTCGAGCCGTTGCCCAAGCCGGTATCGCTCGATGCGATCAAGGCCGAACCGAAACTCAAAGCGATGATGCTGGTCAACAACACGCGACTGTCGGTGCAGCCGGTCACAGTCGACGAGTGGAAGCTTGTCTGCAAGATGGGCGGGCTATAGACGACACAGTCCGAGGCTGCTGCCGCGCGCGAAGCCGCGGCGCCATGACGCACATCAATACCGGGCCCCTTCCAAAGTGGCAGCCGGCGCGCCTTGTCGCGCCGCGGACGCCCGTCGCATAATGAGGCGAAATCGCTAGGGAAAATCGCCCGCGGGCCGGCCGCCGGGCTTGGAGGAAACAATGTCCGACAAGATCTACGACGTACCCGCCGATTGGCAGAAGCGCGCTTACGCCGACGATGCCAAGTACCAGCAGATGTACGCGCAGTCGATCGAAGACCCGAACGGCTTCTGGGCTGAGCACGCCATGCGCCTCGACTGGATCAAGCCGTTCACGAAAGTGAAGAACACGAGCTATGATCCGCACAACGTCTCGATCAAATGGTTCGAGGATGGGTCGCTCAACGCCTGCTACAACTGCGTCGACCGGCATCTCGCCAAACGCGGCAACCAGGTCGCGATCCTGTGGGAAGGCGACGATCCCAAGGACGACAAGAAGATCACGTACAAGCAATTGCACGCCGAGGTCTGCCGCTTCGCCAACGTGCTGAAGTCGCGCGGCGTCAAGAAGGGCGACCGCGTCACCATCTACATGCCGATGATTCCGGAGACGGCGATCTCGATCCTCGCCTGCGCGCGCATCGGCGCGATTCATTCTGTGATCTTCGGCGGCTTCTCGCCGGACTCGATCGCCGGCCGCATCGAGGACTGCAAGTCGAGCGTCATCGTCACCGCCGACGAAGGCATCCGCGGCGGGCGGAAGATTCCGCTGAAGGACAACGTCGATGCTGCCTGCGAGAAGGTCGGCGGCGTCGAGAGCATCATCGTCGTCAAGCACACGAATGCGCCGGTGAAGATGAAGGCCGGCCGCGACGTCTATTACGACGACATCGCCAAAACCGTGCCGGCCGATTGCCCCTGTGAGGAGATGAGCGCGGAGGACCCGCTGTTCATCCTCTACACCTCAGGCTCGACAGGAAAGCCGAAAGGCGTGCTGCACACGACTGCGGGCTATCTCGTCTACGTCTCGATGACACATCAGTACGTGTTCGATTATCACGACGGCGATATCTACTGGTGCACCGCCGACGTAGGCTGGGTCACCGGCCACAGCTACATCATCTACGGGCCGCTCTCGAACGGCGCGACCTCGATGATGTTCGAAGGCGTGCCGAATTACCCGACAACGTCGCGGTTCTGGGAAGTCTGCGACAAGCACAAGGTCGACATCATCTACACCGCGCCGACAGCCATCCGCGCGCTGATGCAGGGCGGCGAGGGACCGGTCAAGAAGACCTCGCGCAAAAGCTTGCGCCTGCTCGGCACCGTCGGCGAGCCGATTAATCCGGAAGCCTGGGAATGGTACTACCACGTGGTCGGCGAGGACCGCTGCCCGATTGTCGATACGTGGTGGCAGACGGAGACCGGCGGCATTTTGATTACGCCTTTGCCCGGCGCGACCAAATTGAAGCCCGGCTCGGCAACGCGGCCGTTCTTCGGGATCATACCGGAGCTCGTCAATGCTGAAGGCCAAACCATCAACGGAGCCGGCGAGGGCAATTTATGTATCGCCGATAGCTGGCCGGGGCAGATGCGCACGGTCTACGGCGATCACCAGCGTTTCGTCGACACGTATTTCAAAACCTATCTCGGCAAGTACTTCACCGGAGACGGGTGCCGCCGCGACAACGACGGCTATTACTGGATCACCGGGCGTGTCGACGACGTGATCAATGTCGCCGGCCACCGTCTCGGCACGGCGGAAGTCGAGAGCGCGCTGGTGGCGCATCCGAAAGTCTCGGAAGCCGCCGTCGTCGGCTATCCGCACGACATCAAGGGCCAGGGTATCTACGCCTACGTGACCTTGATGGCCGGCGAGAAGCCGACGGAAGACCTGCGCAAGGAACTGGTCGGCTGGGTCCGCAAGGAAATCGGCCCGATCGCCTCGCCCGATCTGATCCAGTTCGCGCCAAGCCTGCCGAAGACGCGTTCGGGCAAGATCATGCGCCGCATCCTGCGCAAGATCGCGGAGGATGAGTTCGGCAATCTAGGCGACACCTCGACGCTCGCCGACCCAGCCGTCGTCGACGATCTGGTGACCAACCGGCAGAACAAGCGCGCGGGAGCGGGCGCGTAAGTTTAGGCGACATACTCTCGTCACCTCTCCCTCGAGGGTGGAGGTGACGGGTGCGTCCGCATGTGTAATTCCGATGTGCTCGATCTATACGCGCGCGCGAATCGGAACGCAGGAGACCGTGCTTCGCTTCTGGCACTGAAGCCGAAGCTGTGAAATCGTGACGATCGCGACGCATCCTTCGCGACCTCGACACAATTCACCCGCACATCGGGCGACATGGCGCGCACACGCAGTTCACCTCACCCCGAGGTTCCTGGTCTCGCCGCTCGCAAGATTGCGGCCGACATTCTCGACGGCGTGTTGCGCCGGCGGATCGCACTCGACGAGCAACTCTCCGGTAAAGGCGCACATATCGGCCTAGCGACGCTTGCCGAGCGCGACCGTGCCCTGATGCGCCGTCTGGTCGCGACCGTGCTGCGGCGGCTCGGGACCTTGCGGCATGTGCTCGGCGAATTTCTCGACAAGGGTTTTCCCGCTGACGCGCCGCGCACCGAAACCGTGCTGCTGATCGGCGCCGCACAGATCCTCTGGCTCGACGTACCAGATCACGCGGCGGTCGACCTTGCCGTACGGCTGGTGCAAGCCGACCGGCGCGCATCGCGCTATGCGGGGCTAGTGAATGCCGTCCTCCGCCGCGTGGCGCAGAACCGCGACCCGATTCTCCCCGCGCCGAACGCGGTACGCGACACTCCGGAATGGCTATTCAAGCGCTGGACGCGCGCTTACGGCGCGGACATAGCTCGTGCAATCGCGGAAGCGAACGGACACGAGCCGGCGCTCGACGTCACGGTCAAGCACGGCCCGGAGCATTGGGCCGAGCGGCTGCGTGGACGCGTGATGCCAACCGGCACCGTGCGCACCTTGGCGCAGGGCGCGGTGTCAATGCTGCCGGGCTTTACCGAAGGCGAATGGTGGGTGCAGGATGCGGCCGCATCCTTGCCCGCGCACCTCCTTGGGGAGGTGCGCGGGCTGCGCGTCGCCGATCTGTGCGCCGCGCCGGGCGGCAAGACGGCGCAGCTTGCGCAAGCCGGCGCGATCGTGACGGCGATCGAACGTTCGCCCGCGCGGATCAGTCGGCTGCGCGAGAACCTCGCTCGCTTGAAGCTGAACGTGGAGATCGCCGCGGCCGATGCGCTGGAGTGGCGTGGAGGGCCGTTCGACGCGGTGCTGCTCGATGCGCCCTGCTCGTCCACCGGCACCATCCGCCGGCATCCCGACGTGCCGTGGCTTAAGGCCGAGGCCGACGTCGGCGTGCTCACCGGCCTGCAGGCGAAACTCCTTGACCGCTCGGCGGACCTGCTCAAGCCCGGCGGCACTCTCATCTACTGCGTCTGCTCGCTCGAGCCGGAGGAAGGCGAGGCGCAGATCGAAAGCCTGATTGCGCGCAATCCCGCGCTCGAGCGCCGGCTAATCACGGCGGACGAAGTCTTCGGCCATCCCGAACTCGTCACTCCCACCGGAGACCTTCGCACCCTCCCCCTGCACCTGCCCGATCCCGACGCGCGTTGGGGCGGGCTCGACGGCTTCTTCGCCGCCCGGCTCGTGCGGCAGGCCTAATTTCCAGCCGAGTCAGCGATTTGGCCGTCCAGGAACCGTTCGCTATCGTGTCAGAGCGCGCGAATCGGGCCGCAGCGCGGAGGACGGGCAACCCCATGATGCGGGTCACAGTGGCGGAGCGATTGGGGCTCTCCGCGCTGGTCGGGCGTCGCGCTATGCGGAGCCTGCTCGGGCGGGTGTACGCCCATCCGCTCCTGCGCTGGCGCTATGGGTCTGGACGCACCGATCGCCTACTGATCGCGCCGCAAGACCTGCGCACGGCCGATGCGACGCGTGCGGCAGAAATCTACTCCGGTCGCTTCGCCTTCGCCGGCAAGGTCGTGCTCTGCGACCGCCGCTCGCCGTTCGAAACAATTCCGCCGTCCGACGAATGGGCGGTGATCCTCGTGAGCTTTGCCTGGTTGAGACACCTGCGCGCCGCGGACTCCGCCATCACGCGCGCGAATGCGCGGGCGCTGATCGACGACTGGATCAACATCCAGGGCGGCTATCATCCGCTCGGCTGGCGGCTTGATATCCTGACAAGGCGCATTCTGTGCTGGCTGAGCCAGGCGCCGTTCGTGCTGCAGGATGCCGACGCATCCTTCTATCGCCGCTTCATTCGCAGCCTCTCCCGGCAGGTCCGCTACTTGCGCCGTTCGATGCGTCATTGCCGGGAAGGCGTGCCGCGGCTGCAGGCGCTGATCGCACTTAATACCGCGGGTCTGTGCATGCAGGGGCAAGGCCGGTCTTTGCGCAAGCTCGCTCGCCGGCTGTCGGAAGAACTGCAGGCCCAAATCCTGCCCGACGGCGGCCACGTCAGCCGCAATCCCGGCGCGCTGATCGAACTGCTCGCCGACATGTTGCCGTTGCGCCAACTTTTCTTCGCGCGAAACCTGCAGCCGCCGCAGGCGCTGAACAACGCAATCGACCGGATGATGCCGATGCTGCGTTTCTTCCGGCACGGCGACGGCAATTTTGCTCAGTTCAACGGCATGGGTGCCACTCCGGTCGACCTGCTCGCGACGGTGCTTGCCTATGACGATGCGCGCGGCGCGCCTTTATCGAACGCCGCGCATTCGAGCTATCAGCGGCTCGAGGCCGGGCAGACCGCGCTGATCATGGACACCGGCCGGCCGCCGCTGCTTGCCGTCAGCCAGGAAGCGCATGCCGGCTGTCTCTCGTTCGAGATGAGTTGGAGGCACCACCGGCTCATCGTGAATTGCGGACTGCCGACGGTGAACCGCGAGACTTGGCGGCAAGTCGCGCGCGCGACTCCCGCGCATTCGACCGCGACGCTCAACGAGCGCTCGTCCTGCCAATTCCTCGAAAGCGCGCCGATGAAGCGGCTGCTCTCCGGCATTCCGATCGTCGCCGGCCCGCGCAACGTGCCGGTCGAGCGCGAGGAGCGCGAGGACGCGGGCGTCCTGCGCGCCTCGCACGACGGCTATCTCGCCGATTGTGGGCTCATCCATTCGCGCATGCTGCGTCTATCCGAGGACGGGCGGGCACTGGATGGCGAAGACTCGTTCCAGGCACCGGAGGGCCGCAGCATTCCGGCGAAAGCAGGCGACGAATACGCGCTGCGCCTGCATCTGCATCCTTCGATCAAGGCGAGCCGCCTGCAGGACGGCCGCGGCGTGATCCTGCTGCTGCCCGACAAAGAAGTGTGGACCTTCGCGACCTTCGCCGACGCGGTGCAGATTGAGGAAAGCGTGTTCCTGTCGGCGACCGAAGGCCCGCGGAGGACCGTGCAGATCGTGATCTACGGGCGTGCCAGCGCGGCCCCGACGGTGCGCTGGAGCCTGCGCCATACCCCGCCGGCAACGCCGGACGCCCGCGCCGAGCGCGCCGACGAGCCGGAGTTGCCGTTGTGAGTTATGCCCGGTTTTTAATGGCGCTTTTTGCCGAAAGATAAGGCCGTACTGATTTCCCGGATTCCGGTTCCGGGCCGCCTGTGCTAGCCCGACGCGTATGAGCACAGACATCCGCCGCACCACGCGCGCCCTGCTGTCGGTCTCCGACAAATCGGGCCTAATCGATTTCGCGAAAACGCTGTCCAAGCACGGCATCGAGTTGGTCTCGACCGGCGGCACCGCAAAGGCGCTCAAGGAAGCCGGCCTCGCGGTCACCGATGTGGCCGAACTGACCGGCTTTCCGGAAATGATGGACGGCCGCGTGAAGACGCTGCACCCGAAGGTGCACGGCGGCCTGCTTGCGATCCGCGACAACAAGGAGCACGCGGCGTCGATGCAAACGCACGGGATCGCGCCGATCGATCTGCTCGTCGTTAATCTCTATCCGTTCGAGGCGACCGTCGCGAAGCGCGCAGCTTATGACGACTGCGTCGAGAACATCGACATCGGCGGCCCCGCGATGATTCGCGCTGCCGCTAAGAACCACGCCGACGTGGCGGTCGTGGTCGAGTCGGCCGATTACGAGCGCGTGCTGGGCGAGATCGCGCAGCACGGGGGCACGACGTTTGCGCTGCGCCAGAAGCTCGCGGCGAAAGCCTATGCGCGAACGGCGGCCTACGACGCGGCGATTTCAAATTGGTTCGCCGCGACGCTGAATGACGACGCGCCGGATTATCGCGCCTTCGGCGGCAGGCTCGCGGAAGCGCTGCGCTATGGCGAGAATCCGCACCAGTCTGCAGCGTTCTACCGCACCCCGGACCAACGCTTCGGTGTCGCCACAGCGCGGCAGGTGCAGGGCAAGCAGCTCTCCTACAACAACATCAACGACACCGACGCCGCCTACGAGTGCGTCGCCGAGTTTGATCCGAAGCGCACGGCGGCCTGCGTTATCGTCAAGCACGCCAATCCGTGCGGCGTCGCCGAAGGTGCATCGCTCCTCGAGGCGTACCGCAAGGCACTTGCTTGTGATTCCACGTCCGCCTTCGGCGGCATCGTTGCGCTCAATCGCAAGCTCGACGCCGAAGCGGCGAAGGTAATCACCGAAATCTTCACCGAGGTGATCATCGCGCCGGATGCAAGTGAAGAGGCGATCGCGATGGTCGGCGCAAAGAAGAATTTGCGGCTCTTGCTCACAGGTGGCCTGCCCGATCCGCGCGCGGCCGGCCTGACGGCAAAGACCGTCGCCGGCGGATTGCTGGTGCAGTCACGCGACAATGCCGTGGTCGACGGCATGGTGTTGAAGACGGTAACCAAGCGCGCGCCGAGTGACGCGGAATTGCGCGATCTGCGTTTCGCTTTCCGCGTCGCCAAGCACGTAAAGTCAAACACCATCATCTACGCCAAGGACCTCGCCACTGTCGGCATCGGCGCCGGGCAGATGAGCCGCATCGATTCCGCGCGCATCGCTGCGCGCAAGGCGCAGGACGCCGCACAGGAACTGAAATTATCGGCGCCCCTGACCAAGGGCTCGGTCGTCGCGTCGGATGCGTTCTTCCCGTTCGCGGATGGTTTGCTGGTGGCGATCGAGGCCGGCGCGACAGCGGTGATCCAACCCGGCGGCTCGATGCGCGACGGCGAGGTGATCAAGGCCGCCGACGAACACAACGTCGCGATGGTGTTCACCGGGACGCGGCATTTCAGGCATTAGCTCCGGGCGTCATCGTCCGCGAGGGCGGACGATCTAGCGCTTCGAGAATGTGATGAAGGGCTCCATGCCGCGCCTTCGCGCGGCATGACGACGACTACTCTCTCGCCAAATCCCCCAACAAATTTGCGACGACCGTGAGCTTCGAGACCGTCAGCCTCGAGGCGCCGATTTCATGGATGGCGGCGCGGATGCGCTCGACCTCGGCCTTCCGCGGGCGCACCCAGGCTTCGACCGCCTCCGTGCCAATGGCGCCGTTCGCCACCATCGCAGCGCCGATGCGCCGCTCGGCGTCGCCGATCGAATCGAGAGCGCGGTCGAGCGCGAGGCGGTCGAAGTAGTCCGTCACGGCAATGTTCGGCAGCGCCTCCGCCAGCCGGTCGAGCTGGAAGAAGGCTTCCGCCGCGAAATAGGTCGCCGTGACCTGGTCGACCGGCTTCTGCGCGCGGGCGGCCACCAGCGCGATGTCGGGCGCGGCTCTCAGTTCCGGCAGGCTTGCGATCCGCGCGGCGAGCACCTCCGGCACGCCGGCTTTGCCGAGGACGGACATACGCGCATGTCGCGTTTTTTGCGCCGCATCCGAGAGCGCCGTGTCGAGCGCGGTCGCGACCTGCGCGATGCCATCGCGGTAATACGCGACGTTCGTCTCTAGGCCCTTGCGCAGATCGACGTTGCGAAGAAACCAGACGATGCGGTCGAGCAAGAGGTCTTGCACGGCGGCGTACAGCGCGAGTTGCGTGTCGCCAGAGACCTTGTTGTCCAGCGCGTCGATCTCGCCGTTGAGCACAATCATATTGTAGCTATGCCGCACGGCCGCGAATGCCGCGGCGATGGAAGCGGCCGTCGCGCCGGTCTGGTCGGCGATGCGGACGATTAAAGTCGCGCCTCCACGATTGATCATTGAATTGGTAAGCTGGGTGGCGATGATCTCGCGCCGCAGGCGATGCTGCTGCAGCGCGTCGGCAAAACGTTTCCTGATCTGCTCTGGAAAATAACGATCGAGCTCGCGGCCGAGATAAGGATCGTCTGGCACATCGCTCGCAAGCAATTCGCTATAGAGTGAGAGCTTGGCGTAAGCGAGCAGCACGGCGAGCTCCGGCCGCGTTAACGGCTGATTGCGCTTGCGCCGTTCGGAAAGCGCCATCTCGTCGGGCAGGAATTCGACCGTACGGTCGAGTTCGCCGCGCTGCTCGAGAACATGCATCAGCCGCTGTTGGAATCCGAAGTCCTCGAGGCCGCGCCGCTGCGCCAGCGAGAGTGCCAGCGTCTGCTGGTAGTTGTTGCGCAGCACGAGACGCGCGACCTCGTCCGTCATTTCGGCAAGCAACTTGTTGCGCGCATCGAGCGAGAGAGCATCCGAGCGCACCGGCCCGCTGAGCGCAATCTTAATGTTCACCTCGACGTCCGACGTGTTCACGCCGGCGGAATTGTCGATCGCGTCGGTGTTGAGCCTTATCCCGCGCAGCGCCGCCTCGACGCGGCCGCGCTGGGTCATGCCGAGATTGGCGCCCTCGCCCACGACCTTACAGTTTAAATCGGCGCCGCCGACGCGGATTGCATCGTTGGCGCGGTCGCCGACATCGGCGTCCGTTTCGCTCGACGCGCGCACATAGGTGCCTATCCCGCCGAACCACAACAGATCGACGCGCGCGTTCAGGATCGCGCGCATGACCTGTTGCGGCGTCGCAGCGGCAGGCAGATGCAGCAGCTTCTGCGCCTGCTGCGAAAGATGAATCTCCTTCGCGCTGCGCGAGTAGATGCCGCCGCCGGCTGACAGCAGGCTTTTGTCATAGTCCTGCCAGCTCGAGCGCGGTAGATCGAACAGTCGTTTGCGTTCGGCAAAGCTCTTCTTCGGATCGGGATCGGGATCGATGAAGATATCTCGGTGGTCGAAGGCGGTGACGAGCCGGATCATGTCCTCGCGCAGCATGCCATTGCCGAACACGTCGCCCGACATGTCGCCGACACCCGCGACCGTGAACGGCGTCTCGTGGATATTAATGTCCATCTGGCGGAAATGCCGCTTCACCGATTCCCAGGCGCCGCGCGCGGTAATGCCCATCGCCTTGTGGTCGTAGCCGGCCGAGCCGCCGGAGGCGAAGGCGTCGCCCAGCCAATAGCCGTGCTCGAGCGCGAGCCCGTTCGCGATATCCGAAAAGGTCGCGGTGCCCTTGTCAGCGGCGACGACGAGATAGGGATCGTCGCCCTCATACCGCACGACGTCCTTTGGCGGCACGACCGCACCGTCGGGCGCGATGTTGTCGGTGATGTCGAGCAGCGTCGAAATGAACAATTTGTAGGTCGCGACGCCTTCCGCCTGCACTTGCTCGCGCGTGGCATTGGCCGGCATCTGTTTCGGCACGAATCCGCCTTTCGCACCGACCGGCACGATCACCGCATTCTTCACCTGCTGCGCCTTGACGAGGCCCAGAATTTCCGTGCGGAAATCCTGGGGCCGGTCGGACCAGCGGATGCCGCCGCGTGCGACCTTGCCGAAGCGCAGGTGCACGCCTTCCACCCGCGGCGAATAGACGAAGATTTCGTACAATGGCCGCGGCAGCGGCATTTCGGTCAGCTTGCCGCTCTCGAATTTGATCGCGATCTGCGGTTTCGGCGCGCCACTCTCGTTGCTCTGATAGAAATTGGTCCGGATCGCCGCCCGCACGGCATTGAGGAACAGGCGCAGGATGCGGTCATCATCGAGGCTGTCGACCCTGTCGAGCGCGCTCTCGATGCGGTCGGCGATTTCTTTTTGTTTCTGGTCTCGACCGGAATCCGCCGCCAGATCAAAGCGCGCATGAAACAGCGCAACGACATCGGCCGCGATGTCCGCGTGCTTTACGAGTGTGGCCCAGAGGTAATCCTGCGAATACGGAATGCGCAGTTGCCGCAAGTATCGCGAGATCGTTCGGATCAGCGCGATATCGCGCCACGGAAGGGCGGCCGTGAGCGTCAACGCATTGTAGCCGTCGCTCTCGGCCGCGCCGCGCATCACCTGCAGGAAGGCGTCCTCGAGCAGCGGTTTGCGCGCGTCGAGCTCGATCGTGCCGCCGCCCGTGCGCTCGAACAGCATGTCGTGCAGCCACGCCCCTGCACGACCTTCGGGCGCGACTTGGAATGTGCGCTCGTCGACGACGCGGAAGCCCATGTTCTCCAAGACGGGCACACGCTCGGACAAAGGCAGCGGACGCGCATAGCTCCACACTTTCAACCCGATCGCGCGTTGCTCTTCCTCCAGGCGGTGATGGAAATCGACGGCAAGGGGATGCTCGTCGGACAATGCTTCGACAGTGCGAATGTCGTCCGCGCCGATGGAGGGCGCAAAGCTCTCCTGATAACCGGCCGAGAACGCGTCACGGTAACGCGCGAGCAGGGTCTGCGCGTCCTCGGCGGAGTGATTGAGCGCCAGCGCCTCAGCGAGTCCGTCGGTCCAGGTGCGGACGATGGCGGAGACTTCGCGCTCAAGCGTCGCCTGCTGCACATGTGGCGTCGGCCCGCCCGCGCGGCCAATGATGTAGTGCACCCGGATGAGCGGGCCTTCGTCGGGAAAGTAAGGATAGAAAGCCGAGACGTGCCCGATGAAGGCGCTGGCGAGATAATTGCCAATGCGCGCGCGCACCGCGCTTTCGAAACGATCGCGCGGAACGTACACGAGCACAGAGACGAAGCGGTCGAAGCGGTCGCGCCGCGCCAGCACGCGCACGCGCGGGCGTTCGCCGAGCTGCAGGATCGCGATCGCGTTACGATAGAGCGTGTCCTCGTCAAGCTGGAACAGCTCGTCGCGCGGATAATGCTCCAGCACGTTGGCAAGCGCCTTGCCCGAATGGCTTGCCGCATCGAAGCCCGCGCGCTGCGCAACCGCGGCGATCTTGCGGCGCAGATATGGGATCGTGTGTGCCGTGCGCGTGTACGCGGTCGAGGTAAAGAGGCCGACGATGCGCTGTTCTCCGACCAGATGGCCGGCCGCGTCGAAGCGTTTGATGCCGACGTAGTCGAGATAGACGCGCCGATGCACCCGTGAGCGGATGTTCGCCTTGGCGACGATCAGCGGCCGCGGCTCCTTCAGGAAGGCCATGATCTCCGGCGTGTAGTCCATCAAATGCTCGCCACGGCGCAGCACTTTCAGCTCGCGCGCGCGCATCACGCCGAACGCCGTGTCGAAATCCGGCACCAGCACCTCATTTTCAAAAGCGTAATCGCGCATGCCTAAAAAGGTGAAGTTATCCGCGAGCAGCCATTGCAGGAATTCGATCGCCTCCGCGATCTCCTCGACCGCAAGCGGCGGCGGGCTGGACTTCAATTCGCTCATGATCGCATTGACACGCGCGAGCATCGGCCGCCAGTCGGCGACCGTGCGCCGCACTTCGGTCAGCACTTTTTCAATCCCCGCGGCGAGCGCGGCGCGTTCGGCCTCTTCGCGCGCACGCTCGATATGCAGATGGATGAAGCTCTCACGCGCGCCTTGACCGTTGAGCCCGATCAGCCGCCCGCCTTCGCGGGCGACACGCAGCACGGGATGCGCGACGAGCGTGACCGTGAGCCGACGCTCGGCGAGTTCGCCCAGCATCGAATCGAGCAGGAACGGCATGTCGTCGTTGACGGCTTCCAGCACCGTCGTGCGGCCGCGCTCCGGTGAGTTTGGCAGCGAGACCGGCGCGCAGCGCACCTTGGCGTGGCCGGGCTCGCGGTCGTGCAGGAAGGCGTAGGCGCGCGACGCAAACAGAGCGAGGTCCTCGGGCGCATAGTGAGCCAGGTCCTCCGGCACCGTCTGTCCGAACAGTTGCAGCACGAACTCTGTTGGCGTCTTGGGATCGACCTGCGGAAGCAGCGCCTGCGCCTCGGCCAGCAGCACGTCGGCAGTCCCCTGATCTTCCATGCGCGGCAGCGGTGCGGTCATTGGCAGGTCCTCGTCCCGTGGATAACACGGCCGGATAACGACTCTGTGGCACAGCGAGCACGATTGTAAGCGCACACGATACCCCTGGAAATCGGCTCCGCGCCGGTCGTTTCGCCCGCCAGTCCAAGCCGCTAGACTGGAGCGAAAACGAGGAGGCAAGCATGGGGCGGAGCTCGGCGACGGTGAAATCCAAGACGGCGACAAAGGCAAAGCCGCCTGCACCCGCGACGCCGCCGCCAGACGACAGACCGGTAATCGCGCTCCACCTCGGCACGGCGAATTTGTCGGACTCGATGCGCGCCTACTTCCAAAAGTGCCAGGATAAGCTCGGTTTCATTCCGAACGTGCTCGTCGCCTATGCGTTCGACAGCGCGAAGCTCGAAGCGTTCGCCGCGATGTATAACGATCTGATGCTCGCGCCGTCGGGATTGTCGAAGCTCGAGCGCGAAATGATCGCGGTCGCTGTCTCGTCGCAGAACCGCTGCTATTACTGCCTCACCGCGCATGGCGCCGCCGTGCGGCAGTATTCGGGCCAGCCGATCCTCGGCGAGCAGATGGTGATGAACTATCGCGCCGCGCGACTCGACAAGCGCCAGCGCGCGATGCTTGATTTTTCGGTGAAATTGACGGCGGAGCCGTGGGCCGTTGAGGAAGCCGACCGCAAAGCCTTGCGCAACGCCGGCTTCTCCGACCGCGACATCTGGGACATTGCGGCCGTGGTCGGCTTCTTCAATATGTCCAATCGTGTCGCGTCGGCGACCGACATGCGGCCGAACGAAATCTACCACGGCATGGCGCGGTAAATGCGCCTGCTGCGGGGTTCTTCACTCCTCGTTGCGCTTTTCATCGCGACTGCCGTTCTCGCGCAGTCGGCACCGCAGCTTGATTCGACGCTGCCTGACATTCCGCCTGTTGCAGCAGTCACGGCGCAGCACGGCATGGTAGTCGCGCAGGAGGCCCAAGCCGCGCGCATCGGGGTGCAGATCCTCGAACGCGGCGGCAATGCGGTGGATGCGGCGGTCGCGGTCGGTTTCGCGCTCGCGGCCACCTATCCGCGCGCCGGCAATCTCGGCGGCGGCGGGTTCATGGTCATTCATCTCGCCAACGGCACCAACACCAGCATCGATTACCGCGAAACCGCGCCCGCCGCCGCGACGCCGGACATGTTTCTTGACGCGCGAGGAGAGCCCGATCTGGTCAAATCGCGCGATACGGGGCTTGCCGTCGGCGTGCCGGGCAGCGTGGCCGGCCTGCTCATGGCTGAGCAGAAATATGGCTCGGGCAAGCTGAAGCTCGCTGACCTGATCCAGCCGGCGATTGAATTGGCCGCGGGCGGCTTCACCATCGACGACGATCTTGCCGACACGCTGCCGCGCACGTATGAGCGGCTGACGCGTTGGCCCTCGAGCGCGCGCATCTTCGCAAACAACGGCGCGATGCTGCAGCAGGGCGACAGGCTGGTGCAGCCCGAGCTGGCCGCGACGTTGCGCGCCATCGCGCAGCGAGGCGCGTTCGGATTCTACGCGGGGCGTGTCGCGGAACAGATCGCGGCCGCCGTGCGCGCGGCCAACGGCGTCATGACGGCGGACGATCTGAAGAACTATCGTCCGATCGAACGGCCGGTCATGCGCGGAACCTATCGCGGCTATGACGTGATCGCAATGCCGCCGCCATCGTCGGGCGGCGTCTGCCTCATCGATATGCTGAACATTCTGGAGGGTTACGATCTCGGCAGGCTCGGCCGCGGTACTGAAGCGTTCCACCTCGAGATCGAGGCGATGAAGCGCGCCTATGCCGATCGCGCGCTCTACATGGGCGACCCGGCGAGCGTGCGCATGCCGCTCGATGAACTGACGTCCAAGGCTTACGCCGCGCGCCAGCGGAGTAGCATCGGACCGCGCGCGACGCCGTCCGCCGACATACGAGCGGGAGCGCCGGCGCGCGAAGGACAAAATACGACGCACTACTCGGTCATCGATCGCGACGGCAACGCGGTCGCGACCACGACAACGCTCAATTTCAGCTACGGTCTCGGCCTCGTCGCCGAGGGCACCGGCGTGCTGTTGAACAACGAGCTTGACGATTTCACCGCCAAGCCCGGCGCGCCAAACGCGTACGGCCTCGTCGGCTTCGAGGCGAACCTTCCCGGTCCGAACAAACGGCCGCTATCCTCGATGACGCCGACAATCGTGCTGAAGGACGGCAAGCCCGCGCTGATCACCGGCTCGCCCGGCGGCAGCCGGATCATCAGCACGGTGCTGCAAGTGATCGTCAATGCGCTCGACTTCAAAATGTCGGTCGCGCAAGCGGTGCAGGCATCGCGCCTGCATCATCAATGGATGCCGGACGAGACCGACGTCGAGCCCGGCTTCGCGCCGGTGGCGCTGGATGACCTCCGCGCCCGCGGACACACGCTCGAGCCGACGCCGCCGTACAGCTCGGCGAATTCGATCGCGATTACGCCGCAGGGCTATGTCGGCGCCGCCGACAGCCGCACGCACGGGGCGATGGCGGTAGGATATTGACGACGCTTCCTTGATTTCTGATGCACGACCCCGCAGCAGCGAAGCTGCTGCAGCCAAATGCAGCGACATACAAAGGGCTTGCTTGCGGCGCGATGACGACGGATTAGCCATCATTCCGGCGCATCTCGGCAGTAGAAATCGACTCTGTCACCGAACCGGCATCGACGGCGCAGACGACCGCCCCATAGGGCGGGCGGTTCTTTGTTTGCGTCGTGAACCGACAAATTTGCACGTTATATTTTCAGAACTGTGGAACGCGTCACGACATTTCAATGTTATTCGGCAAAATGTCGGGCTTGCACCAAAGCCACTCGTTCCCAAGGCTCACACAACAATCCGAGGAGGAAACTCATGGCAGCTCCGCGCCCTGAAGAAAAGCCCAGTGAAACCCGTCAACAGAAGTCAGCCAGTCAATCGACCCAAGAAAGCGGCCGCGTGATTTCAGACGCGACCAGCCGCTTCGCTCGCAACGCCGCCGAAGTCAGCGAGCGTGCTTCGCAGATCGGCCTCGAAATGGTGAAGCAAAATAACGAAACCGCCCAGCAGGTATGGGAAGCCTCGACCGATATCGCGACGCGGTTGGCGGAGCGTTCGGCCAATCAATTCGGCCGCGTATTCGGCCTTTCCGGTGACGAACCCCGCGAAGCCGTTGAAAGCGCGTCGTCTCACCTCGGCGCAATTGCACAGTCGACAAGCGTGATCGCTTCCGCCTACCAGGAGATTGCGCGCGAATGGTTCGAAATAACGCGCCAGATCATTCAAGGAACCATGGATCGGTCTGAATCCCTGGCTCAGTGCCGCACGCCGCATGACATGTTCGCAATCCAGACCGAGTTGGCACGCGAGAACGTAAAGACCTTTTTGCTTGGCACGAAGCGTCTTTCCGAACTTTCGGCTCGCGCGGCACAGGAAGCGACGAGCAAGATCGCGGAGGGACCAAGACAAGCCGCCTGATCGTGTCCCGCGACTGCGTATTAAGGGACCGCTTTGCCCTTCGCGCCTTCAGGGTCGCGATTACGCAAGAATGGGGTGGCAGCACAAATCGGGGAGGAGCAACCATGTGTGCGCTCAATGAACTGAGCTACTTTGGCCCGGAAGACGTCGACTCGTTGAAAGAGGCGCTCGATTCGGCCTTGGTATCGATCCGTTCCACGCGTTGCGCTGAGGCGAACAAAACCCGCCTGGCTCGTCACATCGTGATGCGGGCAAGCGAGGGCGAGCGCGATCCGACCCGGCTGCGCGATTATGCATTAACGAAAGTGCGGCTGCGGACTGCGTGGTTGAACCCGGATCGCTAAACAAGAGTCGCAGGAAGCGTCGGAGCGACCCGTTTCCACCCGAGCCGAAAATGCAAAGCAAAGACGCGCAGTTACTGGCTGAAAAGCGGGCCTACTACCGACTCCTGCGGCGCCTTCTCACCGAGGAGGTCGAGAGCGCTTACAAGGAAGCGCCGCCCACGGCACTGCCGGCAAATCTCTCGTCCCTCATGACCGAATTGGAGAAACGCGAAACATAGCAGCGCTTGCCACGGCTACTCTTTCCTGAGTTTGAACTCTTTGCGCGCCTCTTCGACATCGTCGCGGCAGAGCCGTGCCAAGCAGCCTGATCGAGAATGAGAATGGCGTGAGCGCCGGGACTGACCCGGGTGGCGATCTCGTTCAGATGCAGTTGCATGGCCTCGCTGTTGCAGGCGGGCA
>Ga0207826_1000027_pt1 | contig 34058 bp, 33 predicted proteins | sample LuqExpMetageno80_FD_187837 | JGI IMG/M metagenome (GOLD analysis project Ga0207826, IMG submission 187837) | Tropical forest soil microbial communities from Luquillo Experimental Forest, Puerto Rico - Sample 80 (SPAdes) | ecosystem: Environmental > Terrestrial > Soil > Tropical forest ... | reverse complement strand
AACGATCCACTGAGGATCAGCGCCCCTTGCGAGAGCGCTCGACCATCGCGGTCGTCGAATGCCCCGGCACCAGATCGATCAGGATGATCTCGCCTCCGAGCGCCTCGACGATCTCGTGCCCGACCACCGTCTCGCGCGTGTAGTCCCCGCCTTTCACCAGCACGGTCGGCTTGACCCGCTCGATCAGTTTGAGCGGCGTGTCCTCCTCGAACACGACCACGAGATCGACCGCCTCGAGCGCCGCCAGCACTTCCGCGCGCGCACCGACTGGCTGCACCGGCCTGCCCTCGCCTTTCAGCCGCCGCACGGAGGAGTCGCTGTTGAGCCCGAGCACCAGCCGGTCGCAGGCCGCGCGCGCCGCGGCAAGCAGGCGCACATGGCCGGGATGCAAGAGATCGAAGCACCCGTTAGTGAAGCCGACGCGCAGGCCTTGGCTTTTCCATGCGCCGAGATGTTCGTCGAGCATCGCCCAGTCGAACACGATCTTCTCTTCCGGCGCGAGGGTCGAAGCCGGAAGAATGCTCGCGCGCAGTTCGGCGACGCTCACGGTCGCCGTACCGCGTTTTCCCACCACCACCGCCGCGCCGGCATTGGCAGCGCGCATCGCGGATTCGAAATCGGCGCGCAATGCCAGCATCGCCGCGATGATGGCGACGACCGTATCGCCCGCGCCCGACACGTCGCGCACGCGCACCGGATAGGCCGGCACATGCACCGACGCGCCGTCGTGCACGAGCGTCATGCCGGCTTCGCTGCGCGTCACCAGCACCGCTTGCGCGCTAAGTGCTTTGCGCAACCCGGCCGCAGCGGCGGCAATCTCATCATCCGTCGTTGCAGTCCGATGCGTCGCATCCGCCAGTTCCTGCCGGTTCGGCGTGATCATGGTCGCGCCGTGATAGATGCTGTAATCGCGCCCCTTCGGATCGACGATCACCGGCTTGCCCGCGTCGCGCGCGGCCTGGATGACGGCGCGGATCACGCGCGGCGTCAGCGCGCCTTTGGCGTAGTCCGAGAGCACGACCGCGCCGGCGTGAGGCAGTGCGGCAAGCGCATGCGCGACAATCGCCTCTTCGCTCGCGGCATCGACCGGCGCCGCCAGTTCCCAGTCGGCGCGCAGGAGATGGGTCGAAAAATGTTCGGAGACGAAGCGTACCTTGCGCGTCGTCTGCCGCGCGCCGTCGACGACCAGACGCGCTTCGACCAGCGGCTCGGCATTGAGCGTGTCGGACAAAGCAAGGCCGGTCGCATCGTCGCCTACGACGCCCACGAAAATGCAGCGCGTGCCGAGCGCGACCAGATTGCGCGCGACATTACCCGCGCCGCCGACCATGAGTTCACTGCGCTTGCACGCGATCACCGGCGTCGGCGCTTCCGGCGAAATGCGCGAGACCTCGCCGTAGACGAATTCGTCCAGCATCAGATCGCCGATGCAGAGCACGGTCTGCCCGGCAAGATCGGAAAGATGCGTGTCGAAATCGAACATCAGCGGTACCGGTCCGCGGCGTTGAGATAGGTCTGCACGTAGCGCGTCACGGCCGTCGCGAGCGGCGTGAACTGCCCGTCATAGCCGGCGCGGCGCAGATTCTCCATATTCGCCTGCGTGAAATATTGATATTGGCCGCGGATCGATTCCGGCATGTCGACATAGTCGATCTTCGCCGGCCGACCGAGCGCGGTAAACATCGCGCCAATCATGTCGCGGAAGCTTTCCGCCTTGCCGGTCCCGACATTGAAGATGCCGTTGACCTTCGCGCGTTCCAGGCCCCAGCGAATCACGTCGACCGTATCGTCGACATAGATGAAATCGCGGCGCTGGTCGCCGTCAGCAATGCCGTCGCGATGCGATTTAAACAATTTTACCGACTCGCCCGCCTTGGCCCTGTCGAACATCTTGGCAAGCACGCTCATCATATGGCCCTTGTGATACTCGTTCGGGCCGTAGACGTTGAAGAATTTGAGTCCGATCCAGCACGGCGGCAGCGCTTCGCCTTTGACATGGCGCGCGACCAGCGCGCGGTCGAACAGATGCTTGCTCCAGCCGTAGAGATTCATCGGCCGCAGCGTTGCGAGTTCTTCCAGCGACCAGTCGTCGTCGAAACCCTGCTCGCCATTACCGTAGGTCGCGGCGGAGGAGGCATAGATGAACGGCGTGCGTGTCTGCGTGCACCAGTCGAGCAGCTTGAGCGACAAGCGGAAGTTGTTCGCCATCACCGCATCGCCGTCGGTCGCGGTCGTGTCCGAGATCGCGCCCATGTGCACGATCGCATCGAGCTTGCGCCCGTCTAGCCAGCGGAAAAGGTCGGCCGGGGCGACCACGTCGACGAGTCGGCGCTTGGCGAGATTGCGCCATTTGTCGCCGCTCTCGAGCCAGTCGTTCACGGCGACGTCGGCGCCCGCCTCTTCCAGGCTCGCCGCCACGTTCGATCCGATGAACCCGGCGCCGCCGGTAACAAGAATCATGAGGTTAACTGACCGCCCCTGATTGAGGTCCTCCTTTGCCCCACTCACGCCCCCCGCGCAATCTTGTGTCCGCCCACCGGGTTAATGCTGGACCCTGCCCGCTCCTGCGGGCTAAGCCTCAGAGGACATGCAGGAAACCGCGGAAAAACGAGAAAATTCAGGCGCGAAGCGACCGATCCTGATCGTGCCCTATGTCTGGATTGGCGATTTCGTGCGCTGTCATTCGGTCGTTCGGCTCCTGCGCGCGGCGGAATCCGACCGGCCTGTGGATATCGTCTCGAGCACGCTGTGTGCGCCGCTGGCCGACTACATGCCAGGCGTGCGGCGGGCGATCGTCGCGGACCTGCCGCGGCGGAGGCTCGGTCTGACCGAGCAACTGCGGCTTTCGGTCCAACTGCGGCGTGGGCACTACGCGCAGGCCCTGATCATGTCGCGCAAATGGAAGGCTGCGCTCGCGCCGACGCTTGCCGGCATTCCGCTACGTACCGGCTTCGTCGGCGAGGCGCGGTTTGGCTTCGTCAATGACCTGCGCTTCGGCGAGCGCAGGCTGCCGCGCATGATCGACCAGATGGGCGCGCTCGCATTGCCAAAAGGCGCAATGCAGCCGCGCGACTGGCCGCTGCCGGAATTACGAGTTCCGCCCGACGGCCTCGCGGCGTGGCGGACACGCCGAGGCCTTGGCTCGGAGCCGCGCCCGATCGTGGCGCTCTGCCCCGGCGCTGTTGGCCTCGGAAAGGCGTGGCCGCCCGGTCACTACGCGGATTTGGCATTAAGGCTAACCCGCACCGGGGCAACCGTCTGGGTGCTCGGCGGTCCAAACGAGACCCAGATCGCCCGCGACATCGCCGCCGCCGCCGGACCGAATGCGCGCGATCTGACCGGCACCAACCTGCGCGACGCGGTCCTCGCGCTCGCCACCGCCGACATTGCGGTCAGTAACGATTCCGGCCTGATGCACGTCGCCGCCGCGCTCGGCACGCCGACCGTGGCCATTTTCGGCCCGACCAGCCCCTGGCACTGGAAGCCGCTCAATCGCGTTTCGGTCATCCTGGAGCCCGAGGGAGATCCCGATGCGCGCGCGCGCGCACGCACGGAAGGCAATTACGCCGTCGCCCACCACCGCACCGCGGACGTCCCCGTCGGCCGGGTGGAAAGAGCTATCCGGCAGGTTCTCGCCACCGAGCCCGTTAACTGACGAAGCCTGCCCGGCCGTGGTACATAGCCCAAAAGGAGTTCCGATGGCCTTGCCGCTCCCTGCCGATAGCTCCCGCCCGGACGAGGCGATCGCATCCGCCCTTCGCACGCTGGAAGCGGAAGGTGGAGGCATCGACGCCTTGCGCGCGGCGCTGCGTAACGGCCTGAGTGGCGGCTTCGTTGCCGCGGTCGAGCTGATCCGCAAGGTGGAAGGCCGGGTAATCGTCACCGGCATGGGCAAATCCGGCCATGTCGGCGCGAAGATCGCCTCCACGCTCGCGTCAACTGGCACGCCGGCTCTGTTCGTCCATCCGGCCGAAGCGAGCCACGGTGATCTCGGCATGATCACCAAGAGCGACGTGATCCTGGCGCTCTCCTGGTCGGGCGAAACCGCCGAATTGAAAAACCTGACCGATTACTCGCGCCGCTATCGCATCGGCCTGATCGCGATGACTGCAAATCCTGATTCGACGCTCGGCAAAGCGGCCGACGTTGTGCTCGCGTTGCCGAATGCGCGCGAGGCGTGCCCGCACAATCTGGCGCCGACGACGTCCTCGCTGATGCAACTCGCGCTCGGCGACGCGCTGGCGATCGCGCTGTTGGAAAGCCGCGGCTTCACGGCGGTCGACTTCGGCCTGCTGCATCCCGGCGGCAAGCTCGGCGCACTGCTCAAGACCGTGCGCGACCTGATGCACACCGGCGTGGAGGTGCCGCTCGCGCCGCTGGGCGCGCGCATGTCGGACGCGCTGATCGAGATGACGCGCAAGGGCCTCGGCTGCGTCGGCATCGTTGATGCAGAGGGCTTGCTCGTCGGCATCATCACCGACGGTGACCTGCGCCGGCACATGCGCAACGACCTACTCGACCAGCGCGTCGAGGACGTGATGACGCGCGGGCCGAAAACGGTGCGGCCGGATCAACTCATCAGCGAAACGCTCGAAGTACTCAATGCGCGCAAGGTGACGGCGCTGTTCGCGATCGAGAACCAGCGCCCGGTCGGCATCATCCACGTGCACGATCTGCTGCGCGCAGGCGCGGCCTAAGCCAGCAGCGTGGACATTGCTTCTTCAACGTCCGCCAGGTCCGGCGCTTTTCCAAACGTCCCCAGCACGCGCATCGGTCCGCTGCCGACGGGCGCCGTGAGCTGCGGCTTGCTGCCGGAAAAGATCGCGACCAGCGGCACGCCCAGCGCGGCGGCGAGGTGCAGAAGGCCCGTGTCGACGCCCACGACCAGTTCGGCGCCGGCGATCAGCCGAGCGACCTGATCCAATGGCGCTCGCTCCGGTACGCGCGCTTCCGGCACTTGTGCGGCGATGCGTTGCGCGCGTGCGCGCTCATTGTCGCTGCCCCACGGCAACAACGGCATCAGGCCGCGCTGCGCGAACGACCGTGCGAGCGAAATCCAATTCGCCTCCGGCCATTCTTTTTCCGGACGGGCGGTGGCGTGCAGCAGCACGGCCGTGCGCCCGACCGTGTTGCGCAAGCGCGCGCGGTCGAGCCCGTAATCCGGCGCGCCTTCCGGCGTATAGCCGAGCACCAGACCGGTGAGACGCCGGTTGCGCTCCACCGCGTGCAGCTCGCGCGAGACCGTGTGCCGCACGTCGTAGAATAAAGACGCCAGCGGCTCGCGGATGCTGGCGTGGTCATAGCCATGCCTTTGGCCCCGCGCGGCGCGCGCGATCATCGCGGAGCGCAGCAGGCCTTGCGTGTCGATGATCCTGTCGTAGCGGCGCGCGCGCAGAGCGGACATGCCCGCTTCGATCTCGCGCAAGGTCGACGGGCTCAACAACGATTTGCGCCAGCGCCGCGATGCGACTGGAATGACCTCGCTGACCGCCGAATGCAGCCGCAGCAACGGCGAGAATGCCTCCTCCACGATCCACGCAAATTGCGCGTCGGGGCGGCGGTCGTGCGCTTCGGTCAACGCCGGCATATGGTGGATCACGTCGCCGAGCGAAGAGGTTTTGATGAACAGGATGTCGGACACGGTGCGCGAGCTATACCGCCCGAATCGGCATACCGCCATGGCTAACGCGGCGCAAACACACGCGCGCGAATCGACCTTGGCAAGCGAACGGGATTTCAGATCGATGCGTCTCTACACCGCATTGGCCGTGGCGGTAGCAACCGCGGTGGTCACGCTCAATTTCTGGCAGGTTTCCAGCGAGCCCGACCGGCGTGTCTTCGTTGACGACATCCAGCCTTTGGTAGTCGAAGCGGACGACGACTTGACCCTGATGCTGCGGGGCCAGGCGCGCACCGACGTGCTCGCGCTGCAACAGCGGCAGGCGCGGTTCTGGTTCCTGCTTACGGTGCATTAGGGCTATCCTGCAAATCGCGCACGCGTGTAAGCTGCCCTTTGCCGCCGCACATTAAGACTGCGCGAGCGCAAGGAGCTCTGCATGACGGTCCTGGTGACGGGCGGCGCGGGATACATCGGCAGCCACATGGTGCACGCGCTGGCCGACGCCGGCGAAAGCGTGATCGTGCTCGACAATCTGAGCACGGGTTTCCGCTTCCTGCTGCCCTCGGGGGTGTCGCTGATCGTCGGCTCGACCGGAGACCGCGACCTGACCGCACGCCTTATCCGCGAGCACAGGGTCGACTCCATCATCCATTTCGCCGCCTCGATCGTGGTCCCGGACTCCGTGCGCGACCCGCTCGGGTATTACCGCAACAACACGCTTAACACCTGCAACCTCATCGATGTCGCGATCGACAACGGGGTAAAGCGCTTCATCTTCTCCTCGACGGCCGCGGTCTACGGCAACCCGCAGCGCGTGCCTGCGCGCGAGGACGATCCGACGGCGCCGATCTCGCCCTACGGCGCTTCCAAGCTAATGAGCGAGACCATGCTGCGCGACGCGGGCTTCGCGCACGGGCTGCGCTACGTCGTGTTGCGCTACTTCAATGTCGCCGGCGCGAACCCGAAGGGCCGCACCGGACAGGCCACGCCGCAGGCCACGCACCTGATCAAGGTCGCCTGCGAGGCCGCGCTCGGCAAACGCGCCAAGGTCGATGTGTTCGGGATGGATTACCCGACCCCGGACGGCACCGGCGTACGCGACTACATCCACGTCAGCGATCTTGCCGCCGCGCATTCGGCCGCGCTCGCGTATCTGCGCGAGGGCGGCGACAGCGCGACATTCAATTGCGGCTATGGCCTCGGCGCGTCAGTGATGGAGGTGATCGCCTCGGTCAAACGCGTCAGCGGCGTCGATTTTCCGGTCGTGGTCGGGTCGCGCCGGGAAGGCGATCCAGCCGCGCTGATTGCGGATGTGTCACGCATCAGGACGACGCTCCCTTGGACGCCGAAATTCCAGGACCTCGACACCATCGTGACCCACGCCCTCGCCTGGGAGCGCAGCCTCGACGCCCGCCGCACCGCCACCCAGGGCTGACCGCGGCATAACGCCGTCGCTGAACGCGGCGCGTATCTCCAACGGGTTCCGTGCGTTATGGTCGGCCGTGCTGGAAAAGACCCGATCCGTCGAGACGCCGAGCGAGCCCGATCGCTCAAATCCTGACCGCCGTTCACGGTGAAGCGATACGCATAGGCGCGCGCTCCCGTAGGCAACTGCACTGCTTGCGCGGACACCCGGCCTCGCCTCAGTCTAAACGCCGGTTCCACGTTACGGCGCGCAGGTCCCCTCCCGGTTCCATGCAGCGTACACGCTGCGCCGAAAGCTCCGGGCCAAGGCTCTGGATATATTCGGAATTTGCCTTGAAAAATCCTCGCCCTGCAGGCATTCAGGGCGCGCTCGTGTCCCGCGCCCGGCGCGTTTTGTCGCAAGTCGGCCGGAATTCCGGCCGTGAAAGCCGGCTTCGAAGTCGACGGCCGCGCGCTTCCTGCCATGATCACGGGCCCGATCGAGGGCGAATGACCAACGTAAAGTTATCTCCGGCCGAGGACGATCCGCGCTATTCCGCGCGCGCGCTTATCCGGCGTCTGCTGCTGGATCAGGGACTGACGCATTGGCGGCAATACGCCGTCGCCTTCACGCTGATGGCAGTCGCCGCCGGCTGCACGGCCCTCTCGGCCTACCTCATCGGCAGCGTCATTAACGAGGCCTACATCAATCGCAACCTGCCGGGCATCGTCTTTCTCGGCGGCGTCACGGTGGCCCTGTTCGCAACCAAGGGCATCGCCACCTACGGCCACAGCGTGACCATGTCACGCATCGGCAATCGCATCATCGCCAACAACCAGCGCGCGCTGTTCTCCAAGCTGCTGAACGAAGGCCTCACCTTCTTCTCGGACCGGCATTCGACCGAGTTCATCGCCCGGCTGTCGATGGGCGCCGCTGCCGCCACGCAAGTGATCAACTTGCTGATCAGCTCGGTCGGCCGCGACCTGCTCTCGCTGATCGGCCTCGTCGCCGTGATGGTGACGCAGGACCCGATCATGTCCTTCTTCAGTTTCGTGGTGGCGCCGCCGGCCTTCCTCATCCTGCGCAAATGGGTACGCCGCATCTACAAGGTCGCGCGCACGCAATTCCACGGCACCGAGCGCGTGCTCGAGACCATGCAGGAGACGCTGCAGGGCATCCGCATCGTCAAGGCGTTCACGCTGGAAGACATGATGCGCCAGCGCTTCGACACGCAGGTCGCGGCGGTCGAGCACGAAGCCAACAAGATGGCGCGCATCTCGAACCGCGCGAGCCCGCTGATGGAGACGCTCGGCGGCTGCGCCATTGCCGCGGCGATCACCTATGGCGGCTATCGCGTGATTGATACCGGCGCGACGCCGGGGCAGTTCTTCTCCTTTATCACCGCGTTCCTGCTCGCCTACGAGCCGGCCAAGCGCCTCGCCCGGCTCAATATCGAGCTCAACAGCGCGCTGGTCGGCGTGCGTATCCTGTTCGAAGTTTTGGACGCGCCGCCGAGCGAGCCGCTCGACGTGGCAAAGCCCGCGGTGCGCGTCGGGCCCGCGCGGGTCGAGTTTGAGGACGTGCATTTCGGCTATCGCGCCGACGAGCCGATCCTCAAGGGCATGAGCTTCATCGCAGAACCCGGGCGTCTCACCGCGCTGGTCGGCCCGTCCGGCGGCGGCAAATCGACGATCTTCAATTTGATCATGCGGTTCTATGACGCCGAGCGCGGGCGCGTGGTCATCGACGGTCAGGACATCGCGACCTGCTCGCGACGCTCGCTTCGCGAGCACGTCGCCTATGTCGGGCAGGACGTGTTCCTGTTCCGCGGTTCGGTGCGCGACAATATCGCCTTCGGCCGTCCGGGCGCGAGCGAGGACGAGATCGTCGCGGCGGCGAAGGCAGCCTTCGCGCACGATTTCATCAGCGCGTTCCCGCGCGGCTACGACACGCCGGTCGGCGAGCACGGCCTGCAATTGTCCGGCGGGCAGCGCCAGCGCATCGCGATCGCGCGCGCGCTGATCAAGAATGCGCCGATTATCCTGCTCGACGAGGCGACCGCCGCGCTCGATTCCGAATCCGAGCGGCAGGTGCGCGACGCCATGGATCGGCTGTGCGAGGGCCGCACCACGCTCGCCATCGCGCACCGCCTGCACACCGTCGCACATGCCGACCGCATTTACGTGATCGAGCAGGGCCGCGCGGTCGAGAGCGGCCGACACGACGAACTCCTGCGCCAGGAGGGCCGCTACGCCTCCTTCTACCGGCTGCAATTGGAGCAGCAGGAACCGCGCGAGCCGATCCAGCTCTTCGCCGCGCCGTGACGTCTCCCGTTGACGTCCTCGCCGCCCGCCTGTTAACCCCTGCCCGTCTTTCACGAGCCCGGTCTGAAAAGTCCGGGTTTTCCTTCGTCTCCAATCGAAACGGCCTTTTTCACATGAGCGACGCCAAGTACGTCATTCCGCAGCCGCAGCAGCCGACGCTCCCCGTCGTCGGCACGGACAAGGTCTTCCCGGTCCGCCGCATCTGGTGCGTCGGCCGCAACTATGTCGAACACATCCGCGAGATGGGCCAGGACGAGCGCCTGCCGCCGTTCTACTTCGCGAAATTCGCCGACATGATCGTGCCCGACAGCGGCACGGTTCCCTATCCGTCGCTGACCAAGGACATGCATCACGAGGTCGAGCTCGTCGTGGCGCTCAAGAGCGGCGGCCGCAACATCCCGGTCGAAAAGGCGAACGACACGATCTACGGCTACGCCGTCGGCATCGACTTGACGCGGCGCGATCTGCAGATCGCGTCGCGCGATCTCAAGCGTCCGTGGGAAATCGGCAAGTCGTTTGATGGCGCCGCACCGTGCGGCGCGGTCATGCCGGTCGAGAAGACCGGATATCTGACCAGCGGCAAGATCACGCTCAAGTGCAACGGCAAGCTCCGCCAGGACGGCGATCTCAATCAGCTGATCTGGAACGTGCCGGAGATCATCGCCAATCTCTCGACGATCGTCGGCCTCGAAGCGGGAGATATGATCATGACAGGCACGCCGGCCGGCGTCGCTGCGACCGTCGCGGGCGACACCCTCGAATGCGAGGTCGAGAAGGTCGGCAAGCTGACCGTGAAGATCGGACAGCCGCTGAAATAAGTTTCGATAGTGTCGGAAAATGCAAAATGCGCGGGGCTTCCCCGCGCATTTTTGTTTGGAACTCCACCTCGTCGCCCCCGGTTAACGCCCGGTTAACCGGCAGCCCGCAAAGTTGATCGGCCGGCAAACTTCGCGAGGAGACCATGGGCCAAGCGTCAATGCCGCGGGTTTTCGATCCCGTCACGCCCGAATGCATGGCGGCGTGGATCATGCAATTCTCGCCGGCTAGCGACAGCGAGGCTTTGAAACTACTGCGCGCGCGCTTTCCCGGTCAGCCGCTCAGTCTGCGGGTTGCCGCGCTGAGCTTTCTCGCGCGGCACGATTCCGCAAATTACAACCCCAGATAAGCCTGCCGGACGCGGTCGTCGCCGAGCAACTCGGCACCAGTGCCGAAGAGCGTGATGCGCCCGTTTTCCAGAACGTAGGCCTGGCTCGCGAGCTTGAGCGAGACCGCGACGTTCTGTTCGACCAGCACGCACGTGAGCCCGTCGCGGTTGAGATCGCGCACGGTCTTGAGCACCGCCTGCACGATGGCGGGCGCCAAACCGAGAGACGGCTCGTCGAACATCACGAGTTCAGGCATCCCCATCAGGCAACGGCCGATCGCGAGCATCTGCTGCTCGCCGCCCGACAAAGTGCCCGCCGCCTGCCCACGCCGCTCGGCGAGCACCGGGAACATCGCATAGACGCGCTCCAGGTTACGCTCGCGTTGCGTGCGCGCGCGCGGCAGCATTGCGCCGGTTATCAAATTTTCCGCGACAGAGAGCGTCGGGAACACTTGTCGGCCCTCCGCCACCTGGCCGATTCCGAGATTGCACACTTTATGGCTTGGCCAGCCGGCGATGTCGGTGCTGCGGAAGAGAATGCGTCCGCGCGCGGGCTTGTGAATTCCGCCGATGGTGCGGATCAGCGATGTCTTGCCCGCGCCATTCGCGCCGACGATGGCGACGATCGCTCCCTCCGCGATGTCGAGCGACACGCCGTCAAGCGCCTGCGCGTCGCCGTGGAACACGTCGAGGTTTTCGACGCGGAGCATCTAAACTTCCTCCGCGCCAAGATATGAGTGGATCACCGCCGGATCGCGCACCACTTCCTCCGGCGCGCCTTCGGCAATCGCCGCACCGTGATGCAGCACCAGAATGCGTGCCGCGAGCGCCATCACCGCGCGCATGACGTGCTCGATCAAAAGGATCGTCAGCCCAGCCTCGCGGTTAATCTCCCGCAGGATGCCGACCAAGCGGTCGGTCTCGGTCGGCCGCAGGCCCGCCATCACTTCGTCGAGCAACAGCAATTTCGGCTCGGTCGCGAGCGCGCGGGCGACTTCGAGTCGCTTGCGATCGGGCAAGGTAAGCGCGGAGGCGCGCTGTGTGCGCTTGTCGGCGATATCGAGCCGCTCGAGGATGGCAACCGCGCGCCGGCGCGCGTCGGCGACGTGATGATGGCGCAACAGCGCGCCGACGGTGACGTTCTCCTCGACCGTCAGCGCCGGAAACGGCCGCACGATCTGGAACGTGCGCCCGACGCCGCGGCGGCAGATCTCGTCCTCGCGCAGGCCGTCGATGCGTTCGCCTAAAAACTCGATTTCGCCGCCTTCGGGCGGATACACGCCGGCGATCGTGTTGAACAAGGTCGTCTTGCCGGCGCCGTTCGGGCCGATCACCGCATAGATGCCGCCCTGCGGCACTTCGAACGACAACCTGTCGACCGCGATGAGACCACGAAAACGCTTACTGATGCCGTCGACCTTAAGAAACGCGCTCATGGTTGCGTCTCCTTCAGGCCAAGCCGCGCCTTCAGCCACGGCCACACGCCGTCCGGCAGTGCGACTATCACCAGCAGAAGGCACACACCGTAGAACACCTGCTTCGCGCCGGGCATGTCGATGCCGGCCGCGGCGAGTGCGGCGGTCAGCGTTTCGGCGAGCCCCGTAAGAATGAAAGCGCCGAGGATCGGGCCAAACAAGGTGCCGACGCCGCCCACTATCGGCGCAAGAATGATCTCGATGGAGCGCGAAATGTGGAAGACCTGCTCGGGAAACAGATTGTTGTAATAGAAGGCGTAGAGCACGCCGGCGAACGACGTCATCGCCGCCGAGATCACTACCGCCAGCATTTTATAATGGAACGTGTCGATGCCGGCGGCACGCGCGGCCTGCTCGTCCTCGCGGATCGCCAGCCAGAAATAGCCGATGCGGCTCTTCAAAAGCGCGCGGCAGACGACCAGCGCGAATATGCTCGCCGCCAGCAGCAGGTAATAGAACATCACCGGATGCCCGCGCAGCGTCCACAGATCGTTGCTCGCGTATTGCTTGACTGGCAGGAACAGGCCCGCCGAACCGTTCGTCCACGACAAATGGTCAAAGCCGAGCCGCGCGAATTCGGCGACCGCGATGGTCAGGATCGCGAAATAGACTCCACCGACGCGGAAGCGGAAGGCGAGAAAGCCGATGAATGCGCCTGCTAGTCCCGCAATCGGCACCGCGGCGAGCAGCCCGATCCACGGCGCGACGCCGAAGAACACGAACAGGCTCGCCGTCACATACGCGCCGAGCCCCACATACAACGCGTGGCCGAGCGAGAGTTGCCCGGCAAAGCCCATCATGATGTTCCAAGCTTGGCCGAGATAGGCGAAATAGAAAATCAGGATCAGAACGGTGAGCAGGTAATCGCTCGCAATCAACGGCGCGGCGAGCGCAGCTGCGAACAGCACGGCCAGCAGGATCAGCGCGCGAGGCGGCAATCCTTCGAAAAGCCGCGCGATCATGCCGGCCTCTTGCCCAGGATGCCTTGCGGCCGGAACAACAGCACCAGCACGAGGATGGCGAAGGCGAACATGCTCTTGGCCGACGGCGTGAACAGCAGCCCCGCCATGGCCTCGGTAAGGCCGATCAGCACGCCGCCCAACAGCGCGCCCAGCATCGAGCCCAGCCCGCCGGTGATCACGATGACGAAGGCGAGCAGGGTGTAGGCCGGTCCGATCGCCGGCGTCACGTCGGCGATCAGCACCAGCATCACGCCCGCCGCGCCGACGCAGGCCGCGCCGAGCCCGAAGGTGAGCGCGTAGAGATGTTTGACGTCGAGCCCAACCACCAGCGCGCCAGTGTAATTGTCGGCGCAGGCGCGGATCGCCGTGCCGAGCGCGGTGTACTGGAAGAAGGCGAACAGAAGCGCGGTCACCGCGACCGCCGCGAGTGCGGCATAGAGCTTGGTCGCGTCGACGATCAGCGGCCCGATTTCGAAGCTGTCGAAGGCGTAGGAGACCTGCACGCTGCGCGCGTCGGGCCCGAACACGATCAGGAGCACATTCACCAGGATGGTGGCGATCGCGACCAGCAGCAGGAATTGCGTATGTTCGGGCCGCGTGATGAACGCATTGATGAGCCCCTTTTGCAGCGCGTAGCCGAACACGAACAGCACCGCCGCGATCGGCACCAGCATCACCAGCGGATCGAGCTGGAATGCGGCGAACAAAGTGATGGCGATGTACATCGCGACCGTCATCATCTCGCCATGTGCGAAATTGACGACGCGGACGACGCCGAAGATGACCGACAACCCAAGCGCCATCAGCCCGTAGACGAGGCCGGTGAGCACGCCGCCGACGGCGACATTGAGGTAGATGGAGAAGGGCACGCAGGAATCCCGAAATTCAGCCCGTCATCGCCGAGCTTGTCCCGGCGATCCCGATCATAGAGACAAAATGGTGCTTGTCTGCAAACGTTTAGCCACCCGTGTTCCGGACGCGGTGCAGTATGAGCGCGCAGCGCGAACAGTGCACCGTAGATCCGGGACCCCGCTTTGCGGGCCGACGTTCCCGGGTCTGCAGCGCACCTTCACGTCGTTACGCGCTGCGCCCGGGACACGCGGACGATAATTACGCCCGCTTGTCGTATGGCTTCATCGGCAAGTCGGGCTTCGCGTTCGACGCCTCTTGCGGAGCCAATGTCACCAGCTTGCCACCGCGGTTCTGGATCGCGCTGCACTTCAATTTATCGTTCTGGCCCTTCTCGTTGAATATGATGCCGGGGCCGGGGCTGACATTGTCCTTGATGTTGGTCGTGCGCACGGCGTCGGCGAGCGCCTTCGGATCGGTTGTGCCCGCACGCTTGAACGCGTCGGCGGCGACAAGCAGCGCTTCGAACGTATACACGTGGTTGGTGTTCAGGTTCAGGCCCGGATGCGACTTCTCGATCGCCGCCTCGAGCTTCTTGGTCAACGGCTTGTTCGGATCGTACCAGGGCGTGAAGCTCATCGGCCCGTCGGACAGCTTGCCGAGCGTCTTCAGATATTGGTCCTCGTACCAGCCCGGGCCCATGCTCATGATCGCCATCGGCGACCAGCGCTGCTTGACGAACTCGCGCGTGACCAGAATCGCGTCGTTGAGGCGGCTGACGACCAACAGCGCATCCGCGCCGGTGGCCTTCGCCTTCGCCACTTCCACCGACAGGTCGCGCGCGGACGGATCGTACGCGATCTCATCGGCGATCGCGTAGGGCATATTGAACTTCGGCATCACCGCGCCGATGCCCTTCGCCATCGACGTGCCGAACGTATCGTTGACGTGCAGGAAGACGACGCTTTTCGGCGCAATCCCCGTCGCCGCGAAGATCTCCTTCTGGTTCGCGAAGGCGTCGCTCAAGATCATTTGCGCGGTCTGGAAATTGCGGAACACGAACTTGTAGCCCTGCTCCGTGATTTGCGGCGCGGCGGCGATATTGACGAGGTAGGGAATGCCCTTCTGCTCGGCGACCTGCGCGATGGCTGTGCTTTGGCCGGAGTCGAATGCGCCGACGAGGAACTGCGCGCCGTCGGCGATCATCTTCTCGGCGCGCGAGCGGGCGACGTCGACATTGGACTCCGTGTCGCCGTTCATGATCTCGAGCTGGGTGTAGCCGAGGTCCTTGAGCACGACATTGGCGATGTCGACGCCGCGCTGGCAATCCTGCCCGATTCCCGCCTGGTAGCCCGAGCGCGGCAAGAGCACGCCGACCTTCAGGCTCTTGGCCTGAGCATGCACGATATTGAATGGAGCGATGCCGGCGACGAACGCGGCGCCGAGCCCCGCGGTGACGCCGCGCCGCGTGGGCCGATGCGATGTGAACGTCATGAATGCCTCCCTACCGGTGCGCTGAGCGAAGTGTGGCGGATTTGCCCGCCTCGCGGAAGGCGTCGCTCAAAAACGCCTGCGCCGTCAATGGTTTTGGTCAAGACCCCATTACCCGCTCGTCCCCGCGAAGATTGGACCCGGGGCCAAATTGCCAAATGGAAGCGTCCGGCCTGATTCCGGCCTTTGCGGAATGAGCCGAGGAGAGATTACCCCAGCGCCCTCTCCACGGCCGCCGCGATGCGGAACAGTCGTGCGTCATGGCCGTTGCGCGCCGACAGCATCAGTCCCACCGGCAAGTCGCCCTGGTGCGGCAGCGGCAGCGAAATCGAGCAGGCGTCGAAGAAATTCCACATCGACGTGTTGCGCAGCGTCGTCGCATTGCGCCGCCCCCATTCCTCGGGCTGCTCCAACTCGGCCAGCACCGGCGCCACGACCGGCGATGTCGGCATCGCGACCACATCGAAATCGGCAAGCCGTGCATCCATCGCCCGCACCAGCGCGTTGCGGCGGCGGATCATGTCGATGTAGTCAGCCGCGCCGAGCGTGCGTGCGCGTTCGACGCGTTTGCGCACGTTTGGATCGATCATGTCGCCGTGCGCCTCAAGCCGCTCGCGATGGATCGCGTACGCCTCGGCCGGCGCGATCCCGCCGTAGCGCGTGTTCACCTCGACCATGGCGCCGATTTCGGAAAATTCGCAGTCGATAAACCGCGCGCCTGCCGCCGACAGCCGCCTCAGCGCGGCCTCGAAACCACGCGCCACCGGCTCATCCAGTTTGTCGAGCGGCATGCCTTGCACGACCCCGATGCGCAGCGCCGATAACGGCGCGGGCTCACGCGCAACGTAATCCTCACCGGCCATCACCGCATCCGCCTTCTCGCAGTCGGTGACGGTCCGCGCCATCGGACCGATCGAGTCTAGGGTGAACGAGAGCGGAAACGCGCCGTCGGTCGGAATGCGCTGACGACTCGGCTTGTAGCCGACGATTCCGCAGAACGCCGCCGGTGTCCGGCAGGAACCGCCAGTGTCGCTGCCGACCGTCATCTCGCACATACTGTCCGCCACCGCGACCGCGCCACCGGCGGTCGAACCGCCCGGCGCGCGCGTGCGGTCGGCAGGATTGCCCGGCGTGCCGAAATGCGGATTGGCTCCGATGCCGGAGAAGGCGAACTCGGTCATGTTGGTCTTGGCGACGATTACCGCGCCAGCCTGGCGCAGGCGCCGGACTACCGGCGCATCCTGCGCGGCGGGCGTGCCGTGCTCCGCGAGCAGCTTCGATCCAGCGCGGGTGACTTCGCCGGCGACATCGAACAGGTCCTTGATGGTGACGATGGCGCCGTCGAGCGGGCCGAGGCTGATGCCGAGCTTGCCGCGCTTGTCGGATGCGTCCGCCGCCGCCTGCGCCGCCGCCCGATAGACCGTCAGGCATGCGCGCGCGCCCTCCCCTTTCGGATCGTCGATGTGCGCCAAAGCTTCGTCCAGACGCTCGCAGGCCGTCCGTCGGGTCATGCTGCTCCTCCACTCACCGCCTGCTGCATACGCCACTATCAAGCGCTGGCACAACGCACTTTCAGCACATGTCTGCAGCGGTGAACTGCACGCTGCGCAGGCAAAACCCAAAACACGTTCTTCCAATTTATCCCCACACTTATCAACCACCGTCGCGCTTCTGCAAATTCAGCTTGCCAGCGAAAATGACCGTCGTAAGCTTTGTCCTAGGTCATCTATCTTCGGGTCTCCCGAACATGGATGGCCGCCACGGCCAGAGGTACAGGGAACGTGAAAAGGCCGCCTCACGGCGGAACGATCGCGGTCCAAGTGTTCCGGTCCTGGCTCTCAGTAAACTAGTTCCCACGCTGAGCACCCGCTCGCGCCGGGTATGCATCCGAGAGCTTGTAACGGGCAGACGACGGTCTGCCCGTTTGGCTTTTTGGGCCCTCCCTCCCCCGCCCTTGACCGGCCTGCGCGAAATGCCGAGAACTCGGCCCGCTTTTCTTCAAGGAGTTCTCGATGTCGCAGAAGACTGGCCTGGTCATTACCGCACACCCCGGCGATTTCGTCTGGCGCGCAGGCGGCGCGATCGCGCTGCACGCCAAACTAGGTTACCGCATGAAAATCGTCTGTTTGTCCTTCGGCGAGCGCGGCGAGAGCCAATTCGCCTGGAAGGAAAAAGGCGCGACGCTCGAGAGCGTGAAGGCTGGCCGCAAGGATGAGGCGCAGCGCGCCGCCGACCTCTTGGGCGCCGAGATCGAGTTCTTCGACTGCGGGGATTATCCTCTCAAATTGAACGAGCGGCATTTCGACCGCATGGTCGACATCTATCGCGAACTCAATCCCGCCTTCGTGCTGACGCACGCGCTCGAAGACCCGTACAATTTCGACCATCCGAATGCCGCGCATTTCGCGCAGGAGACGCGGGTCGTCGCGCAGGCGATGGGGCACAAACCGGGCGTCCAGTACAAATACTCCGCGCCGCCGGTCTATCTGTTCGAGCCGCACCAGCCCGAGCAGTGCAATTTCAAACCCGATCTCATCCTGAAGATCGACGAGGTGTGGGAAACGAAATACAAGGCGTTCCAGATCCTCGCGGCGCAGAAACACCTCTGGCACTATTACGAGCGCGTAGCGCTCAACCGCGGTATCCAGGGCTCGCGCAACACCGGAGTACCAATGACCTACGGGGAAGCGTACCAGACGCTGTTCCCGCGGGTGACGGATGTTTTGGGCTAAGTCTGATTCGTGTCCCGGACGCGGTGCAACGCCATAAGCGCGTTTACACGCGTCTTCGACGCGTGGCTGTGCACCGCAGGTCCGGGATCTAGCTTTTTATAAACCGGGGTCCCGGGTCAGCGCCGCACCACTTTCGTGCTGCGGCGCGCCCGGGGCACTAAGCCTCGAATTGGGAGAGTACACATGAAACCCGTCGTCGTCCGCAACATCCAACGCGCCGATGCAAGCGCCGTCGCCACGATGCAGAATCTCGGCGTCTCAACCGTGCATGAGGCGCTCGGCCGCTCGGGCCTCATGAAGCCCTACATACGGCCGATCTGGTCGGGCGCGCAGATCGCCGGTCCTGCGGTCACGATTCTTGCACAGCCGGGCGACAACTGGATGATTCACGTCGCCGTCGAGCAATGCCAGAAGGGCGACGTCGTCGTTCTCGGCTGCACCGCCGACAACACCGACGGCATGTTCGGCGAACTGCTCGCCACCTCGCTGAACGCGCGCGGGGTGAAGGGATTGATCATCGATGCCGGCTGCCGCGACGTGCGGGCGCTGCATGAGATGAGCTTCCCGGTCTGGTCGCGCGCGATCTCGGCCAAGGGCACGGTCAAGGCGACGCTCGGGGCGATTAACGTGCCCGTCGTCTGTGCCGGGGTGAATGTCGAACCGGGGGACGTGGTGGTAGCGGACGATGACGGCGTGGTCGTCGTGCCGCGTAAGCTTGCGGTGGAAACGGCGCGCACGGCGCAGAAGCGGCATGACGACGAGGACGGCAAGCGCAAGCAGCTGGCCGCAGGGGTTTTGGGTCTCGACATGTATAAAATGCGCGAGCCGCTGGAGAAGGCAGGCTTGCGCTATGTCGAAAAGCCGGAGGACGTCTGACCCGCTCGTCGGTTTGACGCGTCCCCTCGGCGCGTGGCTAATGCGCAGGCATGAGCCAATTTGTGGTGGAGTTTGGACAAGCCGGAACCCCGCCGGCGGTCGAAGGCCGGCTGGACGCACCCGCGTTCCACCGCAATCATGAACCGATCTGGCAGGTCATCGGCGCTAGCCTGGCTCAGGCGCACGGGGCGGTACTCGAGATCGGCAGCGGAACCGGGCAGCACGCCGTCACTTACGCGGGACGAACGCCCAATCTGATCTGGCATCCGAGCGACATCATCGAGTCGCATCTCGCGAGCATCGCCGCCTGGCGCGCGCAGTCCGGTTTGCCGAACCTTGCCGAGCCGCAACGGATCGATGTCGCCGACCCAAACTGGGCATGGCAGCCGGGCGGCCAACTCGCCGCCATGCTCTCGATCAACGTGCTGCACATCTCACCGTGGACGGTTTCGCAGAACCTGATCGCGGGCGCCGCGCGTTTTCTTGGACTGGCCGGCCGACTGTTCGTCTATGGTCCCTTCATGCGCGACGGGCAGCATACGGCTCCGAGCAATGCCGCATTCGATGCCTCGCTGCGCGCGCAGAATCCGGACTGGGGTGTGCGCGATATCGCCGATCTCGCCGCGCTCGCGGCCGGGCATCGCCTCGACCTCACCGCGGCGACGCCGATGCCGGCCAACAACTTCGTTCTCACATTTGTACGGGCAAACTGAAAGAGACACATGCAAGAACCGATCATGGATATCGCGCATCTCGGGCATCTCGAGCTGCTCACGCCCACCTTCGACAAAAGCGCGCCGTTCTTCATCGACGTGATGGGAATGACATTGAGCTGCGAGAAGGGCGACAGCATCTATCTGCGCGCCTATGACGATTATGAGCGTTATTCGCTCAAGCTCACTGCGTCGAAGACGAGCGGCATGGCGCATGTCGCCTATCGCACGCGTTCGCCGCAGGCTCTGGAGCGGCGCGCGGCAGCGCTCAAAGGTTCGGGCTTCGACATCGGCTGGACCGACGGCGATTTCGGCCACGGCAAGACCTTCATCTGCAAGGATCCGGACGGGCATGTCATCGAGCTCTATTACGACACGGAATGGTACGAGCCGCCGCCGGAGCTCAAGCCATCACTGAAAAATCAGGCGCAGCGCTTTCCCGGCCGCGGCTGCAACGTGCGCCGGCTCGATCACTGGAACGGCCTTGCCGCCGATATCCCCGCCTGCCGCAAGTTCTTCGAGCAGTATCTCGGCTTCCGTCTCACCGAGCGCATCGTGCTCGACGACGGCACCGAGGCGGGAATCTGGTTCACCGCGACGAACAAGAGCTACGACTTCGCCTATACGCGCGACCACACCGGCGCGCGCGGCCGCTTTCACCACATCACCTACGCGCTCAACTCACGCGAAGAGGTGCTGCTCGCCGCCGACATCTTCTTGGAGAACGGCGTCTTCATCGAGACAGGCCCACATAAGCACGCCGTGCAGCAGACGTTCTTCCTTTACGTCTACGAGCCGGGCGGCAACCGCGTCGAGGTTGCGAACGCCGGCGCACGGCTCATCCTCGCGCCCGACTGGAAGCCGATCACCTGGACTCAGGCCGAGCGCATGAAAGGCCAGGCGTGGGGCCTGAAGACGATCGAGTCCTTCCACACGCACGGCACCCCGCCGGTGGAGCACAAATAAGTGGCCGTCTCCGCGATCCCAACGACTGCGCTGAAATCGGGCCGCTCGATTCCGACGTTCGGCCTCGGCACATGGCGGATGGGCGAGAGCGCAGCGCGGCGCGACGAAGAAGTGACCGCCCTGCGGCATGGGCTTGCCCGCGGCATCACTCTGATCGACACCGCCGAGATGTACGGCGACGGCGAAGCCGAACGTATCGTTGCTGACGCTGTCGGAAAAAAGCGCGACGAGGTCTTCATCGTCAGCAAGGTGCTGCCCGGCAATGCTTCGCAGCGCGGGACGGTCAAGGCTTGCGAGGCGAGCCTCAAGCGGCTGAAGACTGACCGAATCGACCTTTATCTGCTGCACTGGCGCGGCTCGGTACCACTGGACGAAACCATCGCGGCGTTCACGAAACTCGAAGAGGATGGCAAGATCGTCGACTGGGGCGTCAGCAATTTCGATATTTCCGATATGGGCGAATTGTGGAAGACGCCCGACGGCGACTGCGCCGTGACCAACCAGGTGCTCTACAATCTCGAGCGCCGCGGCATCGAATTCGACCTGATGCCCTGGTGCCGCAAGCATCGCGTGCCAGTGATGGCCTATTCGCCGATCGAGCAAGGCAGGTTGCTCGGCAATGCCGCATTACGTGACATCGCGAAGCGCCGCAACGCAACGTCGGCCCAAGTCGCGCTCGCCTGGCTGATGCGGCACGACGACGTTATCGTCATTCCGAAGGCCGGCACGATCGCGCATGTCGACGAAAACCTTGGCGCGCTCGATCTCTTGCTCACGCACGACGATTTCGTCGCGCTTGATCGCGCCTTTCCACCGCCGCGCTCGGCGAAACCTTTGGACATGCTTTGAATGACCGTACTCGAGACTGACGATGCGCTTCTTCGCGCGCTCGCTCAGGGCGACTCGCGGCTGCTCGACGACGATCTGACCTGGGTCGATGCCGACGGGCGGATGTTCGACAAGCCAAAGGTTCTTACGGATCGACCGAAGCCGCTGCTCGAAGGCAGCGAGCGCGACGTGCATCGTTATGGACCGCTCGCCACCGTCCGCGCGGAAGCGGGCAAGCGTCACGTTCTGCGCATCTGGGTGGATCGCGGCGACGGCGGGCGCCTGCTCGTGTGGCATGAAGTTGTGCAGACCGGCGCAGCGCACGGGCCCGGCCGCAAGGAATGGGACAATCCGTGCTTCACCTTGCCCTACACGCCGCGCAATGCGCATGAGCGCGACTGCCTTGCCTCCTGGCAGGAACTGGAGCGCGCGGTGATGCGGCACGATCCGGACGAATGGGCGCGGCATATCGCGGAAGAATTTATTGTCGCCGGCGCGGCACGGCGGCACACCAAGGCGGACCGCTACAACGTCATCGCCGAACAGCGCCGCACCAACGCGAATTCCGCGCCCGCTCCGCTCATCTCCGCCCGCCTCGACCGTTTCGGTGACGCGATGCTGATGCGCTGCGAGCACCAGCCCTTCCATGGCAAGGCCGCGCGCGTCTCGCGCGTCTTTGTCCGGTGCGACGGATTGTGGCAAATGGCCGTGAGCTTCCAGACCGCACGGGCCGATGCGCCAGTGGTCACGATCTGAAGGACGAACGCATGAATCGCCGCAACACGCCCAGCATTTCCTTCATCGGCTTCGGCGAAGCCGGCCAGGCGATCGCCTCCGGGCTGCGCGAAGGCGGGATCGAGCAGATCGTGGCCTGGGATATCCTGTTTCCGGTTGCCGAGGGCGTGAAGCTCAAAGCCGCAGGCGAAAAGATGGGCGTGCGGCTTGCTCATTCGGCTGCAGGCGCCGTCGCGCAGGCGGACATGATCATCTCGGCTGTAACGGCAGCTTCGAGTTACGAAGCGGCCGAATCCGTCGCCCCGCATCTCTCCGGCAATCCGTATTACCTCGACATCAATTCTGTCTCGCCCGGCCGCAAGCAGGCGACCGCCAAGCTGCTCGACGGCCGCGCGCGCTACATCGACGTCGCGGTGATCGCGCCGATCCATCCCAAGCGTCACAGGACGCCTCTGCTGATCGCCGGATCGCATGCGGAAGCCGCCGCGCCGCTGCTGCAGGAACTCGACATGCAGTTGAAGGTGGTTGGCCCGGAGACCGGCGCGGCCGCGGCGATCAAGATGATCCGCAGTGTCATGATCAAGGGCATCGAGGCGCTGACGCTCGAATGCTTCCTCGCCGCGCAGCGCGCGGACATCGTCGATGCCGTCGCGGACTCGATGAAGAACAATTATCCCGGCATCGATTTCAAGCAGGTGGCCGATTACAACATCGAGCGCATGGCGAACCATGGCGAGCGCCGCGCGGCCGAGATGGAAGAATCCTGCGCCACCTTGCGCGAGCTCGGCCTCGATCCGCTGATGACGGAATGCACGGTGAAGCGCCAGCGCGAGATGGGCGCCATCGGCAAGGTCGACAGCGTGCGCGCCACGCTCGACGGCGATCGCCATGCGATGCTCAAGGCAATCGATGCGGTGAAGGGGCGAGTTTGAGTTCTCCCCTGCTCGTCCCCGCGAAAGCAGGGACCCGGCGCTTATGCGCCAAACTTCCGCTTTCGCGGGAATGAAGTGGAGCGTGTGGCTACGCCAATACAAAAAGGGCCGCTGCGAAGAGCGGCCCTTTCAGTTCGCGCTATCCGCCGCTTACTTCCGCACCGGCGGCGTGACGATCATCTCCTTGATCTGCTCGGGCGTCAGCGGCTTGTCCAAAAATTTGAGCTTCACCGCGTCGTTGATCGCGCCCTGCAGATCCTTGAACTCGGTCGATTGTAGCGCCTCCTTCGGCTGGAACAGCTCCATCGACTGTTTCAGCAGTGGGACCGGCTGGTGGACCTTCTGTGAGTACATCTCCAGCGCCTTTGGATCGGCATACATCCAATCGACCGCTTCCCGATAGCCGTCCATGAAACGCAGGATGGCGTCGTGCTTCGTCTGCCAAGCGTTCTTATTGACGATCAGCATTCGTACCGACTGCCCCTTCAGCGATGGCACATCGCTTCCGTGGGCGACGATGCGGATCTTGCCTTCGTTCAGCTCCTTCAATCCGAAAGGCGGCGCCGCCCAGCCGATATCGACCTGGCCCGACATGACGGCCGTCAGCGTCGCCGGCGGGCCGCCGGTCGCAACCGGCTTTGCCTTGGCGCCGAGTTCGTCGACGAAGGCACGCACGATGTTGTTCGAGCTGGAGCCGTTGGTCGAATAGGCGATCGTGGTGCTGTCGGTCGCGTCCTTCAGTGTTTTGATCGGCGAGTCCGACTTCACGTACCAGTAGAGGTCCTGCGTGCCAGTGAACATCGGCGCAAGGATCAGCACCGGCGCGCCCTTCGAAAACGCGCGCATGACGCCGGCCGCGCCAACGCCCGCGCCGAGATCAGCGCTGCCCGAGATGACGGCCTGAATCGTCTCTCCTGCTCCCTGCGTACCGACCGCGTCCAGCGTAATGCCTTGCTTCTTGAAAATGCCGGCGTCCTGCCCGAGCGTCGGCGCCTGGTTCTCCCAATTGTTGATCTGGCCGATCGCGATCTTGAGCTGATCCTCGGCCGAGGCCTGCTGCACCACGAAGGCGAGCGGCAGCATCAGGCCGAGCGCTGCGACGGTGCGTCGATTGAGTGTCATTGCAAATCCTCCCTGCATTCTCGTTCTTGAATACTAAAGCCCTTGCGCCGGACATTCGACAGACCCGGCGCAAGGGCAAACCCAAAGGTGCTTTTGCCGCAGGTCCTAGCGCGGCAGCAAGCCCGCGCGCGTGAGCCGCTGCAGCCAGTACTCCCACGCGCGGTCGAGGCCCGTTGTGCTGTTCGCGATCTTGCCGGCCAGCTCAATCTCGCCGGGCCGCAAGGGGTCGATCGTGCCGAGCCCCATGCCGCGCACCTGATACTCGGCATTGCGCGACGAAAAGATGCTGCGGAACACGCACATCTTCACGCTCGTCCCGACCGCGGTCACACCATGCCGCTTCATCAGCACCATGTCGTGCTTACCGAGCGCGCGGGCGAGCGAAGCGCCCTCCGCCGGCTTCTTCACCAGCATGTCGGTGTCGCCGAACTCGTCGTACTGATCCCAGAACGGCGGCTTCGACCCGCCGACCGCGCCGAGATGAAAGATCGGCACGTAATCCGTGCCGGTCGTCAGCAGCGGCATGAATGCCGGCGAGTGGTGATGGCACACCGCCATCACGTCCGGACGCGCCTTGTAGATTTCGCCGTGGATCACCCGCTCGGAGTACTGGGTTGCGTCAGGCTCCTTCACGGGCTGCGAGTCGAGGTCGTATTCGATGAAATCGTTCGGCTCGACCAATTCGGGAGCGCGCGAGCGCGACAGGAAGTAGCGGTTCGGATTGCCGGGATGGCGCATGCTGACGTGGCCGAACGCGTCAAGCACGCCTTCGTTCGCGACCATGCGATTGCCGAGCGCGAGCTCGCGGCGGGCGTCGTCGAGATTGGTAGGCACAATTGGTCCCCTTCGTAACTGTTTCGTCGTCCACATTACAGGACGGCGCTGGTGAGGCAAAAATTTTTGTCCCGCGATGTGGAACGACCCTGCGCACAACTGCTGAACTGCTTGACACCTGCGTGCGGTTGATGACGCTCAGGCGCCATGAGCGCGCCTGCACAAATCCTCGTCGATCGCGTCCATCACATGTACCGGCCGCCACGCGGACGCGAGGTGCTGGCGCTCGACCAGGTCTCGCTGAGCGTTGCGTCGCGCGAATTCGTTGCGCTGCTCGGGCCGTCCGGTTGTGGCAAATCGACCTTGCTCTATCTGATCGGCGGCTTCCTTCCCGTCGAGAGTGGCACCATTTCGGTTGATGGCAAACGGGTGCAAGGGCCCGGACCGGATCGCGGCATCGTCTTCCAGCATTTCGCGCTATTTCCCTGGAAGACCGTGCGCGGCAACATCCTGTATGGGCTCGAACGGCAAGGCATGCCGAAGGAGGAGCGCGAGCAGCGCGCGCTGGACTTCATCAAACTGGTCGGACTTGCTGGATTCGAAGACAGCTACCCGTCGCAGCTCTCCGGCGGAATGAAGCAGCGCGCGGCGATCGCGCGCACCCTCGCCTTCGACCCGAGCATCCTGCTGATGGACGAGCCGTTTGGCGCGCTCGACGCGCAGACGCGCGGACTGATGCAGGGCGAACTGCTGCGCATCTGGCAGCGCACGCCGAAGACAGTGATCTTCGTCACGCACGACGTGCAGGAGGCCGTCTATCTCGCCGAACGCGTTGCGGTGATGTCCGCGCGTCCGGGCCGGATCAAGACGATCATCGACACACGATTCGACAAGGACGATCCGGACATTTTCAAAAATCCGGCGTTTGTCGGGAAGGTAGACGAGATCTGGAATCTCGTGCGCGACGAGGCGATGAAGGCGCAAGCGACGAGGGCAGAATGAACGCGGTCCTGCGCTACGTGCCGCTGTTGATCGTCGCTGCCGCGTGGGAAGCGGCATCGCGCCTCGGGCTCGTCTCCAGCCTCGCGCTGCCGCCGCTATCGGACGTTATTGCGTCGTGGATCGATCTCCTTCGTGACGGCGATCTGCTGACCAATGCCGGCCCGTCGCTTTATCGGCTGGCGGCGGGACTCGCGCTCGCAATCCTCGTCGGTGCTCTGCTCGGGCTCGGCATGGCATGGTGGAAGCCGGTGAACGTCGTCCTCGCGCCGGTCGTCGAAATCTTCTATCCGCTGCCGAAATCCGCGCTCATCCCGGTTACCGCGATCTGGCTCGGCTTTGGCGACGGCTCAAAGATCCTGCTGATCTTTCTTGGCTGCATGATCCCGGTCACCATCGCCGCATTCAACGGCGCGCGCGGCTGCGACCGGATGCTGCTGTGGTCGGCGCGCAGCATGGGCGCAAGCCGTCTGCGCGTGCTGTGGGACGTCGTCCTCCCCGGCGCGATGCCCGAACTGCTCAACGGCATCCGCACCGCGATCGCGCTGTCCTTCATCCTGCTCGTCTCGTCGGAATTGATCGTCGCGCAGCGCGGCTTCGGCTATCTCATCGGTTCGCTCGGCGCCAATGGCTCGTACGAAGCGATGTACGCCGTCGTGTTCACCGTCGCCTTTCTCGGCTTCGCCGTCGACCGGCTGTATCAAATGCTCGTGCAGCGGGTGCTGATATGGCGGCTTTAGAACACCTGCCCGTCCAGGAAGCGATGAGCCTGCGCGCTCTGCGCGCGAGCATGCGGTTCGGCACGCGTGTCGCGTCCGTGGTCGCGCTGGTGCTGGTGTGGCAGGCGATCTCGGACAGCGGCATCGTCACCGCGTTTCAGTTGCCGTCGTTCACGCGCGTCCTGGCACGTATCTGGGACGATGCTGTTGCAGGCGATCTTTGGGTCAACACCGCGGTAACGCTCTATCGCGCGCTGATCGGCTTTGCCATCGCCAGTGTGGGTGGGATCGCGCTTGGCATGGCGATGTCGCGGTTGAAACTTGTGCACTGGTTCTTCGACCCGCTGATCTCCGTCGGCTTCCCGATGCCGAAGATCGCGTTCCTCCCCGTCATTATCCTGTGGCTCGGAGTCTACGACACCTCGAAGATCACGATGGTCGTGTTCGACGCGGTCTTTCCGGTGATCGCCGCGACGATCATCGCGATCGACGGCGTCGAACGCGAATTGCTCTGGTCGGCGCGCAACATGGGCGCGAACGAGCGCGAAATTCTTTGGCAGGTCGTGTTGCCCGCCGCTTCGCCGCAAATTATGACCGGACTTCAGGTCGCGCTCCCGCTCTCACTCATTGTCGCCGTCGTCACCGAGATGCTGATGGGCGGATACGGTCTCGGCGGCGCGATGATCACCGCCTCGCGGTTTGCCAACTCACCGGGTGTCTTCGCCGGCATCGTCGAGATCGCGATCGTCGGCTATGCTCTCGTCAAGATCATGAGCCTGATCCGCCACCGGCTGTTGATCTGGCATCCGGAAGCGCACGAGCCGAGCACGGTTTGAACACCTGTACCGAATCGCGGGCACGACCTTCGGCTCGCTTGCCAAAATAGGCCGGACCTTCGACAATCGCGTCATTCGCTCGCTTTCGCAGGCAAAAAGCGGCCGCGCGGCGAGATTGGGGAGGACATGATGCGACTTCAAAAACTCGCGCTCGCGGGCGTCTGCGCGCTCGCTCTGGTCGGCACCGCCAATGCGGCCGAGCCGGTCAAGATCCGGATGTCATGGATCGCGCCGATCGCCAACTGGGCGTCGATCATCATGGAGAAGCAGGATCTCGCGCAGCATCTCGGCAAGTCCTACACGCTCGAGACCGTGCATTATCAGGGCACGCCGCAGTCGATCACTGCGATCGCGAACAATGAACTGGAAGTGGCGAGTCTCGCTTATTCCTCGCTAGCAATCGCCATCGAGAACGCCGGCCTCGATCTGCGCGTGATCGCCGACGAATTTCAGGACGGAGTGCCGGGCTATTTCAGCACCGAATTCTATGTGCTCAAGGACAGTCCGATCCAGAAAGTCGAGGACTTGAAGGGCAAGGTCGTCGGAACCAACGGCGGCGGCAGTGCGGTCGATATTGCGGCGCGCGCCATGCTCAAACAGCACGGCCTCGAGGACAAGCGCGACTTCACGATGCTGGAAGGGCCCCTACCCGCCATGCCGGCGATGCTGATCGAGAAGAAGGCCGACCTCATTCCCGGCGTGCTGCCGTTCTCGCTCAACCCGAAGCTCAAGTCGGACGGGCGCATCCTCTTCCATCAGCGCGACGCGCTCGGCGTGACGCAGATGATCGTGCTCACCGCCCGCAAGTCCTTCATCGATGCGCATCGCGCTGCCATGGTCGACTACACGGAGGACATGCTGCGCATTGTGCACTGGTACCTCGATCCGAGGAACCACGACGAGGCGGCGAAGATCGCGGCTAAGATCACGAAGCAGCCGCCGGAACGCTTCGGCTGGCTGTTTACGAAGCAGGACACCTATCGCGATCCGGATCTGGTGCCGAACCTCGACGCGTTGCAGAAAAACATCGACGAGACGCAGAACTTAGGCTTCATCAAGAACAAGATCGATATTCAGAAATATGCAGATCTGAGCCTCGTGAGAGATGCAAAAGCCCGTTTGGAGAAAAAATAAAAAATACAAATTTTAACAGCCGTTCCGGCGGCGCGCCGGCATGCCAAACAAGCGCGAGCATGACCCGCACCGATCTCAAAGCTCTGCTCTCGCCCGCCGAACGGCGGCTGTTTGCGCGCCTCGACACAGCGCAGAAGATCCAGGACTTCCTCGACAGGCTACCGGCCAACTTCGAACTCGACGGCGACACGATGATGTCGCCGCGCGCGATGCTGAAGGCGGGCGTCGCACATTGTGCGGAAGCTGCAATCTTCGCCGCGGCGGCGCTGCGTTTTCACGGGCACCCGGCATGGCTGCTGGATATCCGGGCGCGGCCGACCGACCACGATCACGTGGTCACTCTGTTCAAGCAGCGCGAGCTCTGGGGCGCGATCAGCAAGACCAATCACGCGATCCTGCGCTGGCGCGATCCGATTTATAAAACGCCGCGCGAACTCGCGATGAGCTACGCGCATGAATACTGCCTGCCGAGCGGACGCAAATCGATGCTCGCCTTTTCGCGCCCGTTCTCGCTCGACCGCTACGCGCCAAAGGAGTGGGTCACGACGACGGACGATCTGCACTGGCTCGTCGATGCGCTCGATGAATCACCGCATATTCCGCTCGCGCCCCCCCGTTCGCTGCGCGCACGCCGCCGCTCCGCGAAGATCGAGCTGATCGCGCAAGAGCACGTGGAGTGGCCGGATCCAAGAAAGAAGAAAGCGCGGGAAAACTCTCCTCCACTCGTCCCTGCGAAGGTGGGCACCCAACGCCGACGTGCCAAACTGAAAGGGACAGCTAGATTCCCGCTTTCGCGGGCGTGAGCACGTAAGTTTTTGCCCCGCACAAGCTCCATGATATTGGCTAGTTGCCTTGTCGCGCGCATTGCTCGGGAGTACCTGTGACCACCTTCACCTATCACCGCGCGTTTCGCATCCAGTGGGCCGACTGCGATCCCGGCGGGATCGTGTACAATCCGCGCTTCTTTGAATTCTTCGACACCAACACCTGGCTGCTGTTCGAAGCCGCGCTCGGCGTGAAGATGCAAGAACTGAATGCCCGTTACGAACTCGCCGGCATCGCGCTGGTCGATGCGCAGGGCAATTTCCTGAAACCCGCTGCATTCGGCGACGACGTCGAGTTGGCATCGCGCGTGCGGGAATTTCGCCGCTCGAGCTTCGACGTCGAGCACCGGCTGACGAAGGACGGCGACCTCCTGGTGGAAGGCAGCGAAACGCGCGTCTGGGCGAAGCACCATCCGACCGATCATGAGCGGATGGTGACGGCGCGGATTCCCGCCGAAGTGATCGCGAAGTTTGGCTAGGCTTTCACTTACTCGTCGTCACCGGACTTGTCCCGGTGACTCCGAGGGAGCGCGCTGCAGTTTCCTAGACGAGATGGCTGGGACACGGGCGTTCTGGGAGAGCGCTATTCTTCAAGCCTATGGCCGGCCATGACATCAAATTCTTTCCAACCTCAAACGATCTTCACGTACTCGAACTCGCCCGGCTTGTTGTCGATGCCCACCTTGGGCGGCGCGATCCAGCTCGCGAACTTGCCCGGCTCGAATTGCGCCTGCATCAGGCTTTCGATGAAGTCGCGGTCGGAATCGCCCGTCAGGAAGTCGCCCCGCTTGTTCTCCCACTCCGCATCGCTCAGCAGTATCCCGTTCACGTCCGCCTTGATCTTGGAGAACTCGCCGATGTGGCGGTGAAAGGAGACGTGCGGCAATTTGATCTCGAATGGAATGCCGAAGCTCTCGATCACCTTGTTCCAGCGGGCGACGCCGAGATTGGCGTCGCCGACATAATCGTCGCGCAGCCGCATGTTGAGCGCCGACAGCGCAGGCGCATCCTCGTTCTTGATCTCGCCGTCGATCAGCCGCAGCACCGGATAGGTCGAGCTCTCGAGCTTATGGTCGTCGTCGAGCCGACGCTCGCGATAGCGGCCCTTGAGGCCCGCATGGAAGGCGTTCGCTGCGTTGGTAGAGATCTCGTTGCCGAACAGGTCGAGCGTCAGCGAGAAATGTAAGTTCGCCTTTTTCTGTACCGTCGGCAGGTCGATCACACCGAGCTTGCGCACACGCTCGACGTCGTAAGGATCACTAATCCCCGCCTCCTTCATCGCCTCGCAAGTGCGCTGGATGACCCGCGTCACGCCGGTCTCGCCGACGAACATGTGATGCGCCTCTTCCGTCAGCATGAAGCGACAGGTGCGCGAGAGCGGATCGAAGCCGGACTGCGCCAGCGCTTCGAGTTGCATCTTGCCGTCGCGGTCGGTGAAATACGTGAACATGAAGAACGACAGCCAGTCCGGCGTCTTCTCGTTGAAAGCGCCGAGCATGCGCGGCGTGTCCGGATCGCCGGAGCGGCGCTCGAGCAGCGCTTCCGCCTCTTCGCGCCCGTCCGTGCCGAAATATTTCTGCAGCAGGTAGACCATCGCCCAGAGGTGACGGCCCTCCTCCACGTTCACCTGAAAGAGATTGCGCATGTCGTAAAGTGACGGCGCGGTCTTGCCGAGATGCCGTTGTTGTTCGACCGAGGCCGGCTCGGTGTCCCCCTGGATGACGATGAGCCGGCGCAGCATGGCGCGATATTCGCCTGGCACTTCCTGCCAGACAGCTTCGCCCGCGTGCGCGCCGAAGGGAATCTTGCGACCTTCCGCCTGCGGCGCGAGCAGGATACCCCATTTGTATTCGGGCATGCGCACGTAGTCGAACTTCGCCCAGCCTTTCGGATCGACGCTGACCGCGGTGCGCAAGTAGACAAGCGCCTCCTGGAAACCTTCCGGCCCCATGTCCTTCCACCAGTCGATGTAGCCGGGATGCCATTTCTCGAGCGCGCGCTTGACGCGTACGTCCTGGCCGAGGTCGACATTGTTCGGGATCAAACCGTCGTAATCGACTTTGCCGATCGGTGTTGCGACGTTCATAGGCTCCTCCCGAATTTCAAATTCTGTCCATCACGTAGCCCGGCTTCACGCCGGTGCCATAGAGCTTTAGCGCGCCCTGCTCGCCCACCGCGTTCGGCCGCTGGAAGATCCAGTTCTGCCACGCGGTCAGCCGGCCGAAGATTTTGGTTTCCATCGTTTCCGGACCGGCGAAGCGCAGATTGGCTTCCATGCCGGTGAGCGCGTCCGGCGACTGACTCGCGCGCTCCTCGATCATCACGCGCAGTTCGTCGTCCCAGTCGAAATCCTCGCGCGCGAAAGTGACGAGTCCAAGCTCTTCCGCCTCGTCCGCCCCGAGCGGCGCGCCAATCTTGCCTTGCGCATGATCGAGCGTGCCCGGCTCGCCGAGAAAGCGCGACGCAACCCGCGTGAGGCCGTTGCCCATCGGATAAGCGTCGAAATTCGCCTCGCCCAGCACGATGGTGGCGGGCTTGCGGTTGTCGCCTTCGCGCGTGCCGATCAGCATCATCGAGCGATCGGCGGCGAAGACCAGTTCGGCGAGCGTGCCGGCAAAGCACGAGCCCGGCTCGATCAGCGTAAAGAATGTCTTCGCCGTGAGATCGACGCGCTTAAGCACGCGTTTCAAATAGTGCCGCACCTCGCGCAGGAACCAGTCGCCGTTGCCGTTCAGCAGAAGCGTATCGTGATCCAGCACTGCCTGCGCATCGCCGTCGGTCCGGACCAGCACGAGGCCGATACTCGACTCGTTCACGCGCAGGTTCAGGACCGCGTCTTCAAGTTCACGTGCAACGGCAAGCGGCCAGAACTCCGCCCCTTGCGCGTGCGCGTCTGCTGCCGATTTCGGCGCAGGCTGCGAGGGACTGCGTACCGTCAAGGTGGCGACGCGCCGCTCGCGATCGATCTCAACGTCAACATGAGAATAAGACAGCCGCCCGTCCGTCTGTTCGCGCTTGAGCGGTGTGAACGCGACGCCCTTCGCGTCGGCCGGACGGTCGGAGCGCTCGGCCAGCTCGCGCGCCCGCGCAACCACCGCATCCTGCCACTTCGACGGCGGCACGACCTCATCGACCAGCCGCCAGTCGCGCGCCTTGGCGCCGCGCAAGCCCTCTTCGGTCGAGCAGAACACGTCGGCGCGGTCACGCCGCACCTTGCGCTTGTCGACGACGCGGGTGAGCCCGCCGGTGCCGGGCAGCACACCGAGCAGGGCCGTCTCGGGCAGCGAGACGTTCGAGCGGCGGTCGTCGATCAGCATGATGTGGTCGGTCGCGAGCGCCAATTCGTAGCCGCCACCCGCGCAGGCGCCGTTCACCGCCGCCATGTAGACTTGGCCGGAATTCGCGCTCGCGTCTTCCATCGCGAGCCGCGTCTCGTTGGTGAACTTGCAGAAATTGACCTTGTGGCCGTGCGTCGATTTGCCGAGCATGCGGATGTTCGCGCCGGCGCAGAACACGTTGTCCTTGCCCGAGGTCACCACGACACAGCGAATTTCCGGATGTTCGAAACGCAGCCGCTGGATCGCATCGTTCAATTCGATGTCAACTGCAAGGTCGTAGGAATTGAGCTTCAGCTCGTACTCGCTCGATAGCCCGCCGGCCGGATCGACGTCCATGATGAGGAACGCGATGTCGCCGTCGCACTGGATGCGCCAGTGGCGGTAGCGCGATGGCTCGGTGCGGAAATCGATGCTCATGCGTCCGGACGCGCCTCTTAGGCTCTCCGGGTCTCGACGACCCAATATGCACTATGATGCAGTTTAGCTAGCATCCTTGAGAATAACAGGCAAGGCTATTGCGTATCGTTCGCTGAAATTTATCGGATTTGTTGTTGAATTCGGTTCTGGCTACACATAGGATACGAATTATAATGCATACAGGTGGTCCAATCGCGCCGGGGGCGTCGAAAGACGAGAGCTATCTCGCCCGGCTTGGCGCGCGCGTGCGCACGCTGCGCAGCCAACGCGGGATGACGCGCAAGGCGCTGTCACAGCACGCGAAAGTCTCGGAACGCTATCTCGCCCAGCTGGAATCCGGTCGGGGCAACGGTTCGATCGAGCTCTTACGCCGGGTAGCGAAGGCCATCGGGATTCCGGTCGCGCAGCTCGTCCATGATGGGCCCCACCACCCCGTCGAGCTCACTTTGCTCATCCAGCAGTTGGAGCGTTTACCGGCCGATCGGTTCGCCGAGATCCGCAAAATGATCGGTGAACAGCCGCTGCAGACTGACGATACCCGCAGCCGCCGTATCGCGCTGATCGGGCTGCGCGGGGCCGGGAAATCGACCCTCGGCCGCATGCTCGCCGACCGCCTCGGCCTGCCCTTCATCGAACTCGACCGCGAGATCGAGCGCCGCAGCGGCGCTTCCTTGAGCGAAATCTTCGACATGTTCGGCCAGGAGACGTTCCGCCGCGCCGAGCGCGACGCGCTGGAAGATGTTTTGGCGCGCGAGCCTGCTTTCGTGATCGCGACCAGCGGTTCCATCGTGACCGAGCCGGCGACGCTCGAACGACTATTGAGTGCCTGCAGGACCGTGTGGG
>Ga0207826_1000026_pt1 | contig 34265 bp, 32 predicted proteins | sample LuqExpMetageno80_FD_187837 | JGI IMG/M metagenome (GOLD analysis project Ga0207826, IMG submission 187837) | Tropical forest soil microbial communities from Luquillo Experimental Forest, Puerto Rico - Sample 80 (SPAdes) | ecosystem: Environmental > Terrestrial > Soil > Tropical forest ... | reverse complement strand
GCTATCGGGCGTCAGAGGCTCCCCAGCACCTTGGTCCAGACGGCGATCATGCTGACAAACAGAGCGAGAGAGGCGAGCGCGGCAGCTTCCTGGATTACGGCTTTGAACATGCTTCCCTCCAACGGAACATACATAGAACATAGTTCCTGTTATGTTCCGGAGTCAAGGCGCCGCCGTTGGTAGAGGGGAGTTGTAGCTCCAATGGTTAAGGCGGACCTAGTCGTAAACCTTCCGCGTTGTTCCGTCCAAGGATGGAGGCAACAATGCGCACACTTTCGAAGGGACTGCTCGTAGTTGGGTTGGGGACTGCCGTTGTCGCCTTTGGCGCCCCGGTTCCGTCAGCCAAGGCGCAGGGCTTCTATGTCGACGCGCCAGGTGTCCACGTCGGCGTCGGTGAACGGCATCACCACCGGTATTATCGCCGCCACTACGGCGGCTACGAAGCCTATGCCGCGGATCCCGGCCATCCGTATGGCTATTACCACGACTACGGCGATCCGCGGTGCGGCGTCCCCAACTACACGATTCAGGACGGCGTCTGTAAGCCGTATCGCGGCTTCTGAGCGATTGACTGACTGGGAGCCTGGAGGCCGCCCTCGTGGCGACCTCTTTTTATTTTCGTGCTCCCGCAGATAACTAATCCAGCTCCACCACCTGCCCTTCGCGCAGCGTGACGCGCCGGTCCATGCGCTTGGCGAGATCGAGGTTGTGCGTCGCGATGATGGTGGCGAGTCCAGAGGCCTGCACGAGTTGACTCAGCGCGCGGAAGACGTGGTCGGCGGTGTGCTCGTCGAGATTGCCGGTCGGCTCGTCGGCAAGCAGGATGCGCGGCGCATTGGCGACAGCACGCGCGATAGCGACGCGCTGCTGCTCGCCGCCGGACAATTCCGCTGGTCGGTGATTGAGCCGCGCCGACAGGCCGAGATAACCGAGCAGCTCGCTTGCCCGCTTCTTTGCCTCGGCGCGCGCAAGCCCGCGAATCATCTGCGGCATGACGACGTTCTCCATCGCCGAGAACTCGGGCAACAGACGGTGGAATTGATAGACGAAACCGATCTCGTTGCGGCGGATGCGCGTGCGCTCAGCATCCGGCAGAGCCGCGGTCGCCTTCCCCTCAATATAGACGTCGCCGTGGTCCGGCTGCTCCAGGAGACCGGCGATGTGCAGCAGCGTTGATTTGCCCGCGCCCGACGGCGCGAGTAGCGCAACCGACTGTCCTGGCCATACGGCGAGATCGGCGCCGCGCAGGATGTGCAGCGTCTCGTCGCCTTGCCGGTAGGTGCGCTCGACGTCGTGCAGATGCAGCGCGGGAAGCGGCTCCTGCTTCTCCTCGGCCACCGTCGTTTCGACCACGATGGTGTCACTCATAGCGAAGCGCCTCGACGGGATCGAGGCGCGCTGCGCGCCACGATGGATAGAGGGTCGCAAGGAAAGACAGCACCAGCGCCATCACCACGACCGCGCTCGTCTCGGCCGTGTCCATATCGGCCGGCAGATGCGAGAGGAAATAGAGCTCCGGCGAGAACAGCTCCGTGTTCGTGAGCCACGACAGAAATTGTCGAATGTTCTCGATATTGAGGCACACCACGACTCCGAGCAGGAAGCCGACCAAGGTGCCGACGACGCCGATCGATGCGCCGGTGATGAGGAAGACGCGCATCACCGCGCCTTGGCTCGCGCCCATCGTACGTAGGATGGCGATGTCCTGACCCTTGTCCTTCACCAGCATGATCAGGCCGGAGACGATGTTGAGCGCCGCGACCAGCACGATCAACGTAAGGATCAGGAACATCACATTGCGCTCGACCTGCAGCGCGTTGAAGAAGGTCGCGTTGCGCTGGCGCCAGTCGATGATGAAGATCGGCCGCCCCGCCGCGTCCTGCACCGCCTTGCGATAGGCGTCCACGCGGTCGGGATTGTCGGTGTAGACCTCGATCGCGGTGACGTCGCCGGCGCGGTTGAAATAGGCCTGCGCCTCGTTAAGCGGCATGAACACCATGGCGGAATCGTATTCCGACATGCCGATCTCAAAAACAGCGGCGATCTTGTAAATCTTGATGCGTGGTGTCGTGCCCATCGGCGTTACCGCGCCGCGCGGCGCGACGAGCGTGATGTTGTCGCCCGAGCGCAGCGAGAGCTGGTCGGCGAGCCTGCGACCGATCACGACGCCCTGGCCGGAGTCGAAGCCGTCCAGCGAGCCCTGCTTGATGTTGTTGGCGATCGAGGGAAGCTTTTCCAAATCCTGCAGCCGGATGCCGCGCACCAGAACGCCGCCGGCATTGAACGGCGAGGATGCGAGCGCCTGGCCCTCGACGATCGGCGCCGCGAGCTTGATGCCATTGACCTTGTCGAGCCTCGCGGCGACGTCCGCCCAGTCGGTCAGCGGCTTCTCCAGCGGCTGGATCAGCAGATGGCCGTTAAGGCCCAAAATCTTGTCGAGCAGCTCGTGCCGGAAGCCGTTCATGACCGCCATCACGATGATCAGCGTCGCCACGCCCAGCATGATGCCGAGGAAGGAGAAACCGGCGATAACCGAGATGAATCCTTCCTTCCGCCGCGCGCGCAGATAACGCAGCGACAGCATCCATTCGAACGGCGCAAAAGGCCGCGTCCCTTGGGGCTCGGTCATGTCGATTGATATCCCACCGGCACCCCGATTTTCACACGATTCTGGCCGAAACAAGCCCTGGCCGCGCCGAAGGCCCTTGTTCGCACACAGGTTTTTGGGTGTGGATCGGGCGGAAACTCAGCGCGAGAGCCAGTCGACTGCGGCCTCGACGCTCATCAGCTCGCGTTCGCCGGTCTTGCGGTTCTTCACCTCGACCTTGCCTTCCGCGAGGCTGCGCGGGCCGATCATCACCTGCCAAGGCACGCCGATCAGATCGGCCGTCGCAAATTTGGCGCCCGGGCGTTCGTCGAGGTCGTGGTAGAGTACCTCCACCCCTTTGGCCATCAGGGCGGAATAGAGCTTTTCGCACGCCGCATCGGTATCCGCCGCGCCCTGTTTGAGGTTGAGCAGCGCGACTTTGAATGGCGCGACCGGCTCCGGCCAAATGATGCCGGCCTCGTCATGCGAAGCCTCGATGATCGCCGCGACCAGCCGGCTCGGGCCAATGCCGTAGGAACCCATGTGCACCGGCACTTCGGTGCCCTCGCCTGTCGCGACCACGGCCTTCATCGGCTCGGAGTACTTGGTGCCAAAATAGAAGATGTGACCGACCTCGATGCCGCGTGCGGCGACCTGCTTCTGCACCGGGACCTGCCCGAAAGCCGCAGCGTCGTGCATCTCGGACGTCGCCGCGTACTGCGCTGTCCAAAGGTCAACGATCGCCTGCAGGCCGGCGCGATCATCGAAGTTCACGTCCGCCGGCGGGACGGCCAAGTCGAGGTAGTCCTTGTGGCAGAAGACTTCGGACTCCCCTGTCGAGGCCAGGATGATGAACTCGTGGGAGAGATTGCCGCCGATCGGGCCGGACTCGGCCCGCATCGGAATGGACTTCAGGCCCATGCGCGCGAAGGTGCGCAAATACGCGACGAACATCTTGTTGTACGCGTGGTGCGCGCTCGCTTGATCGACGTCGAACGAGTATGCGTCCTTCATTAGGAATTCGCGCCCGCGCATCAGGCCAAAGCGCGGCCGTACCTCGTCCCGGAACTTCCACTGGATGTGGTAGAGGTTGAGCGGGAGATCCTTGTAGGACCGCACATAAGCGCGGAAGATCTCGGTAATTATCTCCTCGTTGGTCGGGCCGTAGAGCATTTCGCGCTCGTGCCGGTCGGCGATGCGCAGCATCTCCTTGCCGTAGGCGTCGTAGCGCCCACTTTCCCGCCACAGGTCGGCCGACTGGATGGTCGGCATCAGCAGTTCGATCGCGCCGGAGCGGTCCTGCTCCTCGCGCACGATGGCGCAAATCTTTGTCAGGACGCGCAGACCCAGCGGCAGGAACGCGTAAATGCCTGCGGCTTCCTGCCGCAGCATCCCCGCCCGCAGCATCAGCCGGTGCGAGACGATCTCCGCCTCCTTCGGCGTCTCACGAAGGAGAGGCAGAAAATAGCGGGAGAGGCGCATGCAAACCGTCGGGATTCGAGGGCGGAAAACGGGCCTGAGTGAAAGCGGATCGGTATGGAAAACACAAGTGCCAGCTCTGTGGAGTATCGCGGCACCGACACCTCGCCGCTTTAGCAAGATAGCAACCGGCCATTCGCACCCAGCCTGAAGAATATTTCTGCAAATCGTTTTTTCGCGAATACAACGTGCTGAAAATTGGTGACAGCACAAAAACAATCCGGTAGCGTCCCGCACCAAGTCCGTAAGAGCGGAAATCCGGCGGAAAGACCGGTTCCAACTACGGTCCAAGTCTTGGGAGGGAAGAAGCCCCCGGCGCGATTAAACGCAGCCGACCCGGTCCAGAAGGCAAAAGAAGGATCGGAGATTCAGGGGAACTCAAGCGAAGCGGGGCCAAGTGCCCTGCTTTTTTTTGTCTTGCGCTGCCCGAAGCCCGGCCGTGACGCTGGGTACGTCCCGAAGTGCTCAGTACGTCCGCGGCGGGGTCACGATACCGGCGAGCCAATCGAGCGGCAGCAGATTGTGCGTATAAGCCACATACAGCGCCGCAAAGATCACAGTCGCCACCAGCGTGGTCCAGCCGACCTTGCGCCACATGACGTGCATTGCGGGAGCGCCCGGATCCGTGCCCGGCTCGACCGCGAGTCCGCCCTCCTCCTGGTTGCGGATGCCCCAGGGCAGCACCGCGAACAGGGTCAGCCACCAGATCAGGAAGTAGATGGCGAGGACGGTGCTGATGCTCATCGACAGCGGTTTCTCAATTTCAGGTTAGGCACTTGCCGCGGCCTGTTGCCCTTGCCCTTGTGGCAAAGGGTTCAGGGTGGGGGTCCTTATTTGCTGGATCAGGGCTACCGCCTCCCCCAACCCTCCCCCACAAGGAGGTGGGAGTGCTCTGTGCGTGCGGCGATTTTGCGTCAGACGTTTAGGCCTGCTCCAGCTCGACCAGGGTGCCGCAAAAATCCTTCGGATGCAGGAAGAGTACGGGTTTGCCGTGCGCGCCGATCTTCGGCTCGCCGTCGCCGAGCACGCGCGCGCCTTCGGCTTTGAGCTTATCCGTGGCGGCACGGATGTCGTCGACCTCGTAGCAAAGGTGATGGATGCCGCCCTCTGCGTTCTTCTCCAGAAATTTAGCAATGGGCGAATTCTCGCCGAGCGGTTCGAGCAGTTCGATTTTGGTGTTCGGCAGCATGACGAACACGGTGCTAACTCCGTGTTTTGGTTGCGGCACCTTGGCCGACACTTCCGCGCCGAGCGTGTCGCGATAGACGGCTGTGGCCTTGGCGATATCGCGAACGGCGATGGCGACATGATTCAGACGACCGATCATGCAGGGCTCCTTGTCCCGTCAAGAACGCCTAGATTTGCACAGTCCCGGATCTGCAGCGCGGCATTGCACACCGCGCCGCGCCCGGGACAAGTCATACTTCTAGCACGTGCACGTAGCACATGGGCTTTTTGCCCCAGCGCGCGTTGACGGCCGCGCGCACCGCACGGCGGACCGCCTCCGCCACGGCATCCGGGTCGCGCCGCTTGCCGCGTCCAAGAGAATTGAACGTGTCTAGCACCGTGTCGTACACCGTCTCGGACAGGAGATTGCCCTCGCGGTCGCGTTCCGGGATGCCGATGATATCGACTGAGGGGTCGTCGGCCAGATCGCCGCGCTCGCTCAAGGCCAGCGCGATCGAGACGGAGCCTGCGAACGACATGCGACGCCGGTCGGCGACCGTGCGCGCCTGCGCATCGACCAAAAGGGAACCGTCTTTGTAAATTCGCCCCGCCGGCACTTCGTCGATCAGCCGCGGATCGGGCGCGAGCCGCACGAGATCGCCGTTGCGACATTTGATGACGTCCTTCACCCCGCAGGCGCGCGCGACCTTGGCGTGCTCGTCGAGATGCAGCGCCTCGCCGTGCACCGGAATCGCGATTTTCGGCTTCACCCAGCCGAACAGTTCGATCAGTTCGGCGCGGCGCGGATGGCCCGACACGTGCACGAGATGCGTGCGGTCGGTGATGACCTCGATGCCCTGCTCGATCAAGCCGTTGATCACGCGGCCGACGGCCTTCTCGTTGCCCGGGATCGTGCGCGCGGAATAAATCACCGTGTCGCCGGCCGATAACGTCACTTCCGGGTGCTGATCCTCGGCAATGCGCGCGAGCGCGGCGCGCGGCTCGCCCTGGCTGCCGGTGCAGAGGCACACAATCTTGTCCGGCGGCAGATAGCCGTAGGCTTCCATCGGGCGGAAATCCTGCACGCCGTCGAAATAGCCGGTCTCACGCGCGATCTGCGTCACCCGATCCATGGCGCGGCCGACGACAACCACGTCGCGGTCGGCGGCGCGCGCCGCTTCGGCCACCGCGCGCAGGCGGCCGACATTCGATGCAAATGTCGTCACGGCGACGCGGCGCTTGGCGGTCTTGATCAGTTCCGCGAGCGCCTTCGCCACATCTCGCTCCGAGGGCGAACGGCCGTCGCGCACGGAATTCGTCGAGTCGCCGACGAGCGCGAGGCAGCCCTCCTCGCCGAGTGCGCGCAGCTTCTTCTCGTCGGTCGGATCGTTGAGGATCGGCGTCGGATCGATCTTCCAGTCGCCGGTGTGCAGGACATTGCCGAGCGACGTACGGATGATCAGTGCGTTCGCTTCCGGAATGGAATGCGCCATGGTGACCATCTCGATATCGAATGGCCCGCAGGTGAAGCGTCCGCCGACCGGGATGATCGTCACCGGGATTTCCGTCGAGCCGGGTTCGCCCTTTTGTTTGGCCGCCAGCAGCGCAGCCGAAAACGGCGTCGCATAGACCGGCACTTTCAATTGGGGCCAGAGCTCGATCAGCGCGCCGAAGTGGTCCTCGTGTGCATGCGTGAGCACGATGCCGCTGAGGTTCTTGCGCTCCTCGACCAGGTAGCGGATGTCGGGAAGGATCAGGTCGACGCCCGGCAAGTGGTCTTCCGCCGCAAAGGACACGCCGAGATCGACGGCGAGCCATTGCCGCCGGTTCGGCGGGCCGAGGCCGTAGATCGACAAATTCATGCCGATTTCGCCGACGCCGCCGAGCGGTGCGAAGACGAGCTCTTGGCTGGCCTGGGCCATCTCAGCGCGCCCCGACGGCGAACACGTCGCCCGCGGTCACAGTAACAAGCCGGCCGCCCTGCTCCAAAAGAAGCCGGCCGGAGTCATCGAGCCCAGCGAAGCGGCCGAAGAATTCGCGGTCGGGCAGGCGCACGCTGATCTGTTCGCCTACGCCCGCCGCGCACGCGAGCCAGTCGGCGCGGATTTGGGCGAAGCCCTCACCCCACCGCCATTGCAGAAGACGCTGCTGCATCGAGACGGACAATGTTTCGAGGAGCAACTTCGGTCCAACATCCGCGCCGGCGCTGCGCAAGTCCGTCGCCGGATATGGCGTGTCGTCCGGATGCGACGCGCAATTTACGCCGATGCCGATCGCGGCCGAAAATACCGGCATGCTCTCGCTCTCAATCAAAATACCGGCGAGCTTGGCACCTCCGAGCAGCAGATCGTTCGGCCATTTCAGCTCGAGCTGCGCGGCAAGCTCAGGCGCGCATTGCTTGACGGCATCGTGCAATGCAAGTCCGGACACGAACGCCAGCTGCGGCGCTTGCGCCGGAGCGCACGGCTCTGTCTGCAACAACGTCGCGTGGAGATTGCCCCGCGGCGACATCCACGTCCGCCCGCTTCGGCCGCGGCCGTTCGTTTGCGTCTCCGCCGTGATCCACAGCGGTCCGAGCTCGCCGCCGCGCGCGCGCGCAAGCGCCTCGGCGTTGGTCGAGCCGATCGTTTCCAGAGCGATGTGCCGGACGCCCCCCGGGACGGGGGACGATTGTTCCACCTGCATTCAGAACAAGGATTTCGCCGCGGCCGCCGCCGCCGTCAAGAGCGGCGCCGGCCAGGCGAAGAACAGCAGGTTGATCACGCCGGATACGGCAAGCACGAGGCGCAACAGCCCCGGCATCGAGTCGAAGCTCTGCACCGGCTCGTCGAAATACATCGTCTTTACGATCATCAGATAATAATAGGCGCCCACCACGCTGGTCAGCACGCCGATCACGGCGAGCGTGAAAAGGCCGGCATTGATCGCGGCGAGAAACACATAGAACTTCGCGAAGAAGCCGGCGAGGGGCGGAAGGCCGGCCAGCGAGAACATCAGCATCGCAAAGAAGAAGGCCATCGTCGGATGGGTGCGCGCGAGGCCGGCGAGATCCGAGATGTTCTCAACCGCCATGCCGCCGCGGCGCATCGCTGCGATCACCGCGAAGGCGCCGAGCGTCATCGCGACATAGATGGACATATACACCAGCACGCCCTGCACGCCCTGTGCAGTCGCGGCCGCGAGCCCGACCAGCGCGAAGCCCATGTGGCCGATCGAGGAATAGGCCATCAGCCGCTTGATGTTGCGCTGGCCGATCGCCGCGAACGAGCCGAGCGCCATGGATGCAATCGACACGAAGACGATGATCTGCTGCCACTCGTGCACGATCCCGGGGAACGCGGTGAGCGACGCGCGCACGAAGATCGAGATCCCTGCCACCTTCGGCGCTGCCGCGAAGAAGGCGGTAACCGGGGTCGGCGCGCCTTCGTACACGTCCGGCGTCCACATGTGGAACGGCACGGCGGAAATCTTGAAGCAGAAGCCAACGAACAGGAAAACGAGGCCGAAGACGAGGCCGATCCCGGCGCCCGCTTGCGTCGCCTTGGCGATGCCGGCGAACTCGATCGTGCCGGTGAAGCCGTAGATCAGCGAGGCGCCGTAGAGCAGCATCCCGGACGACAGCGCGCCGAGCACGAAGTACTTCAGGCCCGCTTCTGTCGATTTGACGTTCTCGCGGTTCGATGCCGCGACGACGTAGAGCGACAGACTCATCATCTCGAGGCCGAGATAGAGCGCGATCAGATCGGCCGCCGAGATCAGCACGAGCATGCCCAGCGTCGAGAGCAGGAACAGCGAACCGTATTCGAACCGCTGCTGCTTTTCGATTGCGAGCCAGTCGAGCGAGAGGATCAACGCGCCGGCCGAGCCGATCAGCGTGAGCATCTTCAGGAAGCGCGCGAAGTCGTCCAGCACGAAGCTGCCGCCGAAGCTCACCAGACGCCCCTGCGGCGTCATGATCAGCGCGATGGCGGCGACGATCAGCACCAGCACGCACCACGAATTCACGACGCGGCTCGAGCCCACGCGCATGAACACGCCGGCCATCAGCATCAGCATCGCGCCGCAGGCGAGAACGACTTCCGGCATCACCGGCGAGAGATCGAGAGGACCGATGATCATCGCGCGACACTCCGGGCAGCGTCGGCCGCCGTATTGAAGACCTGCTTCTGCGCCGCGCGTTCGGCTTCGGCCCGTTTGATCGGCGCCACGGCCTGGTTGTACTGGTTCAGCAGTTGCGCGACCGAGGCCGACGACATGTCGAGCACCGGCTTGGGCGCAACGCCGATGAGCAAGGTCAGTACGACCAGCGGACAGAAGATCACCACTTCCCGCAAACCCATGTCACGGATGCCGGCGAGCGACGGCTTGATCACGCCGAAGATAATTTTGCGGTAGAGCCAGAGCGCGTAGCAGGCGGACAGGATCACGCCGAACGTAGCGAAGAACGCTACCGCGGTGTTGGCGCGGAACGTGCCGAGCAGCGACAAAAATTCGCCGACGAAGCCGGACGTGCCCGGCAGGCCAACATTCGCCAACGTGAACAGCATGAACACGAAGGCGTAGAGCGGCATCCTGTCGACGAGGCCGCCATACACAGAGATCTCGCGCGAGTGCACCCGGTCGTAGACGACGCCGACGCAGAGGAACAGCGCGCCGGAGACGATGCCGTGTGAGATCATCTGAAAGATGCCGCCTGCGACGCCCTGTGTGGTCGCCGCGAAGATACCCATCGTCACGAAGCCCATGTGCGCGACGGACGAATAGGCGATCAGCTTCTTCATGTCGTCCTGCATCAGCGCGACCAGCGAGGTGTAGATGATCGCGACGACGGAAAGCGTGAAGATCAGCGGCGTGAAGTCGTACGATGCGGCCGGGAACATCGGCAGCGAGAAGCGCAGGAAACCGTAGCCGCCCATCTTCAACAGGATCGCGGCGAGGATCACGGAACCTGCGGTCGGCGCTTCGACATGCGCGTCCGGCAGCCAGGTGTGCACCGGCCACATCGGCATCTTCACCGCGAATGAGGCGAAGAACGCGAGCCATGCCCATTTCTGCAGGCCCAGCGGGAAGCCGTGCTGCAGCAAGGCCGGAATGTCGGTCGTGCCCGCCTCCCAGTACATCGCCATGATGGCAAGCAGCATCAGCACCGAGCCGAGCAACGTGTAGAGGAAGAACTTGAAGCTCGCATAGACGCGGCGCGGCCCGCCCCACACGCCGATGATCAGGAACATCGGGATGAGGCCGCCTTCGAAGAACAGGTAGAACAGGACGAGGTCGAGCGCCGCGAAGGTGCCGACCATGAGCGTTTCGAGAACCAGAAACGCGATCATGTATTCCTTCACGCGCTTCTGGATCGAGGTCCAGCTCGCCAGGATGCAGATCGGCATCAGCGCGGTCGTCAGAATCACGAACGGCAGCGAAATACCGTCGACGCCCATGTGATAGGTCGCGATGCCGAGCCAGTTGTGCTTCTCGACGAATTGGAAGTCGGGCGACGCCGGATCGAACCGGTACACCATCACCAGCGAGACGGCGAAGGTGACGAGCGTCGTCCACAGCGCGACCCAGCGCGCGGTGCCCTTGGCGAGCCGGTCGTTGCCGCGCACGCAGGCGATGAACACCGCGCCCAAGAGCGGCAGGAACGTGGTAACGGAAAGGATCGGCCAGGTCATAGCGTTATCCTGCGCTCCCGCGCGCTAGTGCACCGAGAACATGAACCAAGTGATGAACAGCGCCGCACCGATCAGCATGGCGAAGGCGTAGTGATAGAGGTAGCCGGTCTGCAGCCGCACGACGTTGCGCGTGACGTCGAGCACGCGCGCGGAGACGCCGTCCGGCCCGAACCCGTCGATCAGCCAGCCGTCGCCGCCCTTCCAGAGCGCGCGTCCGATCCATTTCGTCGGCCGCACGAAGATCAGATCGTACAACTCGTCGAAGTACCACTTGTTGAGCAGGAAGCGGTAAAGAACGTCGTGGTCGCGCGCGAGTTGGACGGGGACGTCCGGCCGCTTGATATAGAAGTACCAGGCGATGGCGAAGCCGATCACCATCATCACCGTCGGGACGGCGCTGATCCAGGCCGGGATCTCGTGCATCAGTTCGAGCACGTGGTTGCCCGGTGCGAAGGTCAACGACTCGCGGAAGAAGCCTTCGACGCCGTGGCCCGCGAAAATGCCCTCGAACGGATAGCCGGCGAGCACCGAGCCGATCGCCAGCACGCCGAGCGGGATAAGCATCGTCAGTGGGCTCTCATGCGCATCGCGCCAATGCTTGCGGTCGTGCGGCTCGCCGTGGAACGTCTTGAACACCAGCCGCCATGAGTAGAACGACGTGAGCAGCGCGGCCGCGACCGTGCAGGCAAAGCCGTACAGCGCGAACGCGTTGTGGCCGACGTAGGCGGACTCGATGATGGCGTCTTTCGAGAAATAGCCGGCGGTGAGCGGGAAGCCGGTCAGCGCGAGCGTGCCCACCACCATCGTCGCGTAGGTGAACGGGATGCGGTCCTTCAGGCCGCCCATCTCGCGGATGTCCTGCTTGTGATGCATGGCGACGATCACAGAGCCGGAGCCGAGGAACAACAGCGCCTTGAAGAAGGCGTGCGTGAACAGGTGGAACATGCCGACCGAATAAGCGCCGCAGCCCATCGCGACGAACATGTAGCCAAGCTGCGAACAGGTCGAATAAGCGACGATGCGCTTGATGTCGTTCTGCACGAGGCCGATCGTCGCGGCGAAGATCGCCGTCGTCGCGCCGATGAAGGTCACGAAGCCCTGCGCGAAGGGCGACAGCTCGAACAAGGGCGACAGCCGCGCCACCATGAACACGCCTGCGGTCACCATAGTCGCTGCGTGGATGAGAGCGGAGACCGGCGTCGGGCCTTCCATCGCATCGGGCAGCCAGGTGTGCAGCAGGAATTGCGCCGACTTGCCCATCGCGCCCATAAACAGCAGGAAGCAGGTAAATGCGAGCGCGTCGACCTGATGCCCGAAGAACGGGAGCGTCTTGCCGACGAGCCCCGGCGCCTGCGCGAACACGGTGTCAAAATCGACCGCGCCAACGAGGAAGAAGACCGAGAAGATGCCGAGCGCGAAGCCGAAGTCGCCGACACGGTTGACGACGAAAGCCTTGATCGCGGCCGCGTTCGCTTCCGGCTTGTGATACCAGAAGCCGATCAGCAGGTAGCTCGCGAGACCCACGCCCTCCCAGCCGAAGAACAGCTGGACGAGATTGTCCGCCGTCACAAGCATCAGCATCGCGAAGGTGAACAGCGATAGATAGCTGAAGAAGCGCGGCCGGCCCGGATCCTCCTGCATGTAGCCGATGGAATAGAGGTGCACGAGGCCGGAGATCGTCGTCACAACGACCAGCATCACCGCGGTAAGGCTGTCGACGCGAAGCGCCCAGTCGACGGACAGTTCGCCAGACAGCATCCAGGTGAAGATGGGGATGCGCTGCGCCTGGCCGTTGAAGCCCACCTGCACGAAGGCGACCCACGACAGCACACACGAGATCATCAGGAAGGTGTTCGTGATCAGCTCGGCGAGGCGCGAGCCCGGCGCCGGCGGCTCGGCCACATGCGCGTGATCGTGATCGTCATGCAGCGGCTCGTCGTGCGAGTGCGCGAACGCCGCGCCGCCGTGCGGCTGCTGCTCGTGCGTATGCGGGCCGTGGTCGGTGGCATCCTCCTCCATGCCAGGAGGCGGGCCTTCGCCCGGCAAGACGGCGGCGGCGCCGAACAGCGCGATCAAGCCGGCCAGAATGGCGCCGAGCAGCGGCAGAAAGACGATGGCCAGATACATGGGCCTAGCCCTTCATCAGATTGATGTCGTCAACCGCGATCGAACCGCGGTTGCGATAGAAGACGACGAGAATGGCGAGCCCAATCGCCGCTTCCGACGCTGCGACGGTCAGCACGAACAGCGCGTAGACCTGTCCGACGATGTCGCCGAGGAAGGACGAGAACGCGACGAGGTTGATGTTGACCGCGAGCAGGATGAGCTCGATCGACATCAGGATGATGATGACGTTCTTGCGATTGAGGAAGATACCGGCGATGCCGAGCGTGAACAGGAGCGCGCCGACAGTGAGATAATGACCGAGGCCGATAATCATAGATTGCTCCCCAGTCCCTGCCCGGTCCGCACCTTGACGATCTCGATCGCGGCCGACGGCATGCGGTTGACCTGCTCGTAGGCGTTCTGGCGCTTGACGCGCACCCTGTGCTCGAGCGTGAGCACGATCGCGCCGACCATCGCGATGAGCAGGATCATGCCGGCGGCCTGGAAGAAGTAGACGTAGCGCGTGTAGAGCACGAGCCCGAGCGCCTCGGTATTGGTGATATTCGCCTGGATGGGCACCGCTACCGCGGACGGCAGGCCCGCGCCGATGGTCCATGTGCCGACGACGAGCAGAAGTTCGACCAGCACGATGCCGCCGATCAAGAGGCCGAACGGAAGATACTGCAGCATGCCGTGCTTGATTTCGGTGACGTCGATGTCGAGCATCATGATCACGAACAGGAACAGCACCGCGACCGCGCCGACATAGACGACGATCAAAATGAGCGCGAGGAATTCGGCGCCCATCATCATGAACAGCCCCGCCGCGTTCACGAAGGCGAGGATCAGCCAGAGGACCGAATGCACCGGGTTGCGCGAGGCGATGACCATCACCGCGCTCGCCACGCAGATGCAGGCGAACAGATAGAAGAAGAATGCGGCGACGATCATCGTGGCCTCACCTATACGGGGCGTCGAGCGCGATGTTGCGGGCGATGGCGCGCTCCCAGCGGTCACCGTTCGCCAGCAGGCGCTCCTTGTCGAAATACATTTCCTCGCGCGTCTCGGTCGCGAATTCGAAATTCGGTCCCTCGACGATGGCGTCGACCGGGCAGGCCTCCTGGCACAGGCCGCAGTAGATGCACTTCACCATATCGATGTCGTAGCGCGTGGTGCGGCGCGTGCCGTCGTTGCGGCGCGGGCCGGCTTCGATCGTGATCGCCTGCGCCGGACAGATCGCCTCGCACAGCTTGCACGCGATGCAGCGTTCCTCACCGTTGGGATAGCGGCGCAGCGCATGCTCGCCACGGAAGCGCGGTGAGACCGGGTTCTTCTCGTAGGGATAATTGATCGTCGGCTTCGGCTTGAAAAAGTAGCGCATGGCCAGCACGAAGGCGGTGAGGAATTCCCACATGAAGAAGGCTTTGGCGGTGCGATCGAGCCTCATCGAAACCTCATCGGAATGCTGCCGTCGCTTCGTGGCCGAATTCGACGACGAAGGCGACGATGACGACCATGGCGAGCGAGATCGGCAGAAACACCTTCCAGCCAAGCCGCATCAGTTGGTCATAGCGATAGCGAGGCACCATCGCCTTGGCCATGGCGAACAGGAAGAACATGAAGAAGGCCTTCAGCACGAACCAGATGACGCCAGGGATCCATGTGAAGGGTGCGAACGGAATGGGCGACAGCCAGCCGCCGAGGAACAGGATCGTGGCCATCGCGCACATCGTGCAGATCGCGGTGTATTCGCCAAGCATAAACAGCAAGTACGGCGTCGAGCCGTACTCGGTCATGAAGCCGGCGACGAGCTCCGATTCCGCTTCCACGAGATCGAACGGCGGGCGGTTTGTTTCCGCGAGCGACGAGACGAAGAAAATCGCAAACATCGGCAACAGCGGCAGCCAGTACCAGCCGAACACACCCCAGCGTGTGTCCTGCGCTTCGACAATCGCCGACAGGTTCAGGGTACCGGCGCAGATCAGCACGGTGATGATCACGAAGCCGATCGAGACCTCGTAGGACACCATCTGCGCGGCCGAGCGCAGCGCGGCCAGGAACGGGAATTTGGAGTTCGAAGCCCAGCCCCCCATGATTATGCCGTAGATCATCAGCGACGAGATCGCGAAGATATAGAGGATGCCGACGTTGATGTTGGCGATCACCCATTGCGCGTTGACAGGGATCACCGCCCAGCTGGCGAGCGCGAGCAAGCAGGTGACGAGCGGCGCGAGCAGGAAGACGCCCTTGTTGGCGCCAGCCGGGATCACCGGCTCCTTCAGCACGAATTTGAGCAGGTCGGCGAACGACTGGAACAGACCCCATGGACCGACCACGTTCGGGCCGCGCCGCAACTGCACCGCCGCCCAGATCTTGCGGTCGGCATAGATGATGTAGGCGATGCCGACGAGAAGCACCACGAGCAGCAACAGCGACTCGAGCACGATCAGGATGATCGGCCAGGCGTCGTTGATGAGGAAATCGTACATGGCCCCTACTCCGCCGCGGTCATCTTCTTGGCCGCGCCGAGCGCGAGCGCCGAGCACTCCGCCATGATAGCGGAGGCGCGCGCGATCGGGTTGGTGAGATAGAAGTCGGTGACGGGCGAGCGCAGCGCTGCCTTGTCCGGCGCGCCGCCGAGCTTCGCCAGTTTGTCAAGATCGGCCGGATCGCCCGCCGCGATCTGGTCGACGCGCTGGAAATGCGGATGCGCGGCGGTGAGCGCCTTACGCAACTGCATCAGCGAGTCGTACGGCAGCTTGCGGCCGAGCACGTCGGAGAGCGCGCGCAAGATCGCCCAGTCCTCGCGCGCATCGCCCGGTGGAAATGCCGCGCGATTGGCGAGCTGCACGCGGCCTTCGGTGTTCACATAGAGCGCATTCTTTTCTGGATAGGCCGCGCCCGGCAGGATGACGTCGGCGCGATGCGCGCCGCGGTCGCCATGCGTGCCGATGTAGACGACGAACGGCCCCGGCGCGACCTCGATCTCGTCGGCGCCGAGCAGGATGAGCAGGTCGACGCCGCCTTTCGCCATCTCGGCCGCCGTCTTTCCGCCAGAGCTCGGCACAAGCCCGAGATCAAGTGCGCCGACACGCGATGCCGCAGTGTGCAGCACCGAAAAGCCGTTCCAGCCGTCCTTCACGAAGCCAAGCTCGCGCGCGCTCTTCGCGGCGAGCGAAGCAAGCGCGCCGCCGTCCTTGCGCGCGAGCACGCCGGCGCCGACAATCATCAGCGGGTGCTTGGCGCCCTTCAGTGTCTCGGCGAACTTCGACTGAGCGAGGCCGGCGAGCGTCTCCGCACCGGCGCCGAGATACTCGTAGTTATAGGCAAGCTCCGCCTTCTCGCCGATGACGCCGATCGGGAAATTGCCCCAGCGCCAGCGCTTGCGGATACGCGCGTTCAGCACCGGCGCCTCACGGCGCGGATTGGATCCGACGATCAGCAGCGCGTCCGCTTGCTCGATCCCGGCGATCGTTGAATTGAAAAGATAGCTCGCACGGCCCCAGGCCGGATCAAACACGGCGCCGTCCTGCCGCGCATCGATGTTCTGCGAGCCGATGCGGCCGATCAAATCCTTCAGCGCGTACATCTCTTCCGCGCCGCAGAGATCACCGGCGATCGCGCCGACCTTCGAGGCGCCGACCGACTTCATCTTGTCCGCGATGGCCGCGAAGGCTTGCGCCCAGGTCGCCGGCTGCAACCGCCCGTTCACGCGCACATAGGGCTGATCCAGGCGCTGGGTGCGCAGGCCGTCAACGATGTGCCGCGTCTTGTCGGAGATCCACTCCTCGTTCACCTCGTCATTCTGCCGCGGCAGGATGCGCAGCACTTCGCGTCCGCGCGTATCGATTCGGATTGCGGAGCCGAGCGCGTCCATGACATCGACCGACTGCGTCTTCGATAATTCCCACGGCCGGGCGGTGAACGCATAAGGCTTCGAGGTCAGCGCACCGACCGGGCAGAGATCGACGACATTGCTCTGCAATTCGGAGGTCATCGCCTGCTCGAGATAGGTCGTGATCTCCATGTCCTCGCCGCGGCCGATCGCACCGAGTTCGGCCACACCCGCGACCTCGGTCGTGAAACGGATGCACCGCGTGCAATGGATGCAGCGGGTCATGATCGTCTTCACCAGCGGGCCGATATATTTGTCCTCGACCGCGCGCTTGTTCTCGACGAAGCGGCTGGAATCGACGCCGTAGGCCATCGCCTGGTCCTGCAGATCGCATTCGCCGCCCTGATCGCAGATCGGGCAATCGAGCGGATGGTTGATCAGCAGGAACTCCATCACGCCTTCGCGCGCCTTCTTCACCATCGGCGTCTTGGTATTGATGACCGGCGGCTCGCCGTTCGGGCCCGGGCGGCAGTCGCGCACGCCCCAGGCGCAGGATGCGACCGGCTTCGGCGAGCCCTTCAACTCAACAAGGCACATGCGGCAGTTGCCGGCGATCGACAGCCGCTCGTGGAAGCAGAAGCGCGGGATTTCCGCGCCCGCCGCCTCGCAGGCCTGGAGCAACGTGTACTCCGGCGGGACGTCGATCTCTTTGCCGTCGACAATCAGTTTGGTCATGCCGCTTGCTCGCTCGCGCGGACGGACCGCGCAGTAATTGCACTTCGCGCTCCGGGCAGGCTCTCCCACCCGAACGCGTATTCACTCGGCCCGTGGGCCGTCAGGCGGTCGAGCCGTTCGACGCCTTCCTCAAGGCTCGGCCGATGCCCCTCGGGCACCCACCACATCACGAGCGTTGGATCCGGTTGTTCAAACCATTCGGTACGCCGGTCGAAGAAGCGGGCGTGCACCGTCTTGAATACGAAGCGCTCCAGCGCCTCGGCGCTTTCCCACACCGTCAGATTCGGCAAGATCGCCGCATCGCCGTAGACCGTCATGTTCATCGCATGACCGCTCTCGTCCTTCAGCCGCCAGACGAAACCGACCATATTGTCGGCCAGCCTGTTCACCCGTTCGACATTGTCGACGAACGCGCGCATGCGCGGATCGTCGAGCGGATACTTGATCCGCGCGATGTTGAACTGGGCGAGGTGCTCGCTCATTCCCTACTCCGCCGCGACCGCATCGAGCGGCGTGGGCTCGCGCACGCCGAGCGAGTCGGCGTTACGCGAATAGGCTTCAATCCGCTCCTCGATCTCGTGCCGGAAATGCGCGATCAGACCCTGAATCGGCCAGGCCGCCGCGTCGCCGAGCGCGCAGATCGTGTGGCCTTCGACCTGCGTCGTCACTTCGAGCAGCATGTCGATTTCGCGTTTCTGCGCGCGGCCTTCCGCCATGCGCGAGAGCACGCGCCACATCCAGCCGGTGCCTTCGCGACAGGGCGTGCACTGGCCGCAGCTCTCGTGCTTGTAGAAGTAGGACAGACGCGCGATCGCGCGGATCAGGTCGGTCGACTTGTCCATCACGATCACAGCCGCGGTGCCGAGGCCCGACTTCAATTTCATCAGGCTGTCGAAATCCATCGGCGTGTCGATGATCTGGTGCGCCGGAACCATGCGCACCGACGAGCCGCCCGGGATCACGGCTTTCAGATTGTCCCAGCCGCCGCGCACGCCGCCGGCATGCGTGTCGATCAATTCGCGGAACGTGATGCCCATCGCCTCTTCGACGTTGCAAGGCTTGTTCACGTGGCCGGAGATGCAGAAGAGCTTCGTGCCGACGTTATTGGGATTGCCGAAGGACGAGAACCAGGAGCCGCCGCGGCGCATGATGTCGGGCGCGACGGCGATCGATTCGACGTTGTTCACCGTGGTCGGGCAGCCGTACACGCCGACGTTCGCGGGGAACGGCGGCTTCAGCCGCGGCATGCCCTTTTTGCCTTCGAGGCTTTCGAGCAGCGCAGTCTCTTCGCCGCAGATGTAGGCGCCAGCGCCGTGATGCACAACGACGTCGAAATCCCATCCGTGCACGTTGTTCTTGCCGATCAGCTTCGCCTCATAGGCCTGATCGACCGCCGTCTGCAGCCGCTCGCGCTCGCGGATGAACTCGCCGCGCACGTAGATGAAGGCGACATGCGCGCCCATCGCGAAGCCGGCAATCAGGCAGCCTTCGATGAGAAGATGCGGATCGTGCCGCATAATCTCGCGGTCCTTGCACGTCCCCGGCTCGGACTCGTCGGCGTTGACGACGAGATAGTGAGGCCGCTCGCCAATCTGCTTCGGCATGAACGACCATTTCAGACCGGTCGGGAAGCCGGCGCCGCCGCGGCCACGCAGCCCCGAGGATTTCACCTCGTTGATGATGGCGTCGCGGCCCTTTTCCAGGATCCCCTTGGTGCCGTCCCAGGCGCCGCGCGCGCGCGCACCCTTCAGGCCCCAGTCATGGAGTCCGTACAGATTCTTAAAGATGCGGTCCTTGTCGGCGAGCATCGAGCGTCCGTTCTCAGATCACGCGGGTTTCGGTTTGTCTTTGCGGCTTGCATCGCCGACCGGCGGCTGCGGAACGCCGGCCTCATGCACGTTCGCGGGCTCCCCCGCACGTTTCGCCTTCTCGTCTGTCAGCGGCGGCTTGCGGCCGTTGCCGCCAGCGGCGCTGACGTAGATAGATTCGTCGGTGAGCGCCGTCGGCCCGCCGATGGGCGCCGAGAATTGCCGCTCGATCTGCGGCCCGGTCTTCGGCGTACGGCCCGCCGCAAACTCGTCGAGGATCTTGTTGAAGCTTGCCGCGTCGAGGTCCTCGTAGAAATCGGATCCGACTTGCACCATCGGCGCGTTCACGCAGGCGCCCAGGCACTCGACCTCGACCCAGGAGAACTTGCCATCCGCGGTGACGTGCATTTGGTCGCCGATGCGATGACGGCAGACCTTCTCCAGTTCATCTGCCCCCCGCAGACGGCACGGCGTCGTGCCGCAAAGCTGTACGTGCACTTTGCCCACCGGCGCCAGATTGAACATCGTGTAAAAGGTCGCGACCTCAAGCACGCGAATATGCGGCATGGCAAGCATGTCGGCGACGAAGCGGATCGCGGCTTCCGGTAGCCAGCCGCCGCACTGATCCTGCGCGCGCCACAACAGCGAAATCACCGCCGAAGCCTGTCGGCCTTCCGGATACTTGGCGATCTGCGCCTTCGCCCAATTCAAATTCTCAGGCGTGAAGGCGAAGCTCTTGGGCTGGACTTCGGGCTCTGCGAGACGGCGCACGCTCATCGGTCGACCTCCCCGAACACAATATCGAGCGAGCCGAGGATCGCCGACACGTCCGCGAGCATGTGGCCGCGGCACAGAAAATCCATCCCCTGCAGATGCGCAAATCCGGGCGCGCGAATCTTGCACTTGTACGGCTTGTTGGTTCCGTCGGAGACGAGATAGACGCCGAACTCGCCCTTCGGCGCCTCGACCGCCGCATAGACTTCGCCGGCGGGCACGTGGACGCCTTCGGTGTACAATTTGAAGTGATGGATAAGCGCTTCCATCGAGCGCTTCATCTCACCGCGTCGCGGCGGGAACACCTTCTGATCCTCGACCGCGACCGGTCCCTGCCCGTCGGCAGCGCGCAGTTTGGTAATGCACTGGCGCATGATCTTCACCGACTGCACCATCTCCTCCATGCGGATGAGATAGCGGTCGAAGCAGTCGCCGTTCTTCCCGATCGGAATGTCGAAATCCATCTCGGGATAGCACTCGTAAGGCTGCGACTTGCGCAAATCCCAGGCGGCACCCGACCCGCGCACCATTACGCCGGAGAAGCCCCAGTTCCAGGCATTAGCGAGCGAGACGACGCCGATATCGACGTTGCGCTGCTTAAAGATGCGGTTGTCGGTGAGTAGCCCGTGCAGGTCGTCGACGAATTTGAGGAACGGATCGCAGAACGTCTCGATGTCGTCGATCAGCTTGGGCGGAAGGTCCTGGTGCACGCCGCCGACGCGGAAAAAGTTGGCGTGCAGGCGGCTGCCGGAGGCGCGTTCGTAGAACACCATCATCTTTTCGCGTTCTTCGAACGCCCACACAGGCGGCGTCAGCGCGCCGACGTCTAGCGCCATCGTGGTGATGCTCAGAAGGTGCGAGAGCAGCCGACCGATTTCGGAATAGAGCACGCGGATGAGCTGTCCGCGGCGCGGCACGGTGATATCGAGCAGCCGCTCCGCTGCGAGGCAGAAGGCGTGCTCCTGATTCATCGGCGACACATAGTCGAGCCGATCGAAATACGGGATCGCCTGCATGTAGGTCTTGTATTCGATCAGCTTCTCGGTGCCGCGATGCAGCAGACCGATGTGCGGATCGACGCGCTCGACGATCTCGCCGTCGAGTTCGAGCACGAGGCGCAGCACACCGTGCGCGGCCGGATGCTGCGGGCCCCAGTTGATCGTGAAATTGCGGAGGGCTGCCTCGGCCATTACGACCCCTTGCCTTCGGCCTTCGCCTTTTCATCGCCGGGCAGCACGTAATCGGTGCCTTCCCACGGCGAGAGGAAATCGAAGGTGCGGAATTCCTGTGCCAAGGCCACCTTGTCGTAGACGACGCGCTTCTGTTCGTCGTCCCAGCGGACCTCGACGAAACCGGTGAGCGGGAAGTCCTTGCGCAGCGGGTGTCCCTGGAAACCGTAGTCGGTCAGGATGCGGCGCATGTCCGGATGGCCGGTAAACAGGACGCCATAGAGATCGTAGGTCTCGCGCTCGAACCAGTCGGCGCCATGAAAGACGCCGATGATCGACGGCACCGGCGTGACCTCGTCGGTCATCACTTTCACGCGGATGCGCTGGTTCAGCCGCGGCGACAACAGGTGATAGACGACGTCAAAGCGCTGCTCGCGCGAGGGCCAGTCCACCGCGCTGACGTCAATGATGCTGACAAACTGGCAGGCCGGATCGTCGCGGAGATAGGTGGCGATCCTGACGATCTCGGACGCTTTGCCGGTGATCGTCAGTTCGCCGTACTTGACCTCATGACCGGTGACGGCGCCGGGCAAAGCCGTGCGGATGCTCTGGCCGAGATTATCGAGGATGGAGTCCATGACTGCACGCGCCTATCGCTCGATCGTTCCGGTCCGCCGGATCTTTTTCTGAAGCAGCATTACGCCGTAGATCAACGCTTCCGCCGTCGGCGGGCAGCCCGGGACGTAGATGTCGACCGGCACGATGCGATCGACGCCGCGCACCACCGAATAAGAGTAGTGGTAGTAGCCGCCGCCGTTCGCGCACGAGCCCATCGAGATGACGTAACGCGGTTCCGGCATCTGGTCGTAGACCTTGCGCAAAGCCGGCGCCATTTTGTTGGTCAGCGTACCGGCGACGATCATCACGTCGGACTGGCGCGGCGACGCACGTGGCGCAAACCCGAAGCGCTCCATGTCGAAACGCGGCATCGAGGCCTGCATCATCTCGACCGCGCAGCAGGCGAGACCGAACGTCATCCACATCAGCGAACCGGTGCGCGCCCAGGTGATCAGTTCGGCGACGGTGGTCGTGAGAAAGCCCTTGTCGGCGAGTTCGTCGTTCATGCCGACGAAAAAAGAATCGTTCGAGCCGACCGGCTTACCAGTATTCGGATCGATCAATCCCTTTGCGGGAGCGGAAACGAGGGTCATGTGATCAGTTCCATTCGAGCGCCCCCTTCCGCCACTCATATACGAATCCGACGGTCAGCACGCCAAGGAAGACCATCATTGACCAGAAACCGAAGTGGCCAATTTGACGGAACGCAACGGCCCACGGGAAAAGGAACGTGACCTCGAGATCGAAGATGATGAACAGGATGGCGACGAGGTAGAATCGCACGTCGAATTTCATCCGTGCGTCGTCGAATGCATTGAACCCGCATTCGTAAGCGGACAACTTTTCCGGATCGGGCTGCCGGTATGCGACGAGGAACGGCGCGACGAGCAGCGCGAGTCCGATCACCAGCGCCACGGCAATGAAAATGACGAGCGGCAGGTAGTCGAGAAGCAATGCATTCATGGCGACCTCAAACCCAGGACGCGGGAAAATGCTACCCCCGATCCGCACTGTCCCGCTGCCCTTCGCATTCGCGCGACGAAGCCTTGATTTTTGCTAAAGGCTTCAAAAACAGAAAGGCGGCGGAGGCTTAGCGCAGCGCACCAAAGGTGGCAAGCCGACATCCCCCTCTTCCACGGACCAAAAAGCACGTCGCGCGGCTATGCAATTGACGCATCTCAAAGTGCCCTGATATTCCCGCGGCGGGGCACAGCCGACTGCGCACAGCCGCATAGAAGAAGACTATTTTCCGGAGAAACGTTCATGTCACTACTGCGTTACTGCGGGGCGGTGCTCGCGCTGGTCGGTATTTTGGCGATGCCTGCCCTGCCCGCGTGCGCCGACGATTACCCGTCACGGCCGGTCAAGGTCATCGTACCTTTCGGCGCAGGCGGCCCCACGGACGTGTTCACCCGCGCGATCGCGGACGAGCTGAGCAAGAGCCTGCATCAGCCATTTGTGATGGAGAACCGCCCCGGCGCCGGGACGACCATTGGCACGGAGATCGTCTCGAAAGCCAAACCGGACGGTTACACGCTGCTGATGGTGTCAGGCACGCAGGCGGTCAACGAAACGCTGTACAGCCACAAGCAGTACCACCTGATGACGGACTTGGTGCCGGTGGCGCCGTTGATCGAAACCGATCTCGTCTTGGTGGTGCATCCTTCGGTGCCGGCCAAGAACCTGAAGGAACTGCTGGCGCTCGCGCGGGAAAAACCCGGCACGTTGAACTACGGCTCGTCCGGACCGGGCTCGAACTATCACATGGCCGGCGAGCTATTGAAGCACATCACAGGCATCGACATCGTCCACGTGCCCTACAAGGGCTCGACCGGCGCGCGCACTGACATTCTGAGCGGGCAGATTCAAATCCTGTTCGACTCCGTGCCGACCATGGCGGCCATGGTGAACACGGGCATGGTGCGCGCGCTCGGCACCAGCGGACTGAAGCGCTCGGCGATCCTGCCAGACGTTCCCACGTTGGACGAAGCCGGAGCGCCGGGTTTTCAGGCGACGCTGTGGGTCGGCTTTATGGCCCCAAAGGGAACGCCGCAGCCTGTCATCGATCTCCTAAACCGCGAGATCACGAAAATCGTGCAGCGCCCGGAGATCCAGGCCGCCTGGGAGAAGTTGGGCGCAACGCCTATGATGATGACGCAGGCCGATTTTACCAAATTCATGCAGGATCAAATTGATAAATGGGCGCAGGTGATCCAGGCCAATCATATTCAGTTGATCAATTGAGCGAGCACGGTTTGAAATATGAAATTGCTCCGGCGAATGGTCGTCCGCCGGAGCAATGCAATCCGATGGAATGTGAATCTACCAACCAAGAGAGCAAACAACGCAATGACGATGTCAGCCATCAAAGCCGAGGAACATTGGACCAGCAAAGCGGGCGACGCGCAGCTGTTTCTGTTCGAAAAATTCGCCGGCGATCCGGCCGCGAGCAAAGGCACCGTTTTGTTCGTGCATGGCTCGTCGATGGCGTCGCAGCCGACGTTCGATCTGCAGGTGCCGGGGCGGCCGGACTCTTCGGCGATGGACCACTTCGCCAAACTCGGCTTCGACTGCTGGTGCCTCGACATGGAGGGCTACGGCCGCTCGACCAAGAATCGCAACAATAATGCGCCGATCGCCATGGGCGCGGACGATTGTCACGCCGCGGCGCTCTACATTCGCGAGAAGCGCGGACCGCGGCCGCTGCTCGTCTATGGCATCTCGTCCGGCGCGCTGCGCGCGGCATTGTTCGCACAGCGTCACCCGGAATTGGTCGCGCGGCTTGCGCTCGACGCGATGGTGTGGACCGGCGAAGGCTCGCCGACGCTCGAACAGCGCCGCAAGAAGCTGCCCGAATTCCTGAGCATCAACCGGCGGCCAATGAACAAGGCCTTCATTCATTCGGTGTTCGACCGCGATCATCCGGATACGGCGGAGCGCCACGTCATCGACGCCTTCGCCGACGCGGTCTGCGCGCTCGACGATTCCGTGCCGACTGGCACTTATGTCGACATGTGCTCAAAGCTGCCGGTGGTCGATCCGGAGAAGATCACCGTGCCGACCTTGATCATGCGCGGCCAGCATGACGGGATTGCGTCAATGATGGATTTGTTGAAGTTTTTCGAGAAGCTGCCCAATCCGGACAAGCAGTTCACGGTGATGTCCGGAATCTCGCACGCGAGCTTCCAGCAGAAGAACTACATGATGGTCTATCACATCCTGGCGAGCTGGTTCTCGCAGCCCGAGCCGGTGTATCGCGGATAAAAACCGGTACGCGCAGGCGCCGGCGGAACTCCGGCATCTGCCTCAGGCGCCGAGCTTATCCGCGACATCCATCAAATCGCTGCCGGCGATATCGACCGGTACGGTCGGCGCCTTTTCGCCTGTGCCGGGGCCGTATTCGTTCACCCGCGCGATGTGAGCGGTGCGCAGTCCGCATTTCGATGCCGCGGCGAGGTCGCGCGAATGAGCGGCGACCATCATGCAACGCTCTGGCGGTAGGCCGAGCGCCTCGCAAGCGGCGAAATAGACGCGCGGCTTCGGCTTGTAGTCGCCGGCGATTTCGGAGCCGAGGATCGCATCCCAGGGCAGGCTGTTGCGGCGGGCGAGATCGACCATCAGGGCAATATTGCCATTCGAGCAGGGCGCGAGCTTGAACTTGCGCTTGAGCCGCAACAGGCCGGGCGGTACGTCGGGCCAAGCATCGAGCCGATGCCAAGCCAAATTGAGATCGCGCAGCACGTCGTCCGAGAGGCCGGTCAGTCCGAACCGCGGCAGGATGCGCTCCAGATTGCGCCGGTGCAGCACGTCGAGCTTGCTGAACGGAATGCGGCCCGAGCGGACCTCTTCCATTCCCGGCTGGTATTCGCCGCGCCAAGCGTCCGCAAAGCCGAGCCAATCGAGCTTGTGACCAAGCGGCGCCAGGGCGCGCTCCGCCTCGCGCGCGACCGAATCGCGCCAGTTCATCAATGTTCCGAAGACGTCGAAGAACAGCGCCTCGACTTGCGCGACAGGCGAGTCAGCCGGCATCGAACCACCCCGCTGCAGGCCTCGCAAGGCAGCGGCGAGGCGAGAAGAAAAACGCAACTAAGTGATTGAAAAAATGGCGGGAGCGACGGGACTCGAACCCGCGGCCTCTGCCGTGACAGGGCAGCGCTCTAACCAACTGAGCTACGCCCCCGCGGGCGTGCGCATCGAGGTATAGGGCGGGTTGGCTCAAGTCAAGCGTCGCGCCTCTCCTTGCGCGGACTTGCGAAAAACCCCCTATTTGCGGCACAAACTCCATGGTCAGAGTGCATCCGAATCGTCTATTCCGACGCATGTCTGGCGTCCCGCCAGACGCGCGGACTGAACAAGGAGGGTCCCCATGGCTACGGCTCCCAAGTCAGCGTCCCCCGTTACCGTCACGCTCAAGCATCTCGCGGCGGCACTCGCGGACAACCATGAGATGTCGAAGAAGCAGGCGGAAGAGGTTCTCGGCGACCTCGTCGGTAACATCGTCAAGCACCTGAAAAAGGGCGAGCGCATCCGCATCGGCGGGCTCGGCATTCTGCAGGTCCGCAAGCGCGCCGCCCGCATGGGCCGCAACCCGGCAACCGGCGAGCAGATCCAGATCAAAGCCTCTAAGAAGGTCGCATTCCGCGCCTCCAAGGATCTAAAGGAAGCGATCTAGGCGTCTCGGGCGATCCTCCCACACGCACCGCAGGGCGGGGCCTTCGGGCCCCTTCACCTGCTGTTTTGCTTCGCCAAAGCTTGCGCGCGAGCCCCTTCGAGCGATATTCAGCGCGCACGGGCGGTTAGCTCAGCTGGTAGAGCGCCTGCTTTACACGCAGGATGTCGGCGGTTCGAGTCCGTCACCGCCCACCAATGCACCAGATCGCATCGGCTCCGGGCAAAATCGAAATCTGAACATCCAAATGGAAACGGCGCCCCAAGGCGCCGTTTCCGTCTGTGCTTGTGTCCCGCAGTTCAGTGGGCGGTGAGGCCGGAGCCCTCCTCGTCGCCACCGTCCGCGCCGGCGGCGATCTTGGCCGCCTCCTGGTCCCAGACGATCGGCTCAGGCTTACGCGTCAGCGCGCGAGCGAGCACCTCGTCCATGCGGCTAACCGGCACGATTTCGAGGTTCTTTTTGATCGTCTCGGAGATCTCGGTGAGATCCTTGGCGTTTTCCTCCGGGATGAGGACGGTCTTGATGCCGCCGCGCGCGGCGGCCAAGAGCTTCTCCTTCAAGCCGCCGATCGGCAGGACGCGGCCGCGCAGCGTGATCTCGCCGGTCATGGCGACGTCGCGGCGAACCGGAATGCCGGTCATGACCGAGACGATGGCGCTGACCATCGCGACGCCCGCCGACGGCCCATCCTTCGGCGTCGCGCCTTCCGGCACGTGCACGTGGATGTCGCGCTTGTCGAACAGCGGCGGCTCGATGCCGAAGGCAACCGCGCGCGAGCGCACGTAGGATGCCGCCGCCGAGATCGACTCCTTCATCACGTCACGCAGATTGCCGGTGACGGTCATCTTGCCCCTGCCTGGCATCGACGTAGCTTCGATGGTGAGCAGCTCGCCGCCCACATCGGTCCACGCCAGACCCGTAACCACGCCGACCAGATCCTCCGCCTCCATCTCGCCGTAGCGATACTTCGGCACGCCGAGATAATCCTCGAGCGTCGCCTCGGTAACCGCGATCGACTTCTTCTTCGAGGTCATCAGTTCCTTCACCGCCTTGCGGATCTGGGTCGAGAGCTCACGCTCGAGATTGCGAACGCCCGCCTCGCGCGTGTAACGACGGATCATCGTGAGCAGCGCTTCGTTATCGATCGACCATTCCTTGGCATCGAGGCCGTGCTTCGCCACGGCGGCCGGAATCAGGTGCTTGCGGGCGATCTCGACCTTCTCGTCCTCGGTGTAGCCGGCGATGCGGATGATCTCCATGCGGTCCATCAGCGGCGGCGGAATGTTGAGCGTGTTCGCCGTGGTGATGAACATCACGTTCGACAGATCGTAATCGACCTCGAGATAGTGGTCATTGAACGTCGAATTCTGCTCCGGATCGAGCACTTCCAAGAGTGCCGACGACGGATCGCCGCGGAAGTCCGAGCCCATCTTGTCGACTTCGTCGAGCAGGAAGAGCGGATTGGATGACTTCGCCTTCCGCATCGACTGGATGATCTTGCCAGGCATCGAGCCGATATAGGTGCGCCGGTGACCGCGGATCTCCGCCTCGTCACGCACGCCGCCGAGCGACACGCGCACGAATTCGCGGCCGGTCGCCTTGGCTATCGACTTGCCGAGCGAGGTCTTGCCGACGCCGGGCGGACCGACGAGGCAGAGAATCGGGCCGGTCAGCTTGTTCGCGCGCTGCTGCACGGCGAGATACTCGACGATGCGCTCCTTGACCTTCTCCAGGCCATAGTGATCGGCGTCGAGCACCTCCTGCGCGAGGTTGAGGTCCTTCTTGACCTTGCTCTTCTTATTCCACGGTATCGACAGCAGCCAGTCGAGATAATTGCGCACAACGGTGGCTTCCGCCGACATCGGCGACATCTGGCGCAGCTTCTTCAATTCGTGCTGCGCCTTCTCGCGGGCTTCCTTCGAGAGCTTGGTCTTTTTGATCTTGTCTTCCAGCTCCTGCAGCTCGTCCTTGCCTTCCTCGTCGCCGAGTTCCTTCTGGATCGCCTTCATCTGCTCGTTGAGGTAGTACTCGCGCTGCGTCTTCTCCATCTGCCGCTTGACGCGGGTGCGGATGCGCTTTTCCACCTGCAACACGGAGATTTCGCTCTCCATCAGGCCCAGCACCTTCTCCAGGCGCTGGGTGATGGACGGGGTCTCCAGGATGTCCTGCTTGTCCGGAATCTTCACGGCGAGATGCGAGGCGACCGTATCGGCGAGCTTCGCATAGTCCTCGATCTGCTGAATGACCCCGACGACTTCAGGCGAGACCTTCTTGTTCAGCTTCACGTAGTTCTCGAACTCGGTGACGACCGAGCGCGCCATGGCTTCCGCCTCGACGCGGTCGCCGACATCATCGGCGATCACCGTCGCTTCGGCCTCATAGTAGTCGTTGCGGTCGCTGTATTTGCGGACGCGCGCGCGGCTGGCGCCTTCTACCAGCACCTTCACCGTTCCATCGGGCAGCTTCAGCAGCTGCAGCACGCTCGCCAGCGTGCCGACGTCAAAGATCGCATCGGTCGCCGGATCGTCGTCGGAGGCGTTCTTCTGCGTCGCCAGCAGGATGAACGTGTCCGAGCGCATCACCTCTTCCAGCGCCTTGATCGATTTCTCGCGGCCGACGAACAGCGGCACGATCATGTGCGGAAAGACCACGATGTCGCGCAGCGGCAGAACGGGATAGGCCCGGGTCTCGCCGGGCTGCAGCGGAGGTCGTGGCTTTGCGGTCATTGAGATAGTCCTTGCTGTTGTGCCCCTGTCCCTCGGCCCGCTTTGCGCGGCTCCGCCGGACAGTGCCGATCAGGGTGGGTAAGGAGGCGCCGGCTCGGCGCTCGATGCAGAGTCCCCTTACCCGCTCGGAAACTACGATTCGTACGCGAACCATTATCGGACACTAGACGTATGTCGGCCCAGAGGCGTCCGCAAGTAACACCCGGTTTTCCAGTTAAAACGCGCACGCTTCCTCCGTTCCCCATACCTTCGGGGGAACGGACGGGCCCGCCTGCTCAGGCGAACCCGGCACGGGTTACCATCGTCAAGCGCTGGCGCTGCCCTCGGCCGTCCGGTCGCTGCGGTCGGCGTAGATGTAGAGTGGGCGCGCAGTTCCTTCGACAACCTCTTTCGAGATCACCACTTCCTCGACGCCTTCGAGGCTAGGAAGGTCGAACATGGTGTCGAGCAGGATGCCTTCCATGATGGAGCGCAACCCGCGCGCGCCGGTCTTACGCTCGATCGCCTTGCGAGCAATGGCGCCGAGCGCTTCTTCGGCGAGCGTCAGATCGATCGACTCCATCTCGAACAGCCGCTGATACTGCTTCACCAGCGCGTTCTTCGGCTCGACCAGGATCTTCTTGAGCGAAGCTTCGTCGAGATCCTCAAGCGTCGCGACCACTGGCAAACGGCCGACGAACTCAGGGATCAGGCCGTACTTGAGCAAGTCTTCCGGCTCCACGTCGCGGAAGATTTCACCCTGCTTGCGATCTTCCGGCGCCAGCACCTTGGCGCCGAAGCCGATCGACGTCGAACGGCCACGTGCCGAGATGATCTTGTCGAGGCCGGCGAACGCGCCGCCGCAGACGAACAGGATGTTCGTCGTGTCGACCTGCAGAAATTCCTGCTGCGGATGCTTGCGGCCGCCCTGCGGAGGCACCGACGCGATGGTGCCTTCCATGATCTTCAACAGCGCCTGCTGCACACCCTCGCCCGACACGTCGCGCGTGATCGACGGGTTGTCGGACTTGCGCGAGATCTTGTCGATCTCGTCAATGTAGACGATGCCGCGCTGCGCGCGCTCGACGTTGTAATCGGCCGCCTGCAACAACTTCAAAATGATGTTCTCGACGTCTTCGCCGACGTAGCCTGCTTCGGTCAGCGTCGTCGCATCCGCCATCGTGAACGGCACATCGAGGATGCGCGCGAGCGTCTGCGCGAGCAGCGTCTTGCCCGAGCCGGTGGGCCCGATCAGCAGGATGTTCGACTTCGCAAGCTCGACGTCGTTGTGCTTGGCCTGGTGATTGAGCCGCTTGTAGTGATTGTGGACCGCGACCGAGAGCACCTTCTTCGCATGGTCCTGGCCGATGACGTAGTCGTCGAGAACCTTGCGGATTTCCTTCGGGGTCGGGATGCCGTCACGCGACTTCACCAGCGAGGACTTGTTCTCCTCACGGATGATGTCCATGCACAGTTCAACACACTCATCGCAAATGAAAACCGTCGGCCCCGCAATGAGCTTGCGGACTTCATGCTGGCTCTTGCCGCAGAACGAGCAGTAGAGAGTGTTCTTGGAATCGCTGCCGCCGACTTTGCTCATTCAATTCTCCGTCGCCTCTTCCGTCGTACGGCCGGCATTCCGACTGACGCACGAAGAACGAAGCAAGTTTCGCGCCGGGACTGACCGGCACGGCGGCCTACGAACGGGAGGCGCGCGACCCAAACTCTCCTCCGCAGCTTAAGCGAAGCATGCTAACCACGTGCTAATCAAGAACCGATTAACGATAATGCAGCACTGAAAACCTACGAAGAAGGCCGGACCGGGGCACCCCCCGCTCCGACCCACCAAGTCTGCCGAGCGCATTGGACCTGCGCAAGAGGCGGTAACCCCCTCAGACTAACCCCTGTTTCGGCGCCAGTTCCTCCAGACGCTTGTCGATCACCTTGTCGACCAGCCCGAAATCGCGCGCCGCCTCGGCGGTGAGGAAGTAGTCGCGCTCCAGCGCGTCCTCGATCTTCTTCAACGACTGTCCGGTGTGCTTCACATAGATCTCGTTCAGCCGCTTCTTCATGGCCAGGATTTCCTGAGCATGGAGCATGATGTCGGTCGCCTGACCTTGGAAGCCGCCAGACGGCTGATGCACCATGATGCGCGCGTTCGGCAGCGCGAAACGCTGATCCTTGGCGCCGGCAGTGAGCAGCAGCGAGCCCATTGACGCCGCTTGACCGATGCAGAGCGTCGCCACTTCCGGCCGCACGAACTGCATCGTGTCGTAGATCGCCATGCCCGAAGTCACCACGCCGCCCGGCGAGTTGATGTACATCGAGATTTCTTTTTTCGGATTTTCCGCTTCCAGAAAGAGGAGTTGCGCGACCACGAGGGTCGACATCGTGTCCTCGATCGGACCCGTGATGAAGATGATGCGCTCCTTCAGGAGACGCGAATAGATGTCGTAGGAGCGCTCGCCACGGTTGGTCTGCTCGACCACCATGGGCACGAGATAGTTCATATAGGTATCGACGGGGTCTCTCATATCGGCTCCTTGGCGGGACGCGGGGCGGCTTCGTTGATTCTGCCCCTGCGCCCGGCTGATCTATTTGCGGCGCGACGCCTGCGCAAGACGCCCTTTTTTAGGCCGGCAGGGAGTCGTCTTCCTTAAAGAGCTCCTCGCGCGACACCTTTTTCTCGGTGACGTCCGCAAGCTCGAGCAGGAAGTCGACGACCTTCTCCTCGAAGATCGGCGCGCGCAGAGCCGCGACGGCCTGGGCGTTCTGGCGGAAGTATTCGTAGACCCGCTGCTCCTGGCCCGGGAATTGGCGCACCCGGTCCATCACCGCGCGGTTAAGCTCCTCGTCGGTGACGCTGATGTTGTTCTTCTCGCCGATCTCGGCCAGCACCAGGCCGAGCCGCACGCGCCGCTCAGCAATGGCGCGGTACTCCGCCTTCGCCTTCTCCTCGGTCGTGCCCTCGTCCTCGAATGTCTTGCGCTCGTTTTCGAGTTCCTGCTGCACCGATTTCCAGACGCGGTCGAACTCCTCCTCGGCCAGCGACGGCGGCGGCTCGAATTTATGCATCTTGTCGAGCTGATCGAGCAGCGCGCGCTTGACCTTCTGCCGCGTCATTCCGGTGTGGTCGCGCGCGATTGTGCCGCGTACCGCTTCGCGCAGCTTATCAAGCGACTCCATTCCGAGCGATTTGGCGAACTCGTCGTTCACCGTGACGCTGCCAGGCACCTCGATTGATTTCGCGGTGACGGTGAACTCCGCATCTTTGCCGGCCAGATGCTCCGCCTGATAGTGCGCCGGGAAGGTCACCTTGATGGCGCGCGTCTCGCCGGCGCCGATGCCGACGAGTTGCTCCTCGAACCCCGGAATGAAGGTCTTCGAGCCGAGCAGGATGGGAGAGTCGTCGCCCTTACCGCCTTCGAACCCCTCGCCGTTGATGCGGCCCTCGTAAGAAATTACGAGACGGTCGCCATCCGCCGCCTTCTCGCCCTCGCCCTTCGGCGTGTACGGCTTGTTCTGATCGGCGATGCGCGTGAGCGCCTGCTCGACTTCCTCGTCGCTGATGTCCGCCACCGGCTTTTCGAGCTTCAGTTCCTTGAAATTGCCCAGCTTGATCGGCGGCACAATCTCGAGAGCCATCGTGTAATTGAGATCGGTCTTGCCCTCGATGAGCTGCTCGACGGCTTCCTTGTCCTCGGGCAGCGTCACCTTCGGATCGGCCGCAAGTTTGTAACCGTGCTCGCTGACGATCTTGTTGTTGGTGTCGCGGACGGTCGTCTCGATGACCTCGGCCATCGTCGCGCGGCCATACATGCGCTTGAGATGCGCGACCGGCACCTTGCCCGGACGGAAGCCGTTGATGCGAACGCGGGACTTCAGCTCGTCCAGCCGCTCATTCACTTTCGCGTCGAGTTCGGCAGCCGGGACGACCACCTTGTATTCACGCTTCAAACCTTCGGACAAAGTCTCGGTCACTTGCATCGTTGCCACTTTTCTTTCGCTAGCACTCGCGCCACGTCGGCTGCCTTTCGAGCCCGACACGGCAGTGAAGATGTGAGGTCGCCCTCGGCTGGTGCGGGCGGAGGGACTCGAACCCCCACGACTTTCGCCACTGGAACCTAAATCCAGCGCGTCTACCAATTCCGCCACGCCCGCAAAGGGCCGTCGCCGGGCCTGACACCCCGCGTCGCAATCTGGCGCGACTTAACGCGCCCGCGCCCGGCGAAGCAAGATTCGAAAACCCTCCAACCGGGCGGCGCGGCTTATAGCATGGGCGCTGAACGGTACAGCATTAAAATGGGAACGCGCCGCTGTATGCTCAATGGCCAAGCGAGGCGTAAAGGCGCCGGTAAACGGCCGGAAGCGCCTCCGGCAAGTCCCCCGCGATCAACCCGGGGCCGGACACCCGCGCAGCCTCGCCATGCAGCCACACAGCCGCGCTGGCTGCCTCGAAGGCCGGCATATGCTGCGCGAGAAGGCCCGCAATCATCCCCGCGAGCACATCGCCGGCCCCGGCGGTGGCAAGGTAGCGAGGCGCGTTCGCGGCGATGCAGGCCCGGCCGTCAGGCGCGGCGACGACCGTATCGGCACCTTTGAGCAGCACAATAGCGCCGCTCAGGCTAGCCGCCCGGCGCGCCTGCTCGAGTTTCGAGCGAACTTTAGGATCACCTGAAATCTGCTTGAATAGACGGGAGAATTCACCCGCGTGCGGGGTTAGGATTACGGCGCGTCCGCTCCGCTTCCCGATGGCCGTAAATAACGTTCCCGGCTCATTGGCAAAGCTCGTGATCGCATCGGCATCGAGGACGACGGCGGCCTCGCTGTCGAGCGCAGTCAACACCTGAGAGCGGGCGGCCTCGCCCACGCCACCTCCCGGCCCGAGCACGACCGCGTTGCGGCGGGTGTCGGCAAGAAACTCGGCCAGTCCTGCTTCGC
>Ga0207826_1000023_pt1 | contig 35926 bp, 33 predicted proteins | sample LuqExpMetageno80_FD_187837 | JGI IMG/M metagenome (GOLD analysis project Ga0207826, IMG submission 187837) | Tropical forest soil microbial communities from Luquillo Experimental Forest, Puerto Rico - Sample 80 (SPAdes) | ecosystem: Environmental > Terrestrial > Soil > Tropical forest ... | reverse complement strand
AAGGCCAATCGTGCTAATCTCGCCCATGGACGGCTCCCCTCAACGTGGTTCGCTTCACGCAACCACCCTTTGGCACTTTGATGCCGCAGAGTGGGCGCCATCCACAGCATCATTAGCTGCTGTCGAGAGATGTCCCCGACAGGTCCGTTTAGTGGCCGAAAGCAGACGTCACCAGTTGTGCGCGGGATGACGCCCTTTAACCCAAAGCGGACATCCGTCGATCGGATTTTCCGCTAGGCGCAACGCAGCACTGTCGGAATTCACCACAAGAGCGGGTCCTGCGTTCGAATGTGGCGCAACGGGCGGGAGCTGCTTCTATTGCGGTAATACCTCCGCGCGTGCGATCTTGTTGGCATTCCTTTGCGGCACAATCGCGATCATTCAGTGTTGTTGGGTATTTGACTGTTGGAGCCGTTGTTCTCTACCGCGTTGCTGTGTGGCTAGCTCTTTGAGGATTTCGCCTGTTTCGTCGATTTCCCTCAAGCCGGTGTTCACGTCTTCCATGAGCTCGACATTTCCGTTGCGAGCCAGCTGCGCATTCGAAAGCAGTTGGGTCATCGGCGCGCCGATGGCCCGGCTCGTTGCGTAACCGATGGCAAAAGCCAACAAGGCGGCGAGGCCCATCGCGCCGATCAGTATGCTGGTGGTTTTGGATGCAGGTTGTAGCAGTCCAGTTCTCGGTACCGTAACAACGACCTGCCACGGCCAGTCGATGTTGGACATCTGGCCGACCGCAACAAAGTAATGCTGCCCGTCCGCCTCCGCCTCCCAGACGTTCGACGATCGCGTGCCCACTGGTTCTGAGAGCCGTTTGAGCACACTTTCGGCTAACTTGCCTTCGACCCCGGGCAACTCAGAAATGACGCGAAACCGAAGGGCGTTGTCGCCTGCTGTGCTACCCGGCAAGACGACACTGGCGTTACTGTGGGCAATTACCTTCCCCTCCGTTGTAGAGATGTAGACAGATTTCCGCCCCAGCAGGCTATAGCGCGTGAGGAAGCGCAAAATTTCACTTATCTCGATATCAACTCCGAGCACAGCTTTAACCGCGCCGTCTTTCCCGGTAATGGCCGAAGCGAGCGTGATGCCCGGTTTGTGCGAGGTGAAGAAGATATAGGGCTCGGTCCAGGCGCGCCCGCGCTGTTCTACCGCGGAGCGATACCAAGCACGTGCTCGCGGGTCATAGGTGTCCGCGGGATCGCGCTCACTTTTGACGATGGTGTAGTCGGGCCCCCGCCACGTCAACTCGACCTCGCGGCCAAGGGGGCCATTCCGTATTACCTTAGTGCGGGTGCCGTCTTTGACTTTCTCGTTACCGCGCATGACGTAGAAGAACTCGCCCGCCGGATTGCCAATATAGAGACCATCCAGAAGCGGCCGCACGCGAAGCTGCTCGAAAAAAAAACGTTCTAGCGGGTCGGGATTGTCCGGCCCGAGAATATGTTGCGAAAGCAGTAGCTGGCCCTCCTCCACCGCCAACTCGGCAGGTTTTAAATAGTCTTCGGTTGCCGCGATGGACTGCAGAACGGCTTCTTGGGCCTCCTGCCGTGTCAGGGAGTCGAGTTCGGATCGGAGCACGTAGAAATACCAGCCGAAAATCAGGGCAATGCTGAACAGCTGGCTAAGAAGGACAGCGAGAAAGATTCTTCGGCCAACGGACACTTGCTTCCTGCTAAAAAAGCCAAGCAAGCTGCCGGTTCAAGTGGCTGCAGCTACTTGAATGAACTCAAGCGTCACCATAGCCATGACGATTGCACAATTATGACGCCCCTGCCAAGGCCCAAATCGACATAAACTCAGTGTTTGATCCAAGGTTTAGGATCTACACAAAGCTAAGTGCAGCCATCTATCCTTAGAGATGGCGGCACATTCTGAACCTTATTCCAGAGGTGATAATCGTGACGGCGAAACATTTCTTTCAAATGAGGGTGGGGCTTTACGTTTGTCGTGCGCTCTTCTCGCGCTCGGAGTTGGCCTCGTTTACTGGGGCCTAGTGGACCCAAGCTCGGCAAACGATTCTTTTTCTGCCCTTACGTGATTTTTCGAACGGATGTCCTAGCAAATGGGCAAAATGCGCGGTTCGCGCGGCTCACCGCGCCATTAAAGTACGGTCAATCGCGCGTGAGAGCCGAATTCCTTACCGATGCCAATAATAATAGGGAAACGACCCATACCCATAATCCGGCCAGGGGCCAGAATAGAAGATCGGCGCCTCGCGATATTGGCCCTGATTAACGACATAGCTCGGAACGACCGCGACGGTGAGTGGCGCATACGAATAGACCGGTGGAGCATAGTACACTCGCCCCCACCCGATGCCGGTGCCACACCCGCCGCATCCGAAAAGCCCACTGCCGGCCGAAGCGGGGGCTGTCAGCATAAGTGTGCCAAGCACGCACAAGGCCGCCCGAACTAACAACGAATTACGCTGCATATTCCCCTCCACTTTGCGGCCGATTTTTTGGACAATCGTCATCAGACTGCTCGCAACAAGTGCTTGCGTCAACAACTCGTATTTTATTAAACTTATAAATGACCTCGGGCTTGGCTACCCCAACAAGCGTCATCGGAGCTCAGATCATTAATCCGCAGGCGCGCCGACGACTTCGGATTCGGCATCTTCATCCAGCTCTTGCACGGACCGGACTTGTGAGGCGCGGTAGATCCCTTCCAGACCGAATCGCACGCGGCTTCGAAACCTTGGCAAAGATTTGATAAACTGACATTTTGATGAGCTACTCCCCTAACGCGGCACCGGATGTCAGTGCCAGCGCCCCCGCGCCCTTTGTCGAGTTTCGGCGGTGCGGCCTCACTTCCCGTCCAGGGAATCAACCACGATCGAAGTCTGGGCTGACACGAGATAGACGCGGTCTCTTGCTCTTTAAGTAGTCGACCTTGCTCAGGTCAGGCATGTCGCCAAGGCGCAGCGGGAGATGCTTGTGCGCTGATACGTCGTAAGGCAGAGCGTCGGCCGGCTTCAAATTCAAGGTGCCCGGGGGTGCCGACGCACCATCCGCCATCACCGCCTTGAAAATCTGCTGTCGCTTCTGCGCATCGAGCGGAAATGGCATGGCCATCGTCGGTGAATGATCGATCACGTCATTGCGGTGCGAGAACTTCGCGGGCTTGGTCTGCATGGTCGAGGCGATCCGCCCGGGACCTTCTTCGCTTGTGATCCCCCGCCCTGTGGTGGCCGGGTTGCGCCTTGCCCGCGGCGTTTGGCTCGTCGCCGGCGCAACGCGACGATGCGGGTTGCATGCCGAAGGTTCAGCAACGCAAGTCGCTGTCCGCGGTGGCGGTGGGCCTCAGAGCTTCAGTCACGATGGCAGCGGGAACGTGTCCGCGGGGCCACACGCTGGAACATTCGCAAGTGGCGCCGGAGCCTACGCCCGGCCTCACCATATCCGGCGCTAGCCGCAGTAAGCACCGAAAAAACATTCTGAACTGGCGACGGCCCTGCGTTGCGGGGCCGTCGCGGCGTCTTTCTGCGGTTCGATCGCCGTGGCCCGGACCACCTATGCGGCGGTTCCGGAGTGTGCCAGACTTAGTCCTGTTAGTACTACCCTCGGAGATCAAGCATGCCTCAGGGCACAGTTAAGTGGTTCAATCCGACGAAGGGCTACGGCTTCATTCAACCGCAAGAAGGCGGGAAGGATGTGTTCGTCCATATTTCGGCGGTCGAACGCGCAGGTCTTAGCACGCTGAACGAAGGCCAGACCGTTCAGTACGAACTCGTCGAGAACCGCGGGAAGACGTCCGCGGAGAACCTCAAGGTCAAGTGACCCTGAGTTTTCTGTTAGCTGCCGACTGACGTTTGACTGCCTGACCTGACCGCCGCCGAGCTCAGCTCGGCGGGTGCCTCGTGTTCCTAATGGTGCGCGTGGAGGGTATTATTTTGTTCGTCTGACCTGTTGCAGCTGTACACCGATCAAATCAGCGTCGCAGCGCTTCCAATTCTGGGAAGGGTGCAAAGGTTGCGTCCTTGCACATTTCGCGCGGCGCACGCTGGCGCTCGGCCGACGCCTCCCCTTCTGCTTCACCCGTTTGCGACCGCTCGCGCCCGAGCTCGGCAAAACGATCGAGTTTGCCCGAGACAAATACTGCCACCGCCTCCTTTGGCCCCGTGTATTTGCCGAACGTATCGCGCGCATTGTAGGTGATACAGACGACGTACCGCTCGCCCGGACCGGCCTTCTTCAGCACGGGCGCCGACACGGAGGCCGACCGTATGCCCACCGGATTGTTGAGATAGGTGCGCAGAAAGGCGAGCAGGTCGGTTTTATAATTCTGCGGAAAGACGTTCTGCGCGTCCCAGTTCGACCGCAGCTCGGCCTGCGTCGGGCCTAGCTCGGTCGTGCAGCCGGCCAGAACCGCCGACGTCAACAAGAGTGCACCGCCCGTAATCCGCATCGGCCCGCCCCAACGATTCCCCACGCAGCGGGATCATAGCCGCTGGCTCACACGAACCAAACCGGCGTCTCAGAATGTCGCCCCCGCGCTCAGCATGTAGGTGCGGCCGGCGAGCGGATACGCGCTGAACAGACCGATCGTCGGCGGGAGGCCGCCAAAGAAGGGACCCGCGGCGATGCCGCCGCTCGCGACCGCGTAATCGTAGTAATGCAGGTCGAATACGTTGAGCACGGCGGCCGACCAGAAGAAGTGTTGGTAGGTGCCACCAAGCTTCACATCCGCCGTCGCATTCGCCGGGATGAGCGGCTGGATGTTCATCTGATCGTTATCCATCCGCCGCGCACTAAAGTAGCGGCCCGTGACGTCGAGCGTCAAAAGCTTCTCGACAATGTCCCATGATACGCCGGCATTCCCCGACCAGGGCGAGACGAGCGGGATTTCGTTGCCTGCATACGGCCCCTCGCGGAATGTGGCGTGTGTGTATGCGAGCCCGCCTTTCAGGCGAACCGCGCCATTAATCTGATACGACGCAATAGTCTCCCAGCCGAAACGCTGCGTGGGATCGAGATTGGTGTCAATCCCGAGCGCCGGAACGAAGTGGATTTCGTTATTGAGGTGTATGAGATAGACGCTCGATTGCACGTTCAATCCGCCCGCATTGATGCGGATACCTCCCTCAACGTCTTCCGAGGTCTGCGTCTGCAGGTTGAAGTTTGGCGGCGCGAAAACGAACGGTCCGCCTGCGCCGACGCGCTCGTCGGCATTGCCGAGCCGGAACGCGCGCGCGGCGCGCGCGAACACGGCAAAATTTTGCGTCAGCCGATGCTCGAGACCGAGATGTGCGGCCCATTGCCACTCCGCAGTATCGAGCGGTGCGGCCTCGGGATTGTTGGCGTAGAAGCCGGCATTCGGATCGTCGATCGCGCTGTACACGTCGCTCGCATGCACCGTGTTGCGCTGAATGCGTCCGCCGAACGAGACATCCGTGTCCGGCCGGATCGCACTCGTGTTCATCGCGTAGAAGCCGGTGGTGAGCTGCCGGATATCGTAGCTGTGCACCGGAACGAGCCCCGGCTCTGTCGGACGATCGGAATTGTACTGCGTGTTGTAGATGTCGACGCCGGTGAGCAGTCGGCCCGGCGCACCAAACAGATTGTGGTGGACGTCGAAGCGCGGGGTGAACGAGGACGTCGTCATCACCGTGTCGACGTTGTTCATCGACGTCGCGCCGGCCACCGTATAGGTCGTCGCAAACGTGACCGGGTCGAAAAGAAAATAGTTGAAGAACTGCGCTTGCTGGAATTTTCGGCGCACGCCGCCGTCTAGGATCATCTCGGTTCCGGGAGCGAGCGTCGCGGTTACGCCGCCGGTGACGTTGACGCCCTGTTTGTTGCCCCAGTCGAGCGGCGTGTTCGACTGCCAGGGCGTGTCGAGCGTGTAAGGGAGAATGCTCGGCAGGTTGTTCAGGCCCGCGGGAAAACCTTGGCTCTGCCGGTCGGCGGCAATCCGCAAGTAGCCGCCGAGCGGCGCGCTGTTGTAATTCAAGGTCGCGTCGATGTTGCGCTGGCGCAGCGCGCTGTTGATGCGATAGCCGTTGGAATCAATCGCATTGCCGAATACACCGACGGACCAGGGGCCCGATGCGGCCGAGGCGGATCCCCGTCCTTCAAAATAACCAAACGAACCGACCAATCCTTCGACGCGGCCGGCGACAGGTCCGGTCCCCTTCTTTGTGACGATATTGATCACGCCGCCGATCGCACCATCGCCGTACAGCACCGCGCCGCTGTTGCCGCGCGTAATCTCGATGCGCTCGATGCTGTTGAGCGGGATGGAGGAGAAATCAAAGCCCTGCAGGTCGAAGTCCTGGTAGCGGCGGCCATCGACCAGGATCAGCACGTTCGATTGCGCGAAGGCGCCAAAGCCGCGCAGGTCGACGGCATCGCGCGATCCATTGGTGCTGCTCAACAGATGCTGCACCTGCACGCCAGTCTCCTGCGAGAGAATGTCGGGCAGGTTTTGCGCCGGCGAGCGCTGGATCTGCTCGGATGTGATGACGCTTGTCGACGCGCCGATGACCCCGATACTGGCCGTATTACCGCCGCTGTCGCTACCCGTGCTTGGGGGAGTAATACCTACGATCCGGCTTGCGGTAACGTCGATTTCAGGCAGTCCGACCTGTGCTCGGGCGCATTCGGCGCCCAACGACACGACGGCAAAGACCGTCCCAAACACAAATTTATATATTCCCATGACTCGCCCCTTCGGTACGCGGCACAAGCCGCGCGTCGGATGACTACGACCCGATGCGAAGGAGAAACGCTGCAGAGACGCACTGGGCGACGCTTCAACGCTTCGACTGTCGTGGGGAAATTCAAGGATCCCACGGCCATCGCACCGGCATTGCCGTCACCACTGCGAAAGACCGCTCCGTATGGACCCCTCGTCCACCGGTTGGGTGACCGTGCTGGCAGGTCTCCTGGCTCGCGGGTCGTCGCCCAGTTGCGTCCAGCCTTCCCGGTTTCCCAGTGGCCGTGCAGACGCGGGCTCGCCGCTCACAGTTGCGGGGGCAGCCACGGATTGATGACCAAGGTCAGGTTCCGTGTTCCCTCTTTCGTCCCCGGCTTCCCGAGGAACCAGCGCGGCAAAAGTGTGGCGCGGCCGCGCGTGAGGAGTCAAGCGGCGGCGTAACCTTAGTTGAATTTCGAGCCAGCGGCTTTCGCCAATTCAATATTCGACCCGATCTCCTTCGCGATCATCGCATCGAATTCCTTCGGGCCGAGCGGAAGCGGATCGACTCCCTGCGGCGCGAACTTCGCCTGTACGATGGGTTGCGTGAGCGCATAAACCACTTCGTTGTGCAGGCGGTCGATGATCGGCCGCGGTGTTTTTGCCGGCGCGAGCAGGCCATTCCAAAATGTGTAGTCAGAGTCGGGAAAGCCCGCTTCCGTCGTCGTCGGCACCTCCGGCAGCGCAGGCGAACGCCGCATCGTGCTGACCGCCAGCGACAGAAGTTGCCCGCCTCGAATGAGGCCGATCGACGAGGAAATACCGAGGCAGCAGAAATCAACGCGCCCCGCCACCACTTCGGTCAGCGCCTCCGGTCCGCCGCGGAACGGAACATGCGTCGCCTTGAATCCTGCTGCGCGCAGGAATCGTTCGGCCGCCCAATGGGTCGCGCTCCCGATGCCCGCCGAAGCGTAGGTCAGTCCGCCTTGTTTGCCGCGCTCGACGAGAGCGCGCACGCTCTTGATGCCTTTCGATGGCGCGATCGTCATCACGTTCGGCACGACGCCGAATACCGCGATGGCCGCGAAGTCCTTCGCCGCATCGTAAGAGAGATGCGGACAGGCCGCAGGCGCCGCCGAATGCGCAGACGCGTTGATCATTAGCGTGTAGCCGTCCGGCTCAGCCGTGGCGACCGCAGCCGTGCCGATGGTGCCTCCTGTCCCGCCACGATTTTCGATGACAATCGTCTGTCCGATGCGCTGCGAGATGACGCAGAAAACGGCGACGATGCATCCGCACGAGCTGTTTTCCGATTCAACGGAGGGAATGATTGCATCGCTGAAAGACGTTCGGAAGTGGCCGGGCCGCGACAATATGAAATTCACGCCGCCGCGGCATCACAAACGCGCAACTGTACGCGCGGCTCGCCCTGGAACCGGTCTATGGAGATGTTGCCGCCTACGTGCAGCGCACGCCCGCGCGAGTCCAGGAGGAAATCGCCGAGCGGCTGGCCGACACAGCGGAACGCGATGCCGTTGACGAACTTGCCGTCGCTCGATCGCAGCCTCAGGCGAATGTGGTTTTCCCCGACCGGATCGACATACGCGAGCACATGCGCGGGCAGCGCGAGCACCGGCTCCGCGTTGCCGGCGCCGTACGGCCCTGCGCGCGACAACAGCTCGGCCAACTCGAGATCGAAACCACCCGCACTGACCGCGCCGTCGATCAGCAGCGCTCGGTCGCGCCGCGCAATTTCCACCGCAGCGGCAAGCGTCCCCTCCAGGTAGGCGCGCAACGCGCCAAGCCGCTCGGCTTTCACCGTGATGCCTGCCGCCATCGCATGGCCGCCGCCCTTCTCGAGCAAGCCTTCGCTCACGGCGCGCCGCACTGCTTTGCCGAGGTCGACACCTCCGATCGAGCGGCCCGAGCCCGTTCCCGTCCCGAACGCATCCAGCGCGATGGCAAAAGCAGGCCGGCCGTAACGCTCCTTGAGCCGGGCGGCGACGAGACCGACCACACCCGGATGCCAACCCTTGCCTGCGGTCACAACAACGGCGCCTTTCTCCTCCAGACCGAGCGCAGCCATCGCTTCGGTTTCCGCTTCCGCGAGCGTTGCAACTTCAATTTTCTGGCGCTCGCGGTTGAGCCGGTCGAGTTCGGCGGCGATGCGCGCCGCGTCGGACGGATCTTCTTCTAGCAGCAGGCGCACGCCCAAATCGGCGCGGCCAATACGGCCGCCGGCATTGATGCGCGGCCCAAGCAGAAAGCCGAGATGCCACGGCTCGGGCGGCCCGGAGAGCCGTGCCACATCCATCAGCGCCGTAAGCCCAATCTGTTCGCGGCGCTTCAGCGCGATCAGCCCTTTGGCGACGAAGGCACGGTTCAAGCCGGTGAGCGGGACGACATCGGCGATCGTGCCCAGTGCAACGAGATGCAGCAGCGATAGCAAATCCGGCGTCGGACGGCTGCTGTGGAAGAAATCGCGCCGGCGCAATTCGCGCGTCAGCGCCACCAGACTCACAAACACGAGGCCCACGGCGGCGAGATGGCCGAGACCGGAGAGATCGTCGGCGCGGTTCGGGTTGACGATTGCCTGTGCGAGCGGAAGCTCTTCGTCGGCCTGATGGTGATCGATGACGATCGTGTCGAGTCCGAGCTTTCTTGCCTCGGCGATCACTGCATGGCTGGTCGCGCCGCAATCGACGGTGACCAGGAGCGTCGCCCCGCGCTCGGCGAAGGAGCGGATCGCGTCCGGGTTCGGGCCGTAGCCCTCGAAGATGCGGTCGGGAATGTGCACGATCGGATCGAGACCGCAGGCGCGCAGATAACGGCACAGCAGCGCAGCGGCCGTTGCGCCGTCGACGTCATAATCGCCAAAGATCGCGATGCTCTCGCCGCGCGTCACCGCGTCTGCGAGGCGCACCGCCGCCGCATCCATATCTGCCAGCGTCGACGGATCAGGCATCAGCCGTTTGATGCTCGGATCGAGAAAAGCCTCCGCCTCGTCCGGTAAAACGCCGCGCCCAGCCAGCACACGCGCCAGCAATTCGGGCATCGCATGCCGCTGCGCAATCGCGAGCGCATGCGCCGCCCCGCGCGCATCCAGCCGGTCGCGCCAGATCTTGCCTGTGGCCGAACGCGCAACGCCGAGGAATGAATTGTCGTCCGGCCGCGGAAGCGGAAGCGCGCTCACTTTCCGTAGCCGTGAGTGCGCATGATCGCGTCGATCCGCGCATTCAAATCGGTTTGCATGCTTTGCATGCGCGGCGCGATCTCCTGCGAAACATCCACGAGCACAGCCGGCATTTCCTTCAGTGACCTGGCTCCGGTCGGAGATTTGTAGAAGGCGATCATGTCGTGCAATTCCTGCGCGCTGAAATGGCGCGCATACACGGCCGGCACGTTTTTCATGACGTCGCCGGTCAAGTCCGCAACGGAACGCTCGAACTCGCGCCGCATTTCCGCAAGCGTCGCGGCGTCGGCGCGCGAGGCAAGCTGCCGCTCGACGTTGGTCCAGATTTGCGCCGTGATGGCCGTACGTATCTGCGTTATGGACTCGTCGTTCATGATCGCCGCAAGCTCTTGCGCCGCTGCAATCGCGTCAGGCGTGGGCGTAGTTTGGGCAGCCGATGGCCCGGCAAAAGCCGTCAAGATGATAAAGGCTGCAGCCACGCGTTTCATCGCCGACCTCCCGTGCTAGTCGAGATGAAACTTCGCGATTTCGCGGTGCTCGGCATACACCCGCCGTACCGTTCCGGTCACCGAACGCATCACCACCGTCTCGGTCTCGATCGTGTGCTTATTGAACTTCACGCCCGACAGCATCGGGCCCGTGGTCACGCCAGTCGCCGCGAAAAGGCAGTCGCCGCGGACCATGTCCTCGATCTCGTATTTCTTTTTCGGGTCCTTGATGCCCATCTTCAGCGTACGCTCGCGCAGTTCCTCGGTGTTGATCACGAGCCGCGTCTGCATCTGCCCCCCGATGCAGCGGAGCGCGGCCGCCGCCAGCACGCCTTCCGGCGCGCCGCCGATGCCGAGATAGATGTCGATGCCGGTTTTCGGCTCGGCGCAGTGAATCACTCCTGCGACATCGCCGTCGCTGATCAGGGCAACCGCGGCGCCCGTCTTGCGCACGGCCGCGATCATATCGGCGTGGCGCGGACGATCGAGCAGGATCGCCGTGATTTCGGCCGGCTTCACGCCCTTCGCCCTGGCGAGATTCAAAATGTTCTCTTCCGCCGGCGCGTCGAGATCAATCGTGCCTTTGGGATAACCGGGCCCGATTCCGATCTTGTCCATGTAGCAGTCGGGCGCGTGTAGGAGCGTGCCTGCGTCCGCCATCGCAAGCGTGGCGATCGCGCCGGGCATGTTCTTCGCGCACAAGGTCGTGCCTTCGAGCGGATCGACCGCGATGTCGACCTTCGGACCGGTCTTGTTGCCGACCTGCTCGCCGATGAACAACATCGGCGCCTCGTCCATCTCGCCCTCGCCGATGACGACCGTGCCGTCGATCGGCAGCTTGTTCAATTCGCGGCGCATGGCGTCGACCGCCGCTTGGTCAGAGGCCTTGTCCTTGCCATGGCCGCGCAAGCGCGCGGCGGACACGGCGGCGCGCTCCGTCACGCGCACAATTTCCATGCTGAGGATGCGTTCCAGCAGCAGTTCGGGTTGAACGGTAATCGACGACATAGAAGCCCCCTCGCCTCGCTAATTCTTCTCGATCCGGATCACTTGCGGCCGTCCCGAGATCACATTTGCGCGCCCGACTGCGGCGAGCGCCTTGCGCACGGCATCCTCGGTGGTCGCGTAGGTGATCAGGATAACCGGAACCGCGCCGCTTTTCGTCTCCTCCTCGCTCGCGTCCTTCGCGTGCCGCTGGACAATGCTTTCGAGCGAAATCTCCTGGTCGGCCAGATGCCGCGCAATCGTCGCCGCCGTGCCGGGCTTATCACGCGCGAGCATGCGGATGTAATAGCCGCCTTCGTGCCGCTGCATCGGCGCCTTCTCGACGTCGGTGAGCGTGGCAGCCGGCCGGCCGAACGGGGCCACGCGCGTGCCGCGCGCGATGTCGGCGATGTCCGACAGCACTGCGGAGGCCGTCGCAAAACCGCCGGCGCCCGGGCCGATTAATGTGAGCGGGTTGAAGCCCTGCGGATCGATGCTGACGGCGTTGGTCACGCCCATCACCTGCGCGATGGCGGAATCCTTGCGGAGCATGGTCGGATGCACGCGCTGCTCGATGCCCTGCGCCGTCTTCACCGCGACGCCGAGGAGCTTAACGCGATATCCGAGTTCGTCCGCGGCGGTAAGATCGGCCGGCGTGATCGAGGAGATGCCTTCGACGTAGATTGCGCTCTCGTCGACGCGTGTGCCGAAAGCGAGGCTCGCCAGGATGGCGAGCTTCTGCGCGGTGTCGTGGCCCTCGATGTCGAAGCTCGGATCGGCCTCGGCGTAACCAAGCCGCTGCGCATCCTTCAGGCACACCTCGAAGGAGAGCTTCTCCTGCTCCATACGGGTCAGAATATAATTGCAGGTGCCGTTGAGGATGCCGTAGATGCGCTCGACCGGATTTCCGGCGAGTTGTTCCCGCAGCGTTTTGACGATCGGGATCGCCGCACCGGCGGCGGCTTCGAAATTCAGCGCGGCGCCGTTCGTTTCCGCGAGCGCGGCAAGGTCGACGCCGTGCCTCGCGAGCAGTGCCTTGTTAGCGGTAACGACCGATTTGCCCGCCGCCAGCGCGGCTTCGATCGCCGCCTTCGCCGGATCGCCCGCGCCGCCCATCAGTTCAACGAAGACGTCGATGTCGGTACTGCGGGCAAGCGCGACCGGATCGTCGAACCACTTGATCTTGCTCAAGTCGATGCCGCGGTCCTTGCCCTTGGAGCGCGCGCAGACCGCCGTCACCTCGATCGCGCGGCCGCATTGGGCGGTCAGCAGTTCGCGCTGCCGGGCGATCTGGGACAGCAAGGCCGCGCCGACGGTTCCGAGCCCGGCAACACCGATCTTCAACAGCTTTGACATTGACTTATGTATTTACCGGCGGGTCGCGATCGGAACGACGTTGTGCAGTTGTTCGGGAGCGTGGTCGAGGAAGCGGCGGACGTTGCGGGCGGCCTGGCGGATGCGCTGTTCGTTCTCGACCAGCGCGATGCGCACATAGCCCTCGCCATATTCGCCGAAGCCGATGCCCGGCGACACGGCTATATCCGCCTTTTCGACAAGAAGCTTCGAGAATTCGACGCTGCCCAGCGACTTGAACGGCTCCGGGATCGGCGACCATGCGAACATCGAGGCACGCGGCGCCGGCACATTCCAACCGGCGCGACCAAAGCTTTCGACCAGCACGTCGCGGCGGCGGCGGTAGATGTCGCGCATCTCCTTGATGCAGTCGTCGGGGCCGTTGATCGCGGCGGTCGCGGCGACCTGCACCGGCGTGAACGCCCCATAATCGAGGTACGACTTCACCCGTCCGAGCGCCGCGATGATGCGCTCATTGCCGACGGCAAAGCCCATGCGCCAGCCAGCCATCGAGTACGTTTTCGACATCGAGGTGAACTCGACGGCGATGTCGATCGCGCCCGGCACCTGCAAAAGCGAGGGCGGCGGCTCGTTATCGAAATACACCTCGGCGTAGGCGAGGTCCGAGAGGACGAGGATTCCGTGCTTCTTCGCGAAGGCAACTAAATCTTTGTAAAAGTCAAGGCTGGCGACGTAAGCGGTCGGGTTCGCCGGATAGCAGACGACGACCGCGATCGGCTTCGGGATCGAATGTACGATCGCGCGCTCGAGCGTGTGAAAGAAATTCGGCGTCGGCTCGGACGGAACGCCGCGGATGGTGCCGCCCGCCATCAGGAAGCCGAACGCGTGGATCGGGTAGCTCGGATTGGGGACGAGGACGACGTCGCCGGGTGCCGTGATCGCTTGCGCGACGTTGGCGAAGCCCTCTTTCGAGCCGAGGGTTGCGATGACCTGCGTCTCCGGGTTGAGCTTTACCCCGAAGCGGCGCTCGTAATAGCCGGCTTGCGCGCGGCGCAGACCCGGGATGCCGCGGGAAGCCGAGTAGCGGTCGGTGCGCGGCTTGCCCAAGGTCTCCTTCAGCTTCTCGATCACGTGCGCCGGGGCCTGCAGGTCCGGATTGCCCATGCCGAGGTCGATGATGTCGGCTCCGTCGTTGCGGGCCCGCGCCTTCGCCTTGTTCACCTCTTCGAACACGTAAGGCGGCAGACGGCGGATGCGGTAGAATTCTTCCATCGGATCGGGACCTTCGGGTGGCCTGCCGCGCGTAACCCAGCAGGCAAGCGGCTTCTTATCACGGCTTGTCGGTAGTGCCAGCCTTGTCCGCCGCACGTTTCTTTGGCTGCGCCGTCCCTTTCGGTTTCGGCGCGGCCGCCGGCTTGGGCGGTGCCTCCGCCTCCGGGGCCGCTGCGGCCGCCTTCTCCTGTCGTTCGCGGGCGTCCTGCAGCTCCTTTTCGAGCTTCAGCAATTCCGCGTCGTTCAACGTTTTTTCCGGTCTTTGCGCCGGCATGTCGTGCACGGCCGGGTACTGGTAAGGCGTTTTGGGCCGGACGGGAGCGTCGGCCGGCAGCCCGCCGAGGCTCTCGGGCAGCTTTTCGAAGCTCTCCGAAGTAGAGCACGAAGCGAGCGCAATCGCGGACAGCACGACAATAACCGCTCTGCGCATCCTCGGGCGCCCCGCTTACCGCACGTGAAATGGATGTAGTCTCAATGAATTATAGCATAATCCGGCTAACCGGCTAATATGGCTGCAGCAAGGTGAGGTCGCGGCGCGTTAATGCTGACGAGGGCCCGCCTTGCAAGGTGCCGCGGTCCGGGCCACCTCTTCTCTTCCGAGGCGACGGGTAAGAGATGGACAAGCCAGTTTCCGAATCTGCGAAACATGGCGGAGACGCTCTCGCCGGCGCGGCCGTACCCGTGGTGGATTACGAAGCGCTAGCGCGCAACATCGCACGACTGATCGAGGAAGGCGGCAAGGCGCTCGCCGCTTACATGAAGCCGCGCGAGCAAGGGAAGATCAAAGAGGATCTGGCGGAGGACGTCACCGACATCGTCAAGACGATGGGACGGGTGACCGAATACTGGATGGCCGACCCGAAGCGTGCGCTCGACATCCAGACGAGCCTCGGTCGCGCGTACCTCGATCTCTGGGCCGGTGCAGTGAGGCGACTGGCCGGCGAAGCTGCCCCGCCGGTGGTCGCGCCCGATCCGAAGGACAAGCGCTTCGCTGATCCGGAATGGTCGCAGAACCAGTTCTTCGATTTCCTCAAGCAGGCGTATCTGCTCACCTCGCACTGGGCCGAGCGGCTGGTGAAGGAAGCCGAGGTCGATCCGCACACGCGCGCGAAGGCCGAGTTCTACATCCGGCAGATCAGCAACGCGCTGTCCCCGTCGAACTTCGTGTTGACCAATCCCGAACTCGTCCGCGAGACGCTTGCGTCAAATGCCGAGAATCTCGTGCGCGGAATGCAGATGCTGTCCGAAGACATCATCCTCGGCGAAGGACAGCTGAAGATCCGGCAGTCCGATCCGTCGCTATATGACGTTGGGCGTAATCTGGCGACCACTCCGGGGAAGGTCATTTTCCAGAACGATTTGATGCAGCTCATTCAGTACGAGGCGACCACCAAGGAGGTCGTCAAGGTCCCGCTGCTGATCGTGCCGCCATGGATCAACAAATTTTATATTCTGGACCTGACACCAGAGAAGTCATTCATCCGTTGGTGCGTCGAACAGGGCATTACAGTCTTCGTGATCTCATGGGTCAATCCTGACGCGCACCTCGCTCGGAAGAGCTTCGAAGAATACATGCGCGAAGGCGTCATCAGGGCAATGGACGCGGTGACGGAAGCGACCGGCGAAAAGAAGATGCATACGATCGGCTACTGCGTGGGGGGCACGCTGCTCGCCATCACGCTCGCCTGGCTCGCGGCGAAGAAACAGCACCGTGTCGTCTCATCGACCTTTTTCACCGCGCAGGTCGATTTCACCTATGCAGGCGATCTTGCCGTGTTCGTGGATGAAGAGCGCATCAAACAACTCGAAGAGCGGATGAAAGAACAGGGCTATCTCGAAGCCTCGCGCATGGCGACGGCGTTCAACATGCTGCGCTCGAACGACCTAGTCTGGCCGTACGTCGTCAACAACTACCTGCGCGGCAAGAAACCCTACCCGTTTGATATCCTGTACTGGAATTCGGATGCGACGCGGATGCCCGCCGCCAATCATTCGTTCTATCTGCGCAATTTTTATCTCGAGAATAAGCTGGTCAAGGGCGAGATGGAAATTGGCGGGGTCAAGCTCAATCTTAAGCAGGTGAAGATCCCGATCTATAATCTTGCGACGCGAGAAGATCACATCGCGCCGGCGAAATCGGTACTGTACGGCTCGCAATTCTTCGGTGGCGACGTTCGCTACGTGCTCGCCGGCTCCGGCCACATTGCGGGCGTCGTCAATCCGGCCACCAAGCCGAAATATCAATATTGGACGGGCGGACGGCCGGAAGGCAGCGACGTGGATGCGTGGCTTTCAAAGGCGACCGAGCACGCCGGTTCGTGGTGGCCCGACTGGCTGCACTGGCTGAAGTCGTATGACGGGACGATGCTCCCCGCGCGTGAGATCGGCGGCGGCAAGCTCAAGCCGATCGAGGATGCGCCGGGAAGTTACGTCAAGGTGAAAAGCTGGACGTAGCTTCCACTACCGCTAGGCCAACTTCAGCGGAACCTTGAGATAACGCACGCCGTTCGCCTCTGCCGGCGGGAAATGGCCTGCGCGGATGTTCACCTGGATCGAGGGCAGCAGGAGCTGCGGCGTCGACAAGGTCTTGTCGCGGGCGGTGCGCATGGCGACGAACTCGTCTTCCGACACGCCGTCATGAATGTGCAGGTTCTTCGCCCTTTCCTCGGCAACGGTCGTTTCCCAGGCGTAGTAGTCGCGGCCTTTCGCCTTGTAATCGTGACACATGAACAGCCGCGTCTCCGGCGGCAGTGAAAGGATTCGCCGGATCGAGCGGTAGAGCGCGCGCGCATCGCCGCCGGGAAAATCGGCACGCGCGGTGCCGTAATCCGGCATGAACATCGTGTCGCCGACGAATACGGCATCGCCGATCTTGTAAGACATACAGGCCGGCGTGTGCCCCGGCGTGTACAGCACCTCGCCATCGATACTGCCGAGCTTGAAGCGCTCGCCGCCCTTGAACAGATGATCGAACTCCGACCCTTCGCCCGACACGTCCATGGCGTTGAACACGGGACGGAAAATCTGCTGCACGTCCTTGATGTGCTCGCCGATGCAAACAGCTGCGTCAGTCTTTCGCTTCACGTAAGGGGCGGCCGAGAGATGGTCGGCATGCGCATGCGTCTCCAGGACGCGCACGATCTTCAGGTCGAGCGCATCCGCAGCCTTCAGGATCGCGTCAGCGGCGCCAACATTCGCCTCCCCGCTTTTCTGGTCGAAGTCGAGCACGGGATCGACGATGGCCGCCTCCTTCGTCGCGCCGTCCCAGACCAGATAGCTCACCGTATTGGTCGGCTCGTCGAAAAACCCCTTGATCTGCGGCTTTGCCGTCATGCCTTCGCTCCGGTTTATGGTCGCGCCGTGTCTGCTCTTGACGTATATATTAGCGACAACTAAATTAGCAACAGCTAATCTACAGGAGCTTTCCCCCGTGCCGGTTCCCAACAAGACTGTCGGACTTGGCCAACTCGAGCGCAAGGCGGCGGAGGCTGCGGGGCTCTTGAAGCTACTCGCCAACGAGAACCGACTGCTCATCCTGTGCCGGCTGGCGCTCGAGGACGAGATGTCGGTCTCCGCGCTGACCTCCGCCGTGGGCTTGAGCCAGTCCGCACTCTCGCAGCATCTCGCCAAGATGCGCGAGGAAGGTCTGCTCGCCACTCGCCGCGACGGGCAGACCATCTTTTACCACATCGCCGACGCCAATGCGGCGCGGCTGCTGCAATCCCTGAAGGGCATCTTCTGCCCGTAATGACCACAAACCAGAGAGAAATCAGATGACGGCACTAAAGACCATTTCACCACAAGATGCCGCGGATCTCGTCCATCACGGTGCCGTGCTGATCGATGTACGCGACGCCGACGAGCACGCGCGCGAGCATATTCCCGGCGCACGCCATCACGCCTTGAGCCGCATCGATGTTGAAACGCCGGTGCGCGCAGGCGACGACATCCTCGTCTTTCATTGCCGGTCGGGCGCACGGACATCCGGCAATGCCGGACGGCTCGCCGCCGCGGCACAGAATTGCCAAGCCTACATTCTGGAGGGCGGTCTCGATGCATGGAAGAAAGCGGGGCTGCCGGTCAGGCTCGATCGCAAGCAGCCGATCGAGATCATGCGGCAGGTGCAGATCGTAGCCGGCACGCTCATACTTCTCGGCGTGCTGTTGGGCGCCTTTGTCGCTCCCGGCTTCTATGTACTGTCTGGCTTTGTCGGCGCAGGGCTACTGTTCGCGGGCCTAAGCGGATTCTGCGGAATGGCACGCCTGCTTGCGGGCATGCCCTGGAATAAGCGTGCAGCAGCTATGTGATGACGCTTCTGCACGACACTCTCGCCGTCGGCTCCGGTAGTCTCGTTGGCTTCACGCTTGGCCTCGTCGGCGGTGGAGGGTCGATCCTTGCCGTACCACTGCTCGTCTATGTGGTCGGCGTCGCCTCGCCGCATCTCGCGATCGGAACGAGTGCAATCGCGGTGGCGGCAAGTGCCGCCGCCAACCTGATCGGACATGCACGCGCAGGCACGGTGAAGTGGAGTTGCGCGCTCGCCTTCGCGCTTGCCGGCATCGCCGGCGCAGCGGGCGGCGCCGAGCTCGGCAAGACGGTGAGCGGCGCCAAACTGCTGATTTTGTTCGGCGCGCTGATGATCGTGGTCGGCATAACGATGCTGCGGCCGCGCAAGTCCGGCGGCAACGCGGACGTCAAACTTACGCGCGAGAGCTTGCCGCATTTGCTCCCTCGCCTGCTGGGCATCGGATTTGCCGTTGGCATGCTGTCCGGATTCTTCGGCATCGGCGGCGGTTTTCTGATCGTGCCGGGCCTGATCGCGGCGACCGGCATGCCGCTGATCAACGCGATCGGCTCGTCGCTGTTCGCGGTGACGGCGTTCGGGCTCACGACCGCCGCGAGCTACGCCGTGTCCGGACTGGTCGACTGGCCCCTGGCCACGTTGTTCATATTCGGCGGCGCGATCGGCGGCGTGTTCGGCATTGCGCTCGCCCACCGGCTTGCTTCGCGCAAGCACGCGCTGACGCTGACCTTTTCCGTTATCATCATCGCAGTCGGGCTTTACGTCGTGGCGCGCGGGCTGACGGGCTAGCGACAGCACTCTTACATTTTGATAAACTGTCCTCGGGAAACGACTCAAGCAGGGGAGCGTGGCATGCCAAAAGAACTGCTGTGGCTGACCTGGACGACGATCCTCACCGGGATCATGTGGATTCCCTACATTCTGGACCGCATCGCCGTGCGCGGGCTTGTCGGTGCGATGGCCAATCCGACGCCGAAAGACGAGCCACAATCGATCTGGGCGCAGCGGCTGCTGAATGCGCACAGAAACGCGGTCGAGAACCTGGTCGTGTTCGCGACTTTGGTGCTGACGCTGCGAGCCTTGAATATCTCGACCGCAGCGACGGTCGCCGCCTGCGCCATGTATTTCTACGCGCGGCTTGCCCACGCGGTCGTCTACTGGCTCGGCATTCCGGTGCTGCGCACGCTTGCTTTTGCGGTCGGCTTCTTCGCCGAGGTGGTGCTCGTGCTGGCAATCTTCCGGATGGTGTAAGCGCCTAATTCTGCGGCGCCGCACGATCGACGATCGCGCGCACATCGATGCCGCGCGGCAACAGCCCGAAGGCGGCACCCGCATCCGTGCCGATCCGCGACGCGCAGAACGCATCGGCCACGCCGGCGGGCGCGTGTTTGACCAGAAGCACAGCCTGCAATGCCAACACGAGATCGCGCACGAGCGCGCGCGCCTGCGCTTCGTCGTGACGGTCCGGCGCGGAAAGACGCTGCGAGAGCCGGTCAAGGAAGGGACGCAGGCGGGGCTCGCCGTCGAGTTCGAGTTCTGCCGCGAGCACTTCTGCCGCGCGCGGCGTGCGCTCGATCGCGCGCAGCACGTCGAGGCACATCACATTGCCCGAGCCTTCCCAGATCGAGTTGACCGGCGTCTCGCGATAGAGACGCGGCATGATCGAGTCTTCGATGTATCCCGACCCACCGAGCACTTCCATGGCTTCGAGCGTGACGAAAGGCGCCCGTTTGCAAATCCAGAACTTCGCCGCCGGCGTCACGACGCGCCGGAAGACCGTGGCCTCTTCCGTCTCGTCGTCATAAGCGCGCGCAAGCCGGAACGTCAGGATGGCGGCCGCTTCCGATTCCAGCGTGAGATCGGCAAGCACGTTGGTCATCAGCGGCTGGTCGATCAATTTACGCTGAAACGCAGTGCGATGCCGCGCATGATGCACCGCCTGCGCGAGCGCCTGCCGCATCAGAGAGGACGAGCCGATCGAGCAGTCGAGCCTCGTAAAATTCGCCATCTCAATGATGGTCTGGATGCCGCGTCCCTCCTCGCCGACGAGCTGCGCAAACGCGCCCTCGAACTCGACCTCGCTCGACGCATTCGACTTATTGCCGAGCTTGTCCTTCAGGCGGTTGATGCGGATCGCGTTGCGCGTGTTGTCCGGATTCCAGCGCGGCATCAGGAAGCAGGAGATGCCGTTCGGCGCCTGCGCGAGCACCAGAAAGGCGTCGCACATCGGCGCCGACATGAACCATTTGTGGCCGGTGAGCCGGAAGCTGCCGTCCTCGCTGCGCTCGGCGCGCGTCGTATTGGTGCGCAGATCGGAGCCACCCTGGTTCTCGGTCATCGCCATGCCGACCAGCGCCGAGGTTTTCTCGCGCGCGGGGCGGAAGCGCGGGTCGTAGTAGCGCGAGAAGATGCGCGGCAGCCATTCGGTCGCCACCGCGCGATTGAGACCGATGGTCGGCACCGATCCGTAAGTCATCGCGAGCGGGCACAAGACGCCGCTTTCGATCTGGCCCAGCATGTAACAGCCGGCGGCGCGCGCGACATGCGCACCGCGTTTCGGATCGGCCCATGGCGAGGAATGCAACCCCGCCTTCAAGGCGATCGTCATCAGCGAGTGCCACGCCGGATGGAATTCCACCTCGTCGATGCGATGGCCGAACCGGTCGAAGGTCTTCAGTTCGGGCGGATGCCGGTTGGCGGCAAAGCCGAGTGCGATCGTCTCGGCCGATCCGACCTCCTGGCCGAGCGCGCCGAGCCGGCCCTCGGCCCAGTCCGCGCCCTCGCGCCTGACGGCCTCGCGCAACACCGTATCGCTGTGCAGGAGATTGTATCCCTCGAGCGGCGGCGGCTGATTCTGGACTTCGAACATCTCGTCTCCGGGCGCAGCAGGCGCGGAGAACAGACTAGTCGAGGCAGCGCATCACGGAAACAGCGCGACCTGCTCGAGCCCGGTCGTCTCCGGCCAGCCCATGATTAGATTCATGTTCTGGATCGCCTGACCCGACGCGCCCTTCACCAAATTGTCGAGCGCCGAGACGAGGATCGCCCTGCCCTCGCGCCGATCCTTAGCGACGCCGATGAAGGTCATGTTCGAGCCGCGCACATGCCGCGTGTGCGGCGTCTCGCCAAACGGCAGCACGTGGACGAACGGCTCCTTCGCATAGGCTTCGATGAGGATCTCGTGCAGGTTCTGCGCCGTCCGCCCCCGCCCGCCGCGCACATAGATGGTGGACAAAATGCCCCGGTTCATCGGCACGAGATGCGGCGTGAAGCTCACGACCACCTCGCGTCCCGCCGCGAGCGAAAACTCCTGGTCGAGCTCCGCCATGTGACGATGGTGCCCAACGCCATAGGCGTTGAAGCCTTCCGACACTTCTGAGAACAGCATCGCCTCCTTCGCCGCGCGGCCGGCGCCGGTCATGCCGGACTTCGCGTCGATAACGATCTCATCGAGCTCGATCGCGTTCGCCTTGATCAGCGGAACGAGCGGGAGCTGTGCGCAGGTCGTGTAGCAGCCCGGATTGGCGACGAGCTTGGCATGTCTGATTTCGCGCCGGTGCGTCTCGATAAGCCCGTAGACCGCTTCGCTCTGCAACTCGGGCGCAAGGTGCTCGTGCCCGTACCACTTCGCGTACGCCGCCGTGTCGTGCAGTCGGAAATCGGCGGAGAGGTCGACGACCCTGGTCGAGGGCGCCGCGGCGAGCAGACCTTTGATCACCGTCTGGGTCGTGCCATGCGGCAGCGCGCAGAACGCCACGTCGAGCAATGCCCCGACCCAATCGAGCCCGTCGACGGTGACCAGCTTCGGCAGATCGAACGGCGAGAACTGCGGAAAGACGTCGCGCATCGCCTTGCCGGCACTGCGCTCGGCGGTGAGCAGCGTGATCTCGACGCGCGGATGGCGCAGCAATAGGCGCACGAGCTCCGCGCCCGTGTAGCCGGAAGCGCCTAGCACGCCGACTCTTGCCTTGCTCGCCATCAGACTTGTCCTTTCACACCTTCAAAAGAGGTTGCCCCGGACATGGAGCAAAGCGGCCCGATGTACAAGGGGCTGAGCGTCCCGCCATGCGGTCGGGTTGGCCCGCTCCTGCACAAACCCGTGAGGGTGTGCTGAAAATCTTGCACAGCCGGTATAGGCTTCGCCCGCCGTAGAAGAGGGACGCCAAACAAGGCGTCCGAACAGCAAGAGGAAGGGAAGGAAATGCGTGGATTGAAAATGATTGTATATGCAGGCGCGCTCGCACTGCTCGCAACGGGCGCCTTGGCGCAGGTGCCGCCGCCCGATCCGGCCAATCCGAACGAAAACGTTCCGGAGCAGATGGCCCCGCCGGCCTACGGCGAGCCGATCAATCTCGAAACCGCGAAGCAAGTCGCCGCCGCGGCCCGCGCGGAAGTCGACAAGCGGAAATGGCGCGGCATGTGCATCGCCGTCGTCGGACCGACCGGCGATCTCGTCTACTTCGAGAAGGACGACTACTGCCAATACGCCTCGGTCGATATTTCGCAGCATAAGGCGCGCGCAGCGGCGCGTTATCGCCGGCCGACTTTGGTGTTCGAGCGCTTGCTCGCCAAAGGGGGGTTCTTCGCCTATCTGCCGACGCTCGGCGACGCATTTATCGCTTCGCGCGGCGGCAACCCGCTGATGAAAGACGGCAAGGTGATCGGCGCGATCGGCGTCTCCGGCGGCGCCGGCTCGCAGGACGACACGATTTCGCAGGCGGGCGTTGCGGGGTTGAAATAGAATTTGACAATCGGCTCCGCCGGAGCAGATCCGGCGGAGCTACCACATGATCCAGGAGGCGATCTGCGAGACGCCGCCGCCCAAGACCAGCAGCACCGCCGCCCAGACGAACGCGGATGTGAAATTCGCCGCCTGGAATTGCCACTGCGGCATTTCAAAAATCCCGGCGATCAGCGGCACGACAGCGCGCAACGGCCCGAAGAAGCGGCCGATGAAGATACCGGGCACGCCCCAGCGCCTCACGAACCGTTCGCCGCTCGGGATCAGGTCGGGATGCCGCGACAGCGGCCACATATGTGCGACGGAATATTCGAGCTTGAGGCCGATCCAGTAGGAGAGCCAGTCGCCGCACGCCGCGCCGAGCGAACCGGCGATCCAAACCGCCCACAAATTCAGGTGACCTGCGGTCGCCAGCGCCCCGATCGCGACCAGCGCGCCCCAGGCCGGTACCAGAAAGGAGATGAAGGCGAGCGACTCCGCGAAAGCGAGGGCGAACACAATAGGCGGCGCCCAGGCGGCATGATCGCGCACGAAGGCGACGAGGGAATTGGCGATGTCATCGAGATTCATTGCAACGGCGGGCCGCCCCTCCCCGCCGCTTCTTACACGAGATCGATTGCGTCAGACCAGCCGCTCAGTCCGGCAACGCCGGCTCGTCGTCCGGAAAGACGTGAGAGACAGCCACCACGGCGACTATTAGCAATGGTACGGACAAAAACGCGCCGATCGGACCCCAGAGCCAGGTCCAGAACACAAGAGACAAAAACACCATTAGCGGATGCAGAGTGAGTTGCCGTCCCATGATGCTCGGCGTAATGAAATGGCCCTCGAGCGTACCCATCACGAGATAAAGCACCGGCGCTATCAGTGCCTGGCCGACGGTCGGGAAAACGACAAGGCCGACGAGGAACATCGAGACTTCTATCATCAGCGCGCCGATATAGGGGATGAAATTGAGAATGAAGCCCAGCACCGCCCAGGCGAGCGGGCTCGGCATTCCGGTCGCGAAGGCAATCAGGCCCGCGCCGATGCCAACGCACAGATTGATGATCGCGACGGTGCTCAAATAGCCGGTCAGGTCGCGCTCGGATTCGTTGAGTATCTTCAGCACACTTAGCTTGGCGTCGCGGCTGCCGACCATATCGACCATCGTGCGCCGCATCTCCGAGCGGCCGAGCAGCATGAAAAATAACGAGCCGAAGAAGACGAGCATTTGCCCAATGCCGGGCGCGACGATCTCCAGCACCGGCTTGACGAAGGCAACGAGGTCGACACCGAGACCGCCGCTCGCATTCGCCGGCAGCAAGGCGTCGCGCAACTGCTGCAGCCTGGCGAGCGGCCCGTTCAAGACCTGAAGCTTCTGCTGGATGCTCTGCCCGATCTCCGGCGCCTTTCCGATCCACTCGACGACCGGGGCGGCGATGAGCGCAAGCGCGCCGTAGACAACCACCAAAACCACGATCCAGAGGGCGAAGGCGCTGGCCACGTTCGGACTGCCCAAGCGCTCGGCGCGGCCGGCGAGCGGACCGAGCATCAGGGTCACAATGAACGCCGAAACGGCCGGTACCAGGATCGGGCGGGCGAGGTCGAAAGCCGCGATCAACAGCAGGACGAAAATACCGAGGACCGCGAATTGGGCGGCGCGATCCCAGTTGCCCGCGGCCGGTGCGCCCTCGTCCCCCTCCTGCGCCGGATCGCGGCGGCGCACTTTGTGGACGATCAACGGATTGCTCATTTGGGCCCTTCCGGCCGGAACTTCAGTCAACTGCGGCCGATAACGGCCGAATCCGCCTTTGGTTGCTTGCGCGCGTGCCCGGCCCTTGCCACAGGGCCGTGGCATAGTCGGTGCAATCGATTCGGCTGGCAGAGCCCGGCCGCTGGAACTATCTGAAAGAACTCATGGCTAAGCCCGCGACCAAGAAGAAAGCCCCAGAACCCGATCTGTTCGAAGCGCCCGCGCGATCGCGCGCCGCCTCGCCCGCGCGCGCAAAGGCGCGAGGAGCGAGCGACAGCGGCTACAGCGCCAAGCACATCGAGGTGCTGGAAGGGCTCGAGCCGGTGCGCCGCCGGCCCGGCATGTATATCGGCGGGACGGACGAGAAGGCCCTGCATCATCTCTTCGCCGAGGTAATCGACAACGCGATGGATGAGGCGCTGGCCGGTCACGCCGACTGGATCGAGGTCGAGCTCGAAGCGAGCGGATTCGTCAGCATCACCGACAACGGCCGCGGCATTCCGGTCGACCCGCATCCGAAGTTCAAGAACAAGTCGGCGCTGGAAGTGATCATGTGCACGCTCCACGCCGGCGGCAAATTCGACAGTGAGGTGTACGAAACATCCGGTGGTCTCCACGGCGTCGGCGTGTCGGTCGCGAACGCGCTGTCGGAGCGGCTCGAAGTCGAAGTCTGGCGCGAGCAGACGCACTACCGGATGGCGTTCGAGCGGGGCAATCCGAAGGGCAAATTAGAGAAGGTCGGTCGCGTACCCAACCGTCGCGGCACCAAGGTGCGTTTCAAACCGGATGCGCAAATCTTCGGCGCGAAGGCGCACTTCCGGCCCGAGCGCGTGTTCAGGATGACACGCTCGAAGGCATACCTGTTCGGCGGAGTCGAGATCCGCTGGCATTGCGCGCCGGAATTGCTCAAGGGCATCGAGAACGTGCCGGAGAGCGCGACCTTCCATTTTGAGGATGGCTTGCGCGACTATCTTGCCGTGAGCCTGGAAGGCACCACGCTCGTGCACCCGGACATCTTCACCGGATCGGCCGGCAAAGCCGGCCGTGCCGGCGCGGTGCAATGGGCGGTGGCGTGGACCGCGGATGCCGACGGTTTCCTCAATTCGTACTGCAACACGATTCCGACGCCGGACGGCGGCACGCATGAATCCGGTTTACGCTCTGCGATGCTGCGCGGGCTGAAGGATCACGCTGCCCGTGTCGGCCAGGACAAGCGCGCGGCCTCCATCACGTCGGAAGACGTGATGACCGGCGCCGGCTGCATGCTATCCGTGTTCGTGCGTGAGCCGGAATTCCAGGGGCAGACCAAGGACCGCCTCGCGACCGCGGAAGCGCAGCGCATCGTTGAGCAGGCGATCAAGGACCCGTTCGATCACTGGCTGGCCGGCAATCCACTGCAGGCGAACAAGCTTTTGGACTTCGTCGTCGAACGCGCGGAAGAGCGTCTGCGTCGGCGGCAGGAAAAGGACATCGCACGCAAGACGGCGGTGCGCAAATTGCGACTGCCCGGCAAACTCGCCGATTGCACCTCCACCGCGGAGGACGGCTCCGAACTGTTCATCGTCGAAGGCGACAGCGCTGGCGGCTCCGCCAAGCAGGCGCGCGACCGCCGCACGCAGGCCGTGCTGCCGCTGCGCGGCAAGATTTTAAACGTCGCCTCGGCCGGCAAGGATAAGCTGGCGCAAAACGCGCAATTGTCCGATCTCGTGCAGGCGCTCGGCTGCGGCACCAGCACGCATTTCAAGCCGGACGACCTGCGTTACGAGAAGATCATCATCATGACCGACGCCGACGTAGACGGAGCGCATATCGCATCGCTGCTGATCACGTTCTTTTACCGGCAGATGAAAGGTCTGATCGAAGCCGGGCGGCTCTACCTCGCCGTGCCGCCGCTCTATCGGCTCTCACATGCGGGCAAGATCTTTTATGCGCGCAACGATGCGCACAAGGACGACCTGCTCAAGCGCGAATTCCACGCAAACGCGAAGGTCGAGGTCTCCCGCTTCAAAGGCCTCGGCGAGATGATGGCACAGCAATTGAAAGAAACGACGATGGATCCCGCCAAGCGCACGCTTTTGCGCGTGAAACTGGTGCATGACGAGGAAAAGCCGACCGACAAGGCGGTGGAGCGGCTGATGGGCAACAAGCCCGAAGCGCGCTTCGAGTTCATCCAGGAGAAGGCGGAGTTCGCCAGCGAGGTACTGCTGGACGTATAGCTGCGCCGGCGGCTCACCTCACTCGCACTTCTTCAGTCGCGGCGTCTGCACCCCGTGGCCGGTTAAGACGCCGTCTTTCACGCGCACCGCGCCGCCCTCGATCCGGACGAAAATCGTCCGGCGCGTGTGGTGGCGGACCGAGAATTCCAGCGCCTGCCGCTGCTCCGCCTCGCTGTCCGGCTGGAACAGGGCGTCAATGCCGATTCGTGTCGCGGAGATGCGATGCGCGTCGAGCATTCGGTAGGTGTTCGTGCCATAGCGCGGGCCGAGATCGTGCCGTTCGGTGACGCGGCCAGGTTTTGGCTCGCTCACTGTCACGTGCGGGTTTTCCGGCGAAGGTTCCGCCGCGCAGTCGACCGCCCATATGCCGAATAGGCCATAATCCTTGAACAGCGCGGAGACACCGGTCGACGGAGCGGAGTGACCGGCGGAGCCGGAAAGGGCCGCGAGAACGAACGCACTGACGAGACGCATGGTGAGTTTACAATCGCGGACCGAAGGCATCGGGGCGTGATCGCCCTGATGCGAGACCCGTGTTTACTGGAACGTCAGGTGCGCCGCTTTCACGACTTCGCCGAACTTCTCGATATCGGCGTCGATGATCTTCTTGAACGCATCGCCGGTGGGTCCGCCGGGCGTCACGCCCATTTTTTTCAACCCGTCCTGCACGTGCGCATCGGCCAGCGCCTTACCGAGGGCGGCCGTGAGCTTGTCGACAATCGGCTTCGGCGTACCGGCGTCGACAAAGAAGCCGCTCCACAGATGCACATCCACACTCGGATAGCCGACCTCCGCCATGCTCGGCACATCCGGCAGTTCTTCGGAGCGCTCCTTGCCGGTGACGGCAAGCGCGCGCGTCTTGCCGCCTTTGATCAGCGGCACCGCCGGCGGGCCGTCCGAGATCGTGAGCAGGCATTGGTCGCTCATCACGCACAGGTTCGATTCATTGCTGCTCTTGAACGGGATCGCCACGCCCGGCATGCCGGTCTTCAGCTTCAACAGTTCTGTCGCAATGGTAAAGGCCGGCGAGGACGAGCCGTAGTTCGCCTTGTCCGGATGCGCCGTCGCCCAGGCGACCAGTTCCTTTACCGATTTCGCCTGGTTGTTGGCCGAGACGACCATCACCAGCGGGAAGGATGCGATCATGTTCAACGGGATGAAGGTCTTCGTCGGATGATACGGCAAGTCGGGATAAATCGCGGACGCGATCGACATTTGTCCGGTCGCGCCGACTAGCACGGTGTAGCCGTCGGCCGTTTGCTTCGCGACGTATTCGACCGCGATCCGCCCGCCTGCGCCGACCTTGTTCTCGACGATGGCTGTATGGCCGGTCTGCTCCTGGAATTTCTGCACCACCAGCCGCGCGAACAGATCGTTTCCCCCGCCGGCCGCGTAGCCGACGATGAACCGGATTGGGCGGCTCGGATAATCCTCGGCGCTTGCACCAACGGCGCTGCCCATGACAGCGGCGGCGGTCAGCAAGACGAGCACGGTTTTTCTTGTGCGCATGGCGTTTTCCCCTGAGACGTGATCCTGTTACGGACCTTCTGACTTTCTGACTCGAGCCTACACTGGCGTGTCGCGGAACTGAAACGCGAAATATGCCGCAGCAGAACGGCACGAATGCCGCATCGGTCCACGACGCGGGACGGTCCGAATTGTTCGGCCATCCGCGCGCCCTGCCATTCCTGTTTGCGACCGAGATGTGGGAGCGCTTCTCGTATTACGGTATGCGGGCGCTGCTCGTGCTCTACATGGTCAAGCACCTGCTCGATCCGGCGCGAGTGCAGCACGTGCTCGGGCTTTCTGGCTTGCACGACCTGCTGGAAAGCGTGTTCGGGCCGCTGGCGGCGCAGCCGTTCGCGTCGCAGATCTACGGGCTCTATACTGGTCTTGTCTATCTCACGCCCATTGTCGGCGGCCTGATCGCCGACCGCGTACTCGGCCAGCGGCGCACCGTATTGATCGGCGCCGCGCTCATGGCGGCCGGCCATTTCATGATGGCTTTCGAGCCGCTGTTCCTGATTGCTTTGACGGCGCTCATCCTTGGCAACGGCGCGTTCAAGCCGAATATCTCGACCCAGGTCGGCGCGCTGTATGCGCCAGGCGATCCGCGGCGCGACCGCGCGTTCTCGATTTTCTACGTCGGCATCAATCTCGGCGCGTTTTTCGCACCGCTCGTCTGCGGCACGCTTGGCGAGGAAGCGGGCTGGCATTTCGGCTTCGCGGCTGCGGGCGTCGGTATGACGATCGCGCTCGTGATCTATCTCGCCGCCGCACCGAGCTTGCCGCCGGACGTGTTCGAGCATCGCGAAAAAGCGCGGCTCACATCTGCGGACCGGAAGGCGATGCTCGCGCTGGCTGCGCTTGTCGTACCCGCAAGCCTGTTCTGGGCCACCTACGAGCAGCAGGGCAACACGATTGTGCTTTGGGCCGACACGCAAACGGACCGCACGGTCGACCTGATCGTCACCTCGTTCGAAATTCCGGTGACCTGGTTTCAGGCCTTCAATCCATTCATGATCTTCGCTTTCACGCCGCTGATCCTCGCGTTGTGGCGACGGCAAGGACCGCGCGAGCCGAGCACACTCACCAAAATGGCGATCGGCTCGCTGCTCAACGCCGCCGCCTGGCTGGTCATGGCACTTGCGGCATTCGTCACGGGCCGCGAGCACGCAAGCTGGCTGTGGTTGTTTGCGTTCTTCGTCGTGATCACGATCGGCGAGCTTTATCTGTCACCCACAAGCCTCTCATTCGTGACCAAAATCGCGCCGGCGCGCGTGCTCTCGCTGATGATGGGGCTGTGGCTCGCCAGCAGCTTCATCGGGAATCTCCTGGCGGGATATCTCGGTACTTTCTGGTCGAGCATGAGCGCCGCCGCGTTCTTTGTGATGCTGGGCGGGATTGCCGCCCTGGCCGGCGGCATCATCCTGCTGATGAGCCTTCCGGTGTCGCGACTGCTGGGAGATCAGAAATGATTGTTGTCATGCCTTCGGCATTAGGAAGTCATTAACTGTTCCACAACACTCGTGGGGTATCCTCACACGCGAGGTGACCCCTATGCTTTACTCCCTGACACCCCGCAGGGCGCACGCGCTCATTGTTGCGGCCGGTTCGGCGGCATTCGTTATGGCAGCCCTGCTCGTCTGGGCGCTTGGGTTCGACGCGTTGTGGGCCTGGGTACTGGCTCACACGGCGAGCGCTTTTGCGCTGACGACGGCCGTTTCGGCGGGCTTGCTGGCGGCTACGATGGTGGCGTGGCTCGCCACGTCACGACAGGGGCGCGAACTTGGCCAATGCCGCGCTGCGATGGACAGCATGCCGCAAGGGCTGTGCATGTTCGATCCGTCAGAGCGGCTCGTCGTGTGCAACAGGCAGTACTACGAGATGTACAAACTCGAGGCGGCCGACGCGGAGCCTGGCGCAACGTTGAAGGAGGTGCTTACGCGCCGCGTGGCGAAGGGGACATTCTCTCGCGATCCGGAGGAGTACAGAACCGAATTTCTCGCCTCGGTCCGAAAGGGCCGCACGATCGTGCATGAAGTCAAATCGACCGGAGACAGGCTGTTACGTGTCACCAACCATCCTATGCGGAACGGCGGCTGGATCGGCCTGCATGAAGACATTACTGAGCGACGCAGGGTGGAGTTGGAACACTCCAGCCTGCAAGAGAAAGATGCTCGCCGCGCAACGCTCGAAATGGCCATCTCGTCCTTTCGCTCTCGCTCGAAGCGGCTTATCGACGCCGTCCTGCAAAGTACACGTCAAATGAACGAGACGGCCAATTCATTATTGGCGAACTCGCGCCAAACGGTCACCGAAGCCGAGGAAGCATCGCGGGCGTCGCAACGGTCCTCCGCCAACGTCGACGGCGCTGCTTCCGCAACGACAGAACTTGCGAGCTCCATCGGCGAAATTGCGCACAACCTGACAGAAACCGCCAATCTCGTGCGAGCGGCGGCGTCTCAAACGCAAATCACCGGGAACAGCATCGAGCTTCTCGTCAACGCATCCAGAAGCATCGACAGCGTGGTCAAGCTCATTCGCGGCATCGCCGAAAAAACAAATCTGCTGGCGCTGAACGCGACCATCGAGGCTGCCAGAGCCGGCGATGCCGGGCGCGGGTTTTCAGTTGTGGCTTCCGAAGTGAAGTCTCTGGCTGTTCAAACCGCTAAAGCTACGGAGGACATTGCGCAGCAAATCGCAGCCGTGCAGTCGCTGACCGGTCAGGCAGTGGGCGCGATTGGCGAGATTACCAGCCGAATGTCGCAAATCGATAACAACACCAGCGCGGTTTCCGCCAGCGTCGAGGAGCAAAACTCCGCGACCTCGGAAATCTCCAAGAATGTTGAAACAGCAGCCGCCGTTGCCAGGCAGGCTGCGGACGTGTTGACACGCGTCGCTCAGGCGACCGCAAAGACGCAGGAGTCGGCGCAGACGGTTCTCGCGGAAAGCAAATCGGTGGAAGATGCCGCCGACCAGTTGGGGCAGCAGGTCGACACCTTCCTCAATTCCGTCGCGGCCTAGCCCGCCGGCGGCAAGCGCTCAATCGAGCGGCAAGCCGACATATTGCTCCGCGAGCGATTTCGCCGCGGTGTCCGAACTGGTGATGTAATCCAGGTCCGACAATTGTCGGCGACGGTCGAAGGGCGTCTCCTCCGGAAACAGGTGGAGCAATTGCGTCATCCACCAGGAGAAGCGCTGCGCCTTCCACACGCGGCGTAGGCAAGTCTGCGTGTATTTCTCTAGCAGATCCGTCCGGCTCAGTTTGTAAAACGCGTTCAGCCCGCGATCGAGAAAAACGACGTCGGCAAAAGCCAGATTCATTCCTTTGGCGCCAGTCGGAGGTACGATATGCGCGCTGTCGCCCGCAAGGAACAGGCGGCCGTACTGCATCGGCTCGGCCACGAAGCTGCGCATAGCGGTGATGCCCTTCTGCAGCATCGTGCCTTCCTGCAATTTGCGCGCGCCGCCGAGACGCTTGTGCAATTCCTCCCAGATGCGCGCATCCGGCCAATTGGCGATGTCCTCATCGTGATCGCATTGCAAATAGAGCCGCGACAGCGTCTCCGACCGCATCGTGTAAAGCGCAAATCCGCCATCTGTGTAGGAATAGATCAGTTCGTGATCGGGCGGCGGGCTTTCCGACAGGATGCCGAGCCAGCCGAACGGATATTCCCGCTCGAAAATGCGCAGCACGCCAGCGGGAACGCTCGGGCGGCAGATACCATGAAAGCCATCGCAGCCGGCAATGAAGTCGCACTCGATCTCCTGGTTCTTGCCTTGGTGCGTGAACCGAATCTTCGGCCGCTCGGAGGTGAGATCGTGCACGCTGACATCGTCGACTTCGAAATACAGCGGACCGCCGTCGGCCAGCCTGCGCTCGACAAGGTCCTTCACGACCTCTTGCTGGCCGTAAATGGTCACGCGTTTGTCGACCAGTTTCTGGAAATCGATGCGATGAAGATCGCCGTTGATGCCGAGATTGATGCCCCAGTGCAGCAACCCTTCCCGCTTCATGCGTTCGCCGGCGCCGACGTCCACCAGCAGATCAGCGGCCCAGTGTTCGATCAAGCCAGCGCGGATGCGGTTTTCGATATAATCGCGGCTGCGGTTCTCGATGATGACGGACTCAATGCCCTGCAGCGTGAGCAGTCGGGCGAGCATTAGTCCGGCGGGACCGGCGCCGACGATTCCAACTTGAGTATGCATTCCGCAACTCCCGGCATGAGATTTTGGGAACTCTATAGGCGGGCGGCGCGCGTCCGGCAAACCTCAGAATGGCCAGCCGTAGCGGGGGACGCATTCGCAATAGCGCCGGTACGCGGCGCCGAATTTTGCCTCGAGATAGCGCTCCTCGCGTTTGACCACGCCGACGTGCAGCGTGAACGCCAGCGGGATGCACATCACCAACATCCAATCGGAGGCGGTGAGCACGGCGATGCCGGCGACCCCAAGGATGAGCGCAACATACATCGGATTGCGGATGAACCGGAAAATGCCGTCGGTGACGAGTGTAGTCGCAGGCTTCCAGGGCTCCGGGGCCGTGCCGGCGCGTCGAAACGCGAGCAGCCCCGGAATTGCAATGCCCAGCGCTGCAACCAGAAGGACGGCGCCGACGAGACGGTGCTCGCCGCGTGGGAGCAGAACGGTGAGAACATAAGCGGGAAAAAGCCCGTCGAGCAGCAGCCCGAACACGATTGCCGCCAGCGCGAGAAGCGGCGGCGGCGCGAGGACCCCCGCAGTATCGGGCCGTTTTGCCATCAGATCATCGCTGCATCGATGAAGGCCATCCGACCGGCTGGAACCCGGTCACCTGCGTTCACATCCCACATTTCAGCCGAAATATTAAGGGTTTCTGCGCGATTTCATGTGTTGGAGCATTGACTTTGGACCGTTCGATCTTATGTTCCCGCAATGCTCGGTCCGACATAAAGATTCGGACCGTCCATTCCGCGCCCTTCGCCAAGCAAGAAGGCACTCGGTCGGCGCGGACCCCGGTGCAAGCCCGTAGGCTGCCCCCGACCTGAGGTTACATGTCTTTTTCCCATCTCGGACTATCCGACAAGGTGCTCGGCGCCATTGAAGCGGCCGGCTACAAACAACCCACCCCGATCCAAGACCAGGCCATCCCGCACGTGCTCGCGCGGCGCGACGTTCTCGGCATCGCGCAGACCGGCACCGGCAAGACCGCCGCCTTCGTGCTGCCGATGCTGACGATGCTCGAGCAGGGTCGCGCGCGAGCGCGCATGCCGCGCACGCTCATTCTCGAGCCGACGCGCGAACTCGCCGCGCAGGTCGCCGAGCAATTCGAGAAATACGGCAAGAATCACAAATTGAACGTCGCCCTGATCATCGGCGGCGTTTCTTTTGACGATCAGGATGCCAAGCTTCTGCGCGGCGTCGACGTTCTGATCGCAACGCCAGGGCGCCTGCTCGATCATTTCGAACGCGGCCGCCTCCTGCTCTCCGGCTGCGAGCTTCTGATCATTGACGAAGCCGACCGCATGCTGGATATGGGCTTCATCCCGGACATCGAGCGCATCGGCAAGCTCGTCCCCTTCACGCGTCAGACCTTGTTCTTCACCGCGACGATGCCGCCGGAGATCCAGCGCATCGCGGACAACTTCCTGCACAATCCGGTTCGCGTGGAAGTGTCGCGCCCGGCGACCGCCGCCTCCACCATCACTCAGCTCAAAGTCACCACGGGCCGCGATCCGCACCAGAAGCGCGAGACGCTACGCCGGCTGATTCGCTCGGCCGAGAATTTCAAGAACGCGATCATCTTCTGCAACCGCAAGCGCGAGGTCGCGCAGTTGCACCGGTCGTTGTTGCGGCACAAGTTCAACGCGGTCGCGCTGCATGGCGACATGGATCAGCCCGCCCGCATGGCGGCGCTGGATGCCTTCCGCAACGGCGAAGCGCGGCTCTTGGTCGCGTCCGACGTCGCGGCGCGTGGCCTCGACATCCCGGACGTCAGCCATGTGTTCAATTTCGACGTGCCGCATCATCCGGACGATTACGTGCACCGTATCGGCCGCACCGGCCGCGCAGGCCGCACCGGCACCGCCATCACCATTGTCGCGCCGATGGACGGCAAGTCGGTCGATGCGATCGAGAAGCTGACCGGCCAGATCATCCCGTGGATGGAAAAGCCTGCCGCGCCGGCCCAGGATGATGAAGGCGAACCTGCCGCCCGTCGCGAAGCGCATCCGCATGCGCGCCCGCATCACGAACGCGCCGAGCGCGGTGAGCGCCCGCGGCGCTCCGGCGAGAAGCGGTCCGCAGCCGCCGCCCGTCCGCCACGCCCGGTACGCGAATTCGAGGAGGCCGACACGAGCCACCTCCCCGCCTTCCTGCTCCGCCCCGTCCCGGCCAGAGCCGACCGCGCCTAAAGCGGCCGGAATCCCTCGGCCTAACCACCAATCGGTGCGGCCGCCGTTTTTACTCCCTATTCACTCGCGCCGGCTGGGCTGCCTCCGAATACCTGCGAGCGGCGGGGGAGCGCACGCGATGATGACGAAGGAATTGATGAAACGCTCGACCGGCGAGTATCTCGGTCGGGTCACGGTGTCGATCGGCGTCGCCACCATGCATAAGAGCGACACGATCCAGAACCTGATCGAACGGACCGACGCCTGCCTCTACGCTGCCAAGCGCCACGGCCGTAACCGGGTCATGTGCGAGACCGACCCGGAAGTCACCTCCGCCGACGCGAGCAAGGTGGCGTAAGCCCGGTCGAGGGCGCCGTTTTCAGATCCCGCAATCCGATCTCAACCGGAGCCTCGAGGCTCGGGGAAAACGAGTATTGCGGCGAACGGCATTGCGCTATCCTGGCCGCCGTTTATGCATATTTCTACCTGCACTTGTGGAACTATGATATGATAAAAGTTCTGACATAAGCCTGAATGAAACCGGGAGAGAGCGCTATGTCTACCCTCGTTTCAGACCTCCCCCTTTCCGCTTCCGAACACAACGCTCAACTCCGCAAAGCAATTATTGCCTCGACGATCGGCACTGCCATTGAATGGTACGACTTCTTCCTCTACGGCACCGCCGCGGGTCTGATCTTCGGAAAACTTTATTTCCCCAACGAAGACCCGCTGACCGCGACACTCGCCGCCTTCGGCACGTATTTCATCGGCTTCGTCGGGCGGCCCATCGGCGCTGCCATTTTCGGTCATTACGGCGATCGCATCGGCCGCAAGGCGACCTTGATCGCCACGCTGCTCTGCATGGGCATCGCGACCTTCCTGATCGCCTTCGTCCCGACCTACGCCGAAATCGGTATCTGGGGCGCGGTTATCCTCACCGTCCTGCGCATGATCCAGGGCATCGGCGTCGGCGGCGAATGGGGCGGCTCCGTGCTGCTCGCGATGGAATGGTCGCGGACTCATCACGAGCGCGGCCTGATCGCGTCCTGGCCGCAGTTCGGAGTGCCGGCCGGATTGTTCTTGGCCAATCTGGCGGTGCTTGCCTTCAGCGCCATCGCAGGCGACCAGTTCGCGACCTGGGGCTGGCGCATCCCGTTCGCCATCTCC
>Ga0207826_1000022_pt1 | contig 36252 bp, 29 predicted proteins | sample LuqExpMetageno80_FD_187837 | JGI IMG/M metagenome (GOLD analysis project Ga0207826, IMG submission 187837) | Tropical forest soil microbial communities from Luquillo Experimental Forest, Puerto Rico - Sample 80 (SPAdes) | ecosystem: Environmental > Terrestrial > Soil > Tropical forest ... | reverse complement strand
GGTTCTCGAGACTGTTCTCGGGAAGTTGCATGGCTACAAGCTCAGAATCGCGGTCATGATTTCCCGCTCGTCTCGAACGCGGCGAAGACCTGCGACATCTTCGGACCGAGCGTAGATTTGTTAGCCGGCACGCGCTTTTTCAGCAAGATGGCCAGCATGGTAGTGGTCCGTTGCTAGTTCCAGGTCCACGCGAGCGACTTCCATTTCCTCGTTCGTGTACTCGATACGCAGATCCGGCAAGCTGACTTTGCCATCGACCACAGGAAGGTGCAGCTGTTGCGTGTAGGCATGCTTGAGGTGGAATGCCTCTTTTCTCCTGCGCCTGAGCGCGCCCCAGCTTTCGATAGAGCTCTTCCTTCAGCTCGTAATCGAGGGTAACGCGGCGGATCTAGCTACCCCGGTCTTCGATCCTGTCAGCCACCTTGTGGTACAAGCGGTAAAGATCGGCATCGTGGTCCGCTTCCTTTGGCTTCACAAGTCCCGAGTAAATGGCCTGGTCTTCCGGTACGAAACGCTGTCGCCGAACCAGGCGTTCCCCTTGCTTGGTGAGGGTGAGAACCTGCCGGGACTTCTTCAGAACGCTCGTTTCGCTGCGTTCGACAGGCCCCTGGTAAAGAAGGCCACGCAGATCGTTCTCCATCCGTGAGCGGTCGCCGGAGTAAGCAACCGAGAGACCTATCGCATCCTTTGAAGGCCATTTGAGTTACGATTTCAACAAATTGCGGTGTTGGGCTTCTTGGACGGGAATCTCTGGTTCGGGGGAGTAACGAGTTTGAGTGGCATAGCCAATCTCGCAACCAAGCAAGAGAGTTCACGTATCGGAGGGACTGTTTCGATTCCAATAACCAAAAAGCAGTCTATCAAGATCAGTTACAGCAATGGAGACTACGTGCGTTTTGGTGGTAACTACCAAAGTGTGTCCGTTGCCTGGCAATACTCTTGGATAGGCAAACCCCTTTGACATTTGGTCGCATGAATTCTCAATTCCATATGAACGCGTTTGACGGGTGGCAGGCCGGTATCGTAACACGTAACCCCGTGTGGTCCGCAAAAACTCCACCTACCCGAAATTTCAGCCATGTAACAATGCAAAGTCTTACCGTCGAGGAAGTACAGCGAGAATACGACCTAAGCATTGAGGACAGACATCCGCGCGGCCCTGAAGTTCGCGGGTGAACTGGTGGACCAGGAACAGCACCATCCCTTGCCAACCTGACTCGGCGCATGCACTTTCGGTAGCGGGTGACTGTCTTTTTTGGCCGCATTTTGCTTGACTGGCCCATTTCCTAGACTCGCTTGGCGGCAAGCCAGTCGCTGAATCCACAAGGAAAGAAGAAGGGTCTCGATCAAGGAACTATTAGGGAGCCTAGTCTCGCCCCCGAGGGGGTGGACCACTAAACGGCAAGATTAAGCTAGTCCACACAAGACACGGCACGATTGCCTTCTCGGCCCGTCCACTAAGCCACCCGCCGGATGTCAGGCATCCACCTTTTTTGACGTCGCGAGGCTCTCTTTTGCCTAACCACCAAAAGCGCAATGAGGATGGCGACAAGCGACCCTACAAAAAGAAGTTGGTACATAAGACCCCATATTTCGCAGTCAGGGTAGGACAATTCAGCTGAACCGTCCGGTTACTTGTACAATAGGCGACCCTTTGAATGACGGTAACAACTATTTGGAGTCGTGTTGTGCGTTTATAAATAATACTTAGGAATGCAGAAAAGCTCGCCGCAAACAAAGGCTCTATTCGAGACAGGGCCGAACCACTCGGGTCGAAAGACGAAGGTTGTGACGAAAAGTGATCGGCGACACGGTCATGTAATGGGTCAGCCTTTTCGATACATTCATGGGCACACTGGTGCGTCCGTAGGGATGGGTCCAAACAGATTCAAACTTCGCCGTGGTACGGCGGTTATCTTCCTGGAGCGTCAAGACGGGGCGGTTCTCGAATGCCTCGTATCCCCCGAAAAGATTTTGACAGAGCAAGGAGTCATCACTGGTACGCGGCTAGGAGTGGAAAGGAGGCGTTCTACGCAGCTGCACGGATTGATGGTCCGGACGTTCGCATGCACAAATACCTCTGTCCTGGTTGGGCGCGGGTTAACCACCAGAACGGCAACGGCCTGGACAATCGCCGCGAGAATCTTCGTGGAGCTGGAAGGACCGATTCGTCTTGTTGATAGTTGGTGACGGGACCGGAGTACCCGAGTAGGCGCTAGCGACGACTACTCCGACTATTGGGGGCTGAGAATGTTGACGCCACTTTTCCCCAAAATGCATCCCGGGCGTATCCATCCCAACGCGAGAGTCTAGGTTGGCTGGTTGGCTCAATTAAGAGGGCGCAGCGCCGCCGGCAGCGGGCTGAGTCTGGCGCAGACGGCAGAAGAGAAAGAAGGAGCCGGCGAGCAAGAGCGGCGCGGTATAAAAGCCGGGACCGGCGCCTTCAAAACGCACAGAGGGAACGGTGCCACCTCGGATTTGCGCCAAGATATGCGCCACGCCGTTCATGAAATGAACGAGCCCAAAGAGGTAGGCTAACGGGCGCAACCAACGGGCGTTCCTGAAAGCGAAAGGCGTCAGGGCCGTACAAATCAAGACAGCCGCGATCACGCCAATCAGCCACTCGGGATAGGTCATATCGATGCGCGGAAACCAGGAAAAGTGGCCGTAGAGGGCAAGAACCGTTGCGTTGTAATAGCCGAGGAAATCGTGCGCGGATTCATCCCACACGTGCAGACCGAAGGCGGCACAAAGCGATAGCCAGGCGAGACCGAATCCTCGGCGTGCGAAGGCAAGTTTCTCCAGCGACATCGGCACATTCTAAACCCCCGCTCGAACTTATCGGTAACCGACTAAGAAGCCCCATGAGGTACAATCAGGTTCCCACCTCTGCCGGGACACCGGCAATGCCCATTGCATTCGAATCCAGCGAAGTCGAGCTGCAGAAGCTGCGCGAACGCCTGCGCCTGATGTCCGAGAAGAGCTAGTCAAGTTTGGCAAGATGGTTCGTGGCCTGGGACAAACTTGAGGCAGTCGCTAGCAGTTAGGCGGCGCAGGTATCTATATGTTCCGTCAGCTTTCGCCAAGAGCTGAACCCATACTCATGCGCAATTACGAATCGTGCGTCATCCAGTACTGGGCCGGACGCGTCGCTGGAGGAGTCAACCGCGTAGTATCGTCTAAGTGCGTAAGGGTCTCGTTGTTGCAATCCATGTAGCAGGTGTCTTGCTTCTCTCTTCAAATGATCCACAGTCAGATTATGAGGTGATGCAACGCACATCCGGCACCTCGCACATCAGGACAACTACCACATCACTCTCGGCATGAGGCGTGCCAAACCCGCATCTCTCAACCGGCGGTACTAGCGCCACAGAAAAACGACAGTTTGGTGCAAAAAAAAGGCTAAGACAGTCGACGGATCGACGGATCAGCGAACGTTTGGGTTAACGATTATCCGAATGGATAGTGCTCATTCTTGACCTTCGTGCGGATTTAGCCGCGACCAAGCAAGGTGTAAATTCGCACCCCCAAACCCGAAACGCTTGACAGGTTGCAAACACTATTGTCTAGGAGAGCCGCCGTGATTCTTGAAAGTCAACGCAAGGTGGTGATTAACAGGAATGGAGTATTGAGGTCGCTTGCCGCTACAATTTTGTTGACCGTGCTGATGGAAATGGCCTTGATAGCCTTCAGCATAGCTATGACGCCCTAACGTCGTTGTTGAACTTCGTTCATTTCGTCTTCGGTTTAAGTGTGCTGGCTCAACCTGAAATGGAGAAGAGGCGTTTCCCGTTAGTGAAGATTCCGCCCCGTTGGGGCGTGGATTTTTGAGGCATGGGAGTCGATCGACCAGGTTATCCCTCAGCATGGTTGCATCCCTGCAGAGCCCGCTTCTGTTTCACCCAGCGAGGTCATTGTAGCCGCGTGAGACGAATGTGCAAGTGTCGACGTAACTGCGCGCCGGAGCTGCCGCTGGTGACGGGCTTCCTCGAGCTTGCGATCGCGTGCGGCGTGAATCTCGGTCTGTCGTCCAGCGAGCATGTCTTGTGGGGTCACATAGCCGATGGCGCTGTGCAAGCGAACGGTGTTGTAGTGATCCACGTAGTTGTGAATTAAGCGCAGCGCATCTTCCCGGCTCAGCGGTGTGCCGGGCCGGATGCACTCGGATTTTAGCGATTTGTGCCAGCGCTCCAGTTTTCCGTTCGATTGTGGGTACCCGGGTGAGGTTCGCACGTGAGTCATCCCCGCGATGCGAATGAACTCTTTGAAATCCCGGGCGATGAACTGCGGTCCGTTGTCGGAGATAATCCGCGGTTTCGCTTCTGGATATTTTTCTCGCGCTCGTTGCAGAATCACTTCGATGTCCGCTTCCGTCATCGATTCCCGCAAATCCCAATGGACGATAGCTCGGCTATAGCCATCCAGAACGCTGCACAAGTAATAGAAAGTGCCGCTCACGTTGATGTAGGAAACATCGATATGCCAATGCTGATTAGGCTGCGGAGGCTGCTCGAACCCAGTCCCTTTGCGCGACGGCTTACCTTTCCACCGTGCCAGCAAGCCCGCTCTTTGCAGTACCCGCCAAACGCTGGAGGGGCTGACCGCCACCACATTTGCATCCAGCATCATGAAGGTCAGGCGTCGATAGCCTTCTAGCGGATTCTTGCGATGGAAATCCACGATGGCTTCTTTCTCCCACGGTTCCAGCCAAAAATCGCGGGGGAACCACCCATTATGTTCGTTCACGCGACCGTAACGCGCTCGCCAGTCGTGGAACTTGCTGGCGCGGACGCCCAGCCAGTGGATGAATCGTCCGACGCCGAATTGGGTCTTTTCCATCCAACGCCGGACGAAATCCACTACCAGGTCCCGCACATCGTGCGGCACCCACACTTTGCTCAGAGCTCCCCAAGACTTTTTTTTAACGCGATATGCTCGGCCATCAGTTCGGCCAGCACCTCGTCTTTGGTCTGGATCTTTTTCTCTAGGAACTCGATCCGTTGTTGTTCCGCCTGTGGGTTCGGACGACTTTTACCCTGGAAGACGGCAGCCCCGTTTTCAAAGAATTCTTTCTGCCAACGGTAGAACACCGTTGGCTGCAGCCCCAGCTCGTCGCATAGATCAGAGACCGGCACTTTATCCAACAAGTGCCGCCTTAGGATGGCAACCTTCTCTTCTCCGGTGTAGTGCTTTCGCTCTTTGCGCATGCGTCCTCTCCGTTTATCTTAACGGAAGAACGCTCGGTCCATTTCCAGCTGAGGCAAGACATAAGCTGCTTTGCTGGCTTTGTGCGACGTCCAGACTTCACTCGTCTGGAGTTCGCCCGGCTGCAAATGAGGATTGCCCCTGCCGTGATCTGGCCCTTAGCTATCACGCCTCGGAGCCTGCAAGAGAATCTCCGCTGAACTGGGTTTCTTGGGCTTTTCTTCCATCGGTCTTCTGTTCCTTGCCAGGTACCAGCGTGTCCCCCACTTCGAGCCGGCCACATGACGCAAGTCGCGCCGCGGCCAGCATCAGCGCCGACTTTCCATCGGGAAACGCCCTGACGGCTCGCGTTCTTCGCCGTACTTCCCGCAGCAGTCTTTCCAAAGGACTATTCGTTCGCAAGCAGCGCCAGTGCGCGCTCGGAAAGGCATAGTAGTACAGCGTCTCTTCGATTCCCGCCACCACAATCGCTGCGGCATCGGCCAGTTTCATCTCGCGCAATTTCGCGGCCACTTGCTCAGCCTTCTGCCGTACTGCGGCCCTACGCGCCTCGGTCCGTTCGTATCGTTCTGCCCGGCACAGACGGTCCGCTTCCGCATCCAGCATGGCGTTCATGGATCAAGACGCTGGGCCTCGACAAATTCGGCATTGGCGCCAGCGGGATCGTTGAGACGGAGAAGACACTGAGCGAGATTGTAGTGAGCGTGTGCGAGCTGCGGATTGAGACGGGTAGCCTCACGATAACTCGCAGCAGCCTCCCGAAACTTCCCAGCGTTAAAAAGAGCGGTGCCACAGTTAAAGTGAACGTTGGCGTCATCGGGTTTGAGCGGCAGAAGCTTCTGGCACGCGGCTATGGCAGCGTCAAATTGATTGGCGTTGAGCTGACTGGCAGCAAGACCGACAAGGGTGTCGGGATAATCGGGCTTGACGGCATAGGCTTTCTCTTAAAACGAAGCGGACTTGGCGAAGTCCTTCTGGCTGAAATAGGCGCTACCGAGATTGTAGAGCGAGTAAAAATCGTCCGGCTTGAGAGCGAAAGCCTTTTCGAAAGAATGGATGGCGTCGGTTGTTTTGTGCAGCTCGAGTTGTGCCTGACCAAGAGCGACGAGAACTTCGGGTTGATTAGACTTCAGCGAGACACTTTTTTGGAAGGCTGAGACGGCCTTATCGTACCGCTTGGCCTTGGAATAGGCGTGACCGAGATGGGCCCAGGGAGCAGGCTGGTCCGGTTGCTTCGAGGTGAGTTTGTGATATGCGGCGATGGCCTCGTTGGGCTGGCCGGCGGCATCAAGTGCATGGGCGTAGTTTTCAAGAAGGTCCGGCTGATCGGGCCGCAGAGCGTTGGCCTTGCGGAGGTAGGGAGGAGCCTCGGCGGGTCTATTTTGAGACAAAAGGTCAGAACCTAGATTGCCGAGGGCGTCGGGACATTGGGATTAAGGGCAACAGCAGGCCGCTTATGGATTCTTTCTGCAATCCTGTATAGGCGCGAGAATCTTCGTGGAATTAGAGGAGCCGACTGAGATTAGTGTCGGCTTGTCCCGAGAAATTGCATCCCGCTTCGATCTCAAGTGTCTTGTCGCAGCAAGTCGGAACGTTACAGTACGAACGTTACAGTACGAAAGTAATAGGACGACCGTTATAGTACGTTTAAGAGTCCCTTCTGCAATTAGTCTCCAAAATGTACTTCACTTTTCGTTTGGCTTCTCATAATATCGCTCGCGTTCATGTAGCGTCTTGTGGCCCACCCTGCCCCGCCTCACCGCATGCTTTTTAGCTATCCGAGCCAAGGGGAAAATGATCATGGGACGTTTCGTTTGCGCTGCCAGTTTCATGGTTGTTTGTTTGCTGATTTTTTCTCCTTCTATTCGCGCGGATCGCGTGGACATCTTCACCGATCGCACCGACTCCTTTTTTGACAACTCCATCCACTTCACCGATGCCAACTCTGCTTCGGTCGACGGTCATTCTGACTTCTTCGAGTCCGGGACGTTTGGTTCCAACGAGGACCATGTGAACTGGCTCGGGGATTTTGACGACCATCACGGCAAAGCTTGGGGATGGCGCAGACATCACGACGGTGACAGTGGGAACTTTGGTGATCAGGATAACGCGGATACAGACGACGATGGCGGAAACACGGGGAGCACTGGTAGTGGCGGTGCTTCTACGCTTGCTGTCCCTGAGCCGTCAGTCCTTGTTCTTCTGTCCACAGCCTTGGCTGCTTTCTTTCTCAAGTTTCTGAGGAGAGCTACAGTCTAATTTGCATCCGACTTTCGTTCCAGCCAGTCCTTGGACGGCGCCGAATCGCCGCTTCATCCCCTTGAGGCGGCGATTTTTTTGGGTAGGTATCGTATTTTGCCAAAAGCAGGTCTAGAGCATCTCGACGAACTCTAAGAGGCCGGGAGCGGGGCTATTTGCAACAATGGCAAGGAAACCAACTGGTGCTGAGAACATAGTCAGCGGGGAGTTTCAGCCACGAAGTCCTAGGATGGGTGCATCGGGCACTTACGAATTGACAGCGCCGATGGGAATGGCGGATGCTAGCGACAGTGTGCGACAGGGCACCACCGGCCCGCGGCAAGGGAACAAAATCCCACCTGCTTCGATTCAGACAGCGTGCTTTGAATCTTCTTTCAGCCTGTATCAGCGGGTCACAGGCGCTCATGAAAGGAGATCGCCGTGACCACATCGAAGCTTCCTGTTCGTCCCTCCCTGGAGTCCCTGCGCAAGCAAGCAAAGAAACTGGCGCGCGATATCGTTGCAGGTAATGCAGGCGCCATCGCCCGGGCGCGTGCGCAGCTGCCAAAAGCGGAGCTGCCGCTGTCACAGCGTGATGCCCAGTTGGTGCTGGCGCGCGAATATGGGTTTCCAGGCTGGAAGGACCTGGTTAAAGAAGTAAAACAACGCGTTGGCAGAGGACTGGAGTGGGCCGTATCCGAAGCCCGCCGCTTCATCCATGATAATGACGTCGAAGGTCTGCGGCAGCTCTTGGCGGAACACCCGGCGCTGTTGTCGTGGAGGGCGGATAAAGACGACGGCGGACTACTCGGGATGGCTACCGGTTCCTTCGGCGACAGCTTCGACCCGTTCCGCGAGGAGCGCTTCACGCGCGCGGCCTGTGCCGAGCTCCTGATCGATGCCGGCGCGGTCGTCGCGCCGGCGGTATGCGATGGCCTCATCCGTTCCCGCGCAAAGGGGTTGATCGATCGATTCCATCGCAAAGGCCTTCTTCCCCGATCACTCAAGTTCTTCGCCTCGCTTGGCGATGGCGATGGCCTTCGCGCCAGTCTGGATACAAATGCCGACAATCTCGCCGTGGTGAACGAAGCCTTCATGTATGCGTGCCATCTCCAGCAGGGGACCGCAGCGGCGCTGCTGTTGGATCGTTCCATCACGCTCGACGCCGAGCTGGGCAGGCGGATCGATGGCGGGCCGGGACGTTCCGCATTCATCCAGTACTTCATCGAGAACAAGCCCGACGTCCATAACCCCGATCCATTCAAGCCCTGGCAGGCCTTTGTCGAGCAACAGGTCATGCGTGCAATGGACAATGGCGACCTAGCAACCTTTGTCGGCCGATTGCAGCGAGAAGCATGGATGCTTTCAGACGCATGCGTGAAATTCCAGGTTGGTTTGATCGAGGGAACGGCGGCGGCGCTAAACGATCGCGCAGCTTTCCTCAGGGCGCTTCTTGATCTCGATCCCGCTGTGTTGCACTGTCCCGTGGCGCCGACCTCCAGGGCATTTGTACACGCGTTCACGTATGCGCAGACCCATCTGCTTCCCATGCTGCTGCGGATCTGGCCTATGCCCGACGATCTGCCACACGCAGCTGGGGACGGAGACTTCGCACGGGTGAGACGCTGGTTCGACGCGGAGGGCAGGCCTGTGCTCGGGGACCTCGCGAATCATTTTCCCGCCAACGATGCCTGGATCCGCGAGAACCTGAACTGGGGCGAGCCCAATGTGCAGCAAGTTCTCGACACCGCGCTTGCCTGGGCGGTCATGAACAACCATTTCGAGATTGCCGACTTTCTTCTCGTGTATGGGGCCGATATCAACACGAACTGGAGCTCCCATGAGCCCGCCAGCATCCTACATGAACTGGTGTGGCACAAGAATTACGAAGCGATGCAATTCCTCATCGACCGCGGCATCGACATGACGATCATCGATTATCGGTGGGGCGGGACGGCCCAAGGTTGGGCATATCACGCAGCGAAAGACGAGAAGATGGCGCAGTGGCTGGCCGAGGCGCGACAGCGTCGGGAGCAGGCGTCGCGCTGAAAGCGACCGGGGAGCAATACCAGGCGCCCCGGCAAGTGTGAACTCTCACTGCGAGACCGGGGCGTTGCTCTTCGCCCTCCTGCAGCAGATCGAGCACAGATGGACCGGTGCTGGAGGTTGGCCTTCGACGGCAACGAGGTGTGAGAATTTGGTGCACAGCTTCGTCCAGCACCTCATGCCTCCCGGCAAGGAGCCCTGCAACGCTCTTTCTCACTTCGACACGGATTGCGGGCTTTCCGACAGCTTAGGAGGAGTCGCTGCGCTCGCCCATAAAGGGTTATAGGCGACGGTGCGCAAGGTGCAGCCGGGATTGGTGAGATGCTCCGGGTCTATTTCTTGCGTCGCGAGAGTGACTACACTGACCTTAGCAAGCCCGAAGTCGAGGATTTTACCGTGAACGCGATGCGTAACAAAAATGTTGGCGGACTTGATCTCACGATGAATGATAGTTTGACCCTGAGCGTTCTCCTTATCGCCATTCACGACACACCTAGGAATGCGGGACGGTCCGCTAGGTCGAGCCGTCCCGCTCACAAATCAATTCGATCTGCGCTCGAATCAGGCTTTGGCCGCTGATGCTGTCTGTGCGCGCATCTGCTGCATAAATTGCCGCATCGCTGCGATATGACCTGGGTTTCGGCGTTCCGACCACATTTCATATCGCTTCGCCGCCTGTTCCAAGTGGGCAAGGATCTGCTTGTTGGCAAAACGCTCGCGGAACGCGGGAACGATGGGCTTAAGAGCTTCCCACACTCCGAAGAACTCACCGCTGGTCTCAAAGAAGAGATCCTCGTGCAGTAGCCCGTAATTGAGCAACGCACAGGCCTGCTCCCAATAGCCGATCACCATTCCGACATAAGCCCCGGTTTCGCTTCCCATCGGCGCGATGCGCATAGCTTCGTCGATGTTATTCACGATGTAGTTTTTCCCGAACCAATCACGCGCCTGTCGTAACTTGGCTTCCCGTCGCTGGTCGTAGACCTTCAGGTGAAGTTGCGCTTGATCATGCGTCGGTTTTGATTCCATGGTGCTTTCTCCCTTTCGTTGGATTGATCTTCTTTGAATAAGCTGCGGTGACCGGGCTTTCCAGCTCTGTTTTCGCGCCCAGGTTCCCACGGCGCTGGACCACCGCGAGCGCGGCGGGCAGAACCCAGCACATCCTATTGTCGTTTGACGCAGGTCAAAATCGACAGTTTCGTTTCCTGAACCGTCCAGTCCTCTGAGGTCGCCAAGTGTGCGTCGCTCTCCCTCCTTAAGCGTATGATTTGTCGGCTCTTAGGGAGCACAAAACGGCGGCAGATGGGGCTTACCAGAATTATTGCCGTAGGAACGTTAGAATTGGTTAGCTCAGGTTGGGCCTCGGTTCCCACCTCAAGGTACCCGAAGGTACGGAGACAAGCAGTCGCACCGTGTTGCGGTAACCGCCAATTGGCACCGGAGGCTCGTGTCACGAAACGATAAGCGGGTTCCAGCCCAGATCAAGCCGTATGCAGGGTCACCGACTCCAGCAACGCTTTGATCCCGTTCCAAGCAATTTGCACTCCGATACAGACGAGAAGAAACGACGTCAGCTTTACGATCACCAACATCGCCGTTGGTCCCAACATTCGAGCCAAGCGGTCAGCAAATCCATAGCACAGGAAAATACTGAGCGCGATCAGCGCCGAGCCAGTGAGCGCCGCCAGAATAGTGAAAGGATGGAGTGCGTGAAATCGCCGTTAACAGTTTCCTGCTGCTCGCAGGGTCGCCCACCCCATGACCACAAGGACCATTCCTCCGCCAACCTGCACCACGGCCAGAGAAATCCCAAAGAAAGCGAGAATGTAGGTCCCAACAAAATACGACCCAACGTGCGCGGCATTCGCTCCCAGCGTGATGGCTACCGAGATTGAACCTGGGCCTACCGTTAGTGGCAACGTTAACGGGTAGAATGCCTGCCGAATTACATCTTGGGGCTGAATGCTCTTACGGGGAACCCCATGGGATGCTTCGTCCTTCTCCATCCTCAGCGCCTACAGCACTTATTCCTTGCGGAGACCGCCAGACTTTTGATCGTGGGCTCCTTCGGTGAACGTAATCATAATGCGCTCTCGAACGTCCGCTGGCAGGGCTCTCGCTTTTCTGGTTTTGGCATCTAAGCAAACGCCGGTCAAAAACGTGCGTGCGGCAACCCCCTGCGTCTCCTCGTTAGCCATTTCGTGCACGAAGAGAAGAGCCTTCTCGCGCACCTCCTGAAACCACGAACGAATTGTGATCAGATCGCCAGCAAGCAGCTCCCGCTTATACTCGATGCGCTGCTCTACGGCCACCATTCCAATGCCCTCTTCGCGCATGCGTTTGCCCGTCAATCCTGCTGAAGCCAGCAGGTGCCAGGTCGCCTCATCGAATTTTCCCACATACCACATGACGTTCATGTGGCCCATGTGATCGCAATGCCAAGGATAAATCGCGCCGCGATATGTAATAACGGGGTCAGCCATGATTCTTGTTCGCTCGCCAAGCCGAGCTCGTACGCTCGGATTCATCGGGAACATTCTGGCATAAATCGAACCCGGCAGTGCGGGAGGAGCTCGGGTTTAAATTCGTTTATGCGTTCGGCGCATCGCGTTGGCCTGTCGGCGGTGTTTTCTATTCGAGAATAGAACGAATCAAGTTCGAATTACATTCGGTTTCTTCCGTTTACAGCTGTGAATCCTCCAAAGTCGTTTGAACGTAAATCAGTCATTCGCCCACTGACGTTGACTGCAATCGAGCAATTTCTAAATGGCGCGTATGAAACTTCGCCACTGCAGGCGTCACGAGTCAAAGTCGTGTCGATAGAGTTCAGCGAGTCATTGGAGAAAACTACTTACAGCATCGTGATTCCGGGAATTCTAAAGGAACGAACAATTCTTCGCCGCGATGCTTTAGGAAAACCTGTTTCGACTGAGAGGGCGATGGACAGTTGGGCAAACGTAGAGCACTACGCAGACAACATCAAATTCCGGTATCACGACAAGGAAGCACAGAAAGCGTGGGACCATTCTGGCGCGTATGCGAACGTGAAGTATTTTCATCTCACGAAAAAGATGTACGACAACAGAGAGATGCTCGGGCAGTACGGCGATTTCTCCGGTCACTGGACTCCTGAACAACTAGATCTAATTTACAAACAAGGCCTGCATGAAAAATAGGCGGGCTTGCTTTGCCAGGACAATTTGGAGGATCAAGAACTTCGTGCAGCCTCTTCCTGGGAGAGTTAGAAAACACGTCCGTCTGAATACTGGAACAAGTGATTACCGGGAATCCCCTGCCGGCTCAGACCGTCGACGCAACACTAGCTTGAAGTCTACTCGCCGCAGTCTGGAACCGCGGCATTTTTCTTGGGCGTTGATTCAATCGTTATCCCATTGTTTTGTTGTTTGCCAGCAGCAGTTCACCTATAGAAACGAACCGGATTCCTCTCTGGCGACCCGCCTGAAGAATTTGTGGCAGAGCCTGAATGCTTCGTGTCGGGTCTGAGATGCCATCGTGCAGAATGACGATTGTTCCTGGGGCCAGATTCTTCTCAATCAACCACGTTATGTACCAAACCGGTGGATGCATAGGGTCGTTTGGATACGCGGAACCCAGAGTGTATGCGTAGCCTTGTGCCCGAGCGAGCCTCAGCTGTCTAGGCCAAGCGACTCCCCAGGGGGCGCGGAACAATTTCGGTGCCTCAGTGAGGCCTATCGCCTCCTCGGTTTGCTGCAGATAACGTAGGAATTCGGCATCGGAGTGACCGAAGGTTGGACCATTCTTGTAGTAATGGTTGCCGACCTGGTGGCCAGCGCCTTTGATTCGGGCAACCAATTCTGGGTAGCGCAAAGCCCGTTCGCCAATCAGGAAGAAGGTAGCCTTGGCGTCATGGCGTTGGAGAATGTCCAAGACTTGCGGAGTGAAAGTAGGATGCGGACCATCATCGAAAGAGAGGGCGACAAGGGGAAGGTCGACTCGCACACGATAGATCACGTTTGGAGTGAGCCGCTTGAACACACTGAGGGCAGCCAGGGGCTGTATCCAGAACACCAAAAACCAAATTCCAACGACAAGAGCACTTATCAGGAGAAACATCCGGCTTTTCCTGTTCGATCAATCAATCCTGATGATAGACGCAGCAGACTAGAGTCTGCAGGAGACTGTTGCATGCTGCCTGAGCCACACCCAAGGTCTCGCACCGAGCACCGACAACAACAGGATTTCCAGAAGCGGCATGGGCTTCTTCATTGCCGTTCCTCCAACCTATGTGGTTACCTGGTGCGAAGCCTCTCTGCCTGTCCGGGAGGTCCTAGCGTAATCGGCCTAATTATAGACTTAACCTCGAGTTGTCCGATACCTTGAGTCGCAAGGTCCTTCGATGAGAAGGCCGATCCATATCAAGAGTCAATCCTCACGCTGGTTTCTTCGTCTTTCCCCGCGCCGCTAAGCCGCTTCTGTCGCCACCCTGCCATCCGCACTCTTGTGTGAGCGATTGTCTCTCGGTGCCGGTGGGATGTTCTCGATTCAAAGCTTGGAATGGGGTTTTCTCAAGTTACGGGTTGGGTCGTCACTTGCGCTACAATCCTAATCCATTAATGGATTGAACGAGGAGATTGCGGATGGCTGCCTTCCCCAAAATCCATTGGGCACGCATTCTAACCGGGGGATTCCTAGCTGTCGGATCAGTCTGGACTTTCTTGCTTGTGACTCCCATTTTCTTCGCACAGCAGCCTTCCCGCTACGCTTCGCCATTGGCATCTATGCTCGCCTGCTTCCTGTTTGCCATTTGGGTTGGAAGACGCGTTGAAGGGAGTTTCGTCCTGCACGGAACTCTAGCTGCGGTCGTCGCTATACTTGTCCAATTTGGTATCACGATGGGACACCTTGGTGCGTGGCCGTATCTCGTTGGTCAAGCGCTGTGTGTGCCATGTGGTGCGGTGGGCGGACTGGTCGCAGGCCGTTTAGGAAGAGCATTCGGTACCCGCAAACAAGAGCTAAGGAACGTCTCCCCTGCGCGGACACGGGCTCTGGCAATTGCGTGCGGTCTCCTCATCGGGGCTTTCTTGTTCCAACGATTTGGCTTTAACAACAACGGGCTGCTCATCGGTTGGGAGTGGTATGTGGGGGCGGTGTTGCTAGCCGGGATTGGCCTTGCCGGGATATTCCATGAGGCGCAGTTCAGCGCGACAATCGGTTTATGCCTAGGTCCAACCGTAGTCTTCTTCATTGAGGTCGTCGTGCTGCATCCCGCTGAGTCGATGTGGCCGGTCGTGCTGCCGCTGGTTTTTTTGTTTAGTTTTCCAGTTCCGATTATCGGGCGCACCATTAGCATCCTCCTCCAGCGTACTCAAGTCCCCCGAGGGGTGTACTTCGTCACTGTGGCAAGCGCTCTGCTCGTCGCTGCTCTCTTGCCCAATCTCCGGAACATGCAGCGGGAAAGAGTGGAGACCAAAACAGTGCCCAGGCTTCTTAAACAAATTCACGACGCGGAAATGACCTACAGCGCAGGCCAACCGAGCGGGAATTTCGCTTGTGACGGCACATTGTTACCGGGAGCGGCCGGAAAGCTGGAATGGGACCATGCAAATGACTCAAAGCTCAGGAACTACCTCTTTGTAAAATACTACACAATTCGTCTCGATTGCCTGAACGACAGTTATCCGCGCAGCTTCCGGCTCAATGCCTCCTCGCACGAGGGCCACATCCCGGCTCCCGACCTGTCTATGGACACGACCGGCGAGTTGCTTGTCGGGCCGGTGCGGGACAAAGTGCATAACTCCCACCCGCAACTTCCGCCCTTGCGCCACGCCCCGCTCGCGCGCTAGCTCCATCAATCGTCCATGGAGCTTCCCAATTGGGTTGACCAGTCGCGCCAACGAACCCATTTCGTTGAGGTCCGTTTCAGCAAGCTTCCCAAATCGTGCGCTATAGTTTGGAATCCCAGCGCTAGAGAACGCGATCTCTCAGGCCGCATTCATCATGGAACGCATCGACAGACGGCCGAGAGAACGTATACGCCCGGCAGTGAGACTTTCAGCCGCCGCCGCGGAGTCCCTTTGCCCCAGAGCATTCTTGGTCTCTACCAGCGTGAAGCGCTCCTGTGAGATTCGCGTTCGCTGCGAGAGGATCGGCGTTTTCTGCGGGCGCGGGACCGTTCGGTGGTAGAGTTTGTGCTCATCGAGTCTCGACGCAAAAATCGTTCGTCACAATCTTGGCAGCGATATGGTCGCAAGCCCAGAAGTTGAAGAAGGGCGCGCTCCAAGAAGCCTCTCCTGTGCGAACGCCGCACATTGGTGCTGCTACATCTCGGACAAAATCCTTGTCCCCGCACAACGTCACTCTTCGGGCGCAGCGGGATTATAACAAACGAAGAAGAGCTGTAGATTTGTTCGAATGTAAAGTTGTGGTTAAGTCTCGGTTAGGAGATCGTTAAGCCTCGGTCGATTCGTTCAGAACGCTCAAGCCTGTCACTTTTGACAGTTGTATCGATCCACGATTGATCGATACTAGAAGGCAACCACTCTCAGGCGTGCACTGTCGTGCAGCCTTGCGCAGGGGTTGAATCGACAGAAATTCTTGGGCGGAGAATTTCTGACCTGCGCAGGGCCGCTCGGCAGTGCCGCCTCCCACCGAAAACACATCAACAACCTGCCACCTGTCAGATAAGGACTTACCGGGTACAACCGCTTAGCATCGACCTCGACAAGAAGTAATAGTCAATCAGCAGGCTTTATGCGAGTGAAAGTCCTGTCAATTGGGAACCACTCGCCGCCAAGAAATGTTCACAAATGGCAGCCGCAAAACATTTGCTCTCACATCCCTTGCAGACTCTGACCGTCCCCTTTTCAAAGTTCCACGCACCGTCATAGATCGGGGGAATTACCAGTTGGCCTTTGCGATTTGCGAAGCCATACTTCTTGTTTCTGACGACGCAAACGAGCCCGTCGTGGAACGAGCCGTCCCGTTATCCTCACTTGCCACATCTTGAACGACGACCTTTCCTTTGCCATTGCCGTACATCCATTCCTCTACTCGAAAAGAAAACACACCAGCTAGGCCAGATGAGTCGAAGTGCAATCGCTTCACAGGCTCGGGTGAAACGAAGGGTTGTCTCGCGGCGGTTTGGTATAAACAATTGGCAATCTCGTCCCCCTCGAAGTCGGTGTGGCAGGACGCACCTGTGTTATCAGGTTCATTGACCGCAGGTATGCGGCCTTGAGTAGAAGCTGATTCTTGCGGTGTTCGCTCAGGTTTACCGTGACGAGGGCTGCGACTGCCAAGACAAAAACAAAGAAAATAGGGGCTTTTCGCTTGTTCGACATTCGTCTCATCATATATGGATGTGGCGGCGGCTTGGTGAAGTCCTGAAAAATGGGGCTCGGAAGCCATCGCGGGACTTCTACGAGCAATTTAGCGAGGTTCGCTGACCGGTCCCGGCTTCTTGCGCGTGCAAAGAGGTGTCTTTACCATCGGCATAATGCGGATTGATGCTCACCAGCACTTTTGGACGTACAACCCGAACGAGTATGGTTGGATCGATGACGCAATGGGTGCGATCCGGTGTGATTTTCTTCCCGCCGACCTGAGGCCACTGCTTGAAGCGAACGGATTTCACGGAAGCGTGGTGGTCCAGGTCCGGCAGACCGTCGAAGAGACTCGTTGGCTGCTGGAACTTGCGAAAGCAAATCCTTTTATCCTCGGCGTTGTGGGCTGGGTCGACCTCCGTTCTCCGCGATTGCGTTCCACCCTAGAATCATTCGCCGGGAACCGAAAACTCGTGGGTGTCCGACACATCGCGCAGAGCGAGCCCGACCAATTTTTGTTGCGGCCCGATTTTCTGAACGGAATCTCTCAACTCGAAGAGTTCAATCTCGCATATGACATCCTGATTTACACGAAACATCTTCCGATCGCCACCGAGTTGGCGAGCCGCTTCCCGCGCCAGCGCTTTGTGCTAGACCATCTCGCGAAGCCCCCGATTAAGAGCGGCGCCATCGAGTTCTGGGCGCTGAAAGTACGCGAACTTGCGTCCTGCCTGAACGTTTACGCAAAGTTGTCCGGGCTGGTTACGGAAGCAGACTGGCAAACTTGGAAAACCGGGGATATTCAGCCCTATCTTGATATAGCGTTCGAATGCTTCGGGTCCGGCCGGTTGATGATCGGTTCGGACTGGCCCGTATGCAACGTGGCGGCTTCGTATCAACGTGCGATGGAGCTTATAAAGGATTACTTAAGTAAGTTCAGGAGCAAAGAACGCGAAGCGGTTCTCGGTGGTAACGCAGCCAAGTTCTGGGGATTGCCATGCGGAAAATAGGGGTACTAAACGCGACGAATCGCCGGCAATGTTCTACAATTCTCCGGGGCGATTCTGTCCCAGGCGCTTGCCGTATAGCCGGAGCGAGCTTTCCTTCTCGTGGCCGATAAGGTTCTCAAACTCGACGCGCGTGACAACGTCCTAATTGCCCTCACCGATCTCCGCAAAGGCGAGCAGATTCTGTTGGAGTCGCAAACCTACACGCTGAAATCCGATGTTCCGGCCAAACACAAATTCGCGGTAGAGGATCTTGCCTCGGGCTCGAACGTGAAAATGTACGGAGTAATCGTGGCTAAAGCGGTCGAACCCATATGCAGCGGCGAGCTTTTGACCACCAGGAACACTTGCCACTACGCCTCCCCATTTCGCGAGAATTCTGCCGAGTGGTCTTGGAAGGCGCCGGACATTTCGAGGTGGCGGCGACGACATTTCTTCGGATACCGGCGAAGCGATGGCCAAGTCGGTACCCGAAACTATTGGATTGTTGTGCCGCTGGTCTTTTGCGAGAACCGCAATATCGCGGTCCTGAAACAGGCCTTCGAAGAAGAACTCGGGTTTTCCGCCCCGCAAATCTACCGTCAGCAGGTCATAGAGTTGACGCGGCTTTATCAACAAGGGCGGACAGAAGAGATCAGAACTCACGTTCCGGCTGCGGCGAACGGAAGTGCTCGGCGTTCCCGCGTCTTCGAGCACGTGGACGGGGTTCGCTTCCTACTGCATGAGGGCGGCTGCGGCGGTACGCGTGAGGACTCCAACAATCTGTGTGGATTGATCGCCGGCTACATCCATCACCCTAATGTTGCCGGAGCAACGGTGCTTAGTCTGGGATGCCAACATGCCCAGATCGACATCCTGAGCGAGGAATTACGCAGGCGCGATCCGAATTTCTCCAAACCGTTGGTGATTGTAGAGCAACAGAAAAGCGGTACGGAAGCGGCCATGTTGACCGAGGCGATTCGTCTGACGTTTCTTGGATTGATGCAGGCCAACGAGTGCCGCCGTACCTGTGCCCCTCTTTCCGGTCTCTGTGTTGGGTTGAAGTGCGGAGGCTCGGACGGTTTTTCGGGTATTTCCGCCAATCCGGCAATCGGACACACTTCCGATCTTCTCGTTGCCTTGGGCGGGCGCACCCTGCTTTCCGAATTTCCAGAATTGTGCGGCGTGGAACAGGAACTCATTAACCGTAGCACCAGCAACGAAGTGGCGGACCGCTTTGTTCATCTGATGAAAAGTTATGGCGCGCGAGCCCGCGCGGTTGGCTCCGGCTTCGAGATGAATCCCAGTCCCGGCAATATTAGCGACGGTTTGCTAACGGACGCGATGAAATCCGCCGGGGCCGCCAAAAAGGGCGGGACCTCCCCCGTCGCAGCGGTGCTGGATTACCCGGAGTATTCGACCCGGCCGGGCTTGAACCTGCAGTGCACACCCGGCAACGACGTCGAATGCGTGACAGCGCAAGTGGGGGCGGGTGCAAACGTAGTTCTGTTTACCACTGGCCTCGGAACTCCCACGGGCAATCCGGTCACTCCGGTGATCAAGCTTTCGACAAATTCGGCCCTGGCGCAACGCATGCCGGACATCATTGATATTGATACCGGTGAGATCATTTCTGGCGAAACAACGGTCGAGCGAATGGGCGAAGAGGTGCTCGAATTCGTAGTTCAAGTGGCCAGTGGGGAAATTCGGACGAAAGCGGAAGCAAAGGGCCAGGAAGATTTTATTCCGTGGAAGCGAGGAATTTCTCTTTAAACGACGCGAGTGGGCGGCTGACGCGTGGACCTTCAACTAAAAGGAAGAGTGATTCTGGTGACGGGCGGCGCAAAGGGCATCGGTGCCGCAATCGTGCGAGCCAGCGCTGCCGAAGGCGCGATTCCCGTGTTTCTGGATCACGATGCAGAAGCAGGCGAAGGATTGCTTTCCGAGTTGCGTGCTTCCGGTGCGGACTGTGAGTTCCTTTTCGGCGAGATCACCGCGCCGGAGACTTGCAGGAAGACCGTCGAGCAAACCTTGAAGAGGTTCGATCGCCTCGACGCGCTGGTGAATAATATTGGTGCCAACGACAACGTGAGCCTCGAAAAAGGCTCACCGGAAAAGTTTGTGGCTTCGCTGCAGCTGAACCTGGTCCATTACTATTCAATGGCGCACCACGCTTTGGATTCGTTAAAAAAAGCCCGGGGGGCCATTGTCAACATTAGTTCAAAGACCGCTGTGACCGGACAGGGAGGAACGTCCGGTTACGTCGCAGCGAAAGCGGCCATTCTGGGCCTGACGCGCGAATGGGCTGCAGAACTCCTGGCACACGGAGTTCGCGTAAACGCGGTCGTCCCGGCCGAAGTCGCCACTCCGCTTTATCAACAATGGATCTCCGGCTTCCCCAACCCCGAGGAAAAGCTCGCGCGCATCATCTCGAAAATTCCTCTAGGTAAGCGCATGACCAAACCCGAAGAGATTGCTGACATGGCCCTGTTCCTTCTTTCGGCGAGAGCCAGCCACGTAACCGGGCAGCATATTTTCGTGGACGCTGGTTATACGCACCTCGACCGAGCACTTACCTGAGAGGCTGCAAATGACAGTTCCAGCGCGGGTAGTGGCAGGCAAAAGCCAGTCCATCCCCGTTACGGAGCGCCGTTTTTTTGTTCCCTTCGTTCTGATTACCACACTTTTCTTTCTGTGGGCCTTCGGTGTCAATCTGAACGACATCCTGATTCCCCACCTGAAGAAGGCCTTCGGGTTAACCGATTTTCAATCTTCGTTTATTCAGGTTGCGTTTTTTGGAGGTTATTTCTTGGCGGCTTTTCCCGCGGGCCGCGTGATGGAAGGAATCGGCTACAAGAAAGGCATTCTGGCGGGCCTGTTGCTCTGCGCCGTGGGTGCATTGCTTTTTATTCCTGCTGCCTCTTCTCGCCTTTATGAATTCTTTCTTTTCGCGTTGTTCGTAATGGCTTGCGGCCAAAGCTTCCTGGAGGTTGCCGCGAATCCGTATGTCACGATTCTTGGCCCGCCGGCAAGCGCGGAGCGCCGACTGAATTTTGCCCAGGCGTTCAACGCTGTCGGTGCCGTGCTTTCTCCCCTTGTTGGTCGAGCCTTAATTCTCGGCGGAACGGAATACCCTCCGTCCCAGATTGCAGGGATGAGCGCGGCACAACTCGATGCCTATCGCACAGCGGACGCCAACAGCGTAAAGGGCCCGTACGTGATCATGGCTGGAATCTTTGTTGTTGTCGGTGTACTCATCCAATTCGCTCACCTCCCGGACGTGCGTGATCCTGCCGCCGCGCCAGATGCTATAAGCGTCGGACCGAGTTCCGGCAGCGTATTTTCACACGCTCATCTGGTGAGAGGTGTCATCGCTCAGTTTTTCTACGTAGGGGCGCAGGTAGGCGTGGCCAGCTTTGTCATCCGCTATGCCCAGTTTTCCGTGCCTGGGACACCGGCGAAAATGGCCGCTCTGTATCTGCTGTTCCATCAAAGCGGCTTCATGGCCGGTCGCTTCATTGGTTCGGCAATGATGAAGAAGATTGCAGCGCCGCGATTGCTCTCCCTTTTCGCTGCCGCCTCGCTTTTGTGTGCGATGGTAGCCTGCCTCGCTTCCGGTCTTGTCCCCGTTTACGCCGTCGTGCTCATCGGATTTTTCCATTCCATCATGTTTCCTACGATTTTCGCGCTCAGTATCAAGAACCTCGGCCCGCTCACCAAGCGCGGTTCCTCGCTGTTGGTAATGGCAATCATTGGGGGAGCGTTTTTCCCGGCAATCATGGGGAGGATCTCCGACGCATCGAGCATTCAAAGAGCTTTCGTTGTTCCGCTGCTCTGCTATATCTTCATACTGTACTTTGGGTTGAGCGGTTACAAACCCAGTGATGCGCTGCGCATGGAATGTTTGCCCCCGAACAAACGGGGTGCGTTAACATGAGCACCCGGTACTGTCTTACCCTCGATTTGAGGAACGACCCCGCTTCGATTGCCGCCTACAAACGCTTTCATCAGAAAATTTGGCCGGAGATTACCGAAAGCATTAAAAGCGCCGGCGTATTGGATATGGAAATCTATCTAATCGGAACGCGTCTGTTCATGATCATGGAAGTCGACGATAGCTTTTCATTCGCAAAAAAAGCGGAGGCCGACCGCAAGAATCCGAAGGTCCAGGAATGGGAAAAACTCATGTGGACTTTTCAGCAAGCGTTACCGGACGCCAAGCAGGGGGAAAAATGGCGTTTGATGGAGAGAATCTACAAGCTGGAACCTTGATCCGCCAACCGCAGGACAACGTTGCGATCGTTTGGCCTCGAGTTACCTGCTTGGGAGTCGCAAAGGAAAGGCGAATTGCTCCTCCCCGGTCAAGTACTATCGCCGTACCATTGAGGCCCTTGGTGAGACGCTGGTATTCTGAAGTCTCCGCTACCCGCCCTCAGCTCTACTAAACGTGTAAGAAAAGGCGGCAAACCTATGGATGCCGAGAAACTGCGCGTTGCCCGCGAGAAGCTCACACGCGTCTTCCGTTATCTGGAGGCCCTAAACCAGCACCGGAATCCTGCGAAACGGCAGATTCAGGAGCAGCCCTGGAGTCTGCGGCTGCGCGATCTTCCTGACCATCCTTCCGTTCAACGCGGAACGGCGAAGTCCAGCTCCGCAAAGAGCAAGAACGGAGATAGTCAGAAGCCGGAGATGGGAAGTCCGAGCTGCTACGTTTTAAAGGTGCAGCGGCCACGGCTAACTCGAGCGCCGGAGCCACCTGACGAGATCGCCGCTTGGCTGGAAAACGGCTGGGACGATCCTGCAAAGCCCGTCATTTTCGAAGAAATGATGGAGGAGTCCGTCGATGGGGCAGCGCCGAGATTCGTAAGATTCGGCGACGATCCGGCCAGGATGGCGAGGCTTGAGCGTTGGAAGCTTCTGCGCAGCGAGTGGGTACACACCGAGAAGCCTGCGCGAGCCGCCATGAATCTCTTCGAGTCTCTTTATGCGCTCTACGGCCGAATCGATCGGGAAGGGGAACGAGTGGAGCTCGTCCTTGGTGACGGCATACTGAGCTGGCGTCGCGCGGAGGGCAGCATCTATCATCCAATGCTTCTCCAGCGGCTCCAACTGCAGTTTGATGCGTCGGTGCCGGAATTTACGATTGCCGAAGCGGACTATCCGGTTGAGCTTTACTCCTCACTGCTTCAATCCATGAGCGACGTGGATGGCCGGGCGATTGGCCGATGCCGCGAGGAATTGGAGGAGTGTGGATTCCATCCACTCGTTAATGGCGCGACATCCGGATTCCTGAAGCGCGTGGTGGTGCAGTTGTCGGCGCGTGGCGAGTTTTTTGAGGATGGTGCTCCGGAAAAGGAAGCGAGCGCTCCGTGCATCGGACGAGATCCAGTTTTATTTCTGCGCGGGCGGACACTCGGGTTCGCCGCCGCGATCGAAGGTATTCTGGCGGATCTCCGTACGCGGGAAGATCTGCCCTGGTCCCTCCTGAACATTGTTGGCGAGGAGCTGCCCAATCCGGATTTAGAAGACTCGAATTCGCCTCGGATCGGGCCCGCACCATCGGATAGCCAGGTGCTGCTTAGCAAAGCGGCCAACCCGGAGCAGATCCGAATCGGCCAGCAACTCGAGGAACACGGAGGCGTTTTGGTGCAAGGCCCACCGGGGACTGGAAAAACGCACACCATTGGGAATCTGGTTGGCCATCTGCTCGCACAGGGCAAGAGTGTTTTGGTCACAAGCCATGCAACAAAAGCCCTTCGCATGGTACGTCATCATATCGTTCCAGAGTTACGTCCCTTGTGTGTGAGTGTGCTGGAGAGTGACTTGGACAGCCGCAAGCAACTGGAAAGCGCTGTCGGATCGATCGCGGAACGGCTGTCGAGAGCAGACGCAAGCTCGCTGGAAATGGAAGCAAGGAGATTGGAATCCGAGCGCTCCGATCTTCTGAGGAGGCTCGAGGAGATCCGCAAGCAGCTGATGGAGGCGCGTGCGGACGAATATCGAGATCTAGTAATTGGCGGAAAATCCTGGGCGCCTGCCGATGCGGCCCGTCAAATTATACAAGACAAAGATACGCACGGCTGGATTCCCGGTCCCGTGGCGGCGGTCGCGCCAATGCCACTTTCTCCCGGTGAACTGGCCGACCTCTATCGCACGGGTGTTTCGATTTCGCGCGAAGACGAGAATGAACTCTCCGGTCATCTTCCCGATCTTCACTCGCTGCCCAGAGCGGAGGAATTCGAAGCCAGCATAAGCGAGCGCAACCGGCTCTGTATGGAGGACCTGGATGTGCGGTCCGACTTGTGGGAAGGCCATGCGCCGGCATGTTCGCCTGGAGAGATCGAAGGATTGGCCCTGGCTCTCTCACAGGCCGTCGAGCCTCTTTCGGGCCAAGAGAAATGGAAGCTAGCCGCGGTCTACGCCGGCAAATATGGGGACGTGCACCGCCAACCGTGGGACCAACTGGTCGCACTCGTGCGGTTGGTTCATCGGGAAGCCGCAAATGCACAGGAATCATTCCTCAAATTTGGCCCCGAGGGATCCGGTGACAGTCCGGCGGAAGAACAGGAACGGATTGCCGGCGAAATCATCGCGCATCTCGAGGATGGCGGGAAATTGGGCTCAATCACTCTATTTGCGCATAAATCTTGGAGCCAGTTCCTGGAACAGACCACGGTGAACCAGGCGCGCCCGCGCCTTCTGGAGCATTTTTATGCGTTGCGCCGGCTCTTCCATCTCCAAGCGATTCGACGAGATTTGAGCGCGCGATGGGACAGGCAAATGGCGCCGCTCGGCGCTCCGCACTCGAAGGAGATGGGTGAGGAGCTTGAGAAAACGCTGATGCAATACTGTTATTCAATCGAGGATTGCTTAGGCTGGCAGGACCGTACCTGGGGTCCTCTAGTACAACGCATGTCCGACGTTGGTTTCCGGTGGGAAAAATTACTTGCGGAGCAACCGGCAGTCATCGGCCGTGAAGGAGAGTTGACGCGCATCGGGAAGGCGGTGACAGGCGGTCTGCAACCTGTCTTTGACTCAAGGTTCAAGAAGTTGAGACTCTTGCAACTAGAGGAGGAACTTCGCGAACTCAAGACGCAGCTGAAGCTCGCGTCACGCGTGGCCAAGGCGTCCAAGGTGACCGGCCATCTCCTGACGGCGGTGGGCGAAGAAGATCCCAGCCGCTATCGGGAAGCGTACGAGCACTTGCTTGAACTGAAGAGCAAGCAAGCGGACCTGGATCTGCGGCGCACCCTGCTGGCTAAACTCGAGAGCGCTGCGCCTGCTTGGGCTGGCGCGATTCGCAATCGCAGCGGAGTGCACGGGCGCAGCGAACCGCCACACGAAGCCGCTTCGGCCTGGACCTGGCGGCAGATCAATGATGAACTCGATCGCCGCGGCAGCATCTCTCTGGAAGTTCTGCAATCCAAGAGCGAAAAACTGCGCGAGCAGTTGCGGCGCGTCACCATAGAACTGATCGACAAACGTTCGTGGTCCTCGCAAGCGCAACGCACGTCGTCTCGGCAACGCCAGGCGCTGGTCGGGTGGCTTGACACGATCCGCCGCATCGGAAAAGGGCATGGAATCCGGGTTTCCCTGCTGCGCGCCGAAGCTGCAAGAAAGATGAGCGAGTGTCGGGGCGCGGTTCCTGTCTGGGTTATGCCACTATCGCGCGTGGTCGAAAATTTCGATCCGCGTACAACCCGATTCGACGTCGTGATCATCGACGAAGCGAGCCAAAGCGATGTGATGGCGTTGGTCGCCCTCTATTTGGGGAAGACGGCGCTGGTGGTGGGCGACCACGAACAAGTCAGCCCGTCGGCGGTCGGCCAGGATCTGGGAGTGATCCAGAACCTCATTTTCCAGTACCTGCGAGATATCCCGAACGCCGACCTTTACGACGGGCAAATGTCCATCTACGATCTCGCACGACAATCGTTTGGCGGAACGACTTGCCTGGTCGAACATTTCCGTTGTGTGCCGGAGATCATTCAGTTCAGCAATATGATTTCCTACGATGGACGGATCAGGCCTTTGCGCGACGCAAGCCGCGTTCATCTGCACCCGCACACCATTGCGCATCGCGTTCCGGCGTCCAGCCGTGATGGCAAGATCAACCGCCAGGAATCGCTCGCGGTGGCTTCGCTGATGGCCGCTGCGCTGGAGCAACCGGAATACAAGAAGAACAACGCGGGCGAGCCCATGAGCTTCGGTGTTGTGTCGTTGGTGGGGGACGAGCAAGCCATCGAAATCGATAACCTGATCCGCGCGCACGTCTCACCCGACCGCTACGAACTGCATCGTGTGCTCTGCGGAAACGCGGCGCAGTTCCAGGGGGACGAGCGCGATGTCGTGTTCATCTCGCTGGTGGACACGGCGGAGCACGGTTCGCTATCCCTGCGTGATCAGGAACTATTCAAACAGCGCTTTAATGTTGCGGCCAGCCGTGCTCGCGACCAGATGTGGATCGTTCATTCGCTCAGCCCGAAAAATGACCTGAAACCCGACGACCTTCGCCGCCAACTGATCGAGCATGCCGAAGACCCCACGCGTCTGATGAGTGCCCTGGAAGAAAAGGAAAGGCGCACGCAATCTAATTTCGAACGCGAGGTGATGAAGCGGCTCGAGGCGGGGAGATATCGAGTTTCGCCGCACTGGAGGATTGGAACGTTCCGTCTGGATTTGGTTGTCGAGGGTGATGGCAATCGAGTGGCTATCGAGTGCGACGGAGACCGTTATCGACCCCTCGAGAAGCTTTCAGACGATATGGAGCGGCAATCCGTACTGGAGCGCATGGGTTGGACGTTCGCGCACATTCGCAGTTCGGAGTTTCTACGGAACCCGGCTCGCGCTATGAAGGCCATCCTCGAAAAACTGGAGAAGATGGATGTACGTCCTACGGTCGGTTCGTCGGGCGAACTGCGCGCCAGCCACATGTCTCATGAGGTGATCGACCGAGTCATTCGACGGGCCGAAGAGCTTCGCAAGATCTGGTCGAAGAGTAGTGAGGCCCACGATCGCATGAGCAGTCGTCGGTCGACCGCAACTGCTTGATATTTAGTACGGCGAGAGCCTCCGTCCGCCTACAGGGCTTTCCTAGGGGGATATCAGTAGTTTCCTGTATGGTACTAAGCCCAGTTCTGCATAAAATTACTTTCCACTCGCCGATCTGGCAATTCGTTTCGGTTCTGCTGAAGTCATTGACCTGCTGAAGACTAAAATGACTGGGCATTTGCAGGAATCCTCCATGACCGCGAGAGATTCACGACGGCTCCTTCGCTACTGGCAAGTTGAGCATTGGTAGATTCCTTCGGAGGCAGGTATGGATGCACCGGACGCAACGGTCAAGAACGCGGATCAGATGGCCAACGCACAGTTGAAAGGTAACGGCCAGATTTTGGTTTCCGAAGCCAACCTGGCACTTATTCTGGCAGGTCTGCAGACAATGCGTGACGGAGATTTTTCGGTGCGACTGCCTGGTGATTGGACCGGCCTCGCCGGGAAAGTGGCCGACACGTTCAATGAGATCGTTTCCGCGAATCAGCAAATCGCCCAGGAAATGAAGCGGGTCGGCAAGGCCGTCGGCAAAGAAGGGCGAACGCGCGAGCATGCCCGATTTTCGCAGTCGCGCGGAGCCTGGAGCGAAATGGAAGTTTCTGTCAATACGCTCGTCGAAGACCTGTTGCGCCCAACCACGGAAGTGACTCGCGCTATTGGCGCAGTGGCGCAAGGGAATTTGACGCAGAAGGTCCGACTCGATGTGGACGGAAGGCCGTTGGAAGGTGAATTTCTGCGTTCAGCAACGATCGTGAATACGATGATCCAGCAGTTGAGCATATTTACCTCGGAAGTGACGCGCGTCGCTCGTGAGGTAGGGACCGACGGAAAACTCGGAGGTCAGGCCGTTGTGCCCGGTGTGGCCGGAACCTGGAAAGATTTGACCGACTCCGTCAACTCGATGGCAAGCAATCTGACAGGTCAGGTAAGAAACATAACGGAGGTTGCGACCGCCATTGCGACTGGCGATTTATCGAAAAAAATCACTGTCGACGTTCGCGGCGAAATCCTGCAACTGAAGGAGGCCATCAACACGATGGTCGACCAGTTGCGTTCATTCGCTTCGGAAGTCACGCGCGTGGCTCGCGAGGTTGGGACGGACGGAAAGCTCGGAGGGCAAGCGGTTGTCCCCGGCGTCGCCGGAACCTGGAAAGACCTGACAGACTCTGTGAACGCGATGGCCGGCAACCTCACCGCGCAGGTGCGCAATATCGCGGAGGTAACGACGGCGGTGGCGCGCGGCGATTTGTCGCGCAAGATCGCGGTGGACGTCAAGGGTGAAATCCTGGAGCTGAAGAACACCATGAACACCATGGTGGACCAACTCAACGCCTTCGCGGGGGAGGTCACTCGCGTCGCTCGCGAAGTGGGCACGGAAGGTAAGCTCGGCGGACAAGCAAATGTCCCCGGCATGGCAGGAATCTGGAAAGACTTGACGGACAGCGTGAACTTCATGGCCAGCAACTTGACCGGCCAGGTTCGCAATATTGCGGAGGTCGCGACCGCCATCGCCACCGGTGACTTGTCAAAGAAAATTACTGTAGATGTGCGCGGCGAGATCCTGCAGCTCAAAGAAACGCTCAACACCATGGTGGATCAGCTCAACCGCTTCGCCGGAGAGGTAACGCGCGTAGCCCGCGAAGTGGGCACGGAAGGCCGCCTCGGCGGACAAGCCAACGTGCCTGGTGTAGCGGGCACCTGGAAGGACTTGACTGACTCCGTGAATTCCATGGCTGGCAACCTGACCGGCCAGGTACGAAACATCGCCGAAGTGTCAACGGCCATCGCTCGCGGGGACTTGTCCCGCAAAATCACCGTTGATGTGAAGGGCGAAATTCTGGAATTAAAAAATACGATCAACACGATGGTGGACCAGCTGAATGCCTTCGCGGCGGAGGTCACGCGGGTTGCTCGCGAAGTGGGCACCGAAGGCAAACTCGGGGGACAAGCGCAGGTTCTCGGCGTCGCCGGTACCTGGAAGGACCTGACGGATAGCGTGAATTTCATGGCCAGCAACCTGACGGGGCAGGTTCGCAATGTCGCTGAGGTCGCGACCGCCGTGGCACGCGGCGACCTGTCGCGCAAGATTACAGTCGATGTAAAGGGTGAAATCCTCGAGTTGAAAGACACCATCAACACGATGGTGGACCAGTTGCGGTCATTCGCCTCGGAAGTCACTCGCGTGGCCCGCGAAGTCGGAACGGACGGAAAGTTAGGCGGCCAGGCGTTGGTGCCGGGCATCGCAGGGACTTGGAAGGATCTAACCGACTCGGTTAACTCGATGGCCAGCAACCTGACCGCTCAAGTTCGCAACATTGCGGAGGTGTCCACCGCAATCGCGAGTGGCGACCTTTCGAAGAAAATTACGGTCAACGTCAGCGGTGAGATCCTGTTGCTCAAGGAAACGATCAACACGATGGTAGACCAACTGCGGTCATTCGCGTCGGAAGTGACGCGCGTGGCGCGTGAAGTGGGTTCGGAGGGCCGGCTTGGCGGACAGGCAAATGTCCCGGGTGTGGCAGGCACGTGGAAGGATCTCACGGGCAATGTCAACCTGCTCGCCGACAACCTGACAAACCAGGTTCGCGCGATCGCGGAAGTCGCGACAGCCGTGACCAAAGGCGACCTCACGCGCTCGATTCAAGTTGAAGCTCGCGGGGAAGTGGCTCAGCTCAAAGACAACATCAACACAATGATTAACAACCTGCGCCTGACCACCGACCGCAACACCGAGCAAGACTGGCTCAAGACGAACCTGGCGCGGTTCACCGGAATGCTGCAGGGACAGCGGGATCTGGCAACCGTCGGCCGGTTGTTGCTCTCGGAGTTGGCCCCGCTTGTGAACGCCCAACAGGGCGTGATTTACCGCATGGAGACCGAAGACGTCGGCCGCCTTGTGTTGCTTTCCGCTTTTGCCAATAACGGGCAGGAAGGCCACCGACAGGACCTGAACGTCGGCGAAGGTCTTATCGGCCAGTGCGCCGCGGAGAAAAGAAGGCTTCTGGTCCTTGACTTGCCGCCTGACACGGTCCCGGTCCGTTCCGGCTTGTTTGAGGCCATCCCGCGAAGCGTCGTCGTGTTGCCGGTGCTGTTCGAAGATCGGGTCAAGGCCGTTATCGAGCTAGCCTCGCTCAGCGTATTCACGGCGTCTCAAATGGCATTCCTCGAGCAGCTAACGGCCAGCATCGGGATCGTCCTGAACAGCATTGAAGCCACCATGCAGACCGAAGGATTCCTGAAACAGTCCCAGCAGCTTGCGGCCGAACTGCAGGCACAGCAAAGGGAGTTGCAGCAAACCAACGAGCAGCTTGGCCTGAAAGCACAACAGCTTGCCGAACAGAATGCGGAAGTGGAGCGCAAGAACGAGGAAATCGAGCAAGCCCGCCGCGCCGTGGAGGACAAGGCCAAAGAATTGGCTCTTACCTCTAAGTATAAGTCCGAATTTCTGGCCAACATGTCGCACGAGCTGCGCACGCCGCTCAACAGCATCCTGGTGCTCGGACAGCAACTCGGTGAAAATGCGGATGGCAACCTGACGCACAAACAGGTTGAATTCGCTCGCACGATTCACGGAGCGGGTACCGATTTGCTTAATCTCATCAGCGATATTCTTGATCTCTCCAAAATCGAATCCGGTACGGTCTCAGTGGAGGCGGAGGAAGTCTTCTTCAGCACGCTCCTGGAAATGGTTGCGCGTCCCTTCCGTCACGAAGCAGAGAACCGGAAGCTTGCCTTTGAAGTCCACCTGGATCCTCGGCTGCCTCGCAGCCTGGTGACCGACTCAAAGCGCCTTCAGCAGGTGCTGAAGAATCTTCTGTCAAACGCCTTCAAATTCACGGAACAAGGAAACGTGCGACTGTCCGTATCGACAGTGGAAGCCGAGTCCAACGAAGGTCACCCTGTCCTTGGCGAGGGACCCGCGGTCGCCTTTGAGGTGTCGGATACCGGTATCGGCATTCCAGTTGAAAAGCAACGCATCATCTTTGAGGCGTTCCAGCAGGCGGATGCCGGAACGAGTCGAAAATTCGGCGGCACCGGCCTTGGTTTGGCTATCAGCCGCGAATTGGCGAGCCTGCTAGGCGGAAAGATCCACTTGCGGAGCGCTCCCGGCAAAGGAAGCGTTTTCACGCTTTACCTTCCGCAAAGGTACGTCGGTCCCGCGGCGACAGTCGCCCCAACAAGAAGCGGCAAAACATTCTCTTTTGGGCCTCTCCCGCTAGCCGTCGCTAGCATCTCGGAGGGTCGCGCGGAGCAAATTTCGGACGATCGGGAAAGCTTGCAACCCAACGATTCGGTCCTCCTTATCGTGGAGGATGACCAAGACTACGCGCGAGTGTTGCAGGACCTGGCCCGAGACGAGGGCTTCAAGGTGCTAGTGGCCTCAAACGGGGCCGAGGCTCTCTCTTTGGCGCGCGAGTATCATCCGACAGCCATTTCTCTGGACGTTTTTTTGCCCGACATGCTCGGTTGGACGGTGCTTAACCATCTGAAACAGGATCCAGCCACCAGACACATTCCGGTACAGATGCTCACGCTCGACGAGGACAGGCAGCATGGTCTGGCCCGTGGCGCGTTCGCATTTCTGACCAAGCCCACTTCTCGGGATGCCATTCGCTCTGCTCTCGGACGCATCAAGGAATACGCTTCACCTCGGAGAAAGAAACTGCTTATCGTCGAAGATGACCCGGCCGAGCAGTTCACAGTCCAGCAGTTGCTTGGGTATGACGACGTCGACCTCACCACAGCCGCGACGGGGTCGGAAGCTCTCCAGTTTGTCGGAGATCAACAGTTCGATTGCGTCGTGCTTGATCTCCGGCTGCCCGATATGTCGGGCTTCGACGTGCTCGAGTCCGTCCGTGACAATCCTTCCCTCTCTGAGCTACCCGTGGTCGTCTTCACTGGAAAAGAGCTATCGCCAGAAGAAGATGCTCGGCTCCGCACCCTGGCACGCAGTGTTGTCGTCAAAGGCGTTGAATCACCGGAGCGGCTGCTGGACGAGACGGCCCTGTTCCTGCATCGTGTCGTCGCTGACCTGCCGGCCGAAAAGCAAAAGATGCTCGATCGCCTGCATCGATCCGACGAAGCCCTTGTCGGGAAGAAGGTTCTGGTGGTCGACGACGACGTGCGGAACATCTTTGCCCTTAGCAGCGTTCTGGAGCGCCGCGGCATCACGGTCTTGACTGCCGGCACCGGCCGCGAGGCGATTGCAACCCTCGAATCGACTCCGAACGTCGCGATTGCCTTGATCGACATCATGATGCCTGAGATGGATGGATTTGAGACCATGCAAGTCATTCGCCAAAATCCTACCTTCCGGCGTTTGCCGCTCGTCGCACTTACGGCAAAAGCGATGAAAGGAGATCGCGAGAAGTGCCTGGAGGCAGGAGCCTCAGATTACCTGGCAAAACCCGTAAATACTGAGCAGTTGCTTTCTGTCCTGAGAATGTGGCTGCACAGATAAATCAATTGACCAGCGATTGGACGATACGCATGAGCGCGAACGACAAGGTCAACATCCTCATGGTCGATGACCAGCCGGCCAAACTGCTGAGCTATGAGGCCATCCTAGCCGAGTTGGGCGAGAACCTAATCAAAGCGAACTCTGGCAGGGAAGCTCTCGAAGTACTGCTCAAGAACGAGATTGCGGTGGTGCTTATGGACGTGAGTATGCCGGATCTCGACGGCTTCGAACTGGCTGATATGATCCAGCAACACCCCCGCTTTCAAGATGTAGCGATCATTTTCATTTCCGCCGTCCACCTGTCTGACTTGGATCGCATCAAGGCGTATCAGCGCGGAGCCGTTGACTACATATCTGTTCCCATAAATCCGCAACTGTTGCGGGCAAAAGTCAGCGTATTTGCGGAACTGCATCGCAGGGCACGACAGCTCGAAGCACTCAACAAAGAGTTGCGCAGGCTTTCCGCCAGCCTGATTGTCGCCCAGGACGACGAGCGGCGCCGCATCGCCCGTGAATTACACGATGGCCTTGGGCAGGATCTTGTCGCGGCAAAAATGATCCTTGACGGCCTTGCTCAGCAATGCCCATTAGCGAAGCCGGCGCGTCAGTCCATTATCGATGTCTGTACCATCATGGACAACGCGATCCAGCAAATCCGAAGCACGTCTTATCTTCTGCATCCGCCAATGCTCGATGAAGTAGGCCTCCCCTCGGCGGTTCAGTGGTATCTCGATGGACTTTCCGAGCGCAGCGGCATTGCGATTTCTTTGGATCTGCAGCCTAAAGAATTTCCTCGCCTCCCCCCGGAGGTCGAGAGAACTGTGTTTCGGATCATTCAGGAGGCTCTCACGAATGTTTTTCGGCATTCCGGGGCGCGTAGAGCTTGGGTAAGCGTTGTGAATGAGGACGGGCGCGTCACCTGCTCCGTCAGCGATGACGGAACAGGCGTCTCGGACCAAATTTCGGAATTCCGATCCGACAGCATTGGCATCGGCATTTCCGGAATGAGGCAGCGAGTAAAAGAGTTCGGCGGAACGCTGCAGTTTCGCAATACCGGTTCAGGGTCGCTCCTCGTAGCGACCATTCCGATCGCGTCCCCGACGCTTTCCTTACAGTTGCCGTCTCGCAACAAGGACGCGGAGTGAAGCCAGAACGGACCTAAGCGGCCGGCATTCGCTGACGGTATCAATTGCTAGGTTGCGCGCCGCGTCCGAGCGGCCTTACGCGCAGCGCCCCTCAAGCCGGCTTTACCCTTGGTTCGAATGGCCTTCATAGCCGATTGGTGGCGAGACCGCCTTCCGCGCCTTCGTGCGGCTGTTTGCGCGTATCGGGAGAGACTACTCCTCGAGGCCGCGGCCCTTCCTTCCCGTTTGAGTGCGGCGAAAATTGCCCTCGAACGCACTCTTGACGGTTTGCGGCGAGGGTGCCTTCCTTTCCGCGGATCGCGTTTAGCTTGTGCTTGCGTCCTGGAAGAAACTTTGCCTCTCTTAGGAACAGGCAACTTCACACCGGCGCGCCGCGCCTTGGATAGCCCAATCGCAATCGCCTGCTGCGGCGATTGAGCGCCATGCTTTCCTTCGCGAATGTGACGCATCTCTTCACGGACAAACTCACCGGCCTGCGTGCTGACTGATTTTCCTTGCTCGGCATCATGTCGAGCTCTCTCGATGACGTCCTTCTCCGGCATGTTCTACCTCCTCAATTCCAAATAAAGATACGGATGTCTGCGACGGGTCAGCTGGCCCTGGCCCGGCGCGTCCGGCGGTGATATTCGCCGCCGCTCAGACTGCTCAAATCGATCACCACGGTAACGATCAGGATCAGCAAATTAATGCCCGTTGTCGGCAGTCCGCTGTTCACCATCCAGGCATAGGCCAGCGTGGTTAAGGGTAAGAATAGAAAACCAAGCAAAGGCAAAAGTAACCCGTGATACGCACGCTCCAAGTAGTGCGAAAACAAAAACAAGAGAAGCAACGCTAGGCGAGGGAATGCCACAAAAAGAATCAGCAACAGGCAAGCCATATCAAGCCTCAATCTATTCGTCACGAGTTTCAGGGTCGATCAGGTGAATCAGGTAACTGGCCGGGAATGTTCAGGTATCGACGTGGGACCGCCCTGGCAACTTCGTTTCGATGCCGGCCACATTGTCGTGACACGAGGCTCGGACTATAGTAGCTTTGACGCTCCAAGGTCGCCCCTTTACGAGATTTGGGAGAATTTACCATCATGCGCATGGCGAGTGATGGCCTAATGCGCTACGCTAAAGCAATTCTTGCCAGCCTTGCAGCCCTTTACTTGAGATATTTGCTTGTACCCCTGCTCGGGGAATCGAATCCATACCACACGGTTTGGCTTGCGGTCGTCTTCTCTGCGTGGTATTGCGGTTTGGGGCCGTCGATCGCCACCACGCTCATCAGCACACTCGGCGTGTGGTACTGGTTCTTGCCGCCGGCTCACTTGTTTGCCTTCAAAGATCGGACCCAGTTTTTCGGGATGCTGGGATTTTTGTGCTTCTCCGCCTGCATTGTCGCTCTGGGTGAATCGCATAGACGGGCATCCTCCTCCCGGTTCCGGCTTGCCGCTATTGTTGATTCTTCGGAAGACGCCATTCTCTCCAAAAATCGCGACGGAATCATCATGAGCTGGAACCGGGGTGCTCAGCGCCTCTTCGGATGGAGCCCCGAGGAAGCCATTGGCCGCCCGGTTACGATTATCGTTCCGGCAGAGCTGCAGGATGAAGAGGTTCGCATCCTGCATCGCCTAAGTGAGAGGACTTGCCTAGTCGGGTTCGAAACGGTGCGGGTGACGAAGACCGGGCAAAGACTGGATGTCTCACTGACTTTGGCTCCCGTGGAAGACTCGACAGGGAGGGTCGTCGGCGTTTCGACGGTTGGACGTGACATCACGGACCGGAAACAAACGGAAGCCCAGCTTCGGAGTGCGCACGACAACCTGGAACAGCGAGTTTTGGAGAGAACCACGGAACTGCAGCGAAAGAATGATGAACTGGTCAAGCAGGAAGGGATCGTTCGTGACCTTTCCGCTCGGCTGCTTCAGATGCAAGACGAAGAACGCAGGCGGCTTGCTCGCGAGCTACATGATAGTGTTGGGCAACTCCTTGCAGCCATCAGCATGAACATTTCCCGGGTGCTGGAAGAAAAGGAAAAGCTCAGCGAAGCTGCCCGGGCATCTGCGGAAGAAAACTTGAACCTGTTGCAACAAGTCTCGAAAGAAATTCGCACCATGTCGCATCTCCTTCACCCTCCCTTATTGGACGAGGCTGGCCTGGAATCGGCCATCCGGTGGTACATCGACGGGTTCGCGGAGCGAAGCAAGATTCAGGTTGACCTCGACATGCCGCCGAACTTCGACCGGCTGTCGAGCGATCAGGAAATTGCATTGTTTCGGGTAGTTCAAGAGTGTCTTACCAACATTCACCGTCATTCGGAAAGCTCGACGGCCGCAATTCGGATCACCCGTGAAGATGGCAAGGTGCATCTCGAAGTTAAGGACGAGGGCAAGGGCATACCTCAGGACCAGCAGATCGTGCTCAATTCCTACGGCGCAATGGGTGTTGGTTTTCGCGGCATGCGGGAGCGTTTACGGCAGCTGGGGGGAACTCTGAATGTCAATTCAAGCGAGGAGGGGACCATCGTCTGCGCCACTCTTCCAGTTGAACGCGCGAAAAGAAGCTTCAGCGACGCATAAAAAGTTGCCCCGAGCGCGTACTGTCAAAGCGTGAGAACTGGTCTCAGCTTCAGCAAGTCTTTGCACCGCAATTTCTGAAATTGCGGCACTCTATTGGGGTGAGTGTTGGATTTAGACGCAAAAACCTTGCGCTCACACTGTGAAATGAGCAAGCCATTCTGCTCCGGAAAACGGACGCAGGATCGCCTAGGATAGAGGCCGCTTGGATCGGCTAGCCGGTAACGAGTTCGCTGAGATTCGCTCCATGGGA
>Ga0207826_1000021_pt1 | contig 37139 bp, 30 predicted proteins | sample LuqExpMetageno80_FD_187837 | JGI IMG/M metagenome (GOLD analysis project Ga0207826, IMG submission 187837) | Tropical forest soil microbial communities from Luquillo Experimental Forest, Puerto Rico - Sample 80 (SPAdes) | ecosystem: Environmental > Terrestrial > Soil > Tropical forest ... | reverse complement strand
TTCGGCTATTTTTCAAGCATTCCCTCAAGAAATTCTCTCTGGTATTACAACTCCTGAAAACCCGGTATGGTTGATATATGAGAGGTATGGTAGTACAAATCCCGCTCAAAAGTAATTTTTGCTAGGGGCACCACCGTTGCGATTCCCCCACAGCCCCCGCAGGATGACGCCGGTTTCCGCCGCATAATCGTCACTCAATTCGTAATCCCAGCCTTTGCTCAAGTAGATGCCTGTTACCTGGTTGCGGTAGTTTAAGGGATCAACCATCAAATGGGAGATATGTGCCTCGACAGCCCGAAAGAGCCTGGCCGGATCCATGGGCAGCATGGGCGCGACGAATACCCAGGTATCGATGCCGGCTTCATGCAATCGCTGCAAAGCCGCCAGGCGGGCCCCGATGGGGGGTGCGTGGGGCTCCAAAACTTTGCGGACCACGTCGTTGTCGGTGGGAATGGAAAAGCCCACGGTAACATTGGGGGCTTTGGTCAAAATGTCTAAATCCCGGGTTACCAGGGGTGATCTGGTCAGGATATCGATCCCCCACCCATGGTTGCTGAGAATCTCGAGGCACTGGCGCGTCAACTGGTATCTGCTTTCCACGGGTTGGTAAGGGTCACAGACGCTGGAAAGCATGGCCCGGCCCGGCTCTTTCTTGCGACGCAGTTCGGCCTGCAGGACCCCCGCAATATTTATCTTCACCTCCACGAAACTGCCCCAGGCCGCAGTGCGATGATGATGGGAGTATTTCCGCATGAACACCGCATAGCAGTACTTGCAGCCGTGGGCGCAGCCGAGGTAGGGGTTGATGACATAGTCCACCCCTGGAATCTTCGACCGGACCAGGGCGCTTTTGGCTTTTATCTCGGTTACATCCATGACTTGTGGCCCTCGCCGGGAATCACTCCGGGGGCCAAATGCAGCCCCCGGGCAGGGCACTCACATGTTGTCATTATACCGGAAGAACCAGCCGCTAAAAGCCGCGGTTTTACTCCCCCGCCTGCTGCCACGAAACCTTGATCTCACGCGCCTCCCTGGGAGGCGTTGCTGATCTTTTCTGTTACGAAAATTCTTGTCATTCAAGAAAATTCTCCCTTGCTGCTCGTCCACACACGCCGTCACCGTTTGGGGCTTCGGTTACAGCGCCCCCGGCGCTTATACCACCATTTAGGTCACCGATTCCGATGACGGCAAGGTAGGCTTAGTGAATTACCCCTCCTTTGGCAGAGCAGCGCCTGGTATCTGGGGGGAGGGTATAACGGCTGGAAGATCAGCTACATCGATGTCCTGGGGGCTAATCCCTCCTCCCCTGGACAAAGTTTCTTGAGGGATCAGATAGCCGCAGGGGCTGATCCGGCCCCGATTGCGCCATCCTGGCTGCTGTTCGGGACCGGGGTGATTCCCCTGTTCTTCAGGAGGCGTGGCGGCAGGAAGGTGGGAAGGAAAAAGTCCCAGGCGCTCTGAGAGCTTTAAAGTTCACCAGATAAAACGGAGGAAGAGGAGTGCGCCCCTTCCTCCGCAAGTGTTGGCAGGGAGAGTGATTTAGCCGGTCTGTCTTCCAAGCCAAAGCGGTGAGGACAGAGCAGCGGATTTACCTTAGCCGGGCAAAACGGCTATTCAATTTGTCCCGAGATAAAGCAATCAGCAGGCCCCCGGCAGACTACAGATCTGGAAAAACAGCAGGATGAGGGTAAAGATGTAAGTCCAGGTGGGTGGGTCATGCTCTGCCCAGCTGCTATTGTCCCAGTAAGGATCAAAGGTCATGCCTAAGGCATCTGGCCGATCGCACTCAACGACGATCTTCATTTGCTTGTCTCCTTTTAGTCCGCCAAACGAGCCTCGGTGATTTGGTAGATCTCTATCCACCTCTTATCGCAATCCAAACAACGGACCTTACTGGAAAGCTTACCGTTCTCGTCAGCTTGAACAGGGTCGCCTTCCAGGTCACCAGAGTGGCAGAGGGGGTAAAATTGAGGGTTCTTCTTATAGGCCTCAATGCCCATGGCTACTTCAGGTAAACCCGGCAGTAAGTTAACCCTCTGGTGAATCAGACATCTGGTGAATCAGACATCCTTGATTTTCCGGCGGTGGAAGCCTGTCAGGCCCAGGCCCGCCAGGCCGCTCCCCAGCAGGAGCAGGGAGCCGGGTACAGGCACCTACCTTCAAAGGCGTCATTGGCACAGGTGGCGGTACCCCACAGGAAGTCAAAGCCACCGCTCGGATCGTTCAGCCCCCATGGCCTGGGATCAGGTGAGTTCCTGGGAATAAATAGTCGGGTGAGACCAGAAAACCCCGAAAAGAAAAAGGCAGGACCATAACGGCCCTGCCCCGGAGTTTTCAGGGAAAGTGATAGTTAGGGTTAACTGCTTTTCCGCTGCCAGCCAAACAGGCCCAGGCCCATCAAGCCGCTCCCCAGGAGCATGACGGAGGGGGAGGGGGACTGGGCCCTGCCTCGGGATGCTCATTGGTTCAGGCAGGGAGACTAAACTCTCCTGCCGCCGCCGCCCCAGGAAGCCCAACCCTTAGGGGGCGATACCTTAGGGGGCGAGTAGAAGAGCGGTGGGTTAGAAGCGCTATCTTATTGCCGGCCTATCATAATGACTCGGCATAGATTTCGATGGCGTGCCGGACCTGCACCCGGTCCCCGGCCCGGGAGAGCATGTCGGTGATTTGCAGCATGCAGGCGGGGCAGCCGGTGGCCACCACGGCGCACTGGGATTTGGCGATGTTGTCCCGCTTGCGACGGCCGATGGCGGCGGAGATGTCGTACTGCTGGAGGTTGAAGCTGCCGCCGCAGCCGCAGCACCAGTCCGCCTCGGCCATCTCCCTCAAGTCATAACAGGGGTTGGCCTTAATCAAGGCCCGGGGCTGGGCCGCCACTCCCAGGGATTTCTTCAGGTGGCAGGGGTCGTGATAGGTAACGGGGATCTTGTCTCCCCCGGAGACTCGCGGCTCCCCCACACCCACCTGCTCCACCAGGAACTGGCTGATGTCCATGACCCGCTCCCGGATGGCCTCGATTTGAGACTTTTCTTCGGCGGTATAATCCAGGGCCATGAGCGGCCACATCTTTTTGAGGGTGGCGGTGCAGGTGGCGCAGGCAGTAACCAGGTAATCGAAGGGCTCGGAGCCGAAGAGGGCCAGGTTGTGCCGCACCAGTTTGTCAAAGGCGGCGGTGTCCCCGGCGGCCAGGGCGGGAATACCGCAGCAGGCCTGGTCGTTAGGAAGATATACCCCGACGCCGTGATGATCCAGGCTTTTTAAGACGGCCTGGCCCACTTCCGGGAAGATTTTATCGACGAGACAGCCCGCGAAAAAGGCCACTTTTTTCCCCGCAGCGCCGGCTGGGGTGTTTTGCGCCGGGACCAGCCGGTGCAAGGGTGATTTGGCCAGGGGTTTGAAATGCCTTTGCTTGAGCAAAGGTGACAGGAACCGGGAGCACGATGACCCCAAAAGATCGTCCACCGGTTTTACAAAAATCCCCTGGTATTTCGCCCCCCAGGCCAGGACCCGGTTGAAAAAGGCGGGTTTGGCCAACAGCCCCCGGAAAATGACCTTCTTGGCCGGTGAGAGCCCCAGGTAGCCGGTGAGGATGGCCCGGGCCTTGATGAAAATGTCCAGGACTTTGACGCCGCTGGGACAATTGGCGGCGCAGGACCCACAGAGCAGGCAGCGGGTCAACCGGTCCTGCACCCCCTGGGGGTTTTGAAAAATCTCCCGGGCCAGGCCGTCCAGGAGGGCCAGCTTGCCCCGGGCCACGTCGGCCTCCCGGCCGGTTTCGGCAAACAAGGGACACACCGCCTGGCACATGCCGCAGCGCATGCAGGCCACGAGCTGTTCTTCCAGCTCTTTCACCAACTGTCCCAGGACCTTGATACTGGGCATGCCGATTCTCCTGTGAGTAGTGGGGGAGAGCCAGGGACCTGAGGTCCCTGCCCTCCCCCCACACCCCCCACCCAACCCGCAGAGGGGCCGGGAAAGGCGGGCCTTCGGCCCCGACTTTCCCGGTTTATCACCAAACCAAGGGATTGGGGGAGGGGGTGTAGGGGAGGGGATAAGGGCCCACCGGCCCTTAACCCCCTCCTCCGCATATTCTATACTCCTGCCCCGATAATTTTGCCGGGGTTGAGGATATTGTTCGGATCCACCGCATTCTTGAGGCGCCGGGAGTACAGGATGGTGCCCTGGCCGAATTCCTTGGCCAAAAAGCGGGATTTGGCGGTGCCGATGCCGTGTTCCCCGGAGAGGGTCCCCCCCAGTTCCAGGGCCTTCTCGAAGATGGCGTCCACCGCGGCCTCCACCCGGGCCCATTCCTCGTGATTGCGGCGGTCGGTGAGGATGGTGGGATGGAGGTTGCCGTCCCCGGCGTGGCCGAAGGTACCGATGGGGAGGCCAAAGCGCTTACTGATGTCCTCGATGGCCTGGACCATGGCGGGAATCTGGCTCCTGGGAACGGTGGCGTCCTCCAGGACGCAGGTGGGCTTGAGCTTGGCCAGGGCCGGCAGCGCACTGCGCCTGGCGCTCCAGACCCGGTCCCGTTCGGCCAGATCCTTGGCTACATGGATCTGGGTGGCCCCGAGCCGGCGGCAGATGGTCTCGATTTTCTCCGCGTCTTCCGCCACCACTGCGGGGTGCCCGTCCACCTCGATGAGCAGGAGGGCCGCGGCGTCCACCGGCAACCCGGCTTTGCTGTAGTCTTCCACGGTCCGGATGGTGAAATTGTCCAGAAACTCCAGGGTGGCCGGTACGATGCGCTGGGCGATGATGGCGGCCACCGTTTCCGAGGCCTGGCCCACGTGGCTGAAGGTGGCCATCATGGCCTGGCGCGCCGGGGGCAGGGGAATGAGCTTCAGGATGATCTCCGAGATGACCCCCAGGGTGCCCTCGGAACCCACCAGGAGGGCTGCCAGATTGTAACCGCTGACGCACTTGACGGTGCGGGAGCCGGTCTTGACGGTCTCGCCGGTGGCCGCGAAAAAGGTAAGCCCCATGACGTAATCCCGGGTGACCCCGTATTTGAGCCCCCGCAAGCCCCCGGCGTTTTCCGCCACGTTGCCGCCTAAGGTAGAGACCGCCATGGAGCCCGGGTCCGGGGGGTAAAAGAGGCCCTTGGCCTCCACCGCGCCAGCCAACCTGGCGGTAACCACCCCGGGCTGAACCACGGCATATAAGTCTGCTTCGTTGATTTCGAGGATCTTGTTCAGGGCCGTGGTCAGGACCACCGCGCCGCCCCGGCCTGGGACAGTGCCGCCGCTGAGATTCGTGCCCGCCCCCCTGACCGTCAGGGGGAGGGCGTTTTCCTGGCAGAGACGCACGACCTGGCCCAAGTCCTCGGCGGACCGGGGCATGAGCACAATAGCCGGCAGGACCGGCTCCAGGACCGCGGCGTCGTACGCGTAGGTAGCCCGATCGGTCTCTTCCAGGAGCACCTGTTCTGTTCCCAAAAGGCGCTGGAATTCTTTCACCAGGGCTTGACTGGCCATACTTGACCTCCCGGGGAGGGTTTTTGAGTATGGAGAGGGCTGAATTAGCGGAACTGCCTCCCCTCATTCCATATTTTAATTATGATAAGGTCAGTTGTCAATTGGTTTTACCATTTATCTTGGAGGGCACGGATGCGCCGCGGGTCTGGATCATCTCAGGCCTTTAAGGTCACTCGGGCTCGGGATTTCAGCCGGTACTCCCGCACGTATTCCAGGACAAAGGTGATGTGGGTCTGCATGGCATCGGCAGCGCCCTCGGGGTCGTGGTCTTTGATGGCCTGGATAATGCGCTGGTGTTGCTGCTGGATGATGGGCAAGTTGACAGGGTCCTCCCAGAGGTGCCGGAGGTTCTCCTCGATGCCGAAGTGGAGAAGATCGTGGAAGCTGCGCATGATGTAAACCTGGACCGGGTTCTTGGTGGCGTAGGCCAGCCCCATGTGGAAAGCCACGTCGTCTTCGATGCCCAGACTTCCTTTGACGTGCTCGGCCTCCATGGCCGCCAGGGTCTCCTCGAGCCTCTGGATGTCCTCCGGAGTGGCCCGCTCGGCCGCCAGCATGGCGGATTGGGCCTCCAGCCCCATCCGCACCTCCAACAGGTCTTCCAGGGAGGTCTCCCGGCGGTCGACGATGGCCGCCAGGGGATTATGCTCCCGGGTGGCTTCGAGGGAGCGCACGAAGGTCCCCTGGCCCTGGCGGTGTTCCACCAGTCCCATGGTCACCAGCTTGTTGATGGCCTCCCGCAGGGTGGGGCGGCTCACCTCGAAGGCCTGGGCCAATTCCCGCTCCGGCACCAGTTGTTCCCCAGGTTTGAGCTCGCCCCGGAAGATCAGGTCCCGCAGCTGTTCGAAGACCTGGTCCGAGGCCCGTTTCACCTTGATGGGCTTGAGTTCAACCATAATAACAGCTCCCCGGGAAATTCCCCGAAACCCTGCCCGGTTGCCAGAAAGATCCGGTTTGCGCTAGCGCCCGCCCCGCCAACCGCCTGTACCATTATGAGAAAAAATCGGAGACAAGGCCAGACCTTTTTGCAGATAAGGGTACCAGGGAAAATTGGCCCGGAGTCCGGGATAGTACGGCAGTGTTGGCCGGCAAAAATTTACGACTTTTTTACTTGACAACAACATAACACTTTTTTACCATAAAGGCAATTGGTCATACCATTTAAAAGTTCCCTTCATCCCTTCAGGCCCCCACACGGAGGCAAGTAGCATGGATGCACCTGATCTTCTCCAACTCTTGCGGGAAAAAGCTGAGGCAGTGCAGGTGGTGGTCCAGGAAATTCCTGATCTGGACGCGGCCTGCCGCTACACCGTGGACCTCACCCGCAGCCAGGGAGGGGCCACCCTGGCCGCGCCGGGCTGGGACCCGGCCAGCCTCCCTGTCCTCCAGGACTTGTGCGGCAAAGCCGGGATCGAGCTGCTCACGGAAAATCTGCGGGCCCAGGCGACCCGCCTGCACACCGGGCTAACCCTGGCGGACTGGGGTCTGGCCGAGACCGGCACCCTGGTGCTGGAGTCCTCGTCCGAAGACCGGCGTCTGGCCACCATGCTCACCGAGACTCACGTCGCGGTCCTGCCTGTTTCCCGCCTGCAACCCGAGGTCGGAGCCCTTGAAGAGGAATTAAACCGGCTGATGCAGTCTCCGCCCCGTTATCTCGCTTTCATCACCGGCGCCTCCCGCACTGCGGACATCGAGCGAGTCCTCACCCTGGGGGTCCACGGCCCCCTGGAACTGCATCTCTTGCTGCTCAAGGATTGACGGTCATGATTCAAACCGCCCAGGACCTCAAGGACTATAAGAAAAAATTAAAGCATGCCCTGAAAAACAAGTTTTTGCGCCAGGCCATGGCCACCTTCGCCACGGCGTATCCGGAAGGCCGGGCCCGTGCCTTTGCGGGGCTTGATTTCGAGGCCCTCCGGGGGGAGATTGCCCGGGGCAAAGACGAGACTCTCCCTCATCTGGAAGAGCTTTATGCGGCTTTTAAGGAAAAGGCCGAAGCCGCCGGGGCCATGGTCTATCTGGCCAAGACCGCCCGGGAGGCCAACGAGATCATCGCCGGCATCGCCAAAGACGGCGGGGCCCAAAGGATCGTCAAGTCCAAGTCCATGACCGCGGAGGAGACCTTCCTCAACGACCACCTGGAGGAGGAAGGTTTGGAAGTGGTGGAAACCGACCTGGGAGAATGGATCATCCAACTCCGCCGGGAAGGCCCCTCCCACATGGTCATGCCCGCCATCCACCTCTCCCGCCAGGAAGTGGCGGAGCTTTTCACCCAGGTCACCGGCGAACCCCAGGACCCCGAGGATATCGGGAAATTGGTGAAAGTGGCCCGCCAGGAGCTCAGGAGGGCCTTCCTGGAGGCGGACATGGGCATCAGCGGGGCCAACTTCGCCATCGCCGACACGGGCACTCTGGGCATTATGACCAATGAAGGGAACGGCCGGCTGGTGACCACCCTGCCCCGCATCCACGTGGCCCTGGTGGGCCTGGACAAATTGGTGCCGGATCTTAAGAGCGCCTTGAAAATCCTCCAGGTCCTCCCCAAAAACGCCACCGGCCAGGTCATCACTTCTTATGTCACCTGGATCACCGGGCCCACGGAGTGCAAGGCCGCCCCCTCGGGCTTCAAGGACCTGCACATCGTTTTTCTGGACAACGGCCGCCTGGCGCTGTCCCGGGACCCGGTCTTCGGCGAGGTTTTGCGCTGCATCCGCTGCGGCGCCTGCGCCAACGTCTGTCCGGTTTACAGCCTGGTGGGCGGGCACAATTACGGCCACGTGTACATCGGCGCCATCGGCCTGATCCTCACCTATTTTTACCATGGCCGTAAAAACGACCGGGCCATCGTCCAAAACTGCCTGAATTGCCTGGCCTGCAAGGCCGTCTGCCCCGCGGGCATCAACCTGCCCCTGCTTATTAAACGGGTCCACGGGGCGATTTTGGCCGAAGAAGGAGAGCGGCCCCTGAAGAACCGGCTCTTGCGCCGGGTCCTCGCCAACCGCCGCCTCTTCCATTTCCTGCTGCGCCGGGCTTCCCTGGCCCAGAAGCCCCTGGTCCAGGGCAAGTTTATCCGCCATCTCCCCTTCTTCTTTGGGGAGGAACACGAATTCCGCAAGCTGCCGGCCATAGTCCGCACCCCGCTCCGGGACCGCTGGACCGAGGTGATGGGCAAGGTGGATAACCCCCGCCTCAAGGTCGCCCTCTTCGGCGGCTGCCTGGTGGATTTTGTCTACCCGGAACAGGGCGAGGCCCTGGCCCGGGTGCTGAAGGCCAAGCAGGTCCACATGGACTTTCCTCTGGAGCAGAGCTGCTGCGGGCTGCCGGCCAAGTGCATGGGCGAGATGGAGGTGGCCAAGGAGCTGGCCCTCCAGAACCTGAAGGCCCTGGACCCCACGGAATACGACCACATCCTGGTGCTCTGCGCCTCTTGCGGCTCACATATCAAGGGCACTTATCCACTGCTGCTGGCCCAGGAACCGGGGGTGGGGGTCAGGGTGCAGCAACTGGCGGCCAAGCTTATGGATTTCAGCTCGTTTATGACCGAGGTCCTCAAGGTCAAGCCCGAAGAGTTCCTGGGCGGGAAGGGAAAGGCGGCCTATCATGCACCCTGTCACCTCTGCCGGGGGCTCAAGGTGACCCAGCCGCCCCGGCAACTCCTTGATGTGGCGGGCTACGAGTACGTCCAGGCCAAAAACGAGGAGGTCTGCTGCGGCATGGGGGGCACCTTTTCCACAGACTTTCCGGAACTCTCGGCGGAACTCCTGAAGAGTAAGCTGGATAACGTGGCTGCCACCGGGGCGGAAATCCTGGTGACGGACTGCCCGGGCTGCGTCCTGCAGCTTCGGGGCGGTATGGAGCAGCGTCAAGATAAAATCCAGGTCAAACATATGGCCGAGGCCGTGGCCGAAACCTGGAAAGAGGGTAAGAAGGAAAAGTGAGGGTATTGCAGGGGTCGGTGGCACAGGCTTTCCAGCTTGTGGAAATTTCTGGCCCCTCTGCCAAAACTCAGTGCCACACGCAAAGCAAGAAGTAGACAGGCCCAGCCTGATTTTTGATTTTATTTGTCATTATCATAAATCATCGGGAGGCAAGTTATGACGTGGCTGCAGCATTACAACCCCCTGGGGAACCTGGGCCTGTCCGCACTGGTGGCCGCGGTTCCGCTGTTCATCCTCCTTTATATGCTCGGCATTCGCCGGTCCAAGGGGCACCATGCCGCCTTCTTCGGGACCCTGGCCGCTGTCCTGCTGGCCATTTTGGTCTGGGGCATGCCGGTGGGGCTGGCGATCATGGCCACCCTGAACGGCATGTTGTTCGGGATCTTCCCCGTGGTCTGGATCATCGTCACCGCCATCTGGGTGTACAACATGTCGGTGGAATCGGGCGAATTTGAAATTATCAAAAACTCTTTGGCCTGCATTACTGACGACCGGCGCCTCCAGGCCCTGTTCATCGCCTTTGCCTTCGGTTCCTTCATTGAAGGCACCGCGGGCTTCGGCACCCCGGTGGCCATCACCGCAGCCATGCTGGTGGGCCTCGGTTTTCAGCCGGTATATGCCGCGGGGGTCTGTCTCATCGCCAACACCGCGCCGGTGGCCTTTGGGGCCATCGGCATCCCCATCGTCGTGGCGGCGGGGGTCACCGGCCTCGACATGATGCACATCAGCGCCATTGTCGGCCGGCAACTCCCCTTTATCTCCGTCATCGTCCCCCTGTGGCTGGTGGTGACCATGAGCGGCTGGAAATCCGCCCTGGAGGTTCTGCCGGCCATCATCGTCACGGGTCTTTGTTTCGCAATTTCCCAGTTCGTGGTCTCCAATTTCGTCGGCCCCTATCTCCCGGATATTATTGCCGCCATCGTCACCATCATCGGTTTGGGCCTGTTTCTGCGCTTCTGGAAGCCGCCCACCGTCTGGCGCTTTTCGGGAGTGGCCCCCACGGAAAAGGTGACCTGTCTCTATGATACCGGGGCCGTGGTCCGGGCCTGGGTGCCTTATGGCATCCTGGCCGTCATGGTCTTTTTGTGGGGCCTGGAATCGGTTAAAGCCTTCCTGAACTACTTCGGCACCACCTTCCAGTGGCCCTTCCTGCATAACCTGGTGATCAAGACCGCGCCCATCGTAGCCAAAGACACTCCTTATGCCGCAGTCTTCAACCTGAACTTCGGCACCGCCGCGGGCACGGCTATTTTTATTGCCGGGCTTCTGTCCATCCTGGCCATTCCCAACTATGGCTTTGGCAAAGCCTTTGCTTGTCTGGGCCGGACCATCAGGACCCTGAGATGGGCCATCGCCACGGTTTCCATGATCTTGGGCCTCGCCTGGATTATGAACTACTCCGGCATGAGCTCCACCCTGGGGCTGGCCTTCACCGCCACCGGCGCCATGTTCCCCATCTTCTCCCCGATTCTCGGCTGGCTGGGCGTTTTCCTGACCGGCTCCGACACCTCCTCCAACGCCCTGTTCGGCGCCCTGCAGAAGACCACGGCCCAGCAAATCGGCGTGAACCCCAGCCTCATGGTGGCGGCCAACTCCAGCGGCGGGGTCACCGGCAAGATGATTTCGCCCCAGAGCCTGGCGGTGGCCACCGCGGCCACCGGCATGGTGGGGGAGGAAGGCTCTATCTTCCGGTTTACCCTGAAGCACAGCGTCGCCATGGTCCTGATCATTTCCGTCATTACCTTACTCCAGGCCTATGTCCTGCAGTGGATGCTGCCGTAACTGGGAAAGAGTTGGGGGAGGGGGCTAAGGGTCAGAGGACCCTTACCCCCTCCCCCACACTAAAAAACATTATCCTCTTTGAGCAGCAAAGGGGATAATTGTTTTATCTATTTCAAATCCCTGCGAAAGGAAAGGCCATGCTGATGATATTGACGCGACCGGGCAGGTGTTTCATGGGGCGCCTGGCCAAAGGGGATGATCTCCTCATGGCCCTGGAGAAGTTCTGCCAGGAGCACGAGATCACGTTAGGGGAAGTTCGGGCTCTGGGTGCGGTGAGCCGGGCCCGGGTGGGCTTTTATAACCAGGAAGAAAGAAAATATTACTTTCTGGATTTCGATCAACCCCTGGAAATTCTGGCCCTGGTGGGGAACATCTCTCTTCGGGAAGGCAAATCCATGGTGCACGCTCACGTGACCCTGTCCGACGCCGCCGGCCGGGCCATTGGCGGTCACTTGGCCGAAGGGACGCAGGTCTTTGCCTGCGAGTTTGTCATTCATGAATACCTGGCGGACGAGACGCTGGCCCGGCAAAACGATCCGGCCACCGGGCTCATGCTCTGGCCGGGGGCCTAGACTGAGGTCAGGGGCCACGGGATTCACCCAGGCTGGAAAGCCTGTGTCTCCAACCCTGCCCATTCTTTCGAACTCGATGAACACTCGGTAGCCCGGGGCATCTTGCCCGTGCTACCGCTCATAAAGGGTTGAAGGGCCAGTAAGGGCAGGTTTAAAACTCGCCTCTAGATTCCTGGTCCTCCCCCCAAACTTCTCTTCCGGCCCGGCAGCAGCAAGTAACCGAGAAGTGCCAGGAAAGCCAGGAGGCAGAAAGCGGCCACCCAGGGTCTGACCTGGTGCAGGGTGAGATGCAGCGAGATGATTTTCTTATCGAAATAATATACTCCCAGCCCCCACACCCCGGTCCACAAGGCAGCCCCCAGGATATTGCAGGAAGTGAACACCTGCCAGGGCATCTTCAGCATGCCGGCTACAATGCCATTCAGCTGTCTGAGCCCATCAACAAAGCGGGCGAAAATCACCACCCACTTGCCCCCCCGGCTAAAATAGTCCTCCATCCGCGCCAGGTGGCGCTCATTCACCCTGATTTTGCGCAGGAGAGAGCGCCCGCCCCAGCTGCCGATAAGATAACCGAGACTGGTTCCCGCCACCGCGGCCGTGAAGGCCCAGAGCAACACCCAGACAATGTTCAGCCTGCCCTGGGCGGCGGCGAAGGCGGCGGCTATCAGCAAGGTCTGCCCGGGGGCCACCAGCCCTACGCCTTCCACCAGGATGGCCAGGAAGACCGCCGGATAACCATAGCGGGCCAGGAGGGGTTGAACCTTGTCAACGGCCTGCTTGAGATCCCGGACCACCCGGTCCCGGTAATGTTGCGGAGCCTGTCCCTGGTCCTGGTAGCTGTGGGACTCGGACAAGGCCAGACCTTGCCGGGGGAAGGCCTGGCTCATGATCGTGAGACCCAGGATCATGATCACGGAGCCCAGAAAGCGGGCAGGGGAGGGGGGCCAGATGCCCTTCATATCACTCATCGTACTCTAAAATCTCTGGGTTGGGAATGTGCCGGCTACTGGTGACCGGGAGAATTAATGGAGAAGACAAGAGGTCGCTCCCCCCTCAATCTCGATCTCCCAACCACTGTTAGGGCGGTAGCACGGGCTTTCAGCCCAAGCCGGCCCGGGCAAGATGCCCGGGATACTGGAATATTATGCGGCTTAAGGGGTTGGGGAGAGGGCACATAAGGCTGGTTTGAATCCCGCTCCTGCACCCCTGCCCCCGTAATAAATTTTTCTAAAGATAACTACCTAGGGCTTTTTGTGTCGCTTGCCGCTTTCTCGCCGAAAAGCCAGCCAGACATAAAAGTCAAAAAGGTGCCCATTAACAACAGCCATGTCCAGCCCAGCGGCACGATGTGCTTTTCGGAGAGAATCAACAGGACCAGCATGGCCAGGGCGGAAAGGGTCATGGCGATAACATTTACCCGGTTGCAGCGGGTTTTGGTAAGGAATCCCAGGAGAAAGACCCCCAGCAGGGAACCGTAAGTGACCCCGCCGATCTTGAAGGCGAGCCAGAGGATCTTTTCAAAATGGCTGAAAAAGTAAGCGATGCCCACCAGGAGGACCGCAAACATGACCACGCAGACTCTCGAGATGAACAGATAGTGCCGTTCGCTGCCCGACGGGAAGATCACCGGGCGATAAATGTCCGTGACAAAAGACGTGGTGAGCGATCCCACCGGCGATTCCAGGCTCGCCATGACGATGGCCGAGAGCATCAGCCCGCGCATCACAGGGGGCATCACCTGCTCGATAAAATGGGGGAAAATCTTGTCCAATTTTACCGGCAAAATGAGCTCCGTGTGCTGGGCATAAAAGGTATAAAGACAGGTGCCGACGGTGAGAAAAATGATCATCATCAGAAAGCTGCCGATGGGTGTCAGGAGCATGGTTTTCTGACTTTCCTTTCTGGTTTCCACGGTCAACAGCCTCTGCATGGATTCCTGGTCAGTCCCGAAGGCTGCCATGGAGCCAAAAAAGCCATTTAAAGTCGCCAGAATAAAGATATTGGGATCCGTCAGCAGATTCTTGAGGAAGATGGCATGTCCTTTTGCCGCTAAGGCCGTTCCCCAGTTGAAGATTTTCAGTTTGCCGGCGCTGCCGGCAATGGCTGCCACGGCCGCGGCGCCGCCGTCGATCCGGGAGAGCAGGAAGGCAATGGCCACCACTCCCGCCAACATGAAGGTCAGGCCCTGCACCACGTTGGTCCACACCACCGCCTTGATGCCGCCCCAGGTGATGTAGAGGGTGGAGATAATTGCAAAAAAGAGGATAGTCGGCAGGATGGGCCAGCCGATGAGGACGCTCACCGCCAGACAGGCGGCCATCAGGCGGACACCCGAGGCCAGAAGCCGGGTGATGAAAAACAGGATGGAGCCGGCGATCTGGGTCTCCGCTCCGAAGCGGTGCCGCAAAAATTCATAGATGGTGGTGCAGTTGTAATGGTAAAAAGCCGGGATAAACAGAAAAGCGATGACCACCCGGGCCAGAAAAGAGCCGATAAAAAACTGGGCGTACTCCCAGTTTTCCATGTAGGCGATGGCGGGCACCGCAATCAGGGTGACGGCGCTGATTTCCGTGGCTATAAAGGCCAGGCAGGCAGCCCACCAGGGGATTTTCCGCCCCCCCAGGAAGAAATCTCTGGTTGATTTTTCTTCCCGGCCGAAGTAAAGACCGACAAAGATCACCAGGACCAGCTGCGCTAAAACGATGGAGTAATCCGGCCAGGTCAGGTTGCTGTGTCCTAAAAAAAAGCTTTGGATTTCCATAGAGAACAAGGCTATCGTATCAAAAAAATTTTTGCATGATTAAATTGGACCGTGCCGGTGTAACTCCCAGAAATAGCTATAAATAGCGCTGAGGCCTATTCTCATCGATGATGGCCACAATCCAAAAAGAGCTTGAAGCCCTGGGAGATGCAGCGCGGGTTGCTGTTCTCCAACGCTTCTTTAAGACCGGGCCGGGCGAATATGCCGCGGGAGATCGCTTCCGGGGAATTCGAGTCCCGGTATTGAGACGTCTGGTCAGGAAATATCAAAACATTTCCCTGGCTGAGACCCGACGCTTGCTCCAATCCCCCTTCCACGAGGACCGTTTGCTGGCTTTGTTGATTATGATTCGCCATTATTATCGGGAGGACCGGGCCGTCAGAGAAAAGATCCATCACTTCTACTTAGAACACACCCGGTTTGTCAATAACTGGGACTTGGTGGATGCCTCCGCCCCGCACCTGGTAGGCCACTACCTGGAAGACCACCCGAGCGACACCCTGACCCGGCTGGCCGCTTCGGGGGATTTGTGGGAGCGGCGCATAGCCATTATGGCCACTTTTCATTTCATCAAGAAGAATGACTTTGGCGAGACCTTAAGAATTGCAAGCCTCCTGTTGGACGACCCGGAAGATTTGATCCACAAAGCTGTGGGCTGGATGTTGCGGGAGGTGGAAAAGCGCGAGACAAATGTCGCGGAAGCCTTCTTACAATCATACTACCGGAATATGCCCCGCACCATGCTGCGGTATGCCATCGAGAGGTTGCCCGAGGCCAGGAGGCAGGCTTACCTGAAAGGCACGATAGCCGCGGCGTCAAAAGGCGCCGAGCCAATGGCAGACCGCAATCCACTTTAAATGAGAACCTTATGACTCTAGAAAAACTCGTGGGCGAACGATTAGTCATCGGCATCCCCGGAACTGCCATCACTCCGGAAATTATCCGTCATTTTCAGGAGCTGCGGGCTGGGGGGCTGATTCTTTACCGGATCAATTTTGACTCGCCGGCGCAACTGAAAAAACTGATCACTGATCTCGAAGAGGCCCTGGGCCGGAAACTCCTGGTCATGGCGGACCATGAAGGCGGCCGGGTCATCATGTTCCGGGACGGCATCACCGTTTTCCCGGACAACCTGGCCGTGGGTACCGCCGGTAAGGCCGAATATGCCAGGAAGCAGGGGGAGATCGAGGCCAGGGAGCTCCGCCGGCTGGGGCTGGATGTGAACCTGGGGCCGGTCCTGGATGTTTTGACCGAGGCCTACAGCCCCAATATCGGCATCCGCTCCTACGGCCAGGATTGGCGCTTGGTGGCGGAAATGGGCGTGGCCCGGATTACCGCCATGCAAGAGCACAATCTTTCGGCCTGCGCCAAGCATTTTCCCGGCAAGGGCCATGCCCCTGTGGACGCCCATCTGGGGCTGCCGGTCATCCCTTCGACCTGGCAGGAGATGGAGGCGGTGCATCTGCAGCCCTTCGTGCGGGCCATCGAGGCCGGGGTCGACCTGGTGATGTCTTCTCATCCCTACTATCCCAACCTCGATCCCGATCCGAAAAAAATCGCCACCTTTTCCAGAAAGATTATTTACGATTACCTCCGCCAAAAGCTAAATTTCCAGGGGATCATTGCCAGCGACGATCTTGAAATGGGAGCGATTAAAGTCAGTTGCCCCATCGGCGAGGCCGGGATTTTGGCCATCCGGGCCGGCCATGATCTGCTGCTGGTCTGTCATGACCTCGAGGCCCAGAAAGAGGTTTACGCCAGGCTGGTCGAGGCCTATGAGAACAAGCAGCTTTCCCTGGAGGAACTGGAGGAGAGCGTCGACCGAATCCAAAAATTGAAGGCCAAAAGAGCCCAAAGATTTGCGGAAGGAGAACCTGCGGCCGAAAAAGAAGGGGCGCCTTTGGCGGCGGCAATCTGCCGGGAATCTCTCCAGATCCTCCAGGATGAGAAGAAATTACTGCCGCTCACGGGCAAAGATAGAAGGATCGGGGTGATTTTTCCCCGGTTCTCCTGGTTCGACGCCAAGATCATGATCGAAAGGGAAGTCCTGCCGGAAAGGGAGTTCATCGGGAAGGAGTTCCAGAAATTCGGGCTTCATCCCGAGATCCACGTGGTGGCCATCGAGCCCACGGCAGCAGAAATCGAGGAGGCGGTGAACCTGGCCCAAAACTCAGATTTGACCATCCTCTTTTGTTTTGACGCGCACCTCTATCCCTCCAACAAAACACTTCTGGACGCACTCCAAAATGCCGCCAAAGATCTGGTGGTGGACCTCTTGCGGGACCCTTACGACGTGGATTACCTGCAGGCAGGAGTGGCCGGTCTGACCGATTTCGGCTGGAGAGCCCAGCAGATCAAGGCGGCCATCGAAAAAATGTGCGCTTCGCCTCTTCCTGAAGGGGTGTAGCCGCGAGGCTAAGTCTGCGTCCGGGCACGGCTAGCCGTGCCCCTACACAAAAATTAAGCCCCAACATAAAATTACTTGTTCGACGGCAAGTTGGTATGACAGGAAAACACATGCAATCCCCAGGCCGGCAGGTCGAGATAAAGGCCCCGGTCCAGGAGATCGTCCCCCCGCCGCTCGTAGCGGGCCTCGCTCATCAGGTCCTGAAGAATCATCGGTGATCCTCCCAGATCAAGAAAGGGCAGGGCCACGTAAGCCTGGCCCTGGGTGGGGCCATAATTCACAGTGATGAGGGGTATCTGCCAGGCCTTCCCTTCCCAGGCAAAGGCCAGGCAGCGCTCCCAGGTGGGATTGCCCTCCCAGGCCGGCCGCACCCCCAGGAGTTGCCAGCGGCCCTGACGGACTTCGGGGCGTTTCAGGCAAGCCAACAGTTTCCTGTAAAATTCCTGAAGCAGAGGGTCCACCGGCTCTTCGCGGCGTCGTCCCATTTGTATCGGGACTTTGACCCGGCGGCCCTCGAGTTGGCCCTCGTGGAAGAACCGCAGGCTGGGGATGAGGTAGGTGAGGACGGCCGCGGCCTCGTGCACCGGAACCGGGAACTCGTGAGCGGCCCGCAGCTCGTCGTGGTTTTCCAGGAATCTCACCAGCCGGTTCTGATAAGCCGGAGCCGCCCTGAGGTGCTGGCGCACCGCCGCCGCCTCCCGGGACAGAAGGCGGTCGTACAGCGGTTTGTCGTTAGCAGTGATCAAACCCCTCCTCTATGAGCTCCCACTCCAGGCCCCAATAGACCTCGGCCATAAAGAGAAAGCGGGGCTGTGAGGCGCGCACCCGGCGGATGGCTTCCGGCCAGAAGGGTTTGTCCACGGGTGCGGTGCCGTCGGCCGGGAGGGAGCGCTCACCCGAGGTGCGCCGGAACACCTCAGGTAGAATAAGCATGGCCATATCGCAGCGCACCCCGTGGCGGGGCCGGTCTGCCAGAGGCCCAGAAACCAGACATAATCGAAACCCAGGGAGGCTACCTGGTCGAGAAAGCAGTCGGGGATACCGGCGAGAGTGGCCGGGCGCCTGATCGCCTCGGCAAGATCACGGAGCCACACCCGGGTATTCATCTGATACAAGGCAGGATAAAGCATAATCGGCCCCGGGACGGCTGACCATCACCGCCCTGGCTTGCCGGCGGTGAGCCTTTTTACCTCCCGCTCCACCGACAACAGGGCCGCCTTGATAATCAGCTCGGCCGGGATGGTTTCAAAGGTCTTCCCCTCGACGGTAAGCGTGCGGCACTCGGCCTCACCGCAGGTTTCACAGCAGGGACTGGCGCCGGTTTCGGCCTTGAGCCAGTTCTCCAGCGGCTTGTTGTCGACCCATAGGCGGTTGGACTGCAGGGGGTCCTGGGCAAATTCCTGGCTGGTGAGAGCCCGGGTTTCCAGGGAAAAGACGATCCCCAGCGGCAAGAGGGACTTGGTCAGAAAACGCAGGGATTTTTGCAATTCTTGCTCGGTGGCACCACACCTGGGGCAGGTCAGGCCGCGCTCATCCACCAACCGCTGCCAGACGATTTTTATAGTTTTCATAAAATGGACCTTGGTAAAACGGGATTGTGCGGCAGTTTGCCGCGATTTTCGACCGGGTTAAAGTTTTCACACGTCAGCTTCAAACAATGGCGAACTTCTCATGGCATTATAGTTTTTTTCAAGGATATTTGATCGAGATAATCTGGCAAGCCCCTCAATGCGGCTAAGGCTCGGGCAGCCCACTGCCCGGAAAAAAGCCGCGGGAGGTAGTATTATAAAGCCTCTCCGGCATAATGTGATATATTGTAAAGTTGGTCCGGGGCTGGGCCGATTTTTTCAGAAATCCGGAGGTTAAAGACAATGAAGATATGTTTTTTGGGGCTGGATCTCCCGGAAGGCAAGGTGAAATATCAGGATGAGCGCGTCATCAACCTGGATAAAAAATTCGAGGCCAAAAAAGTCACTCCCTTCTATGCGGAATTCATCAAGGACGACTGCCAGCAATGCGACGGCTTCATCGTCTCCCGGGAACGCCTGTGGGATCTGTTCATCCTGGATATGGACAAGCTGGAAACCCGGCGCGACAGGATAACGGATGAGTTTGAAAAGCAGTTGCTGACCCGGTGCCTGGAATATTTAGAGAAGGAAATACCGCTATGTGAGGCCGGCTTTTCCGGAGAAGAATTAGCCCTTCTGAGACAGTTGGCCCCCCTGACCCTGAAACCCACCGTCATTACCGAAGCCCCACCCGAGATCAACGACGCCATCGAGCAGGTTCTGAAGAAGGCCGGCATCGTCTTTTTCTATACCGCGGACAAAAAAGAAGTGCACGCCTGGCCGGTTAAGGAAGACTCGGATATCGTCTCCTGTGCCGCCAAGATCCACTCCGATCTGGCCCGGGGGTTCATCAAGGCCGAAATTGTGCGCTATGAGGATTTGATCACGGTCTATAACTGGCAGGAGGCCCGAACCAAGGGGCTGGTCAGGCTGGTGGACCGGGATTACACCATCCGGGCCGGGGATATCATCGAGATTCGCTTTAATATTTAAGGGAGGGCCTGGTTCAGTTCGGGGAGGGAATCAGGCGGGGGCTTCTGTTAGCTGCAGGCGTTAGCCTGGGTCTGCACAGGCTGGAAAGCCTGTGCCACCATTCGGCTGCAACTTGAGATCTCTGCATAAATCATGTAAGAACAGCCGCTCCCGGCTGTATTTTGCAGGCGAGGGCGCCTGCTCCACAATAAATCGGTTTTTTAGAGAAGCTTTGGATTGAACAAGGAATTTTGCAGAGGCCTCCTGGACTTTTAGGGCTTTGATATGGGGCGGTCTTCCCCTAATTCCCCGGCGTTTTCTTCAGCTCCTCTTCCCAAACCGGCTTGTAGTCGTAAGTGGCATAGAACTCGGTCCGAAACGCCCCCCAGGCGCTACGCTCTATGGCCAGATTCACCTCGCGCAGCTTTTCCGCGGGCACTCTCAAGGTAACCACCTGCCCGATGCCCATCATGACATACCACGAGACCACCTCCACCCCCGGTGGCGGGAATTTCTGGTAGAAGCCGTTTTTCCGCAGCTGGGCCTGAATCTCGTCCAGGGTCTTTGACTCATCATGCTTGAGAAATATGGTCAGCAGGATGGCGTCTTTTTTCAGCGAAGTTTGCGCCTGGACGGCGCTGATATGCAGAGTCGCAGCCGACAAAAACAGGACCAGGGCAAGGAGTAGCCTTCCGGGGCGTAGACGGCAGCCGACCACCCTCATGATTTTTCCTTCTGCTGGCGGCTGGGTGGCGCCATGAACTCCGGCCCCACCGGGTCCTTGACGGTTTCCTCAAGAATCTGGTCGATGGCGCGCCTAGCTTCGTGGTCTATCCGCCAGCCGAAAATCTCGGGCAGGGGGTCCATTTGATTGGGCTTTCTCCCGCCCCACAGGGCAATGTCGCCGCCGTGATCCAAAACCCAGCGCACGGCCAGGTGCAGGACGCCGCGGTCAAACCGTTCCTTAGCCAGATGGTCGAGCCGTTCTACGGCGGCCAGATATTGGTTAAGACGCGGCTCCTTAAATTTCGGGTCTTTTTTGCGCAGATCATCAGCCTGATATTCCCGCGAGGCGGTGACCTTACCCGACAACAGGCCCCGGCACAAGGCCCCATAAGTCATTAAAGACAGATGGTTTTTTTGGCAGAAAGGCATGAGGTCCGCCTCGATTTCCCGTTCAAAGAGATTATACGGCGGCTGCACTGTGTGGACTGCCCCCCCCTTTTGAAATGCCGCTATTTGCTCAGGTGAATAGTTGCTCACCCCCACCGCCCGGGTCTTGCCCTCTTTCAGGAACTGGTTCAGAACCCGGGCCGTCTCCTCGAAGGGCTCCAGGGGATCAGGCCAATGGACGAAGAGAATATCCACGTGATCGGTTTGCAGATTCTTCAGGGAGTCGGCGAAGTTGCGCCTGAGATAATCGGGTGAGCAGTCGCGAAAGACGTTGCCGTCTTGCCAGTCAATGCCGGTCTTGGTGGAGATGAAGACCTGGTCTCGGCACTTCTTTTGGGCCAGGGCTTTGCCGACAATCTGCTCGGAGAGGCCGAACCCGTAAACGGGAGCCGTATCGATGAGGGTGACGCCTTTGTCGATGGCGGCATGAATGGTCTTGATGGCCTGTGCTTCATCAGTGCCGCCCCACATCCAGCCCCCCATGGCCCAGGTGCCCAAAGCGATGCGGGAAACCTTTAAGTCCGTGCCCGGAATCTGCGTAAATTCCATATATGCCTCCGTGGAGCCCGTTGCAGCCGGGGAAGGGATTAAACCATAGAACGGACCACCCCGCCGTCGACGCGAAGGGCCGCGCCGTTGGTGGCCGAAGCCAGCGGGCTGGCCAGGTAGGTTACGAGGTTAGCCACTTCTGCAGTGCTGGCGAAGCGTTGCAGAAGCGAGGTAGGGCGCACCGACCGGAAGAATTCCTTTTCCATTTCCTCAGGGGTCAGGCCTTTATCTTCCCCCAACTCCTTGATGAATTGCTTGACGCCCTCGGAGCGGGTAGGGCCGGGAAGCACCGCGTTGACGGTGACGCCGGTGCCCGCGGTGGTCTCGGCCAGGCCCCGGCTCAGGGCCAGGTACATGGCCTTGGTGACGCCGTAATGGATCATCTCCACCGGGATATTGACTCCGGATTCGCTGGACAGAAAAATGATCCGCCCCCAGTCCGCGGACTTCATGCGCGGCAGATAGTGACGGGAGAGGCGCACCCCGCTCATGAAATTGACCTCGATGATGGCCTGCCAGTGGGCGTCGCTGATGTCCTCAAACAGCCGGTGCTCATATATTCCCAGGTTATTGACCAGGATGTCCACCGCGGGAAACCGCTGGATGGTCTCTTGGGCACCCTCGGGTGTCGCCAGGTCGGCGGCCAGCCCCACCAGGCTGGCCTGGGGATGGGCCTGGCGGATTTTCTCCATGGCCCCGGCCACCCGCGCCTCGTTGCGCCCGTTGACAATAACCCGGGCCCCTTCCGCGGCCAGCGACTTGGCTATGGCCAGGCCGATCCCCGCGGTGGAGCCCGTCACCAAGGCCAGCTTGTCGTTCAACTTGAGATCCATGACCACCTCGCCGGATTTCTTTTGCTGGAATGATGCGGCAGTTCTGGGGCGGGAAAACTTGCTGCTGAGCCTCTCTTTCCCCTAAGGGGCCGACGATTATTTCTCTTCCCAATACTAAGGCGCATTCTCCTAAGATCAATACATGGCTTATTTTATAGAACCGATTTTTTCCCCCTCCCCGCACCTTTCTGCCGTTTACGCCCATTCATAAAAAGAATCATGGCCATGGATATCCAGGCAAAAAACAGGTAAGATGGCGTTAACGCAGCTAAAACCAACAATTGTGAAGATCATGGTGCCGGTTTCTGCCATTCAATCTGTAGGGAAAAGCCGAGCCCTGCGGCGGGGGCTCCTCCACACCGCTGCATGGTTGGCGATGCTCCTCACGGTCTCTCTTCTGTGGGGCCAGGGGTGCAGCCCCCCGGCGGCTCCCCCTCAGCCTGCCGACATCACCTACACCTCTGATGACCATACCCAGAAAGTCATCAGTTTGTTGGCCAGCGAGAGTAAATCCAACCCCTATAAAGAGTTTGACCGGCACTTTAGCGGGTTGGTTGTGCCTCCCTCCCTGTTTGCGCTTAACCCTTTTGTGCTGGGCCTCTCCACGGGTAGCCCGGCTCCTACCATATTGCTGCTGGAGGCCCATTGGGTGAAGAGTTACGGCGAGGCGGGCTGGCTCTTTGAGTTGGAACGCTCCGGGCTCTTCATCAAAGACAAACTGGTTCCCGCGGTGGCGGAAGCCTTCACCGGCTCCCAGGCCGGAACCTCTGAGCGGCGGGAGGAGGCCTTGATGGCGGTGCCCACCAGCATCAGGGGCAACGTCCTGTTCTTTCGGCGTGACTTGCTGACGCGCTACGGTCTTGCCCCCCCGCGCCATTGGGATGAACTGGAAGCCATCTGCCGCACGATTCTGCCCCGGGAAAAGCATCTGAAATACGGGCTACTGATGCACGCCAGGGGGTTCATCGACGATTTCTATCCTATTTTCTGGGGCTTTGGCGGCCGAGTCATGGAAGGCGACCAATTTGTTCTGGCCCAGCCCCAGAATCAGGCTGCCTTTCTCGCGGCCCTCAAGGAGATCCAGAGTCTGCAAAGGACGATTCTGCCGGCAGCCAGGGACATGAAGCAATTCCAATCTGAGGGAGCCTTACAGCAGTCTTTCTTCCAGGGGGAGGCCCTCTTCATGATCAATTGGAACACCCGTTTAAAAGATCTGAGTGCATGGCTGAGTCAGAATGAAGGGAAGGGCGCCAGGAGCCTCACCGACCTCAACCAGGCGGGTGTTACCCCCATTCCATCCCAGGCGGGTCAACCCCGGCGTTACACCAACCTTGATTCCCTGGGCTGGGCGGTCAACATTACTCCAGCCACGGGTTGGAATGCCCTGCAGGTGGTAAAGGGCGTCAAACAATTTCTGCAACTGGTGGCCAGTGAGCGTTTTCAGCTTCAGGCCGCGGAAACCTGGGGAGAGGTGCCGTCCTTGCGCGGCGCCCTGGAAAAAGTGAAAAACCGGGAAGTCCTAGAGGCCTATAACAACGCCTTTGCCATGGCGGACCTGGTGCTCCAGGTGAGGCCCCCAAGGCAGCGGGTCAATGAGGTCCTGGGGAAATATGTGGAGGAAGCCCTGTACGGCCGGCAGACTCCGGAAGCGGCCCTGCAAGGGGCGCTGCAGGAACTGGAACGACTGACTGTGGTAAGGTAAGATGCCCAGGGAACCACTTTTCACGAGATACTCTTTAAGACGCCAAATCCTGGTCCGTGGCTTCGCCACTTTCCTCCTTGGCGCCGGGGTGGTGCTCCTGTTTTTACCCATCATCAATGCAATTTTGAGGGATTTCAATGCCGCCAGCTCCTCCTATATCGATCGGGAAAAGGAGGCAAACAGCACCAACATTGCCCGGCTTATCGTCCTCGAGATAACCGGACTGAAAAATTTGTTACAGGTGAGCGCCGGCCCTGTGACGTCGGCAGAGCAGCCCATCATTGACCTGTTGTGGGGGACAGTCACGTTCAATCCGAACGTCCAGAGGATCGAGCTGATTCAAGATCAGCAGGATGCTGAAGGCAGGCGCCTGACCTTTCTTTTTTACCGTTCGCCTCCTGGCGAAAAACCCCCGCAGGGGCCCCAAAAAATTGCCAAAAAGTTTTCCGGTCCGGAAGAAGAACTCATCGCTGGGATCAACCGGTGGCGGAAGGTGGATCAAAAACTCCTGGGAGATATCAACCATGGTCCCAAGAAAGAAGGGGAAATGGCACTCCGCTATTTCCCCATCTATATATTGGTACCGGAAAGAGGGGCAGTCTACTGGGGTGTGGCTAAGGTTGGCATCAGTACCGTGTGGGCCCGCCTCACCCTGGCAGATGTGTTCCAAAGGCAGGAGATGGTGCGCCGGGCCATCAACCGGACGGTCATTCTGAGCCTGATTATTGCTGCCCTGCTGTTCGTGGTGATGATTTATCCCTGGGTGGGCCGCCTGACAGAACCCCTGAGAAACCTGGCGGCATTGGCCCGCGAAGTGAACCAGGGTCAGCCCCGGGAGTTTCCGTTGTGGCTGGAAAATGTCAGGCAGTTGAACCCCCGGGGGCAGCCGGAAGTGGGGGGCCTGCAACAAGTTTTGCTGCAGTTGGGGGCCTCCATCCCCAGGTTGGGCCAGAGGCTGGTGAGCGGGGAAAGCCAGGCCTGCCTGGGGAGGGTGATGGGCCGGAACCTCCCGGCTCTGGAAGACTTGAGCGCCCGGCTCAAAGATCTCGAGGGCCGGGGGGCGGACCAGGGACAACTGCCCCCGCAGGTGAAACAGGAAAAGGGGGAACTTTTAGGTGAGTTGCAGGCCAGAGTCCAGGATCTGCTGCACTTCTGGCCGGCCGGGACACCGGCCTGGCGAAGGCTGGACCTGGTTCCGGCCCTGGAGAGTGCCTGGCGCCTGATTGCCCCGGCTCTGCCGGCGGAGGTGCGGACGAACCTCGACCTTAAGCCCTTGCCGGCGGTCTGGGGTTCGCCGGCGGAACTCCCCCTGGCCGTTCTTTATCTGCTGGATGCCCTGGCGGACCGCCTGGACTCCGGGAGCCAGTTGCAACTAGCGGCCGCGCCCACTCCGGCGGGCGGGGTGCAGATCATCATTGCCGCCACCGGTTTAAGGCTGTCCGGGGCACAGTGGCAGGAGTGGCTGTCCTTCTGGCAAGAAACCGGGGAAGTCCGGGAGCAACTAGGGCCAGTCCTGGCCGGCGCCATCGTTTCTCAACATGGCGGTACCCTCACCATGGAAGTAAAGGAGAAAGGCGGGGTTGTCTTTTCTCTGCTATTGCCGCCGCCGGGCGCTGCCGATGACTCTCAGAAACAAGTCAGCTAAGGCCCCGGAGCACGTTTTCGGGCCATCTCTACCGCTCTGGGACAAGCTCCTCTCCTATGCCGAGCGGTACTTGAAGATCAGTGCCGTTTTCTATCGCCTGGTCTCTGCCACCTTTACCGGCCCCCCCTGCTTTCGCCTGATCTTCCGAGAGCTTGCCAAACAGGTGTATTTCACCGCGCTCCGGGGCATCCAGATCCTGATTTTTGCGGCGCTGTTGCTGGGCCTGCACATGATCCTGTACGCCGCCGAACAGCTCACCAAGGTGAGCTACGAAGACTTTTTGGGCTGGCTGATGGTCACCGTTGTGGTGCGGCAGATGGGACCGGTGCTGGCCGCCTTGTATGTCCTGATCCACTCGGGCGGCGCCATCATCGTGGAAGTCGGCACCATGTCCGTCAACCGGGAAGTTGAGGCCCTGCAGGCGATGGGCATAGACCCCTACCGCTACCTGGGCGTACCCCGGTTCTGGGGAGTGACCTTAGGCGTAATCTTTCTCTACATCGTCATTGTTCACGTGACTGTCATCGGCGGTTACTACTTCTCTCAGATTTATTCCGATATTTCTCTGGAAAACTTCTGGCACTCTTTCCTCAACGTCCTCCAGATGTCCGACATAATCGTGGGTTTGATCAAGGCGGCAGTCTTCGGCACGATCATTGGCACCGTCTCCATCTTTGCGGGCTTCGAGGCCCGGGGGGACATGGGTGAGGTGGCGAAAAAAACGGCCCAGGGAGCGCTTTGGAGCCTGGTCTTCTGCGGGTCCATGGAAGTTATCATTACCACTGCCTATTATTTATATTTTATCGGCGGCCCCTTATCTCCGTTGGGGAGCCTCCCGTGGGCCATGGCGAATTACCTATGCTGAAATATTGTCTCACCATGGACCAGGTGCTGCTGCCCGGGCCGCCGGGGATGTGGCCGGCCCCCCTGGATCTGACCCTGGATTTGCAAGAGGTCGTACTGATTGAACAGGTAAGCCCGGAGGAGGGCGTCCCCATCCTGGAAGTGGCCTCAGCTTTCAGGCCGCCGGTGGCAGGGCAGGTCCGGCATTGGGGCGTGGATGCCTTCAGCCTGGCGCGGGAAGAGCGCTACCACCTGCACCGCCGGATCGGCTGCGTTGCTCCGGGGCAGGTGCTTTTGAGCCGCCTCACCCTGGGGGAAAATATTGCCCTGGGGCCTTGCTATCATGAAGGGATCACTTACGGCGCGGTCATCTCCTTGAACGCCGGCCTCCTGGAACAATTGGGCTTGCCGCCATTCCTGGACCTGTTGCCGCATGAAGTGGAGGAAGAGGTGTATCTGCGGGCCCTTTGGGCCCGGGAGCTGATCAAAGAACCCGAAATGATCCTGGCGGCCCTGGATGAATCACTGGAACTCCTCACGGGGGAGGGCCGGGGTATGGCTTTTCTGCTTGATTATCTGGCTACCCCGGGCGTGACGGCGCTCCTGCTGGGCCAGTCCCTGCAACCCTTGCATTCCCTGGCCCACCGGATCCTGCGACGGGAAGCCGGGCGGCTGGTCAGCCACCCCCTGCCGGGGCACCAGGGCCGGCCCCTCACCGATTTTCTGCCCCTGATCGTGGTGGAGAAGTAACTTTAAAGTGGGGTGAGGGCCGGTAACCTCGGCCCTTGCCGCCGCTAGCTTCTCTCCTGCTTTGGCGGAGCAAGGGATATAATCAGAGCGATTACTTGTCGCCGGGAGGGTTGAGTCGGGCGTATTTCTGGAAGCGCTCCAGGGAATTCCCCAACCGCCCCTGGGCATTGACTTCGCCCAGGCGGGTGAGACAACGGGACAAGGGGGCCTTTTTTCCCAGAAAGGCATAGAGGTCGAAGGCCCGGCTGAAATCGTCCCAGGCTTGGTACATCTCCCCCCGGAGTTGATGAGTTTCCCCCAGGGAAAAGAGGTCAGCAGCCATGGCGGCCCGGTCCAGGACCTGCCGGTCAAAGGTCAGGGCCTGGCAGAAGTTGGCCAGGGCCGCGGAAGTATCCCCCTGGGCCAGGGAGAGCCGGCCCCTTTGATAGGCCAGGGCCCCCTTGAGAGACGGGGTGGTGGCCAGCTTTTGCGCCTGCTCAAGCGCGTCGGCGGCGCTGCCATAATTTTGCTGGTCCAGGTAAAAGCTGGCCCAGCGGATGAGCACCCGTCCCTGAGCGGACCGGGATTTGGCCCATTGGGCCGCGTCCTGCGCCTGCTCCAGGTGCTGGGCCGCCTCCTCCCACCTGCCGGCTTTTTGCGACACGGTGGCCAGATTGGCCTGGTTGACGCTGGCCTCGCTCCAGGACTGCTGACTCTGGTTGATCTCAAAGGCCTGGGTGAACAACTCTCCCGCCTTCTTCAGATCCCCCTGCCCCAGGGCCACGGCCCCCAGGTTGTTGAGTTGCCGGGCCACCCCGAGGCGATAATCCGCGGACCGGCTCACCTCCAGGGCCCGGGAAAAGTCCCTGGAAGCCTTGCCCATGTCCCCCTGGGAGAAGGATTGCTCCCCTTGCTGGGATAAACTGGCCGCCCGCTGCACCTGCTGCCCATAGGGGTTCAGCCTGGCCCCGCACCCCGTGAGGCCCAGGATCAAGAGCCCCAGAAGGCAGAGGCGGCTAAGGGACATCGCGGGGTTCCACATGCAAAGGCTGGCTCAGGGGCTGCTTGGGGCTGGTGAGGCGGACCAGGGGGTTGGCCTTCAGGGCCTCCACCACTTCCTTACTGGCCTGCATGGTTTCCACGGCCGTCTCCATCAAGCCGGGGAAGGCTTTGCTGCCGCCCTTGATGTCCGCCAGAATGCTGTTCATGGCTTCCACCTCCGCCTTGATGCTCCTGGCGACTTCTTGCAGGTTCTGGGCCGCAGGCTTCATTTCGCCGGTAACCTTCCGGGCATCCATCAGGACCTTGTTTAAGTTGCCCACACTCTGGTTCATGCGGTTATAGAGATCCCGCTTCGTAGCCAATTGCCCCAGGGTGCCTTTGCCCTCATTGAGATTCACCCACACCTGCTTGAAGGATTCCGACGCCGCCAGGAAGGACTTCTCGTCGTTCTTCAGCTCCTCGCTCAACCGCCCAAGATTGGCCAGGGCAGCTTTGACCCGCTGCAGATTTTGCTCATTGACCAGATCTTCCAGGCTGGCGGTCAAGCTCTGGTGATGGCCGGTGGGTATATAATGGTTCTCGGGAAGGACCGGATAGCCGGCGGATCCGGCAGTGACGGCCAGGTAGGGTTTGGGGGGAAAGAGCGGGGTGACCACGTAGGCTTCGGAATCCTCGGTAATCAGGCTGGCATAGTCTTTTAAGATCTTGATGGTGACGACCACCGGATAGTCACGATTGGTCTTGTCGATTCTAATGTTTTTCACCTGGCCGATGTCGGTCTTGAACATTTTTACCGGCGAGCCCGGTTCGAGGTTGTAGCCCTCCGGAAATTTGATCAGGTAGGTGCTCTGGAAGACAAACCAGCCCTTCTGCTTGCTGATGACGATCATGGATATATTGGTGATGATGAGCAGTATCAGGAAAGATAATCCGAGAATCTTTTCCTTTTTGCTGAACCCTTCTTCCATAAGTGCCTATGATACCACCTTCAGTCCGGCTTGGACAATGTTCTTTCCTCGGCCGCGTTCACGGAAAAAACCAGACTGGGTCGACCTTTTCCCATCCTGGAACTTATTTCCAAGCCGCTTTTTTGTCATCCTGAACGAAGTGAAGGATCTCAACTCCTTGAAAATTCGAGATTCTTCGCTTCGCTCAGAATGACCTTTTTGTTGAAGTTGAGGTTTGGCAAGAGCTTCTATGCCTGGTTCATGGCGTTGCGGATGTATTCCAGGGCTTCGGCTGAGACCGAGGTGAAGCGCACCGTGGCTTCCTTGAGAGGCTCCCCGGTCTTCACCTGGATGACCTTGCCATAGAGGCGCCCCGGCAGTTCCTCCCGGTCCTTGCCGAGGAGGCGCACATTCACATCCTCCCATTCCCTGAGTTCCCCTTCATAGATCACCCGGGCGGTGGTCTCCGAGAGTTCCGTGATCCAGGCATTGCCCGCTGTGCCGGTGACGATTTTGTCCTCGATGCGGAGGAGGCTGACGGGCAGGCGCTCCGGCAGGGCCACCCGGATCTCCATTTTGCCTTGCAAGTGGAGGTCATATACACCCCCCAGACCCAGCACCTCGTATAAGGTGACGAGCCCCGGCATGCCCTTGACCTCCACCTGCACCACATCCCCGATTTCCGCCAGCTCTTTCACGCGCTTATAGGTAGCGGCGCTGACAAAGACCTGGCCCCCCAGGGCGTAGGCCTCGATGCGGCTGGTGAAATTGACGTGGGCCCCCACCACGCTGTATTTAGCCCGGCGCTCGGAGCCGATGTTCCCCACCACCACCGCCCCGGTGTTCACGGCGATGCCCATCTCGAGATGAGGCAGGCCGTCCACCAGGTTCAAGCGGTTGACCTCCTCCATGGCGCCCTGCATCTTGAGCGCCGTGGCCACGGCCCGTAGGGGGTGGTCGTCCTGGGGCTCGGGCGCCCCGAAAAAGGCCAGGATGCCGTCTCCCGCGATCTCGTCGATGATGGCCCGGTTGTCCAGCAAGATTTCGATCATTTTCCCCAAGTAGCGGTTCAAAAGGTCGATGACCTTTTCCGGCGCCATGTTGGCGGTGAGCGCCGTGAACCCCCTGAGATCGCTCATGAGCAGGGTGACCTCTCGGGTCTCCCCGCCAAGCTTAAAGACCTCCTGGGACTCAATGAGCTTTTTCACCACTTCCTTGGTGACGTAGCGGCTGAATGTGTCCCGGATGAAATCCCGCTTGGCAATATAATCCGAAAGCTGGGCCCCGAGACGGTTGAAGTTCTGGGCCAGATTCTTCACTTCTTTGACGCCCTTTTCGGGCACGGTGACGGCAAAGTCGCCCTCCCCCACGAGTTGCACGCCTTCGACCAGGCCTTCCAGGGGGCGGGAGATGGCCCGGGCGAACCAGAAACCCGAAAGAATGCTGACGAGGGCTACCAGGGAGGCGCCGATCAGGGTGAAAAGGAGAATCTGCCCCTTAAGGTGGCGGGTATTTGCCTGGATGCGTTCTGCGGCCCCCGCCATGATCCCCTGGGCGTCCTGCTTAATCTTCTTCTGGGCCGGCCCATAGTATTCGTCAATATTCACTTGGGCCGCCAAAATAAAGGGCGTCCCGGGAACATGCACCCGGCTCGTGTAACGGCGCCGCTCCTGGTTTTTCCGGGTGTCGAAGAAGGTGTAATAGCCCTGCACCTGGTCTTCCCGGAAAGAACGATCTATGAGGTCGTGCATGGCCCGGTACTGGGGCTGCCAGTCCCGGACGTTTTTGCCCTCGATGCTCGCCGCTGGCACCTGGGGGATCCAATCGGGAAAGAACACGATTTCTCCCTTGGTGTCGTACACCATGAAAAAGCCGGCCTGCAGCTGGTTGTTGGGGGCCGTGCTTCTTTTGTCTCCCTCGGCTCCGGGGTCAATCTTGCTGGGGGGCTCAATTTTTTGGGTGGCCAGGTCGCGCAGGCCCGGGTCCCGGCGCAGGGCCGCATAGTTGGTGAGGTCCCGGCCTTTGAGGCGCAAGGCCAGGCCCTTGGACACCCCCGCCACCCTGCTGTCCACCAGGGTCTCCCCATAGGTGGTGAGAATGTCGGCCGCGATCTGGCTGGTGCGGGCGATGGTGCGCTCAGCGCCTTGCTGGGCGCTCTTAAGGTTGGTGGCGCTGAGGCTGGTGGCCAGATGCTGGGCCGTGAGCCACATCCCCAAGGCCATGAGCATGACCACCAGGAGGTAGGAAACGGTGAGGTAGGTGCGGATGGTCACGGCAGACCCTCCTTGGGGGGCAGGGCAGGGGAAGCCTTGGGGGAAGGACCTGGTTGACGTGCCTCGTCACCGGCTCAGGGAGTATCCAGGAGATAGTCGTGGGCGATGGCGTACTTGACCAGGTCAGCGAGACTCTGGACGTTCAGCTTGTTCATGATATTGTAGCGGTGCCGGCGCACGGTAAAGGAACTGATATACAGCGTCTCGGCGATCTCCCGGGTTTTTTTCCCTTCCGCCAGGAGCTTTAAGACCTCCCGCTCCCGGTAACTCAGAATCTCGGCCTTCCTGGCCTCCTGAACAAGGTCGCCCAGTATCCTGGAAAGCAAGGGAGACAGGTATTTGCCACCTTTTTGGAGGGTTTGCACGGCCCGCACCAGTTCGCTCCCCGGCTCATCCTTGAGCAGGAAGCCGTCAACGCCCTCCTCCAGTCCCTGCCGGATGAATTCTTTTTTCTTATGCATGGTGAGGAGCATAATCTTGACGTGGGGATAGAGCCGCCTGATCTCCCTGGCGGCCTCGAGACCCCGGAGATGCGGCATGGAAATGTCCAGGATAATCAGGTCCGGACTGGATTTCTTCAGGAGCTCCAGGAGTTCCAGGCCGTCTGCGACTTCTCCGGTGATGTCGATCCCCTCAAGGGGCTCGAGGAGGGTACGGATGCCCTGCCGAAACATGGCATGGTCATCAGCCAGCACAATGTTGTAATGATTCGCCATAGCTTCCCTGCCTTGGCAAGAGAGGAATAGTAAAAGAAATTCTGGTGCCGTGGGCCTTCTGGCTGGCAAGCTCAAAAGAGCCGCCCAAAAACTTGACCCGCTCTTCCATGGCCAATAACCCCAAGGTCTTCTTGGCGACGAGGGCCTTGGCGTCAAGCCCCTCGCCATCGTCAGCGATGGCAAAGGAAACCCTGTCCCCGTCCCTTTTCACCGCGAAAGAGACATGTTTAGCATTAGCGTGTTTGCCGATATTCGTCAAGGCTTCTTGCACCACCCGGTAGATGGCGGTTTGCACCGGCAAGGCAAACAGGCCTTCTAGATTATCGAGGTCGATGTTGCAGGTCATTTCCTGGCGCAGGGCGCCGAAATCCTCGATCAGGCCGCGCAGCGCGGCCGTTAGCCCCAAGTCTTCCAGATCCCCCGGGGTCAAGTCCAGATAAAGGCGCCGCACCTCCTCGATGGTCTGGCCGATAAACCGCAGAATCTGGGTCGTGGCCTTCTTCTGAGTGACCTGGCGGGGCCCTAGTTCCCTCTCCAGGGATTCTATCTGGAGTTTCAAGGTCAACAAGGCATGGCCCAACTCATCGTGAAGCTCGGCAGCCAGGCGTTTCCGTTCCATTTCCTGGGCGTCCAGCAGCCGGTAGGAAAGGGAGCGCAACTTTTCCTCCGAGGCCTTGAGGGCCTTTTCCGCCCGCTCCCTGAGGAAGGCGGCCCCCAAGATACTGGCCGCGGCTTTGAGGGCCTCCAACTCCGCCGGGGACCAGTCCCGCTGCCGGAGGCACTCGTCGAAGCCCACCAGGCCCCACCATTCCTGGCCTACAAAAATGGGCACCACCAGGATGGACTTGATGTCCTGGGTGGCCAGCAACTCCTGTTCGAGAGGGGGAAATTGGTCCACCTGGCCCACGATGAGGCGCCCCTGGGACAATTCCTCTTCCCAGCGGCCGAAGCCGGCTTCCCTCCAGGGCAGGTTCTGCAAATCCGGATTGTCGCTCTGGGGCGTGATGTCCGGGGCCACCCATTCATAGCGCTGACTGGCCAGGGTGGCGCCGTCGGCCCCGGGTTGGTTCGCAAAGATATAAGCCCGGCTGGCGGCCGCGGCTTGCCCCAACTGGGCCAGGATCTCGTGGATGTCGTCCTCCCAGGAGGCGGCCTGCAGGAACCTCTCGGCTGCGAAGCCGATGGCCTCGAGGATGGCCTCCCGCCGGAGGAGCGCCAGTTCACTGCGCTTGCGGTCGCCGATGTCCCGGCAGACTCCCAGGATGCCCACCGGGCGGCCCTCCTCATCTCTGAGGAAAGACGCCTTGGTCTCGGTCCACACCGTGGAGCTGTCCCGGCAGATGATCTCCAGTTCCAGGGTCCAGGTTTTGCCAGGCCCCGGTTGTCCTTGGCTTTCCAGGGCCAGGGCTTCGACCAGGGTTTTCGAGGCCAGGTCCCAGGAAGGGGGGGTTATGACTTCGCCCAGCTGTTTGGTCATGGCCTCTTCTGGCGTATAGCCGCAAAGCAGCAGCACGGAAGGGCTGACATAGGAAAATTTCAGGTTCAGGTCGGCGGTCCAGATGACGTCCCGGACGTTTTCGGCCAACAGGCGGTAACGCTTTTCGCTTTCCCGCAGAGCCTCCTCCGCCAGCTTGCGCTCGGTAATGGACACCTCCAGCTGCAGGGCCGCGTCCACCTCGCCCGTTTCCCCCCGCACCGGGGTGGTGATGAGTTCAGTCCACACCGGTCGGCCCTGGTGGTCTCTGCTCTGATATTCGTGCACCGCCTTTTCCCGGCCTTCCCCCAATACTTCCCTGACCCCGCAGTCCAGGCAGATGTCCAGGGATTGCCGCATGGTAGGGTAACTCAATTCCCCTTCGCAATCCCCGTAAGCTTCCCGGAGGACCTTGTTGGCCCAGAGAATCTGGTAATCCTTGGAAATAACGGCTAAACCTGCGCCCATATGCTGGGTGACGGTTTCCAGCCGGTTTCTTTCCGCCCGAAGGGCCTCCTCCATTTCTTTCTGTTTGGTGATGTCGAAGAAAACCCCGGTGACGTAATCAATCTTGCCGTCCGGGTGGCAGATGATTTTGCCCCGGGATTGCACCCAATGAATATCGCCGTTTTTATGCCGGATGCGATATTCCCGGATATAGGCATGGTCGGTTTTCAAGGCGTGGACGAATACGGCCCGGGCGGCCGGCAGGTCCTCCGGCAGGATCAGGTCGGACCACTTCAGACGCTGGCTGGCGAAATCCTCGGTAGCGTAACCTGTGAGCTCTTCAACCTTTTTATCAAAGAAATCCACGCTCCAGTCGGCATACCCTCGAAACACCACGGCCGGGATGGTGTTGACCAGAAGGCGGAACTTTTCCTCGCTCCGGCGCAGGGCCTCCTCCGCCTGTCTTTGCTCGGTGATGTCAAAGGTGACCCCGCTGACATGGTCCACCTTGCCCTGGGCATCGCAAAAGATCTGGCCCCGGCACTGTACCCAGGCATAATCGCCGTTTTCCTTGCGGATGCGGTGTTCCTGCACATAAGATTTGGTGGACTTGAGGGCCTCCACAAAAATCTGCTGGGCTTGCTCCAGATCCTCTGCCGGGATCAGGTCGCACCACTTGAGGCGGCGGGAATCGAAATCCTCTTTGGTATAGCCGGTGAGGGCCTCGACCTTCTGGTCAAAAAAATCGATGCTCCAATCCGGGTAGCCTTTAAAAACCACCGCGGGGATTTGGTTCACCAGCAACCGGTATTTCTCCTCGCTGTCCTGCAGCGCCCCCTCCAGCTCCCGGCGGGCGGAGATATCCTGCATGACCCCCTGGAAGAAAAGGGGCCGCCCCTCCTGGTCGCGCACCACGCGGGCCTCGTCGTGAAACCAGACGATGCGGCCGTCATTAGCCACCATCCGGTATTCACAGGTGAACGACCCGGCCCCGGCCACCGAGCGGGCCACCTGGGCCATCACCCGGTCGTGGTCCTGAGCATGAAGCCGGCCGGCCCAGGTCTGAGGATCAGCCTCAAAATCGTGGGGAGAAAATCCCAGGATGGCCTCGATGGGGGGGGAGACATACAACATGTCCCGGGACTCCCGCAACGCCGCGATATAAATGACGGCCGGCACCTGCTCCACCAGGGTGCGGTATTTGATCTCCGACTGCTTGAGGGCCTCCTGGGCCAGGTAACGGGCGGTAATATCCTCGTAGATGACCAGGTGGTCCCCGTCGGTCAGGGTCACGGCTCTGAAATTGATGGTTTTCTCCGAGCCGTCCTTGCAGGCCACCGTGAAGGTCCTGGGCCTGGCGACCCAGGGTCTAACCGGCTGCAGATCCTCAAACCAGGCAGAAATCGCCCTTTGCCGGTACTGGGGGTCGGGGAAGGCCCGGTCAAACCAAGCCTGGCCATTTGGAATGTCAGCCAGGGTGTAGCCAAACATCTCCACGACCTTGGGATTGAGGTATTTATAGGTGCCTTTCTTACTGATGATGGATATGCCCAGGGGAGATTCTTCCGCCAGGATGCGATATCTTTCTTTTTCCTGATAAAGGGCGTCTTCGGCCTGTCGCCGGTCCGTGATGTCCAGACTGATGTCCCCCACCATAATGGTTTGGCCGTCCTGGTTCAGGATGGGGAATCTTCTGATCAACCAGTAGTGCTGGGTCTGGTCTTCCTGGATAGTTTCGACATTTTCCACCGGAAGTCTGGAGTCCAGCCATAGTTTGTCCATTTCCAGGAAATGCTGGGACCGATCAGCCGGCCAAACGTCCTCTAGGCTTTTTCCGAACCATTCTCCTGGCTTAAGGCCAAAACTTTTCTCCCAGGTATCGTTGGCGAATAAGTACCGGCCCTTGAGGTCCCGCATAGTGGCAGAACCGGGGAAATGCCGCATAAATGCGGCGAAGCGGGCCTCGCTTTCCCGGTATTTGTCCTCCACCTGCCTGCGTTCCTCGATTTCCCTGAGGGTCTGAGAGTAGGACAGTTTCAGTTCGGCGGCCGTGGCGAGGGCCCGCTGTTCCATAGCGTCCACCTCCTGCTGGCATCGTTTGAGCAGGCGGCTGGTGAACCCGGCATACCACCAGGTGACGCCGAAAAAGGCGAGAGCGACGGCGCCATTGGTAATGAGTAAGGCGTTTTCCATGGCTTCCCCCAACTCCCTCTGGGGTTTCAAGGAACGAAGTTTATGGACTTTAGAGACCCTGACAAGCCCGAGAGCAGTCATTATGGGAGTGGGCACGGGGCTTGGCTGGAGAAGTCCGGGAATCGCAGCTACGGCTCCCGTTCCCCGGCCCTTTGAGCATATTATAGTAGAAATTTGCCTTAAGTCAAAGATTTCCATATAGAAATTGTTGAACCTGGCACTGAGGGGAGGTAGGGAGTGGAGTTATTGGGATTTGAGCCCGCCCCTGGATATCCATGTATTTATAATAAATGATTTTTCAAATTGACTTTTGGCATTAACTTCCTATGGTAAATATAAAGAATTTTGGTTTTCTCATGTTTGGGGGGGGACAGAGATCTGAGACGCTGTCCCCCCTGCCGTTTTTTGCCTGAAAATATCAGATGAGAGCAGGACAGCATGTTTAAGTTCAGGTGGCTAGTAATTTTGGTTTTATTTCTCATGGCAGTGCGGCCAGGTTTTGCTGACGAGCGCGCCAAACTTCCTGGTACCTGGAAACTGGTTTCATTCGAGCGGGAATTTCAAGAAACAGGCGCAAAGGAGCCTCTCTTGGGGAAAAATCCAAACGGGAACATAATCTTCACGCCTCAGGTGCGATTCATGGTGGTCATTACCGGGGAAGGTCGGATGCCACCGAAAACCGATCAGGATCGGGCTATCCTGTTAAATTCCATGTACGCTTACACGGGCATGTACCGTGTGGAGGGCGACAAATTTATTGTCAAGGTCGATGTCGCCTGGAACCCCGAATGGGTCGGTACTGATCAGGAAAGGACTTTCAAAATCGAAGGCAACCGTCTGCACCTCTTCACGAAGTGGGCGGTCTCGCCGAACTGGCCTGATAAAGGCATGGGGCGGGGAGTTGTCACGTTTGAGCGGGCGAAATAGCAATTGACCAAAAGAACCGGATTCGGCAAACTCACAGGTGCGCAAAGAAGGGGGCGCGGGGGCCTGTGGCCCCGTACCCTTCCCCTTAGAAATTCTCCTTTGACAAAAGCGCGGCCTTGATAAATTCCCGGTTCAGGCGGGCGATGTTGCCGATGGATATGCCCTTGGGGCACTCCACTTCACATTCCTTGTGGTTGGTGCAGTTG